>JRYH01017653.1_pt1 | contig 17094 bp, 18 predicted proteins | sample 235351 | NCBI WGS metagenome assembly JRYH01 (sample SAMN03074221, study PRJNA261480) | activated sludge metagenome | biome: Wastewater Treatment Plant; feature: Wastewater; material: Activated sludge; isolation source: activated biomass of a wastewater treatment plant treating wastewater... ... | reverse complement strand
GGGGAGGTAAACCGTCATGCCGCGGGCCGTGCTCGTCTCCATCATCTGCGAGGACTACACGGGGCTGATCGCCGAAGTCACCGGCATGCTCTACGATGCCGGCGTCAATCTCGGCGATACCACCTTCGCCGTGCTCGGCGGCGCGNNCAGGCGCGGGCCCGGATCTCGGTGGCGCCCTTCGACTACGCGGCGGTGCATGGCGAGACGGCGCAGATCACCCACCGGATCGAGATCACCGGCGAGGACAGCCCCGGCCTGATCGCGCGCCTGTCGGAGGTGTTCGTCACCTACGGCGCCAACATCGTCCGTCTCAACTCCGAGCGCATCCCGGGCGGCACCGGGCGCGCCGGACGCTACGTCTCCCGCCTCGCCGTGTCGATCCCGCCCGAGAAGGCGCAGGCCTGCCTCGCCACCGTGGCCAACACCGCCGGAGAGCTGCGGCTCACCTGCCACTGGGTCGCGAGGTGACCTGCGCGGCTGTCGATCCGGGCCGCATCGCACAGCTGACCTCCCGCGAGGACGCCGCCTTCCGGGCCATGCGGCCCCGCTCGCTCGCCCTCGTGGAGCGCGCGAAGCGCAGCATGCCGGGCGGCGTGCCGATGAGCTGGATGGCCTCGCTGCATGCCCATCCGCCCGTCTTCGCGGCGATGGGGGACGGCGCATGGTTCACCGACGTGGACGGACATCGCTACCTCGACATGAACCAGGCGGACATGAGCATGGCCTGCGGCTATGCGCCTCCGGCGGTGGTCGAGGCGGTGCAAACCCGCATGGCGACGGGAAGCCAGTTCCTGCTGCCGGCTGAGGACGCGATCGAGGTGGCGGAGGAGCTGGCGCGGCGCTGGAGCCTGCCCTTCTGGCAGTTCACCCTCTCCGCCTCCACCGCGAACGCCGAGGTGATCCGCCTCGCCCGCCACGCCACCGGCCGCGAGCGGATCCTGATGTTCGACGGCAAGTATCACGGGCATATCGACGACAGCCTGGTCATGCTGGTCGACGGCAAGGTGCGGCCGGAGCTCGCCGGCCTGCCGCGCTCGGCCGCAGCCCGCGCCGTTCTGGTGCCGTTCAACGATCTCGAGGCCGCCGAGGCGGTGCTGGCGGGCGGAGACATCGCCTGCGTCATGGTCGAGCCGGCCCTCACCAATACCGGCGTCGTGCTGCCCGCGTCCGGCTTCCTCGAAGGGCTGCGCGAGGCGACGCGGCGGACCGGCACCGTTCTCGCCTTCGACGAGACACACACCATGGTTTGCGCCCCCGGCGGGCTGAAATCCGCCTGGCGGCTCGACTGCGACGCGGTGGCCTTCGGCAAGTCGCTCGGCGGCGGGGTGGCGATCGGGGCCTATGGCTTGAGCCGGGACCTGGCCCGGCATCTAGAGGAGCCGCCGGTGCTTCCCGGGGCGCCCATGGAATCGGTCGGCGGGGTCGCGACCGGCGGCACGCTCTACGCCAACGCGCTCTCGCTCGCCGCGGCGCGCGCGACGTTGCAACACGTGCTCACCCCGGAGGGATACGCCCGAGCCGCCGCGCGCGGCGCCCGGCTCGCGGACGGTCTCGACGCGGCCTTCCGGGATGCCGGGCTTCCCTGGCGTGCCCAGCGGCTGTTCTGCCGCTCGGGATTCACCTTCGCGCCCGAGCTGCCGACCAACGCCGCCGAGGCGCGCCGCCTGGCACGGCCCGATCTCTACGCCCTGCTCCGCCTCTGGATGGCGAATCGCGGCGTGTGGGAATCGATCGCCCAGGCGGGTCCGGCCGTGTCCTTCGCCATGATCGATGCGGATGTGAGCTTTTACCTGGACCGCTTCCGCGACTTCCTGTCGGAGCTGACGCGGTGAGCCATGCCCTCGCTCAGGGCAGGCCGCCGCATTGCAGGTTCTGCTTCGCCTTCTCCACGTCGGGCTTGTAGATCCGGCGATTGGCGCAGGTCGCGTTGTAGGACGTGAGCGCGTCGTTGTAGCTGCGCACGCTGTCCTGGTAGGCCGGAACGATGTCGCGGCGCAGGAGCTGGCGCAGCGTCTCCTGCCGGCTGATCAGCCCTTTCAGCTGCTCGGCGGCCTGTGCGTCGTTCGGGTCCATGGAGGCGCGCATCGTCTGCGCGTCCATGCCGAGCCGCTCCAGCTCGTTCTCGCGCTCCTTCAGGATGCCGTGCCGCAGCTCGAGCTCGGCCCGCCCGTTTTCCAGCTCCTGCTCGAGGCAGAGGCAGTAGCGCAGCTCGTCGACCGTGAGGGCCGGTTCGAGCTGCTGCGCGGCCGCCGGCATGGCGATCGAGGCCGCAGCGGCCGCCAGGGCCGCCAACGCCGCCGCTCGGGGGAAACTGATCTGCATGGCCCGGACCCTTGTGCCTGATCTGCGCGCGGCGACTCCGCTGCCGGTTGCGCCGGTCGGAGTCTTGTACGACCGCCTTTTCCTCGTGGCAACTGGACGCCTCGCCACCGTTGGAGCCGCTTCGGGGATTCGCTACGATCCGGGCCGACAACGGGTGCGCTCGCGGCGGCACCGACGAACGATCGCAAACGGGAACGGCCGATCGCCGCGGGAGTTCCCTGCAACACCGGAGACCCTCGACGATGCGGATCATCGTGCTCGGAGCGGGCGTGGTCGGCGTCGCGACCGCGTATTTCCTCGCCAGGTCCGGCCACGAGGTGACCGTCATCGACCGGCGGGAGGAGGTCGCGAGCGAGACGAGCTTCGCCAATGCCGGGCTGATCGCGCCCGGCCACTCCTACACCTGGGCGTCGCCGCGCGCGCCCATGATCCTCCTGAAGTCGCTCTGGCAGGACGACATGGCGCTCCGCTTCCATCTGCGCGCCGACCCGCAGATGTGGGCCTGGAGCCTGCGCTTCCTGTTTAACTGCACCACCGAGCGCAGCCGGCGCTACACGGTCATCAAGCTGAAGCTCTGCCTCTACAGCCAGCACGTCCTGCAGGAGACCGCGCGGGAGGCGGAGATCGACTACGACGCGATCCGGCGCGGCCTGCTCTACCTCTATCGCGACCCGGCCCATCTCGCCCTCGGCGCCGCCAACATGGCGCTGCTGAAGGACAACGGCGCCCGGCTCGAGGCCGTCGACCCGGACCGCTGCGTCGAGATCGAGCCGGCGCTCGCTTCGGCCAAGGGCAAGCTCGCCGGCGCCATCTATGCGCCGGGCGATGCCAGCGGCGATTCACACAAGTTCACCCGGGCGCTGGCCGAGCGATGCCGCGCGCGCGGCGTCGACTTCCGCATGGGGACGACGATCTCCGCCATCCGCGGCGACCGGGACAAGGTCGCGGAGGTCGTAACCGATCGGGGCAGCCTCGCGGCGGACCACTACGTCCTGGCGCTCGGAAGCTACAGCCCGCTTCTCGTCCGCGATCTCGGGTTGAAGCTGCCGGTCTATCCGGTGAAGGGCTATTCGGTGACCCTGCCCACGGAAGACGGCCCCGGCGTGCCCTATGTGGGCGGCGTAGACGAGGCCAATCTCGTGGCCTTCGCCCGCATGGGCGACCGGCTGCGCCTCACCGCGACAGCGGATTTCGCCGGCTACGACACGGATCACGCGCCGGGCGATTTCAGCCACATGCTCAAGGTCGCGCGCGACCTGTTTCCGCATGGGGGCGATTACGAAAAGCCGAGCTACTGGTCCTGCCTGCGTCCCATGACGCCGGACGGGCCGCCGATCCTGGGCGTCTGCCCTGTCCGGAATCTGACCCTCAACACCGGGCACGGCCATATGGGCTGGACTATGTCCTGCGGCTCGGCGCGGATCGTCGCCGACCTGATCGACGGCCGGCAGCCGGAGATCGACGTCGCCGGGATGACGCTGGACCGCTATTGAGTCCGGACGGCTCGGTTCAGATTCTGAACAGCCGGCCGAAGCCGGGCACCGGGTCCTTGTAGCCGGCGAGCCTGAGGCAGTGCCAGGCGAGCGCGTGGTTGCTCGACGTCACCGGCTTGCCGAGATCGAGCTCCAGCGCGTCGACGAACGAGGCAAGCCGCAGGCTGGTGCAGGAGACGAACACCGCGTCCACCTGCGGATAGCGGCCGAGCTTCAGAACCGCTTCGCGGATCGAGGCGGGCGCGATGCGCGCGACCTCGTTGTCGTTCTCGTGGTTGAACGAGCCCATGACCGGCACCTCGATGCCGCGCGCCTCGATGAAGCGGCGGAGCATCTGGTTCACGTCCTCGACATAGGGCGTGAGCAGCGCGATCCGCCCGGCGCCGAGCGCCTTCAGCCCCGCGATCGCCGCGGTGATCGGCGTGCTGCAGGCCACACCCGGCCGCGCCTCCCGGATCCGGGCGAAGACCTTCTCCTCGCCGATCACTACCGTGCCGGAGGTGCAGCAATAGGCGACCACGTCGAGATCCACCCCGGGCAGGATGAGGCCGGTCGCCGCCGCGATCTCCGTCTCCATCTCGGCGAGGCTCGCGGGATTGATGTCGATCGGGCTCGGCAGGCGGCTCTCGTAGAAGGCGATGCCGTCGATCTGCAGCATCTGCCGGAACTCGTGCTCGATCGTGTTGTCGGTCGCGAGGACGACGAGTCCGATCCGCCCCTTATGCGCGATGCCGCCGTCGAGCCCGAACGGCAGGTGGGTCAGGCTGATGGGCTCATCCGCCTCGGGCTGGCGCAGGACGGCTTCGCTCATTCTCCCCTCCTCCAGGGCATGGCCGGGCGGACCGGTGGCTCTCGAAGGCTAGGACGAAACGGCCCGCGCCGCCACGGCTTTCCGGCGGTCAGTTGCAGTCCCGCGGGATGGTGAAGCGCTCGCTGTTCGAGAAGATCCGCCGCCCGTCCTCGTAGGCGTCGATCTCGGCGGTCGCGACGAACTCGGTCGCGGTGAGCGCCAGCCTCGTCCGCGTCTCGGTCCGCACGTTCCAGCCGCCGCGCGCCATGCTCTGCCGGTAGACGATCTCGCCCGTGGCCGACAGCGGATCGCCCTCCGTGATCCGGTAGGTCTCGACCGCCGCGCTGTCGACCGCCAGGCCGATCGCTTCGATCAGGGCGCCGCCGCCGTCCTTCTCCATCACCACGGTGGTCGTGCCGCTCGCGATCTCCGTCGTCACGCTGCGCCGCGTCGCGCCCGGGCGCAGCCCCCGGTCGGCAAGCGGGGGAGCGCCCTCCGGCGCCCCGAACGGCGCCGGGGCATCCTCCTCGGCGCGCGGCGGACGGACCGGCAGGTCGAGCCGGCCCGTCCCGGTGAAGAGCGTGAGAGTGGCCGGCTCGGGCGCCGGCCACATTTGCGGCCAGTAGCTGGTCGAGATCGCGACGCGCAGGCGATGCCCCGGCAGGAAGGCGTGGGCGATGTGGTTCATCGCGATCCGCACCCGATAGCGCCGGCCCGGCTCCAGCCGCGTCGGCTGCTCGTGGCCGTCGCGATGCGTCAGGTTGAAGAGCGTGTAGGTGACGCGCGTGGAGGCCCCGTCCGGCCAGACATCGCAGAGCCGGACGGCGAGCTTCGCCACCGGCCTGTCCACCGCGACCTCGAGCTCCACTTCGGGCGCCCCCAAGATCTCGAGACGATCCGGGAGCGGCGGCGAGTCGAAGCACAGGGAGCGCCCGTCGTCCGGCCGCTGGTCCGGAGCGAAATCCCCGCCCGTCCCGCCATAGGAGCACCATTCGAGCGTGGTGCTGCCCGTGTCGTCCGGGGATCGGTGGGTCAGCGGCGCGCCCGGCCGCCCGGTCTCGCCCAGCCCGCTTTCATTCAAGTACCAGCTCTGCGTGGTGACGTTTGGCGAGGGCCAGCCAGGCTCCGTCACCCAGCGTCCCGGCCGCGTCTCGGCGAAGGCCGCGGGCCGATAGCTCTCGTTCATCCACACGCGGTAGCGCGGCTCGTCCATGATCCCCGTGTCGATGCCCTTCAGCCAGTGATCCCACCAGCGCAGCGCCTCCTGCAGGTAGCCGATCGCCGGCCCCGGATAGGCGCGGTGCGGGAAGGCATGTCCCCACGGGCCGACCAGTCCTTTCGCCGGCGCGGCGAGCCCGGCGAGCAGCCGCGGCACGGCGTTGCTGTAGCCGTCCTCCCAGCCGCCGATCGCATAGACCGGGCAGGCGATGTCCGCATAGCGCTCGCAGACCGAGCCGTGCTTCCAATAGGCGTCGCGCCGCTGATGCCCGGCCCAGATGCCGAGCAGGAAGCGCTGCTGCCGCAGCCGATGCAGCCAGGTCTCCCGCCACGCCTCTCCGACGATCGCCGGGTCGGGCGGCATCGACAGATAGGCGTACATCGCCGAGGCCCAGGCGAAGTTGTCGTGCAGCATCGCGCCGCCCATGTAGTGGACGTCGTCGGCATAGCGGTCGTCCGCCGCGCAGAGCGTGACGATCGCCGCCAGTGCGGGCGGCCGCCGCGCCGCGACCTGGAGCGCGTTGAACCCGCCCCAGGAGATTCCGGTCATCCCGACCTTGCCGCTGCACCAGCTCTGGCGCGCCACCCAGGCGATCGCCTCGACGAGGTCGTCCTGCTCCCGGCTGGAATACTCGTCGTCGAGGATGCCGTCGGATTCGCCCGAGCCGCGCAGATCGATGCGCAGGCAGGCATAGCCGTGGCCGGCGATGTAGGGATGCATCTCCGCGTCGCGCCAGGCCGTGCCGTCGCGCTTCCGGTAGGGAATGCATTCCAGGATCGCCGGCACCGGATCGGACTCGGCATCCTCCGGAAGCCACATCCGCGCCGCCAGGCGGCAGCCGTCGGACAGCTCGATCCAGAGATTCTCCACCTCGCGCACCGCGCGCGGAAACCGGCTGACGATCCGCACGTCCCCTCCCTAAAGCACCAGCAGCAACAGCAGCGGCAGGGTGGCGAACGAGATCAGCGTCGAGAGCACCACCGCGCCGGCGATCTCCTCCGGCCGCCGCTTGTAGACATGGGCGAACAGATAGTTGAACACCGCGACCGGCATGCTGCTCTGGATCAGCAGCACCTTCGCCACCAGATCCGGCGGATTCAGTGCCCAGATGACCGCCAGGGCGATGGCGAAGCCGAGCCCGAGCCGCGCCAGGGCGATCGTCAGGCTGATCTTCAGGCTGCGGATCCCGAGCCGGGCCAGGGAGACGCCGAGCGCGATCAGCATCAGCGGGATGGTGATGCCCGCGACCAGCTCGATCGTATTGGCGATCCACGCCGGAAGCTCCGTGTCGGTGGCCAGCAGCACCAGCGCGATCGCCAGGGCATAGAGCAGCGGCACGCGCGCGAGCCGTCCGGGCGCGAAGCTGCCGGCGGCGATGCCGACCCCCAAGGTGAACTGCAGGGTGGAGGACACGGCGAAGAAGACGATGGCGAGGGCCAGTCCCGCCTCGCCGAAGGCGAAGAGGCAGAGCGGCAGCCCCATGTTCCCGGCATTGGGAAACAGCAGCGCCGGCAGGTAGGAATGGAGCGGCCTGCCCGCCGCTCGGAGCCCGGCAATCGAGATCGCGCCGACGATCGCGAAGACGGCTGCGGCGGCGCCCGCCATGGCTGCGAGCGCATCGAGCTCCAGCTCGAGCCGGGTGAGCGTCGAGGCGACCAGGCAGGGCGTCGCCACCTGGGTCACCAGGACCGTCACGAACTCGGTCTCGAAGGGCCGCTTCAGTCGCGCCCACAGGAAACCGATTCCCGCGCAGATGACGACCGGGGCTATGACGGCTGCCAGCTCGCCGAACACGACATGCTCCGGATGGGAATGCGCCGGTGCCGTCCGCAGGACGGGCGCCCGAGCGCAGGACGCCAGACGCTAGCAGCTTCGGCATTGGCGTTGAAGGACGCCGAGAGACTTCGGAAACCGGCGCGAGGCTAGCCGTCGATCCGTCGCAAGACGGAGGTCCCGTCCTCCTCGGCCGTTTCCTCCGACAAGCCCGGCTGCTCCGCACCTCCGGGGCGCGCCGCGCGCGTGGCGGCCGGCTGCTCCGACATCACCTGCTGAAGCGACCGAAGCGGCTTGTTCAGATAAGGGCTGATCATCCTTCCGCCTCCTCGACGGCGCGGCTAGAGTGCCGGTTCCGCCATGCCACCGGAAGCTGTGGATAACGAGGATATCGCGGACAAACGGTGGCATTTTACGCGTATCGGCGCCAGCGGCCCTGGAGCCGGCCCGCAACTCGAACCGGTCCGCGGGAAGATTGCCACGCGGCGGCGAAACGACGATGATCGGCCAACTTCCGGGGGCCGGTCGGCCCTGCATTGCCTCTCGGGCGCACCTACGCCGCGCCGGGGCGAGAGTTCACAAGGGAATCCTCCATGACGGCAAATCGGACCTGCGGCGAGGCCGCCATCGACCTGCTCGAAGCCTATGGCGTGGACACGGTGTTCGGGATTCCCGGCGTGCATACGCTCGATCTCTATCGCGGCCTTGCGGGCTCCAAGCTGCGGCACATCGCGGTCCGCCACGAGCAGGGCGCGGGCTTCATGGCCGACGGCTATGCGCGCGTCTCCGGCAGGCCGGGCGTCTGCGTGCTGATCACCGGTCCGGGCGTCACCAACGCGGCGACGCCGATCGGCCAGGCCTTCTCCGATTCCGTGCCCATGCTGGTCGTCTCCAGCGTCAACGCCACCGAGGATCTCGGCCGCGGCCGCGGGCGGCTGCACGAGATCACCGACCAGCGCGCCGTGATGGCGCCGCTCACCGCCTTCAGCCGGACGATCCACGATCCGGCGGAGCTGCCGAAGGCGATGGCGGACGCGTACCAGGTGTTCGACGCGGCCCGGCCGCGGCCCGTGCATATCGAGCTGCCGCTCGACGTGCTGCAGGCGCCGGCGCGCTTCAACGGCAAGCAGGCCGACGGCAAGCGCCGCCCGCAGCCCGATGCCGAGTCGCTCGACGCCGCGGCGCAGCTTCTCCAGTCCGCGCGCCGCCCCGTCGTGATCGCCGGCGGCGGGACGGTCGATTGCGGCGCGGCCCTCGCGACCTTCGTGGAGAAGCTCGGCGCGGCCCTGTTCCTCACGGTGGCGGCGAAGGGCGTCGTGCGCGACGATCATCCACGCTGCGCCGGCGCCACGCTGCAGCTCCAGCCGAGCCGCGATCTGCTCCAGTCCGCCGACGTGGTGGTGGCCGTCGGCACCGAGCTCGCCGAGACCGATTCCTGGGTCGCCCGCCTGCCGATCGAGGGCAAGCTCATCCGCATCGACATCGACGCGCCGACCCTCACCCGCGACTACGAGCCGGCGGTCGCCCTGCTCGCCGATGCAGAGTCCACGCTCGTCGCTCTGGCGGACCGCCTGGCATCGAGACGCGGCGACGGCGTGCCGCCCTCCGAGATCGCCGGGCTGCGCCGGCGGCACCAGGCCGATCTGTCGCCGCTGCAGCGCAAGCACGCCATGGTGCTCGACGCGGTGCGGGAGGCTCTGCCCGAGGACGCGGTGCTCGCCACCGACATGACCCAGATCGCCTATACCGGCTGCTACTACTATCGCAGCCAGGCGCCGCGAAGCTGGCTGCACCCGGTGGGCTACGGCACGCTGGGCTATGCCCTGCCGGCCGCGATCGGCGCCAAGCTCGCCGCGCCGGAGCGCGCGACGGTGGCGATCGCCGGCGATGCCGGATTCCTGTTCACGGTGCAGGAGCTGGCGACCGCGGTCGAGCTCGGCCTGCCGATCGCCATCCTGCTCTGGAACAATGACGCGCTGCAGCAGATCGCGGAGGGCATGACCGAGCGCGGCATCCCGGAGGTCGGCGTGCGGCTGCGCAACCCCGACTTCCAGGCGCTGGCCAAGGCGTTCGGCTGCCGCGCCGTGCGGCCGGACAGCCTGGCGGCGCTCGGCGACGCGATCCGGACCGCCGTGGCCGCGGACGGCCCGACGCTCATCGAGGTGCGCGAGGACTCGCCCTATCTCGGTTGACCGGCGACCCGCGGCGGCTCACCGGCCGGTCGGGACACGCATGCCACGCGGACGGCGGCACGCACGATGGGGTGGCGCGCTGCTCGCGTTCGCCCTGCCCTGCCTGCTGGCCAACACCGGTCTCGAGCTGGATAGGCTGCTGCGGGATTTCGAGATCGTCGCCTTCGGCGCGGAGTATCAGGAAACCGACCGGCGCCTGTACAAGTGGACGGGGCCGCTCCGCGTGCATCTGGATATCCATGCCGGCGACCCCGCGCTGTATCGCTCTCTCACGACCGATCATCTGGAGCTTCTGGCGGAGCTGACCGGGCTGCAGATCTCCCTGACGGACGATCCCTCGGACGCCAATTTCGTCATGGTGTTCGATCGCGGGGCACAGCTCTTCGATTCGACGGGGCGCCACGCGCCGAGCCTGGCCCAGCACAGGGTGCTGATGCGCGACGCCCTCTGCTTCGGACAGTATTCCCGCGACCGCCAGGGCCGGATCACGCGGGCGGTGATCGGCATTCCCACGGACCGGGCGGCATCGGCAGGCAAGCTCCCCGCCTGCATCGTGGAGGAGACCACCCAGGCCCTCGGGCTCCCGAACGATTCCGACGAGGTCAACCCGTCCATCTTCAACGACCGGAGCGTCCTCGATCAGCTGACGGAGCACGACCGCATCCTCGTCCGCCTGCTCTATGACCCTCGCCTGGCGCCCGGCGCCGGGCGGGACGAGGCGCTGCCGGTGGCGCGGCAGATCCTGCGCGAATGGGGCCACTGAGCGGGCTCCCGGTCGAACCACCTGCGGCGGCTCTGCGTTTTTCCAGCCGGAGCAGCGAGTTAGCAGTTCCTTCACCATAATCGTGGGAAGACTGGGCGGAATTGCTCATGCTGGACGAGCGGCGGGATCCCCGGACGGGACCGCCTTGTTCCGGTTCGGAGTTCAGCGGAACGGCTGGGAACATGGTAACCGGCGTCACCTCGCCCAGCGGCGGCGATCTCAATCAGCTCCGTCAGCAGTACGAGCGGCTGTGCGATCTCGTGACCCGCACCGCCGGCTCCGACCCCGAGGCGGCCGAGCGCGTGCTGGACGAGCTGCAGACGGTATCGGAGCGGATTCAGGCGCTCGAGGCCGCGGAGGCGGATTCTGCGGAGGAGTCTGCCCCAGAGGGCACGCAGCCGGTACCGCAGCCCGAGCCGGAGCCGAGCCCGCCGGCCTCACGCATCGTCTCCTTCCGGGTGAGCCAGGCCGTCGGCGGCCGGGCGGCCGAGGCAGCGCCTCCGCCCGGGAAGCCCGGCTCGTGGCGCCTCGATCAGCCTCCCGACGAGCTGAGCCCGTCGATGCGCCCGGCAACTCAGCCAGGACCGGCAGAGCCGCCGGCTGCGGATCAGGCCCCGCCCTCGTCCGCGCCGGCGTCGCCGGCAGCGGAACCGGCGGAGGCCGCCGCCAGCGCCACCGTCTTCAGCTCGGCCATCCGGCGATGGCTCGAGCGGCATCGGGCGGCCGCGGCCGCGGAACGCGCCGTGCATCCTCCGCAGCCCGCGCCCGACGCATCGGAGTCGCCTCGACCGGAGCCTGAGGATCCGCGCGCGCGAGCGACGGCCGCCGGGCCATCGACGGAGTTCGCACGGCTCGCTGCAGCCGTCGAGCGGCAGGCCGAACAGATCGAGCGCATCATGCGGCTCTGCGAAACGCACCAGAATGCGCTCGAAGCCCTGCAGTCGCAGATCGAGGAGCGGCTGCGCGCGATCCGGCCCGCCGCCGAGGCGGATGAAGATGCCGATATGGAGCCGCGCATCACGGAGCTGCGCGAGGCGGTCGAGGAGCAGCGACATCGCCTCACCGCCCTGGCCAAGACGATCCAGAATCTCGCACAATGGCTGGCGGCTCATCATGCCGCGCCCGACCGCTGAGCGGACGGTTGCGTCGGGGGAGACGGAGGAGACGGGCGCGTGCCGCACCCTCGGATCGGACTTGCCCTGGGCAGCGGTGCTGCCCGCGGCTGGGCGCATATCGGCGTGCTGCGCGCCCTCACCGATGCCGGCATCCAGCCGGAGATCGTCTGCGGCACGTCGATCGGCGCGCTCGTCGGCGGCATCTATCTCTGCGGCAAGCTCGATACGCTCGAGGCCTGGGCCCGCGCGCTGACCAAGCTGCGCATCATCGCGCAGCTCGATTTCAAGATGGCGGGTGGCGGCATGATCGCCGGACGCCGCCTGATGAGCCTGCTGGAGCGCAATCTCGGCGACCTGCCGATCGAGGCCCTGCCGCTGCCTTTCACCTGCGTCGCCACCGATCTCCTCACCGGCCATGAGGTCTGGCTCGGCGAAGGCCGTCTCATCGACGCCTTGCGGGCGTCCTTCTCGCTGCCCGGCCTGTTCTCTCCGGTGCGGTACGACGGCCGCTGGCTGATCGACGGCGCGCTGGTCAATCCGCTGCCCGTCTCGGTCTGTCAGGCGCTCGGCGCCCAGCTGGTGATCGCGGTCAATCTGCACGCCGATCTGATCGGGCGCGCCCGGGCCCCCGAGGGCAACCTGCCCCGCATCGCCGGATTCGATCTGGCGGACGAGATCGCGATGCAGCGCCGGCAGAACGGGCTGAGCGGCATGCTGCAGCAGGTCTTCGGCCGCGAGGGCGCAGCCCCGAGCCTGTTCGGCGTGATGGTGCAGTCCCTGAACATCATGCAGGACCGCATCACGCGAAGCCGGCTGGCCGGCGATCCGCCCGACATCGCCATCAATCCGCGGCTCGGCCATATCGGGCTGCTGGAATTCCACCGCGCGCCGGAGCTGATCGACGAGGGTCGCGCCGCGACGGAACGGCTGCTCCCCGACCTGCGCGAGGCGATCTCGCTCTACGCCTCCGCCAGCGGCTGACGGCGGGACGGCTTCGGGCGGCCAAAAAAAAACCCCGCCAATGGCGGGGTTCGAGTTGCGTGTGTGTGGAGAAGTCCCGCTGGCGCCGGGTGGGGCGCCGATCGGGATGCGGCAGCCGCTTTCCTCACCGCAAGGCGGTGAATCGAGCCATTGCCGAACGCACTGTGCCCAAGCCGGGCGGCGCATCGGTGTGGCAAATCTGTGGTTCTGTCCCCTGACCAGTTTTCAGGGGGCGAGACCGGCGCACCAAACAAATCGGCCACGCCGAGGGCGTGGCCGGAAGTAGCGTTCGGAGGCAATCTGATGGAGAGATCATCGCCGGCAGATGCTAACGATCGGTAAACTCGGTCCGATGCGAGCGCCGGCACGAAGTCATACGCAGGTATTCTCGTCCTTTCAATGGGTTAACATGGTCCATTCGAGCCCCGCCTCATGGCGTCGCCTTGTCCATGATCGCGACCGGGTATAGAATCCGCCCAAAGACCGGCGCTCCGCCGCGGGGAGGCTCGACATCATGACAGCTGGTTCGACGATCCGGGCGCTGCTGGGCGGCGCGGCCGCCCTGGCGCTCTCCGGCGCCGCGGCATCCGCCCTCGCCGACGGGCTGACCGAGCAGTACTGGGACGAGATCCCGGCCATGACCGAGGAGGCGCTGGGCGATGGCCAGCTCGGCACGGTCGTGGGGCAGCCGCTGGGGGTCGCCCTGCAGGCGGTCGACGCGCGGCTGCCCACCGAAGACCAGATGACGCCGAAGCAGAAGGCCGAGAAGGAACAGCTCGAATCCGGCGTGGTCGTCTACGTCGTCGAGATCCCGCCCGAGCAGCGCGTGCCCGGCGGTCCTACCCACCGCACGGTCGAGGCCCCCGCCCCATTCGGCGGCACCGATGCGATGATCGGCGCTCTGACCGGCGAGACCGGAATGGCGGGCCAGCTCCAGTCGACCCTCACCGAGTCCATCGGACCTGGCAGCTTCACCCAGGGCGGCATGGGAAGCGGCGGTGCGCTGGGCAGCATGCTCGCCGACGGGATCACCGGCGCGCTGGGCCAATAGGCCCGGCCCCCCTTCCCTCTTCCCAGCCTGACTAGCTTTCCGGGCCGCCGGAGGGCGGCAGGCTCGGCTGCGCCAGGATGAACCCGGCCACCGGCAGGAGCGCCGCCGCCGCGCCGGCGATCATCCAGTCGGCCAGCGACGACAGGGCGGCCGCGCCGACGAGCCCGCCCGTCATCATCGCCAGGGCGGCGGCCTTGGCCGGCGCCGGGATCACCCGATAAAGATGCCAGTTGCGCAGCGGCGGGCCGAGCCGGGGGTGATCGTAGAGCCAGCGGTGGAATCGGGGCGAGCTCCGCGAGAAGGCCCAGAGCGCGAGGATCAGGAAGATCGTGGTCGGCATCAGAGGCACGAAGACGCCGACGAGTCCGAGCCCGACGCAGAACAGGCCGAGCCCCGCCAGCGCCCAGCGCAGCCCCGTGCAGCGCAGCGCCGGCTCGCGCGGGCCGCTCATGACGGGCGGGCCAGCAGCGCGTCGATGTCGCGCTGCCCGACCGTCTGGACGTTGCCGTGAATGATTCCGCTGGCCATGGCAATCAGCATCTCTAGCCGATTTCCTACCGCCTGCGCTATCCGGCGAATGGTCGCAGCGTCCTGGCGGGCGGCCGGCTCGGCCAGGCGGCGCAGCGCGAACATGACCAGATTGTCCATGTGCTCCACCACCCGCTCGAACGGCTCGCGATAGCGGGCGGGACAATGGTCATAGGCTTCGATGGCCAGGGCGCTGTCGGACAACGTGCTGTCGGCGAAATGCTGCCGATAGCTCTTCGGCCGCCATTCGCGGGCGTCCTCGAAGCATTCCGGGCAGTCCGGAAGTATCTCGAGGATCATCACGATTTCGTTGAAGTGATTCAGATAATCCGTGGCCAAAAGGGTCTGGCCGTTGATGTTGGTCCCCTCCACGCGGCGACAGACGTCTTCATAGCCGCCCATCGTCCGGGTGGCGGCCCTGCCGGGGCAACACGCGTTCATTCTGCCGGTCCTCGGCTCTGGTGATCTGGCCCGGTGGCACTGTCCGCCGCACGGCCACGGCGAAGGTTCCCGCACGTCGGACGGGGAGACGATAGACATGCTTCAGTTAACGAAGAATAACGCGGTTCCCGTCCTTCCGGAGCGGGCCGCGTTCGGCTCGGCGGCCCGTCAGCCGACGAGATCCATGAAGTTCACCGCCGTGAGGCCGACACTCACCGTGCCGACCAGGACCAGAGCCAGACGCGTCGGCATGATCTTCACCAGATAGCCCGCGACGGGCGCGGCGAGCGCCCCGCCGATCACCAGCCCGAGCACGGCGTTCCCATAGCTGGAAAGATCGAGCTGCGTGAAGAAGGTGATGGAAATCGCCGTGGTGACGACGAATTCGGTCGTGTTCACCGATCCGATGGTGGAGCGCGGCGCATCGCCCTTCGCCAGCAGCGTCGAGGCCACGATCGGCCCCCACCCGCCGCCGCCGATCGCGTCGAGAAATCCGCCGCCGCCGCCCACGGCAGCGGCCGGAAAGTTCCAGCTGCTGCGCAGCCGGGATGCGACGCGCAGGAAGATGAGGAGTGCCATCAAGGCGAGATAGACGGTCACCAGAGGCTTCACCACCTCCTCCGGCAGCCCGGTGAGCACGTAGGCGCCGAGACATCCGCCGATCACGCCGGGAACCGCCAGCCGCCGGAACAGCGACCAGTCGACGTTCCGATGCAGGATGTGCGATGTGCCGGAGATGCCCGTCGTCACCACCTCCGCCGCATGCACGGCCGCGCTGGCGAAGGCCGGCGGCGTCCCGAAGGCGATGAGGCTCGTCGAGGCGATCACCCCGAACGCCATGCCGAGCGCCCCATCGATCATCTGGGCGCAGAAGCCGATGGCCGCAAAGACGACGAACTCGTCCCCCATCTGCCGACCTCCTCGTTGCTGGGGGGCTCAACGCCGCCCGCGGTGCTGGGTTCCGGATCTGCCCGGCTCGCCCGGCAATCCGCGTCGCGGTTCCTTCGCCGCCTCGCATTCCGCGCAGGCCCGCGATAGGATTTCAGTCGGCAGGAGGCCGAAGCATCGGGAACGCATCTGCATTCGGGGACTCACCTGCTTGCTGTCGCTCTGCCGCGCGCATCTGCGGAGCTGCGTCCCTTCGGTGCCCGCCCAACGCAGCCTGCGCCGGGAGAGTGAGATGGTTCGCCGCATAGCCCTTGCCGCCGCCGTGCTCGCAGCCTTTGGCTTCGCCGGCAGCGCAGGCGCCGCCGAGCCGGAGATCATGGGCCTGCGCCTCGGCATGAGCCTGCCGGCGGGCGAGATCGATGCCGCCTACGAGACCGCACTTGCCGACAAGGTCGAGGACAGCGTCGGCCTCACGGTGCCCTACGACCACGTCGAGACCAGGCTCACGGATGGCGGACGGCTCAGCCTGCATTTCTCCTCGCCCGCGGACGGCGCGCTGCTGTTCTGGATCCGCCATACCAGGAGCTGGCGCTGGCCGAGCGTGCAGACGGGCCCGGATTTCGCCGAGCTGACCGCAGGGCTGGAGGCTCGCTTCGGCCCGGTGGCGCGGAGCGTCGGGCCGATGGACGGCACCGTCTCCGTCGCGCTCATCTTCGCCGAAGACGGCGGCAGCGCCGATTTGCCGGAGACGATCGATCTTCCTGCCGAGGAGGCCGCCGGAGTCCAGTTTCTGAGCTTCCAGCGGCGCGTCGCGCTGCTGGGGGCGGAATTCAGCGGCGCCGTGGTCACCATCGTCGTGGATGGGGACGGCGTGGCGGCGGTGGTCGAGGAGCTGGTGGATCACCGTCGCGGCGCGACGGTGCTCAATCCCGGGTGAGCGCTGCGGCGCTCAGCGCGTCGTGAAGGCGGGATAGCCGGCACCCCTGTCCACGCTCGGATCGCAATAGGTCGCGAAGGGCTGCCGTACGCTGCGCTCGAGCCGCTCATGGTGCAGCACGCAGTCGTAGATCTGCGACCGGCCGGTGCGGCTGTCACCGAGGGATCGCGTGCCGCTTTCCGCTTCCAGATCGCCGATCCGGCCGCTCAGGCTGCGTGAGACCGTGTCGCCGCCCGGCCGGAGCGACCGTGTTTCGGGCTGGCCACGATAGACGGTGCTGCGCGAGGGAGATTGCAGGATGCGGCTGCCGCTGTCATCCGCCGAGGCCGGCAGGCCGGGGACGGCCAGCAGGGCCGCCAAGCTAGCCGCCTGCAGGAACCGTGCGGCGAGGGAGCTCGATCGCATTCTCTGGAGGTAGGTCGGAACCCGCGCGATGCAACGGGCGGATCCCCGACCGTGAGGATGGCCGAAACGCCCCCTACCAGAGGATTCCGGCCACGTCCCCGGCCATGCCGCCCGCGGTGCCGATCTCCCCGCCCGCAGGCGGGGCGTGTCCGAGGTCAGCCCCGGTCATGGCCGCGCCGGCCACCGGCCCGCCGGC
>JRYH01000853.1_pt1 | contig 17145 bp, 22 predicted proteins | sample 235351 | NCBI WGS metagenome assembly JRYH01 (sample SAMN03074221, study PRJNA261480) | activated sludge metagenome | biome: Wastewater Treatment Plant; feature: Wastewater; material: Activated sludge; isolation source: activated biomass of a wastewater treatment plant treating wastewater... ... | reverse complement strand
CGATGCCGAGATCGAACCCGTCCATCACCACATAGGCGAAGATGCCGAAGGCGATGATGAACGCCCAGACGGTGGTGAGGTCGAGGTTGACGCTCATTGCCCGCCCTCCAGCGCGGATGCGGGAGTGATGCCCGCCGTTCGGGTCGGGCCGGGTTCGGCCTCGACACCCGCCTCGCCGGGTTTCGGCCGCTGCGCCATCAGCCTCAGGATGTACCACGTGCCCGCGCCGAACACCGCGAAGTAGATGACGACGAAGGCGACGAGCGAAGCGCCCACGGCGGGCGCGGCGAGCGGCGAGGCGCTGTCGGCGGTCCGCAGCAGGCCGTAGACGGTGTAGGGCTGGCGCCCGACCTCCGTGGTGATCCAGCCCGCGATGACGGCGACGAAGCCCGACGGCCCCATCAGCATCGCGGCGCGGTGCAGCAGCGGCCAGTCGTAGAGGCGGCCCTTGACGCGCGCGGCGAGGCTCCAGAGGCCGAGCCCCAGCATCAGCAGACCGATGCCGACCATGATGCGGAAGGACCAGAACACGATGCCGATTGGGGGATGCTCATCGCGCGGCACGGTGTCGAGCCCGGCGAGCGGCGCATCCGCATCGTGCTTCAGGATCAGCGACGAGGCCTTGGGAATCGCGACCGCGTAGTCGATGCGCTGCGCCTCGCTGTTCGGGATGCCGAAGAGATAGAGCGGCGCGCCCTCTGGGTGCTCTGGTAATGACCTTCCATCGCCATGATCTTCACCGGCTGATGCTCCAGCGTGTTGAGGCCGTGCAGGTCGCCCGCGAGGATCTGCACGGGGGCGACGAGCGCGGCCATCCACATCGCCATCGAAAACATGATGCGCGCGTGCGGGTTCGCGCGGTCCTTCAGCAGGTGCCACGCGCCGACCGCGCCGACAACGAACGCCGTGGTGAGATAGGCGGCGATCACGGTGTGGACGAGGCGGTAGGGGAAGCTGGGGTTGAAGATGATCGCCCACCAGCTCTCGCCGGGCAGGAACTGGCCGTTCTCGCCGATGATGTGGCCGGTTGGCGTCTGCATCCACGAATTGGCGCTGAGAATCCAGAAGGCCGAGATGAAGGTGCCGATCGCGACCATCAGCGTCGCCGTGAAATGCAGCTTCTTTCCCACCTTGTTCATGCCGAAGAGCATGACGCCGAGGAAGCCCGCCTCGAGGAAGAAGGCGGTGAGCACCTCGTAGGCCATCAGCGGGCCTATCACGGGCCCGGCCTTGTCGGAGAACACCGACCAGTTCGTGCCGAACTGGTAGGACATGACGATGCCCGAGACGACGCCCATCGCGAAAGTGACCGCGAATATCTTCAGCCAGTAGCGGAAAAGATCGAGATACTGGTCGCGGCCCGTCTTCAGCCACAGCGCTTCCAGCACGGCGAGATAGCTCGCCAGCCCGATCGAGAAGGCGGGGAAGATGAAATGGAAGCTGACCGTGAACGCGAACTGGATGCGCGCGAGAAGCACGGCGTCCACGGCACCGAACAGTGATTCGAACGGGGCTTCGAACACGGCGGCGACTCCTTCGTTGTCGGCCTGTCTGCTTGATCTGCCGGACGCATGTCGTCGGCGTATCTTGTCCCTGTGCGCGAACGCGGCAATGCGGCGCGTTGTTCCGCGACGTTCTGCCTCGTTGAGCCGCCTGCGGATCAATATTTGCAAATCATTCTCAATAGCGTAGAAGGTGCGCCGATTCGTAGATGACGAAAGGCTTCTTCATGAGTGACCGCGCCGCGGCAGCCCGCGTCCTCGCGCCGTCCGATGCGCTGACCGTGGAGACCGTGCGTTCCGTTCGGCACTGGAACGAACACCTGTTCAGCTTCACGATCACCCGGCCGCCGAGCTTCCGCTTCCGTTCGGGCGAGTTCGTGATGCTCGGCCTGCCGGGCGAACGGCGGCCGCTGCTGCGCGCCTATTCGATCGCGAGCCCGGCATGGGCGGAGGAGCTGGAGTTCCTCTCGATCAAGGTGCCGGACGGGCCGCTCACCTCCCAGCTCCAGCGTATCCGGGCGGGCGACCAGCTCTTCCTCGGGCGCAAGCCGACGGGGACGCTCGTCGCCGACGCGCTGCTGCCGGGGCGGCGGCTGTTCCTGCTCGCGACCGGCACCGGCCTCGCGCCGTTCATGAGCCTCGTGCGCGATCCCGACATCTACGAGCGGTTCAACCAGATGGTGCTCGTCCATTCGGTGCGGCAGGTGGGCGACCTTGCCTACCGAGCCGACCTCGAAAGCCATCTCGCGGGCGATCCGCTGGTGCAGGATCAGGCGCTGCTCCAGCTCTCCTATCTGCCGACGGTGACGCGCGCGCCGTTCCGCACCACCGGGCGCATCGACGCGCTGATCGACGACGGCACGCTGTTCGGGCCGCCGCTGACGGGGCCAAAAGCCTTCGATCCGGAAATCGACCGCGTGATGCTGTGCGGCAGCATGACGATGATCCGTTCGCTCGCGGCGCGGCTGGAAGCGGAAGGCTTCGCGGAAGGATCGAACGCCGAGCCCGGTCACTACGTCATCGAACGCGCGTTCGTCGGCTGAGGGGAGGCGGTTTTGCGATTCCGCCGAACGGCAAGCCGCACTAACCTTGCCGCCATGATTCGCCTGACCGTCCTTTGCACCGCTCTGCTCGCCGTTGCCGTCGCCATGCCCTCGCTCGCGCAGAGCGAGCCGCAGACCTCCGCAACACCCGCCGAAACGCCGCCTGCGCCGCCGCCCGTGCCGGAAAAGGTCTACGAGACCGTGCGCGTCGCGATCACGACCAGCGAGGGGCCGATCGTGCTGGCGCTGGAAAAGGAGCGCGCACCGCTGACGACCGCGAATTTCCTGCGCTACGTCGATCAGAAGCGGCTTGACGGCACGGCCTTCTACCGCGCGCTGAAAGTTTCGGACGACGGCAGCTACGGGCTCATCCAGGGCGGCACGCAGGGCAACCTCAAGGCGATGCTGCCGCCGATCGCGCACGAGCCGACGACGAAGACCGGGCTTTCGCACACCGACGGCGCGGTCTCGATGGCGCGGGGTGCACCGGGAAGCGCGGCCGGCGATTTCTTCATTACCATCGGCGCACTCGAATCGCTGAACGCGGACCCGTCGAAGCCCGGCGACAATCTCGGCTTCGCCGTGTTCGGCCATGTCGTCGAAGGCATGGATACGGTGCGCAGGATCATGAATGCGCCGACCTCGCCGACGCTCGGCGAAGGCGCGATGAAGGGCCAGATGATCGCCAGCCCCGTGCGGATCCTGACCGCCCGCCGGGCGCAGTAGGGGTCATCGCAAGCTGTGCGATTCCGGAATCGCACAGCTTGCTCTGTCTGTTTGTGGTCGCACCGTTCTTCGCGGAAAACCGGTTCCCACTTTTCCCCACGATGCCTTAGCGCGCCAGCAGCAGCGTCGGCGCTTCGAGCAGCGCCTTTACCTCGCCGATGAAGCGCGCCGCGTCGTAGCCGTCGACCACGCGGTGGTCGAACGACGAGGAGACGTTCATCATCTTGCGAATCTCGATCGCGCCGCCGCGCACGACCGGGCGCTCGACGAGGCGGTTCGGGCCGATGATCGCCACCTCCGGGTGGTTGATGACCGGCGTCGTCGCGATTCCGCCGAGCGTGCCGAGGCTGGTGATGGTGATCGTGGAGCCGGATAGCTCCTCGCGGCGCGCGGTGGCCGCCGTCGCGGCGGCCATCACGGCGTTCGCCGCCGCCGAAGCCGCGCTGGTCGCCGCTGTTCTCGCTGGTGCGGGCGACCGGCTTTGCAAGCGCGGCGGCGCGGGTGAGGAAGTTCTCAGGGAGCGGCATCGGCTCCAGCTTCTGGCGGATCAGCCGCTCGATGTCGCGCAGGTACGCGCGCTCGTCGCCGTCCGCGACCAGCGCGATGGCGATGCCCTCGCGGCCCGCGCGCGCGGTGCGGCCGATGCGGTGCACGTACTGCTCCGGCACGTTCGGCAGCTCGAAGTTGAACACGTGGCTGACGCCCGGCACGTCGATGCCGCGCGCCGCGATGTCGGTGGCGACGAGGATGCGAACGTCGCCGGTGCGGAACAGGCCGAGCGCGCGCTCGCGCTGCGGCTGCGACTTGTTGCCGTGGATCGCCTCCGCCGCGATGCCCGCGCCCTTCAGGTGGCGGACGACGCGGTCGGCGCCGTGCTTGGTGCGCGTGAAGACGAGGCCGCGGTCCAGACCCTCGCCGAGGTCCTGGAGCAGGATGGTGAGCAGCGCCTGCTTCTCGGCGGCGTTCACGTGGATGACGTGCTGCGCGACGCGCTCGGCGGTCGTCGCCTGCGGCTTCACCTCCACCTTCTGCGGATGGTCGAGGAACTGCGCGGCAAGTTCGGCGATCGCGGGCGGCATGGTCGCCGAGAAGAACAGCGACTGGCGCTTCTTCGGCAGGATACGGACGATGCGGCGCAGTGCGTGGATGAAGCCGAGGTCGAGCATCTGGTCGGCCTCGTCGAGCACGAACACCTCGACCTGCGAGAGATCGAGCGCGTTCTGGTCGACGAGGTCGATGAGGCGGCCGGGGGTGGCGACGAGGATGTCGACGCCGCGCTGGAGCGCGCGCACCTGCCGCCCGATCGGCACGCCGCCGAACGCCGTGGTGATGGTGAGGCGCAGGAACTTGCCGTAGGTGCGGAAGGATTCGGCGATCTGGCTCGCGAGCTCGCGCGTCGGCGCCAGCACCAGCATCCGCGAGGTGCGCCCCTTCAGCGGCTTGTAGGTCTGCGACAAATAGTCGAGCGAGGGCAGCGCGAAGGCGGCGGTCTTGCCGGTGCCCGTCTGCGCGATGCCGAGCAGGTCGCCGCCCTTCATCAGGATCGGGATCGCCTGCCGCTGGATCGGCGTGGGGACGGTGTAGTTCGCTTCGGTGAGCGCCTTTTCGATACGCTCGCCAAGGCCGAACTGGAGAAAATCGGTCATTTCAATCTTTCAAAAAACATGCCCGTGCCGCGCAGCCGGAATTGGCGCGCGGACGCGGATGCGGTGTCGTGACGACCCGCGTGACGAGGGGAAGCCGGTGGGCCGAACCGTCTGAAGACGCGCGCTCAATCCCCGAAGGGAGCGATCACGCCGGGCGCGTCAGGGCCTTGCGGCCGACGTTCGGTCGCGGCGGCATGTGGGGGAGAAATGTGGCCGCGTCAAGGCATTGGATTTGCGGTGGGTCAAGACGGACGGCGCCGAGACGGAGTACAGGGCGGGTATGACCGACCCGTTTCTCTTCCTAGCCGCCGTGCTCGCGCTGCTCGCCGTGCCGGGCCCGACGAATACGCTGCTCGCCGCCTCGGGCGCGACGGTCGGCCTCGCCCGGTCGCTGCGGCTCATCCCCGCCGAGCTTGCCGCCTACGCGCTGTCGATCGGAGCGCTGATCGCGGCGCTCGGCCCGCTGATGGCCCGCTACCCGCTGCTCTCCGCCGCCGCGCAGCTCGGCGTCGCCGCTTATTTGCTCGCCGCCGCCGTGCGCTTCTGGTCGTGCGGCGCGAGCGGGGAGCGGGGCGCGGTTTCGGTGCGGCGCGTGTTCGCGACGACGCTCATCAACCCCAAGGGGCTGATCTTCGCGCTCGCCGTGTTCCCGCACGAGGACCTGCCGCGCGCCTTCGCGCTGTTCGCGGCGGTGTGCGTGCCGGTGGCGTTCGGCTGGATCGCGCTCGGGCAAGGGGCGGCGCGTCTCGGCGGAACGCTGGCGACGCCGCGCCGCGTCTACCGAATCACGGCTGTCGGCCACGTAGTGTTCGCCGGCATCGTGGCGAACGGCGCGCTGCACGCGTTTTCATGACGCGCGGGGCCGATACGGAATCGTCACGAAAACTTCGTTAACCATTTCCGCCCCTGTCATGTTCGCATGGGAACCAGCCTTTCATCCATGATGAAAGGATTCGTGATGAACGGGGTTGGTCTGGTTTCCATTCTCGCGGCCGCGGTGACGCTGGCTGCCGCTCCGGCCTCTGCGGCGGAGCTTCTGCTGAACGGCGATTTCAGCGCCGGGCTCGACAACTGGACGTCGTACACGACGGAGCGCGGCACCATCGGCGACATTCCCGCGCTCGGCTCCGCGGCGCAGACCGCCACGTTCGACGTGACGGGTACGGGCGCGCAGACCGCGCTGTGGCTGAACGCCGGCGACGCGGTCGGCCCGTTCGGCACCTCGCAGCAGGGCGGCGGCGTCAGCCAGACGTTCACGTCGGGCGCGGGCACGGCCACGTTCTCGGCCGACTTCGCGGCTTGGACCCGCGTTTCGGGTGCCATCGCGGGCGGTATCTTCAGCGTGCTCCTCGACGGCGTGGTGCAGGACACGTTCGATGTCGGCGCGCTCGCGCAGCTCGTCACGGAGCGCGGCGTGCTGGAATTCACGACCGACCTGACCGCCGGTCTCCATACGCTCTCGCTTCAGGTGACGCGCCCCTACGCCCCGGCGCGCGGCGTCTATGCGCAGTACTTCACCAACGTCTCGCTCGATTTCACGCCCGCCGCCGTGCCGGAACCCGCCGCGCTCGCGCTGTTCGGGCTCGGCGTCGCGGGCATTGCCGCCATGCGCCGCCGCCGCGCGGCCTGAACCGCCGGAATTCGCATGAAGCCCCGCCGGTGCGTTCCGGCGGGGCTTGTCATGTCCATGCGATCGGACAGCCCCCGGTTCTCCGGGGAAGCCCCACCTGCGGGTCGCAGCGTTTCCCGGCATCGCCCGGATTTGACCTGTGACAATGCGTTCGCTTGGCCGGACGGCATCTGTGCCGCCATACTTGACGCCTGCATCCGCCGCGCGCAAGCGCTGGCGGCGGGTGCAAACAGTGCGTATGAGACGGTTTCGATGCATCGGTTCGCAAATCCCGCCCGGTTCCTGAAGCTCGCCCGTCCGCTGACGGCGGCGGCGCTCGCGCTCGGCCTCGCGCTCACCGCCGCGGGCCTGTGGTGGGGCGCGTTCCGCGCGCCGCCCGACTATCTGCAGGGCGAGAGCGTGCGCATCATGTACCTGCACGTGCCGACGGCATGGATCTCGATGGGTGCCTATCTGGGCCTCGGCATCGCCGGGATCGCCATCCTCGTGTGGAAGCACCCGCTCGCCGAGGTGGCGCTGGAGGCGCTGGCGCCGGTGGGCGCGGTCTACGCGGGCGTCTGCCTCGTCACCGGCTCGATCTGGGGCCGCCCGACATGGGGCACATGGTGGGTGTGGGACGGGCGGCTCACCTCGATGCTGGTGCTGTTCTTCCTCTACCTCGGCGTCGTCGCGCTGGCGGGCGCGTTCGACGAGCGCAGCCGCGGCGCGCGGGCGGCGGCGGTGCTCGCCATCGTGGGGCTCGTCAACCTGCCGATCATCAAGTTCTCGGTGGAATGGTGGAACACGCTGCACCAGTCCGCCTCGATCACGCTCAGAGGCTCCAGCATCCATCCGGACATGCTGTATCCGCTGCTGACGAGCGCCGCCGGGCTCGGCCTGTTGATGGCGGCGGCGGTGCTGATGCGGATGCGCGCGATCATCGCCGAGCAGCGCATCGCCGCGCGGCGGGCGCGGCTTGCGGGAGAGGCGGCATGAACGCGCTGCCCTTCGTGATCGCGGCCTATGCGGTGGGGGTCGCCGGCATCGGCGGCGTGCTCTTGTGGAGTTGGCTTTCGATGCGCCGCGCCGAGAAGGCCGCGGATGCGCTGCGGGGAGACCGGCGATGAAGCCCAAGCACCAGCGGCTCGCGCTCGCGGGCGCGGCGTTGGCGGCGCTCGGCATCGCCGCAACGCTCGCGCTGCCCGCGCTCAAGGACCAGGCGGCGTATTTCTACGCACCCGCCGACGTGGCGGCGAAGGGTGTGACGCCGGGGCAGGCGATCCGGCTCGGCGGGCTCGTCGAGAAGGGCTCGCTGACGCGCAGCGCCGACGGGCTCACCATCCATTTCCGCGTCACCGACCGGCTCGAATCGGTGCCGGTGGCGTATACGGGCATCGTGCCGGACCTGTTCCGCGAAGGGCAGGGCATGATCGCCGACGGCCGCTTCGACGCGGACGGCACGTTCCGCGCCGAGACGCTGCTCGCCAAGCACGACGAGAACTACATGCCGCCCGAGGTCGCGAAGGCGGTCGAGAAGGCCGAGGCCGCAGCGAAGGCGCGGCCGGAGACACCCACGCCCTGACGCCCTACTGCGGCGGCAATTCCTCGAACGCTTCGAGCGTATCGGTTCCCGTCATCCACTGTTCGCGGTGGCGCGTGAAGATGTGCATCGTCGGCGGCAGGGCGGCGGGGTCGTCGAAGCTGGCGACGGTGAGGTCGATGAGGCCCGCCATGAAATCCGCCTCGTAGCTGACGGCGGTGCCGCAGCGCCCGCAGAAGCCGCGGCGCACGCCTTCGGACGAGGCATAGGCGGCAAGCGGCGCGCCGGTGAAATCGACCGCGCCGCGCTCGAACATCGCCCACGCCACCATCGGGGCGCCTGCCGCGCGCTTGCACGACGGGCAATGACAAAGGCTGACGTTCAGGCTTTCGCCGCTGACGGTGAAGGTGACTGCGCCGCAAAGGCAGTGGCCGGTTGGCATCGTCGTTCTCCTCGGGAGACTCGGGAGGGTGCAGGTTACGGGCGTGACGAATGATCGCAAGCGGGCTGCATTGCGCGCGCGCCGATGCTAAGGCGCTGGCGATGAGAGTTTTGGGGAGAGCCTTGGGGCGCCGCCAGCGATGATTCCCGAGATCGGCCATGCAGCCCTGTGGCTGGCCGCGGGCCTCGCGCTCGCGCAGGCGCTGGCCGGATTCCGGGCGGACGGCGGGCGCATCGCCGTGCCCGCCGCGCTGTTGCAGGGCGCGCTCTGCGCGGTCGCCTTCGCGGCGCTGACGTGGGCGTTCGTGAAGTCCGATTTCTCGGTGGCGCTCGTCGCGGGCAACAGCCACACGGCGAAGCCCGAGCTCTACAAGTGGACGGGCGTGTGGGCGAACCACGAAGGCTCGATGCTGCTGTGGGTCTCGGTGCTCGCCGTGTTCGGCGCGCTCGCCGCGATCCGCGCGAAGAGCCTCGGCGAGCGGTTCCGCACGGTGATGCTCTCGGCGCAGGGCTTCATCGCGCTCGGCTTCTACGCCTATCTGCTCATCGCCTCGAACCCGTTCGCGCGCATCGTGCCCGCACCGGTGGAGGGCTCGGGGCTCAACCCCTTGTTGCAGGACCCCGGCCTCGCCTTCCACCCGCCGCTCCTCTACATCGGCTACGTCGGGCTTTCGGTGACCTTCTCGTTCGCGGTGGCGGCGCTGGTGCTGAACCGGGTGACGCCGGAATGGGCGCGCGCGGTGAAGCCGTGGGTGCTCGGCGCGTGGAGCTTCCTTACCGCGGGCATCACGCTCGGCAGCTTCTGGGCGTATTACGAACTCGGCTGGGGCGGCTGGTGGTTCTGGGACCCGGTGGAGAACGCCTCGCTGATGCCGTGGCTCGCGGCGACGGCGCTGTTCCACTCGGTGGGCGTGCTCGCGGCGCGCGGCGCGCTCAGGAACTGGACGCTGCTGCTCGCGGTCGTCGCCTTCTCGCTCAGCATGGTGGGCACGTTCATCGTGCGATCGGGGCTGCTCACGTCCGTGCACGCCTTCGCGGTCGATCCCGAGCGCGGCATCTTCCTGCTCGTGCTGCTCGCGCTCTACGTGGGCGGCGCGCTGACGCTCTATGCGCTGCGCGCGGGCACGGTGACGGCGGGCGCACCGTTCCGGCCGGTGAGCCGTGAGGGCAGTCTCGTCGTCAACAATCTCATTCTCTCCGCTGTGCTCGGCGTCGTGTTCCTCGGCACGCTCTATCCGCTGCTGCTCGAAGCCGCGACGGGCGAGCAGGTCTCGGTCGGCCCGCCCTATTTCGAGACGGCGCTGCTGCCGCTGCTGCTGCCGCTGTTACTGCTGATGGCGGCCGGGCCGTTGATGCGCTGGCGGGCGATGGACTGGGCCGGGCTCGCGCGACGGCTGGCGCCCGCGCTGGTGCTCGGCCTTGCGGCGATAGCGGTTGCCGTGCTGCTCGGGATGCGCAGTCCGCTCGCGCTCGCGGGCGTTGCGCTTTCGGCGTGGCTCGCGGCGGCGAGCGTGATGATCTTCCGGGGCCGCAAGCTGAAGCGCATCCGCCGGATTCCGGCGGGCGTGTGGGGCACGTCGCTCGCGCATCTCGGCATCGCCGTCACCACGCTCGGCATCGCGGCGAGCGGCGCGGGCTCGGTCGAGACGCTGGCGAACATCGCGCCGGGCGGGCGGCTGAGCGCGGGGGCGTACACGGCGCAACTCGACGACATCACGCCCGCGGCGGGGCCGAACTACACGGCGATCCGCGCCGTGCTCACCGTCACCGGGGCGGGTGAGACGGTGCTGTCGCCGGAACGGCGCACCTTCGTGAATCCCGGTAACGAGACCACCGAGACGGACATCTGGCCGCGCTGGACCGGCAACCTCTATGCGACGCTCGGGCCCGGCGACGGCAGCGGGCGCTGGCAGGTGCGGCTGGTGTGGCAGCCGCTGATCGGGCTGATCTGGATCGGCGGCATGATGGCCGCGCTGGGCGGGCTGATCGCGATGCGGCAGGGGCGCAGGCGGCACGGAGAGACGCAATGACCGCAAGACGCGTGGCGCTGATCGTGCCGCTCCTCATGTTCCTCGGCTTCGTCGCGCTCGCCGTCTACCGCATGGGCGAGCCGCAGCAGCGCGTGATCGCCTCGAAGATGGTCGGCCAGCCGGTGCCGGCGATCGACCTCGTCGGCATGGACGAAATGCACCCCGGCCTCAACGACAGCGATCTCCGGCAGGGCACGGTGACGCTGGTGAACCTGTTCGCGAGCTGGTGCGCGCCGTGCCGGGTGGAGGCGCCGCAGCTCGCGGCGCTTGCCGACAAGGGCGTGGTGATCCACGGCATCGCCGTGCGCGACACGCCGGAGAACATCGCGGCGTTCCTGAAGGAACACGGCGACCCGTTCCGCCGCATCGGCATGGACCCGAACAGCAAGGCGCTGCTGAACCTCGGCGCGTCGGGCCTGCCGGAAACATTCCTGATCGACGGCAAGGGCATCATCCGCAAGCAGTACATCGGCCAGATCCGGCCCGAGCAGGTGTCGGAGATTCTGAAGGACATCGAAAAGGCGAGGCGGTCATGAGGGCGCTGCTTCCGCTTGCGTTTCTCGCGCTGACGGCCGCCGCCGAGGGGCCGGCGCTGCCGCCCGCCGAGGAGGCCGCGGCGCGCGCGCTGATGCACGAGCTGCGCTGCCTCGTCTGCCAGCACCAGTCGATCGCCGACAGCGACGCCGACATGGCCGCCGACATGCGCGCCGTGGTGCGCGAGCGGATCGCGGCGGGCGAAAGCCCCGAGGCGGTGAAGGCGTATCTCGTCAGCCGCTACGGCGGCTACGTGACGTTCGACCCGCCCAAGACCGGCGCGAACCTCGTGCTGTGGGCGGCGCCGCTGCTGTTCCTCGCCGTCGGCGGCGTCGCCGTCTGGCGGCTCTACCGGAGGAAGGGCGCATGAGCGGCTGGATCGCCGTCGCCGTGCTGACGCTGCTGACCGGCGCGGCGCTGTGGCGGATGAAGATGCCGCTGCTGCCGGTGGGCCTCGCGCTCGTCGCGGGCCTCGCGGGCTATCTGCTGACGAGCGATCCGGCGCTGCCGAGCAAGCCCGCGCCGCCGCGCGCGATCGACGCCAGCGCCGCGCCGCAGCTCGAGGAGGCGCGCACGCGCCTGCTCCAGAACACCGGCGATGTCGGCGCGTGGCTGATGTTCGCCGACATTCTCAGCCATCAGGGCAAGACCCAGTCGGCCGTCGACGGCCTCAGCCTCGCCGCGAAGGCGATGCCGGACGTGCCCGACCTGTGGGTGGGGCTCGGCAATGCGCTGACACGCCATGCCGACGGGTTCATCACTCCCGCGGCGCGACTCGCCTTCGGGCGAGCATCCGCAATCGACCCGAACCATCCGGGCCCGCCCTATTTCCTCGGCCTCGCATGGCTGCAGGCGGGCGAGCCCGACGAGGCGCTGAAGGTTTGGCAGGACCTCTACGCACGCAGCCCGGAGGACGCGCCCTACCGCCCCGAGCTCGAACGGCTGATGCGCGGCGCGCGCGCGATGATCGCGGCGGGCATCGACGGCGGCCGCTTCCCGGGCGCGGACGACAGCACGCCCGCGCTCGAGCAGCGTTGAGCCGGAAGGTCCTGCGGGCGTGCGCCCGTCAGCGCGGCAACCGCTTTAGCGGATGCCGGCCATGACCTCCTTCAGCCTCAGCTTTTCCTTTTTCCATTGTGCGATGAGAAGTTCGTCGGGCATCGGTCGATGGGTTTCCTGATTGATCTGGCTTTCAAGGGAAGCATGTTTTTCCGAAAGCGCAGTCAGGTGTGCGTCGACCATAATCCGATCTCCTCTGTCGAAGTGCATCAGGATGAGCGAGTGGACCATATTTCGAAGCGCTTGTCAGCGGGGAAGCGGTAAGCTGCGCATTTACTACAATCTGTGGTGGGGCGGGCCCGCCTGTCCCCAGAATCTGGGCGCCATGCCGCAGGCCCGTCAAAACGACTCGCAGCCGGCGTGCGCGCGCTTATGGTAGCGCCATGACCAGACGACTCGCGAACCGGCGACCGGAGTGCAGACATCGTGGATGAAAGCGACGTGAGGGCTCGCCTCGAGTCGCTGCTCGAGGAACACCGCGATCTCGATGCCGCCATCGAGGCGATCCGCGCCCTGCCGGGCTGCGACCAGCTCCAGCTCGCCCGCATGAAGAAACGCAAGCTGCGCCTCAAGGACGAGATCGAGATGCTGCGCGATCAGCTGTTGCCCGACATCATCGCATAAAACTCCGTGCTGCGCGAAAGCGCGGGCGGGTGTACACTCTGCCGCATCGTTTCCCTGACAGGGGAGGTGACGCCATGACGAAGAGACTCTGGTTCGCGGCCGTTCTTGCCGCGCTTCCCGCCGCCGGTGCCGACGCGGCCGTGACCATCCTCGGCGACGGCTACGCCCGCAAATGCTACGAGGCGGCGGAATTCAACCGTGGTGGGCGCGCAGCGTTCGCGGACTGCGACCTTGCGCTGAAGTTCGACAAGCTCTCCAGATCCGAGCGGGCGGCGACGCACGTGAACCGCGGCATCCTGTTCATGCAGGGCCGCGACTACGCGAACGCTATCGCCGACTACGACACGGCGCTCGGCATCGACGGCGATCTCGCCGAGGCCTATGTGAACAAGGGGATCGCGGTGCTGCACCGCGGCGGCAGCGAGACGCTCGCGGTCGACCTGCTCTCGCGGGGCATCGCGCTGGCGCCGAACCGGGTCGAGGTCGCGCTCTATGCGCGCGGCGTCGCGCACGAGAAGCTGGGGCGCGTGCGCGAGGCCTACGACGACTACCGACAGGCGGCGGCGCTGAAGCCGGACTGGCCGGAGCCCACGCGGGAGCTCACCCGCTTCAAGGTGGTGGAATAGCGCGCGCCGCGAGGTCGACGGCTGTTCGCCGGACGGAACGGTTCAGGCCGGGAAGCGGCGCTTCTCGGTGATGTCGAGCTGCACGATCCGTGCGTCGTGCACGGTGAGCGTGATCGTGCCGTAGCGAAGGTGTTCGAGCGCCTCGCGGATGGTCTGCAAGGCCTCCTCCGTCGACGTGACGGGCTGCGGCGTGGCTTCGGTCATGGGCTTCCCCCCGGATGATGACGCGGTGTCAGGATGCCGCCGCCCGGCGCTCCGGCAGGCGAGCGTCCTGTTCGCGGCCCTTCGCCGCGAAGACGAGGCGGTCGAGCAGGCGCGCGCCGAACGGCCAGTCGCCGATGCCCGAATCGGCGTTGATGTGGCCGCAGTCGCCCGCATCGACGAGGAAGCTGCCCCAGCGGCGGGCGAGGAAGCTCGCCCACGAGAATTCGGCGTAGGGATCGTTGCGGCTGGCGACGACGATCGACGGGAACGGCAGGAACACGTTCGGCAGGCCGCGGAAGCTGTCGAAGCGGCCGGTCTCTGCGCGCTCGCAGTCGGGCGGCGCGACGAGCAGCGCGCCGGCAACGGGCGCGCCGTAGGCCTGCCCGCGCTCGGCCACCCACCACGCCGCCGCGATGCAGCCGAGGCTGTGGGCGACGAGGATGACGGGGGCGGGGGAGGCTGTGATCGCCGCGTCGAGACGGGCGACCCAGCCCGCGCGCTCCGGCCGGTCCCAGTTGCCGAGGTCGGCGCGCAGGGTGTCCGGGTGCGCCTGTTCCCACAGCGTCTGCCAGTGCTGCGGGCCTGAATTTCCATAGCCCGGCACGACCAGCACACGGGGCGCGGCCACGAAATCGCTCATCGTTATATCTCCACTTATTAAGTAGAGAATATATTCAATTGAAAAAGTAGACAATCGGTGAAATTCAACGCTTCGTCGCTCGCAGCGAACGGTTCGCCGATGGGGCGGTGCCGTTTCGCTTCGCCGGAAGGGCGGGCCGTCGCACCGCGATTCGCGGCGGGTCCCGGACAGCCGGCTTTCCACCGGCCGCAATCGCGGCTACGGAGGTGTTGGGACAGATTTTCCGGATTTTATGGCGCTATGAAACTCGATTCCAAGGATAAGGCCATTCTTGAAATCCTTCAGCGCGATGCCACGCTCTCCATTCAGGAGATCGGGGACCGGGTGGCGCTGTCGGCGAATCCCTGCTGGCGCCGGATCCGGCACATGGAGGAAGCGGGAATTATCGAGCGCCGCGTTGCGGTCGTGAACCCGGCGGCGCTCGGGCTCGCGATGACCGTGTTCGTCTCGATCCGCATTTCCGCGCACGACAGGGGATGGCTCGACCGGTTCGCCGCGGCGATCCGCACGATCCCCGAGATCGTCGAATGTCACCGGATGAGCGGCGATGTCGACTACCTGCTGAAGATGCTGGTGCGCGACATCCGGCACTACGACCGCGTCTATCAGCGGCTGATCAGCGAGGTGCCGGGGCTGTCCGACGTCAGCTCCACCTTCTCGATGGAGCAGATGAAGGCGACGCCCGTGCCGGTGAACGCGATCCCCGCGGGCGGCGCGTAGGCTTCAGGCCGCCGCGTCGGTTTCGCCGGCGCGCGCGAGGCGGGTCAGCAGATAGGCGCGCAGGTAAGAGATCGTCGCCAGCTTCGCCTCGACGAGCGCATCGTCCGTGACGCGGTCGTGATCGGCAACGGACAGCGAGAAGAACACGTCGGCGATCAGCAGCGCCTTGAAGAACAGCTCGCGGGAATCGGCGAGGCCGGGAAGCACGAACTGCTGGCGCACCACGGTCCAGAGCGCCGTGCCGAAACGGAAATCCTCCTTGCAGCCGGCGTGCTTGATCTCGGGCGGCGTGTGCGGTCCGAGCATGAGCTGGCGCGCGGCGCGGTTGCCGTTGAACGCCTTCTGGTGATGCGCGAGCGAAAGCTCGACGAGCGTTTCCCACTCGTCCACCTCCGGCAGCATCAGGTCTTCGGCCGCCTGCGCCGAGGCGAGCGCACGCGCGAGTTCCTTCCAGAGATCGCCGATCTCCGGGAAGAAATGATAGGCCGACGACGCCGGTATGCCCGCCGCCTCGGCGACCGCGATCATGCCGATCTGGTCGATGTTCTGCGTATCCAGCATCGTGCGCGCCGCTTCGAGAAGCTCGGCGCGCCGGATCCGGCCGCGGGCCTGCGTCGCCTTCCGCGCGGGCGGCCTGATTTTCACATTGGTGATCATGCGACCCGTTTCCATGGTTTTCGGGCTGTTGACAACCCCCCTGTTTTCATCAATAGTCGAACAAATTCGATTTAAGCATAAATGCGGGGTGGGGATGGGTGTAAAGCGGACGGGACGCGCGTAACATCGTATTTTTCCTGAAAAAATGAAACCGGCGCACGCATCGGAAATCGGCTTCGATCCGTGCGATGTTGGACAGATGCAAAATTAACTCGAAGATATACGGGTTAATGTTCGAGTCCCTGAACGGGTCCGCCGCGCGGATTCCGGTCGCGGACACGCGCATTCCCGTATCCACACGGTCCGGGAAAGTTCTGAATGACCACGGCTTACAGTTTGATCATTGACGGCGGGCCTGTTGAGGCGGGCGCTGATTTCGGCGTGCTGAACCCTGCGGACGGGACCGTGTTCGCGCGGTGCCCGTCGGCGAGCGCGTCGGATCTGGACGCGGCGGTCGCGGCGGCGCGGCGCGCGTTTCCGGCGTGGGCGGGGGCGCCGGACGCCGGGCGCAAGGCGGCGGTGAACGCGATGGCGGACATCATCGAGGCGAACGCGGCGGAGCTTGCCGGGCTGGTGACGCTGGAACAGGGCAAGCCCCTGGGCGGGCTCGGCTCGCAGTGGGAGATCGGCGGTGCGGTCGCGTGGACGCGCCACACCGCGGGCCTCGACCTGCCCGTGGAGACGATCCAGGACGATGCAGGCGGCCGCGTGACGCTGCACAGGAAGCCGATCGGCGTCGTCGGCTCGATCACGCCGTGGAACTTCCCGGTGATGATCGCGATCTGGCACATCATGCCGGCGATCCGCGCCGGCAACACCGTGGTGCTGAAGCCCTCGCCCTACACACCGATCGCCACCTTGCGCCTCGCCGGGCTGCTGCAGGCGGCGCTGCCGCCCGGCGTGCTCAATGCGGTGGCGGGCGAGGACGAGATCGGCCGCGCCATGTCGGTGCATCCGGGCATCGACAAGATCGTGTTCACGGGCTCGACGCGCACGGGCAAGCGCGTGATGGCGAGCGCGGCGGAGACGCTGAAGCGGCTGACGCTGGAGCTCGGCGGCAACGACGCGGCGATCGTGCTGCCCGATGCCGATCTTGACGCCGTCACCGAGAAGCTGTTCTGGGGCGCGTTCATCAACAACGGCCAGACCTGCGCGGCGATCAAGCGGCTCTACGTGCACGATTCGATCTACGACGCCGTGTGCAGGCGGCTCGTCGACTATGCCGCGAACGTGAAGGTGGGCGACGGCCGCGCGGCCGACAGCGCGCTCGGCACGGTGCAGAACCGGATGCAGTTCGACCGCGTGCGCACGCTCGTCGACGCGGCGATCGCGGACGGCGCCCGCCCCCTGTGCGGCGGTGCGCCGATGGAGGGCGCGGGGCTGTTCTACCCGGTGACGATCCTTGCCGACGCGAAGGACGGCATGGCCATCGTCGACGAGGAGCAGTTCGGCCCGGCGCTGCCGGTGATCCGCTACAGCGACGTCGAGGATGCGCTGGCCCGCGCCAACGACAACCCGAGCGGCCTCGGCGGCTCGGTGTGGTC
>JRYH01000858.1_pt1 | contig 17150 bp, 16 predicted proteins | sample 235351 | NCBI WGS metagenome assembly JRYH01 (sample SAMN03074221, study PRJNA261480) | activated sludge metagenome | biome: Wastewater Treatment Plant; feature: Wastewater; material: Activated sludge; isolation source: activated biomass of a wastewater treatment plant treating wastewater... ... | reverse complement strand
GCATCCGATCCGGGGTCGGCTTGCCGCCGGTCGCCGCTTTTTGCTATGAGGGCCGCCTCCCGGCCATGACGGCCGCTCGGCCCGCGCCGCCAGAGGTCCCGCACCCCGCCCGATGACGCCCACCCCGACGACCAGCGACACCCTGCCCTACCGCCGCGCGGATTTCGAAACGCTGCACGAGGCCCTCGACTACGCCGCACGGGGCCGCACCGGCTTCAATTTCCACACGGTCAAGGGCGAGCTGTCCTGCGTGCTCGGCTACGCCGAGCTGCGCGAGCGCGCGATCACCCTGGCGCAGGGCCTCATCCGCGCCGGGCTGAAGCCGCACGACCGGGTGCTCCTGATCGCCGACACCTATCCCGAGTTCATGGTGGTGTTCCTCGGCTGCCAGTATGCGAGCCTGCTCCCGGTGCCGGTCTCCGTGCCGACGACGCTGGGCGGCCGCGACAGCTACATCGCCGGGCTGCGTCGGCAGCTGGAGGGCTCCGGCGCCGCCGCGGCCATGGCGCCGAACGAGCTCGTCCCCTATATGCGCGAAGCCGCGGCCGGGCTCTCCGTCGCGCTGATCGGCGGACCGGACGACTTTCTCGGCCTGCCCGGCGCCGGCGCCGACCTGCGGCCCTTCGGCAAGGACGATCCCTGCTACCTGCAGTACTCGTCCGGCAGCACGCGCTTCCCGCTCGGCGTCGACATCCCGCAGCGTGCATTGATGGCGAACTGCCACGCCATCTCGCATCACGGGCTGGAGATCGTCTCGGGCGATCGCTGCACCTCCTGGCTGCCGCTCTATCACGACATGGGGCTGGTGGGCTTCATGCTGGTGCCGCTGACGACGCAGATGTCGGTCGACTACGTCGCGACGCGCGATTTCGCGCGGCGGCCGCTGATCTGGCCGACCCTCGTCACGCGCTACGGCGGCACGCTCTCCTTCAGCCCCACCTTCGGCTACGACCTCTGCGCGCGCCGGCTGGGGCAAGGCGGCAATGCCGATTTCGACCTCAGGAGCTGGCGCGCCGCCGGGATCGGCGGCGACATGATCCAGCCCGCCATCCAGCAGCGCTTCGCCGAGGCCTTCGCGCCCCACGGGTTTCGCGCGGCCGCCTTCGTGCCGAGCTACGGCATGGCCGAGACGACGCTGGCGCTGTGCTTCTCGCCGCTCGACACCGGCGTGCTGGTCGATGTCGTGGACCGTCAGCTGCTCGCCGAGAAGCATGTCGCCTCGCCGGCTCCCGACGACGGCGGCGTCAAGACCCGGGGCTTCGTGATCTGCGGCAAGCCGATGCCCGGCCATACCCTCGAGATCCGGGACGAGACGGGCAAGGTCCTCCCCGACCGCAAGCTCGGCAGGATCTTCGCCAAGGGCCCGAGCGTCATGGCCGGCTATTTCAATCAGCCGGGGGCGACCCGGCACGTGCTGTCGGAGGACGGCTGGCTCGATACCGGCGATCTCGGCTACACGATCGACGGCGCCGTGGTCATCACCGGCAGGGCCAAGGACCTGATCATCGTGAACGGCCGCAACATCTGGCCGCAGGACATCGAGTGGGCCGTCGAGGAGCTGCCGAAGCTCCGGCGCGGCGACGCCGCCGCCTTCTCGATCGAGGGACCGGAGGACGAGGAGCAGGTGGTCGTGCTGGTACAGTGCCGGGCGAGCGATCCCGCCGCCCGCGCGGAGCTCCGGGAAGAGGTCGCCGCCGCCGTCCGGCGCTCGCAGGCACTGGAATGCACCGTCGAGCTGGTGCCGCCGCATGGCCTGCCGCAGACCTCCTCCGGCAAGCTCAGCCGCGCCCGGGCGAAGGCCAACTTCCTGGCCGGCGTCTATGCCGATGCCGGGGGCTCCGCCGCCGCCGCTTCGACCATCGGGCGCTGAGGCCGGCGTCATGCCGCGCACGGTCGCGGTCACCGGCTCCACCGGGTTCATCGGCGGGCATCTCGTGCGCCAGCTGGTGGATTCCGGGTATCGGGTGCGGGTGCTGACCCGCCGCCTGCCGGTCAGCCAGCTCTTCGACGGCCGGAGCGTCGAAGCGGTGATCGGTGGCCTCGAGGACCAGGACAGCCTTCGCGAGCTGCTCGCCGGCGCCGACGCGGTGGTCCATGCGGCGGGCCTGATCAAGGCGCCCAGCCGGGAGGCGTTCTTCGCGGTGAACGTCGCGGGCGTGCGCCGCCTGATCGAGGCTTCGGGGCGCCATGCCTCGCCGCTGCGCGTCATCCTGCTCTCGTCGCTCGCCGCCCGCGAGCCGCAACTCTCGGATTACGCGGCCAGCAAGCGGGCCGGCGAAACCGCCCTCACCCAGGCCGCGGGCGGGCTCGCCTGGACCGTCATCCGCCCGCCGGTCGTCTATGGTCCGGGCGATCGGGAGACCCTGGCCTTCTTTCGCGCCGCCAAGCGCGGGCTGGTTCCCGTCCCCGCCTCCGACGGCGCCAGGATCTCCATGATTCATGTGGAGGACCTGGCATCGGCGATCATCGCCGTGATGACCGCCGAGAGCACCGTCGGCGCCACACTGGAGATCGACGACGGCCAGGCCGGCGGATATTCCTGGGACCAGCTGGTCGGCGCCGCCGGCGCGGCGCTCGGCGTCAAGCCGCGCCTCGCCCGGATTCCCAGATCCGCGCTCGGCGCCGTCGGCCACGCCAGCCGCCTGTTCGGCGCGGCGACCGGGCGCGCGCCCATGCTGACGCCGGGCAAGGTGCGCGAGATCTGCCATCCCGACTGGGCCTGCCGCGACCGCCGGGTCGCCGATCTGCCGGGCTGGCGCCCGGCCCGCCCCTTGGCCGCCGGTTTCGCCGAAACCGTGGGCTGGTACAGGGCCGCAGGCTGGCTGTAACAAAACGTTACAATTTGTGACTTCCCCAACCCTCTGGAATCGCTGAAAAACGACCCTTAATCAGGACCCGGGGCCCGGCCCCGGCTGTTGTGGGGTAGGTGATCGCAGATGGGTTCAGCCGCGGCGAAGATCACGATGACATCTCCGCAGAGCGAGGTCTTCGACGAGATCGTCCGGCTGCTTCAGCCTTTCCGGAAGACGGATGCGCCCATCTCCGGCGCCACCGACATCTCGCGGGACCTCAATCTCGACTCCCTCGCGGTGATGGATTTCCTCATGGATCTCGAGGAAGCCTTCGACATCTCCATACCGCTCAACCTGGTTCCGGAGATTCAGACCGTGGGCGATCTCGTCGACACGATCGTCCGCATCAGAGAGGACGCGTAGCACATGGGTCTGTTCGACCGTTTCGAGTCCGTGCGCCGGCTGCATGGCCGGATCAGTTCCTGCGGCGCCGATCCCTTCGCCGTCCGGATGGAGAAGGTTCTCTCGCCGACCGAGGCGATCATCGAGGGCCGGAAGACCATCCTCGCCGGCACCAACAACTACATCGGCCTGACCTTCGACCCGGGCTGCATCGACGCGGCGGTCCAGGCCACGGCGGCGGAAGGCACCGGCACGACCGGATCGCGGGTGGCCAACGGCAGCTATTCGGGCCATCGCCGGCTGGAGCAGGAGATCGCCGACTTCTTCGGCCGGCAGCACGCCATGGTCTTTACCACCGGCTATCAGGCCAATCTCGGCATCATCTCGACGATCGCCGGCCCCGATGACTTCCTGGTGATCGACGCCGACTGCCACGCGAGCATCTACGACGCCACCCGCCTGGGATCGGCGACGGTGATCCGCTTCAAGCACAACGATCCGGCCGATCTCGACAGGCGCCTGCAGCGCATCGCCGACAAGCCCGGCAACAAGGTGATCGTCGTCGAAGGCATCTACAGCATGCTCGGCGACACCGCCCCGCTCGCCGAGTTCGCCGAGGTGAAGCGCAAGCACGGCGCCTATCTGGTGGTCGACGAGGCGCATTCCATGGGCGTGCTCGGCGCGACCGGGCGCGGCCTGGCCGAGGCGCTCGGCGTCGAGGCGGACGTGGATTTCGTCGTCGGCACGTTCAGCAAGAGCCTGGGAGCGATCGGCGGCTACTGCGTCTCCGACCATCCCGAGTTCGAGATCCTGCGGGTCGCCTGCCGGCCCTACATGTTCACCGCCTCCCTGCCGCCGTCGATCGTCGCCTCGGTCTCCGCGGCGCTGGAGATCGTGCGCACCCGCCCGGAGCTGCGCCGGCGCCTCTACGCGAATGTCCGCACGCTGTACGACGGCCTGGCCGAGCAGGGCTTCCGCCTCGGCCCGACGCGCAGCCCGGTCGTGGCGGTCCATGTGGACGACCCCGAGCTCGCCGTCGGGACCTGGCTCGAGCTGCTGAAGGCGGGAGTCTACGTCAACATGGCCCTGCCGCCGGCGACCCCGGCCGGCACCGCCCTGCTCCGCTGCAGCGTCTGCGCCGCCCACACGCGCGAGCAGCTCGAGACGATCGTCCAGACCCTGACGGAGGTCGCCTACGGCAACGGCCTGCTCTCGCTGCCGCGCCGCGCCGCGGTCGCCTGACCGGAGCTGGCTCTGTCGATATAAGGGCGTCTAACAGAACTCGGAGCCGAGGCGGTCCTGCGCCGATTCAGGCGGCATGGCGAGGCCTCTTGTTCCTGACGGTCCGTGGGCAGTCATCAAGCCGCTCCTGCGGGCTGACATCCAGCGGGCCTTCCTCTCCCTCGCTGCCTCTCTCCTCTGCTGGAGCCAGTCCAACGATGGCTCTGCTAAGGCGCGCTAACCGTGGTCGGTGTCGGCCAGCAGCCCCGGCTACAGCCCCGCTGAAAGCTGTGAAAAGTCGAATGCGCTCACGTAGCTGCGAAAGGCGGTCTGGGCGTTCGACTGGTTCTTCAGCCTGGGAGAGATCAGCAGCATCTCATAAGACGGGATGTCCCAGCCGGGCAGCAACTCGACGAGTCGACCGGCAGCGATGGCGGGCTGGCAGACATAGGCCGGCAGCAAGGCGATCCCGCCACCCGCGATGCTGGTTTGCAGCAGGAACCCCATGGAATCCGAGGTTGTCGCGGCGGGTGGTCGAAGGGAGAGGCGCCGGTCCCCCGAGGCGAAGGCCCAGTCGGGCTGCGCGTCGTGCAGCAGGCAGCGGTGCCCCGAAAGGTCGCCCGGTTCCCTCAGTGGCGGGTTGACTGCCAGATAGGCGGGGGAGGCGACGAGAGCCCGCCGGATCGAAGAGATCCGGCGCACGATCAGATCCTGGCCGGTGACGGCACCGACGCGAAAGGCGAAATCCACCCGCTCGCGGATGATGTCCAGATGCCGGTTCGTGGCGATCAGTTCGACCGCAACCTTGGGATATTTCGCGGTGAAGCCTTGCAGGAAATCCGGCATGAAATAGCTGGCCGTGACCTCGGGGCAGGTGATCTTCAAGGTGCCGACTGGCTGTTCCTTCAGGTTCGCCATCGCGGTGTCCGCGGCCGAAACCTCGGCACGGACCCGCCGACAGTATTCGAGATAGACCTGACCGCTGCCGGTCAGGCTGACATGCCGGGTGGAGCGGTTGAGAAGCCGCAGCCCCAGACGTTCCTCAAGCTGAGCGATGCGCTGGCTGACGGTGGATTTCGGCATACCGACCCGCGCTCCGGCCTGGGTGAAGCTGCCGGTCTCGGCGACTTCGGCCAGAAGGACCATGTCGTCCACGCTGCCCACAATCGCCATCTCCTCTCCCATTGATATGTTCGTCCTGGCGCAGCCTTGGTTATTGTCCATCTATACGGACAAAGTTTCCACATCTGCCTGATTGTTCGGACAAACAGGCCGCCCTAGCCTCTTCCCGCCACGCCAGGCTGGAAGCTAGCGAGCCGCAATGTCGATCAGCCGGACCACTCCCAGGGCAGACCGGGTGGGCCTCGCCATCCTGGCGATGGTCTTTACTGACCTGACGCTTTCCATCGCTGATGCGATCATCAAGGTCACGATCTCGGACATGCCGCTGTCGCAGTTCATCTTCCTGCGCGCCTCGGTCACGCTACCCGTGCTGATCGCGATCCTGAAATGGTGGTTTCCGCAGGTCTCGCTGCGCCCGAAGCATCCCGGCTGGGCGATCCTGCGCAGCGGTCTGCTCCTGTCGAGCCTGCTGATCTATTACGCCTCACTCCCGCATCTCGACTTCTCGATGGCGGCGGCGGTCTATTACACGATCCCGCTGTTCATCACCCTCTTCGCGGCCTTCTGGATCGGGGAGCCGGTCGGAACGCAGGGTTGGACCGGGGTGGTTCTCGGATTCGTCGGCGTGCTTCTCATGCTGAAGCCACAGGCCGGAGACCTGAACCTCCATGCCGTGATGCCGCTGGCTTCCGCGATCCTCTACGCCCTCGCGATGGTCCTGACCCGAACCAGAGGCCGCGGCGAGAATCCCTTCGTCCTGGCACTGATCTTCAACCTGATCGCCATAGTCCTTGCCGGCGGGGCGAGCATCGCGCCGCTCGTCGCAGGAGCGGAGAGTGGTCAGGACGCCATTCAGAGCCTGTTCATGGGGGAATGGGTCCCGATGAGCGGGTTTCAATGGGCGCTGATCGTGCTTCTGAGCATGACCATGCTGATCGGCAGCGTCGGCACGGCGATCGCCTATCAGCTTGGCCCGGCCTCGATCATCTCGACCTGGGATTTTTCCTATCTGGCCTTCGCGGTGCTGTGGGGCGTCGTGCTGTTCTCGGAGCGCCTGGATGTGGTCTCCGTGCTCGGCATAGTCCTGATCGCAGCGGCAGGAATCATCGTCGTGCGCCGATAGCAGGCAAGGCCCATCTCAGTTCCAGGTTTTTCGGGCGCTCTAAACGGCCGGCCCTCGGAAGACTGGCCGTCTTCTCGTTCGAGCACCCGGGCGGGTCGTCCCGCTATCGGAATCCGCCCCGGCGATAGAGCTGCCAGGCCACGACCGGGGCGGCCAGCAAAGGATGGCGCCGCTGCCAGGGTGTGACGGCGACGCGCACCCCGCTGTGGCGCTCGACCTTCCAGAGCACGTAATCCAGCGCGCCGTCGAAGGTGAACGCGCCTTTGACCAGCCGCAGCAGGTTGAGGAGCTTGCCGGCGATCCGTCGCCGCCGCCATCTCCGCCTCTCCGCTTCGCGCGCCGTTTCGGCCAGCGACAGCGCCAGTGTCCCGTCCGGCTCGCGGTCGACGACGAGCCCGGCGGCGGCGAGGGCCGGCTCCGTCAGGGCGTCGTAGCGGGCCTGGTCGGCCCGGTGGAGCTCCAGCGCCCGATCCGGACCTTCGGAGCGCAGCTCCGACCCGTAGGTCATCGCGAAGCCCTTCGTCCAGAGATCCGCCGCCGCGAAGCGCGGGGCGAGGACCGGAGCGACGGCGCCGACGAAGGTGATGGCCGCATTCGCGAGCGCCGACACCGTCATGGCGGCCGCGGTCGCGTCGCGCGGCGCGACGAGCCTCGCCGGTTGGGCGAAGCGCGCCCACAGCGCCGGCTGCAGGCTGTCCCGGCTCGTGCCGCGGGCGAACTGCGAAAGCGTGATCACCGCGTATTTCGCCCGGAGCACGCTGCCGTTCCAGACATGCTCGGCATAGAACACGTTCGGCGGCAGCATCGCGTTCGCCGCCGCCGGCAGGCGCCGGCCGTAGAAGCTGCGGTAGTCGTCGACCAGCAGATAGAAGTCGAGCACGCCTTCGGTCGGGTCGCTGCGGCGCAGGCACGACCCGTAGAACAGGATCGCGGCGATGCTGCCGTCCGGGTGTCTCGCCCGGATCGCGTCGGCCATCGCGATGACCGGGGCGGGCACCGGCTGTCGCAGCTCGGCTGCGATCGCCTGGCGCAGGAGCTCGGCCGATTCCGGCATCCTGCGGCCCCTAGGCGCGCACGAAGGTCACCTCGTGGTCGGCGCGGATCACGACCGGCGCCTCGCGCGAGGTGGGGAAGATCTCGCCGTCCATGACGATGGGGCAGTCGGTGACGATGGTCATCTCGCTCGCGCGCCCGCTGCGGTAGCCGTTCGTCGTCATCCAGGGCCGCGGCCGCCCGCGCATCAGCGGCAGGAGCGCCCTGGCGAAGCTCTTCGGCGGAAAGGTCACGCTCGTGTAGCGCAGGGCGCCGGGCCCGTCGCCCCAGAACGGCATCATCTTCAGGATGAGACGGCGGAGCGTCGTGCCGAGGATGACGAACTGCTCGGGCTCCGGCAGGGCTTTGCCGTCGATCCGCACCTCCATCGGCTCGCCGCGATAGAGCGGATTGCGTCCGCTCCGGCTGAAGAACGCCCGCAGCAGGAACCAGAACACGGCGAAGCCGGCGGCGAGCGATTTCTCCACGCCGAGCGGATGGATCTCGTTCCGTCCGAGCAGGGTGCCGCGATAGAACGCCGCGGTTCCGAAGAACATACCGTGGACCGGCGGCGCGTCCGGCGCGTAGCGGATCGAGGCGACCGGCCGGCGTTCCTCGATCGTCGCCTGCCCCGCCGCGATCCTGTCGGCCAGGCGCCGGAGGGCCTTCACCGGATCGCCGGGCAGCCCGACATCGGCCGCGATGAGATTGGTCATGCCCGAGGCGAGCACCGCGACGCGGGGCGGCGGAGCCGGCCAGGCGCCGTTCAAGATGTCCGTCAGGACCGAATGCACCGTGCCGTCGCCGCCGCTGATCACCAGCGTGTCGACGCCCGCTTCGGCGAAATCGCGCAGCGCCACGGCGGTGTCGGCCCGCGCCGCCGGCTCGCGATGAAGCAGTTCCGGGTTCGCGCCGATGAATGCCCGCATTCCTTCCATGCCGCGCAGGTTCTGCCGGCTGCGGGGATTGCTGATGACGCCGATGCGGCTCACGTGGACGCCGATCCGGAGAACGCCCGGGACGGCTCCGCCAGCCAGGAGCTGAGGCTGCCGGCGCGCGCCTTGACGAGCGCCGCCTGCAGGATCCGGACGGCGTGGAAGATCAGGGACAGCGCAGTCCAGACGGCGACGAGGCCGAAGCCGAGATCCGGCCGGCCGACGCCCGTCGCCGCGGTCAGGATCAGGAGGTTCGGATTGCGCCGCGCCGTGACCAGGCGGAAGAGCGAGTCGACGCGCCGCCAGACATGCATCTCCATGCCGAAGCGCCAGATGAAGACCCCCTCCATCAGCCGTCCCAGCACGTAGCCGCCGATCACGATCCCCAGAGAGAGGCCCGAGACGGTCCAGTCGGACAGCACGGCGCCGCCCGCGAGCAGCCCGTGCCACCACGCCCAGTACCAGAACGGAGGATGGAGGAGATCGATGCCGTGATCGAAAACGTCGCCCCAGCGCGACGAGGTCAGGGTCACGCGCGCGAGCTTGCCGTCGACCGTGTCGAGGAAGGTCATGATCCAGGCTGCGGCGAGCCCGGCCCAGAACGCCCCGGTCGCGAACAGCCAGAGCGCCAGCAGTACGAACAGGAGGCTCACCGTCGTGACCATGTTCGGCGTCACCCCCGCGGCGGCGGCCCAGCGCGTGACGGCGCGCGCCGGCGCCGGCCAGACATATTTGGTGACGATATCCGTGACGCCCTTATAGGCGCCCGCGAAGGTCAGGCGCTCGGCGCGATCGAGGCTGTCCGGTGTCAGCCGCAGGGCGAAGGGGCGCGCCCGCTTGCGCAGCGCCTGGTCGTGGCGTGCGCCGAGCTCGGCGGGCCCGAGCACCGTGACGGAGGGATCGACGGACGCTGCGTCGCTCGTCGCCTGCTGCCGCAGCAGCGGCAGGACGGCCGGGGCGGCGGCCGCGTCCACATGGGCCGCGGCGATCTCGTGGCCGGTCGGCGAGTCGACCGCCAGCAGGCAGCCGGGCGTGGCGGCCAGCGCCTTCACCAGGCCGTCGTCGAGCACGTAGTCGGCGCGCACCAGCACCACGGAACCGGATGCGGGGAGCGGCGCGTCGTCCTCGGCCACCGGCCCGATGCCGCTCCGCCCGAGCGTGCGCCGCCACCGTTCCGCCTGGGACAGGCTCCACAGCCGAAGGTCGCATCGTCCGACGATCCGCCCCGCCGGGCGGCTGGCCTGGGGCTCGATGGTCGCGCTCGCCTGCATCAGATTCCCGGACTCGAGCTTCTGGCGGGACCGCCGCCGGCGGCCCGTCTCGCCGCGACGGCCGGGAGCGTTCCGCGGCCATCGCTCCGGGGGTTACAGCGCCCGGGCGACCGCTTATATAAGGATCCCTCGGGAAATCCAATGTTTACCCTCGCCCACCTCTCCGACCCCCATCTCGGTCAGATGCCGATTCCCAGCCCCGGCCAGCTTCTGGGCAAGCGGATCTTCGGCTATCTCTCCTGGACGGTGCGCCGCCGGCCGATCCATGACGGTCCCGTTCTCCCGGCGCTCGTCGCCGATCTGCGCCAGACCCGGCCGGACCACGTCGCCGTCACCGGCGACATCACCAACATCTCGCTGCCGGTGGAGTTCGCCCGGGCGGGAAGCTGGCTCCGCGGGCTGGGCGATCCGGAGAACGTGACCGTCGTCCCCGGCAATCACGACGCCTATGTGGCTGTGCCGTGGGACCAGTCGATCGGGCTCTGGCGCGAGTTCATGAGCAGCGACGGCGTGAACGGCGTCGGCAGCCTGCCCGCCTCCCCCGACGATTTCCCGTTCGTGCGGGAGCGCGGCGAGGTGGCGCTGGTGGGCGTGTCCACGGCGGCCCCCATGCCGATCCGCAGCGCCGCCGGCCGCATCGGCGCAGGGCAGATCGGGGCGCTCGGGCAGAGGCTCGGGGAGCTCGGCCGCCGCGGCCTCTTCCGGGTGGTGCTGATCCATCACCCGCCGATCGCCGACGGCATATCGGCGCGCAAGCGCCTGCTCGATGCCGAGGCGCTCGCCGCGGTGGTGGCGGAGCACGGCGCCGAGCTGGTGCTGCACGGGCACACCCACCGCTCGGGCCTCGCCCGGATGAAGACGCCGAAGGGCCACGCCCCGGTCATCGGCGTGCCCTCGGCCTCCGCCCGCGCGCACAAGGGCAAGGGCCACGCCCGCTACCACCTCTATCGGGTGAGCCGGGACGGCTCGACGTGGCGGGTCGAGGTGGAGGTCCGCGGCGTCACCCCCGGGCTCGACGCCTTCGCGACGGAGGGACGCTTCTCCCTGGCGGTCGCCGGCTAGCGAAGTTCCGCCCGCCGGGTGTTTCCCCCGCGGGGCCGGGAAATGTGCTAGCTTCCCGGCCGATTCCGCGGTCGGCCGGGGCCCGCGTGAAGCGATTCGCAGAACCAGATTGGGAACGGCCGCAGCCATGGCGGAGACGATGCCGGTCAACCAGACGATGCGGACATTCGGCTATCCGGAGTCGGTGATCGCCGAGTACGAGCATTGGGCGGTGCTGCTGCGCCCGCAGCAGGCGACGTTGGGCGCGCTGGTGATGGTCTGCCGCGAGGATGCGACGGCCTTCGCGGCGATCGGCCCGGCCGCCTTCGCCGAGATGGACCGGGTCGTGCACGCCGTCGAAGCTTCCCTCGCGCGGGCCTTCTCGTACGAGAAGATCAACTATCTCATGCTGATGATGGTCGATCCGAACGTGCATTTTCACGTTCTCCCGCGCTATTCCGGTCCGCGGGAGTTCGCCGGCGTCACCTTCACCGATCCGGGCTGGCCGCGCCTGCCCGATCTCGGGAACGCGCCTGCGACGAGCGAGCCGGTCCGCGCGGCCCTGATCCATCATCTGAAGTCCTGCTGGGAGGCCCGGTCCTGAGAGCGATCTCCCACGGCGTGCGGCACGGGGCGAAGCGATGAAGACCTTCGATCGCTACGTTCTCAGCAAGACGCTCTGGCCGCTCGTGACCGCGATCGGGATCGCCCTGTTCGCGCTGCTGCTCGAGCGCATGGTCAGGCTGCTCGACCTCGTGGTGAACAAGGGCGGCCCGTTCTATCTGCTGCTCAAGATGCTGGTGAACCTGATCCCGCATTATCTCGGGATCGCCCTGCCGGCCGCGTTCTTCATCGGCGTCCTCCATGCCGTGATGAAGATGAGCAGCGACAGCGAGCTCGACGCCATGCAGGCCTTCGGCGGCGGGCTGCAGCGCCTGCTCGCGCCGATCATGGGCCTGGCGATCGGGCTCATGCTGCTCGCCGTCGTGATCATCGGCTTCCTGCAGCCCTATACCCGCTACGCCTACCGCGCCCTCGTCTACACGGTCACCCACACGGCCTGGGACACCGCGCTCGAGCGCGGCACGTTCTTCACCGGCTTCGGAGACATGACCATCGTCGTCGACGACATATCCCAGGGTGGGCGCGAGCTGAGCGGCATCTTCATCCACGAGGAGACCGAGCCGCAGGGCTCGATCACCACCACGGCCAGCAAAGGCCGCATCCTGCGGACCCGCGACGACTTCAAGCTGATCCTGCAGCTCGAGCGCGGGGTTCGGGTCGATGCCGGCCGGGAGAGCGGGCGCGCCGCGGTCACCACCTTCGACAGCCTGTCGCTGCCGCTCGACGCGGCGCTCGACACCGCGGCGTTCCGCGCGCGCGGCGAGCGCGAACGCGAGCTCACGCTGCTGGAGCTGTGGCCGCTCCAGGACGATCCGCCGGAGGGGATGACGAAAGCGACGATCGCCGCGGAAATGCACGACCGTCTGGTGCGGATCGCGACGCTGCTGACCCTGCCGCTCTTCGCGATTCCGCTCGGATTGGCCTCGAGGCGCACCCGCCGCGGCGTCGGCATGGTCGTCGGCATCGTCGGGCTGGTGCTCTATCACTACGTGCTGCGGTTCGGCGCCAGCCTGGTCGCGATCGACCGGCTGTCCCCCTGGGTCGGGCTGTGGCTCCCCTTCGTGCTGTTCACCGCCGCCAGCCTGTGGGGCTTCTATGCCGCCAGCACCCGGCCCGGCGTCAATCCGATCGCCCTCGCGCTGGAGCGCGCCGAAGGGCTGATCGGAGCGCTGGTGCCGCGGCGCATGCGCGGAGCCGCCTGATGCCGACCCTCGTCCGCTACGCCACCCGTCTGTTCTTCGTCCATGTCGGGCTGATGCTGATGGGCTTCGTCGCCCTGCTCCAGCTGCTCGACATCCTGAGCAACGCCGACGACGTGCTCTCGGACCACGGCGAGGACATGACGGCGCTGCTTCGCTACGCCTGGCTCAGACTGCCGGAATCCGTCGTCTTCATGATGCCGTTCTCCGTGCTCATGGGCTCCCTGCTCGCCGTGGCGCGCCTCGCCCAGAACAACGAGGTCCTGGCGCTCAAGGCGGCGGGCCTGTCGTTCTACAAGCTGCTTCTGGCCTTCGTCCCCGCCGCGCTGGTCGCCGCGGGCCTCTACTTCGTGTTCTCCGACCGGCTGGCCCCGGCGAGCAACCGCGCTCTCGCCGAATGGAACGCCGCGGCCGCGGCAGATCGTGCGGCGGTCGAGGTGGCGTCGGAGGAAGGCATCTGGGTGCGCGACGGCGACGTGCTCGTCCGGGTCGGCATCGTCACCGACGAAGGTCGGGAGCTCAGGGGAGTGACCCTCTTCCTGCGAGACGACCAGGGAAACATGACCGAGCGCCTGACCGCGCGGGCGGCGAGCTACGACGGCGAGAGCTGGCGGCTGTTCGGCGTGGAGAGGCTCGATCTGGTCGACGGCTCGGGCGGCACCTTCACCCGCTTCGCCGAGCATCCCTGGCGCACGGCGCTGACGCCCGGCCATTTCTCCGACCTGGCGACGCCGCCGAGCGGGCTCAGCCTGAGCGAGCTCATCGATTTCGCCACCAATCCCGACGTCGGCAACCGTCCGACCTACTACTACGAGACCTGGGTGCAGAAGCGCATCACCCTGCCGATCGCCGTCCTCATCATGCTGCTGCTCGCCGCCCCCGTCGCCCAGGGGCTGCAGCGCCATGGCGGCGTCGCCGGCGGGTTGATGGCCGGGCTCGGCCTCGGCTTCCTGTACTTCGTCGCCGACGGCTTCGTGCTGGCGCTCGGCGAGGCCGGCGCCATTCCTCCGGCGCTCGCCGCCTGGAGCCCGCCGCTGATGTTCGCCAGCCTGGGCGGCGCCGCCCTGATCCGGTTCGAGGGATATTGATGCGGGTCTGGATCGACGGTGCCGCGGCGCCGGCGGGCCTGCGGGTCTTCGGCCTGACCCTGGTGGAGCGCCATCTGCGCGCCCTCGGCCGGATCGCCGACCGGATCACCGAGATCTGCATCGACGGCGCGCCCGGGCCGGTCCCGCCTGCCCTCGCCGGGCGGCTCGAGCTGCGGCAGACCTCCTCGGACGGTCCCTGCGGCGCCCGTCTCGCCGCCTATGTCGCGGCCGGCACCGAGCCGGTGCTGGCGATCGCCGGCGACAGCCTGGTCGACGCGCGGCTCTTCGCCGCCATGGGCGATGTTTCCGGATCGCGCGTCGCCGAGGACGAGAAGGACGGGCAGACGACGGCACTGCTGCGCCTCGAGCCCGATGCAGCCGGGGCGATCCCGGCGGAGGCACGAAACATCGCCGAGATCGGGGCGCAGCTCCTGGCGCGCGGCGCGGCGATCCCGTTCACCCAGGACGCCTTTCCGGGCTTCATTACGGTGCTGCGCCGGACCCTTCCCTTCCATCTCTTCACCTTGCGGGATCACGCTGCGGCCGCCCGCGCCGAGCGCTTCCTGTTCTGGTCGAACTACAAGGGTTCGACCGACTTCTTCACCAAGTACGTCTACCCGCCGCTCGTCTGGCTGCTGGTGCGGCCGCTGGCGGCCGCACGGATCCATCCGAACGTGGTGACGATCGTCAGCATCGTCTTCACCTTCGCGGCCGTCCCGTTCTTCGCGGCAGGGGCGTTCATCCCGGGGCTGCTGCTGGCCTACGCGATGAGCGTGCTCGATTCCGTCGACGGCAAGCTCGCCCGCCTGACCTTCACGGATTCGAAGCTCGGCAACGTGCTCGACCACGGGCTCGACATCGTGCACCCGCCGCTCTGGTATGTCGGCTGGGCGTGGGGTCTGTCCGGCGGCGATCTCGGAGCCCCGGTCTTCGCCGCGTCCCTCTGGATGACCGCCTTCTACGTCGCCGACCGGCTCGTGCTCGCGATCTACCGCAACATCTTCAAGCGCGGGCTCCACACCCATGCGCCGATCGACGCGGCGGTCCGCACCTTCATCTCCCGGCGCAACGTCAACCTGCCGCTCTTCACCGTGGGCGTCCTCGCCGGATTCGGGACGGAGGTGTTCTACGCGATCGTCGCCTGGCAGGCGGCGACCCTGCTCTGGCATGCCGGCCGGACGTTCTGGATCCTGGCCGTCGAGAAGGCGCGTCCGCACAGCGCGCCGGCCAGGCCGGCTGGCTCATGAGCTAGGCGGCAGATTCCGGAATTCCGGTATATTTCAGAGTGTTACAAGCGGCATCCGCCTTGCATCGGCAGGTCGGCGCCATTACAGTGCGGCGCTGTCGGATCTCCCTCGGTGCGTGGCGCATGCCTATCGGACATCTGGCGGCGGAGCTGCGGCTGGTCGAGGTGTCGGATCGCCGGACGCTCGACCGCTTCATCGCCCTGCCGAACCAGCTCTACCGCAGCCATGCCGCCTATGTCGCGCCCCTGACACTGGAGCGCCGGGACGCGCTCAGCGAGAAGAAGAACCCCTATTTCCGCCATGCGCGTGCGCGGTTCTGGCTGGCCTGCCGGGGCGAGCGCCCGGTGGGCCGCATCAGCGCGCAGATCGACGAGCTCTCGCTTCAGCGCCACGGAGCCACGCTCGGCCATTTCGGCATGCTCGATGCCGAGGACGACCCGGCGGTGTTCGCGCTGCTGACCGGCGCTGCCGAGTCCTGGCTGAAGTCGCAAGGGATGGACCGCGTGCGCGGGCCGTTCAACCTGTCGATCAACGAGGAATGCGGCCTGCTGATCGACGGGTTCGACTCGCGCTCGGTCATGATGATGGGCTACGCGCCCCCTTACGCCGGGCACCGGATCGAAGAGCAGGGCTACGCGAAGGCCAAGGATCTCATCGCCTATGACTACGTCGTCGCGGACACCCGCACGATCGATCGGAACGGACGCCTGAGGAAGGTCTTGTCGGACGGGCGCGTACGGGCGCGCAAGCTCGACATGAAGCGGTACCGCCACGACCTTTCGCTCATACTGGAAGTGTTCAACGACGCCTGGTCGGNNGCCGCCTCGATGAAGCCCCTGATTCAGCCGGAGCTGGTCTGGGTCGCCGAGGTCGACGGCAAGGTCGCGGGGATGATCGTCTGCCTGCCCAATCTCAACGAGGCGATCGCCGGGCTCGACGGCGCTCTGCTGCCATTCGGCTGGCTGAAGCTGCTCTGGCGGCTCAAGGTCCGCGGCGTGAGGAGCGGCCGCGTCGCGCTGTTCGGCGTATGCAAGCGCTTCCACCGCACGCCGCTCGGCGGCGCCCTGGCGCTGCTGCTCCTCCAGGCGCTGCGCGAGAACGCCTCCAGGATCGGCTACACCCATGCGGAGCTATCCTGGATCCTCGAGGACAACAAGGCGGTCAGCCAGGTCATCGAGAGCGTCGGCGGACGTCCCTACAAGACGTACCGCATCTACGAAAAGGCCCTGACGTGAGCCCATCGCCCGGCGGGGACTGGACGGCGCTGGTCCTGGCCGGCAGCCGGGGGCCGGCGGATCCCGTCGCCAGCCATTGCGGAGTGCGCCACAAGGCCCTGGCGCCGGTCGCCGGGGTGCCGATGATCCTCAGGGTGCTGCGCAGCCTGGCCGCCAGCCGCCATGTCGGCCGGATCGCAATCTGTGTCGAGGCGCCCGAAATCCTGGCCGATCTGCCGGAGATCGCCGCCCTGACCGCTGCGGGCCGCCTGGCGATGGTTCCGGCCTCGACCAGCCCCAGCGCGAGCGTCGGCGCCGCGCTGCGCGATCTCGAGCAGCCCTATCCCCTGCTCGTCACGACCGCCGACCATCCGCTGCTGACCGTCGCCATGGTCGATGACTTCTGCGAGGCGCTGGCCGGGGGCGGCGACGTGGCCGTGGGGGTCGCGCCGGCATCGCTCATCCGCCGCGCTCATCCGGGCGCGGTGCGCACCTTCTACCGGATGGGCCGCGAGAGCTACAGCGGATGCAACCTGTTCGCCTTCCGCACGCCGCGCGCCGCGCGGGCGGCCGCCTTCTGGGCGGAGATGGAGCGGTATCGCAAGCGGCCCTGGCGCCTCATCGCCGCGATCGGACCGCTGGTGCTGCTGCGCTTCGCGCTCGGGCTGGTCGATCTCCGCGCGGCGGAACGCCTGCTGTCGCGCCGCATCGGCGCGACGCTTCAGATCGTGGAGATGCCTTATGCGGAGGCGGCGATCGACGTGGACAAGCCCGCGGACCTCGCCCTCGCCGACCGGATCCTACGGGACCGCGCGTAGCTGCGGGCGCTGCCGGCGGCC
>JRYH01015324.1_pt1 | contig 17175 bp, 24 predicted proteins | sample 235351 | NCBI WGS metagenome assembly JRYH01 (sample SAMN03074221, study PRJNA261480) | activated sludge metagenome | biome: Wastewater Treatment Plant; feature: Wastewater; material: Activated sludge; isolation source: activated biomass of a wastewater treatment plant treating wastewater... ... | reverse complement strand
ATCATCCGCCGTCCGCACCACTCGTGAGGGATTATTGATGCCGCGCTTCAAGCGCCCCGACCATGCCGACGTCGTAGATCTCCGGCAGCACAGGTCGGAAGCCGCGGTCGGCCGATATCTCGCAGAGGTCGGGCACATCGTTGCCGGCGAGGCCGCGCTTTTCGGCCAGGCCAAGTTCACGCCCTTCGCCAGAAGCTTCATCGAGAGCGGCTTCGCGCGCGAGATGGAGCCCGTGATCGCGCTCGTCGTCCGATTCCGGGACGACGTCTTGGCCCGACCCGAACGGACATTCACGGCACGCTTGCGGCGCTACGGCTTCGCCTATGCGCCGGGCCTGCGCTGGGCAAAGGGGCGCCGACCCAAGGCCAATCCAAACCAGGATCCCTGGGGCCCTGAGCTCGAGAAGCGGGTCGATCTCGCTGCGGCCCGCGGCCTGTTCGACGGACGGGAGAATTCCGAGTTCGGCGCCTACCAGCGAAGCTCGCTCGGCTTTCGCACCGCCCATGTGCGCGAGTGGAACGACCGCGGGATCGGCTACAGCATCGTCGTCGGCGGCCACGACGATCGCCGGGGCCGCCTCGCGGTCGAGCACCATATCGTCGACGACAACCGCGACATGGCAGAGCTCGCCCATATGGCAGCCCTCATCGAGCGCGCCCAGTTCACATCGGCCCGATAGCCCGGTTGCGCCGAACCCGTTCGGTTCATAGCCGATCTCCCGGTCCCCCGGGCGACCAAGCCGTTCGGGCTCGTCGGCGATGGTCCCGATCGGTCATGAATTTGGCCGGCGCTTGAGCGGATCCTCCAGCGCCGGCACGCCAGTCGGCGTGGCTTGTCGCGAGGATGGCGGCCGGGCTCTCGGAGCCCGGCCCCGCCCGAAGCCGGGAGCGACCTGCGTGCGATCGTCCGTTTCACGATGCATCCCAGCGACCCAATATCCCGCAAGGTGCGCAGCCGGATGTCACCCCACCCAACTTCGCCACCTCAGAGAGTCAAGGCCGATGCATGTACTCCTGGAGACACTTCACGGCAGCCAGCTCTTCGGGACGGCTACGCCCTCGAGCGATGCCGACCGCTTCGGCGTCTTCCTGCCCGATGCCGATGACCTGCTTCTGGGCCGCCTGCCCGGCCACGTACGCGACGGCCTGGGCGCAGACGACTCGCCGAAGCCGCTGGCGTCGAAAGCCGGAGCGCGCGACGCCATGTTCTCGCCTCTCCACCTCTTCATGATCAAGGTCATCGAAGGCGAGAACAACGCAATCGAGATGCTCTTCGCGCCAGAATGGGCGTGGGTCTCCAAGCCTCACCCTCTGTGGCTCGAACTCCTCGAGATTCGCTCGAAGCTCATCTCGCGCAATGTACGCCGCTACGCTTCGTTCGCTTACGATCAGGCGAACCGCTTCGGCCTGGCGCCGCGGCGCTACGGCGCCGCTCTCGACATGCAACGTTTCCTCGCAGGGCTCGCTGCCGCCCATCCCGAGGCGCGCCTGCGCGACGTTATCGGGGAGATCGAGGCGTTCGTAGCGCTGTCGGCACACGGCGATGCCTTCGGCTTCGCGGACATCGTTGTCAACTCCGCCCATCCGGCGATCCGGCACGTGGTGATCTGCAGCAAGAAGCTTCCCATCGGCATGCGGCTTGCCGACGCTCTCGGCAACGTCAAGGCGCTCGTCGACCAATACGGCCAGCGCACCCGGACGATCGCCAGCGAAGGCGTCGACTGGAAGGCGCTGTCGACGGCGCTGCGCGTTTCCGGTGAAGCGATCGAGCTTCTCGAGCACGCCCGGCTTACCTTCCCACGCCCCGATGCCGAGCGGCTCCTGGCCGTGAAGCTCGGCATGGTCGCGCAAGGCGAGGTCGTCGCGGAGATCGAGGCCAGCCTCGAGCGCATTCGCGATCTCGCCATCGCGACGACGCTGCCGGAGGCTCCCGACGCGAAACTGGCCGAAGCCTTCATCCGTCATGCTCACGCGACGATCCTGAGGCCGGCCCTGACTGCCGCCTGAAGCATCGTGCCGTGAGACCCAAACCGAACCTGGCTCCCGCACCGGCCGGCGCCGCTCGAACGAGGCGCCGAGCCGGATCAGCATCGCCATCGCCAGCCTGTGATTTACGGAATTCGCCATGAAACCCATCGCTCCTACGCCTGAGCTCAAGGCGACGCTTCTGCGCCTGGCGACCCTCGCCGGCCATCGCGGCCCGGATCGCGAAGAGCTCGAGGCGGCGCTTGCGGCCATGCTCGAGCCGGTGGTCGCCGCGGCCGAGCGGAAGACGAAATCCGGGCCCCGCGCGGCATTCGCCGCCGGCTCCTCCTTCGCGCGTCAGGTGCGCCGCGTCCAGGGCGAGATCGACGGCTACATCCATCGCGGCTACATCCTGGCAGGCCGCTCGGGGTCGTTCGACGCCCGCTCGCTCGGCTGCTGGCTGGCGATCGCCGAGAAGGCCGGTGTTGGGGCCGTGCCGGCCAAGCCGATCCTGGAGATCCCCGAGCCGGTCCTCGAGCTCATGCTTCATCCGGAGGAGGCCGACCAGGCGGCGGCCAGGCCCGGCATCGCCTTCAAGGCGCTCAATGCCATCTCCGGCGGCGCCCTCGAGACGGCCTTCGGACCGCTGTCGCGACTGGCACCCGAAGCCAAACGCCAGCTCCTCGAGATCGGGCTTGCGCATCTCAGGGCTGCCGGCGAGGAGATCCCGGCCGGACACATGGTGCGCCACGACCATATGGGCCCCGGCACGCTCAAGGCCTGGGCGGGTCTTGGATGGGAGCCCTGGGACGGCGATGACGGCGTCACCTTCGAGGACGACGGCCGACGTATCACGCTGGGGCCGGGCTGGGCCGCCTTCGGCAACGCCCGTATCGTCGACATCCACGATTCGCGCACGATGATGGCGATCGCGCGAGCCTGCGTTCCTGTCCATGTCTTCTGGGCAAGGCCCTGGAAGAGGCCGGCCCGGCGCTACGGCGGGCTCGACATCCACCGCCCGGCCGATTGGGCTCCCGAGAACCGCCAGGGCTCCTGGCCGGCCGAATGGCGCGTCTTCGTCCGCGGTGGAAAGGCCGTCGCCTGCTCGAGCTATTATCCCTGGGCCGACATACCCGGAGATGCAGCCGATCTGCGGATGGCCGAGGAAGCAATGGCCCTGGCGCAAGGAATGTCGGATTGTGCGACGGCGGCGGGCGCGCTGCCCGCCGATCCGCATCTTGCCGCCGCGCGGCGCCGCTCGGCCGAAGCCCGGCGGATGCTCCCGGAGGGAACGGTGAACGCCACGCTCGACTTCATCGAGACCGCCGACGGCCTCCTCTTCCTCGAGGGCGCGATGGCCTGCGGTCCTGGCGGCTACGGCGCGCACCCGTGCGCCTTCGCCGGCCGGCGCTGGCCCGAAGGGCTCAAGTTCCAGCTCGACGCGCATATCAACATCGCCGAGCCCAATACCTGGCCGGAAGAGGCTCGGATCGGCTTTCGCGACTGACCGGCTTCTCGCCACCAGAGCATGTCCGGAAGGATTCCTTCTGGGCCGGCAGGCGCGACACACGCACAAGGGCGCATCCGCGTTCACCTGTCCCTTCGAGACGACCGAGGAGATCCCTCATGCGCAAACGCTGCCTGTCGCTGCTCGCCCGTTGGCGACGCGCCGCCGCGGCGCTCTGCCGTCGCTGCCCGCACGAGAACGTCATCGCGACCGAGCACGAGTGGTGCGCCTTCGCGCACCGGCGGCTCTGCCTCGATTGCGGCCTCGTGGAGCACGCGCTGTCGTCCAATGACCCGGCCGTCATGGGCCCCGACGACGTCTCGCTGCGTCCGCGACGCATCTTCGCCAAGCCCCGAGAGGTCTCGAACAAGACCTTCAGCGACTCCGCCGCCAGGCTCCAGGAGTGCGGACAGACGTGACCGGGATCTCCTACGACACCACCTATTTTCCCGAATCCATCGTGCGCGACGGCGTGAACGGATGCTGCCACCAGGTCGCCTACGCGCTCCACGCCCGCACCGGATGGCCGATCGGCGTCCTGTGGCGCGATCCGGTCGACGACGGCCACATGATCTTCCGCGAGCCCGAGCCGATTCACGTCTTCTGCCTTGCTCCTGACGGGCGCGCCGTCGATATCGAGGGCGCGCGTCTGCAAGCGGACCTGATCGCGCGCTGGCGGCTTTCGGCGCGCCGGCACAAGGCGCTGCGCATCGAGGGCTACGTCGACATCGCCCAGTATGAGCACGTGATGAACGAGAGTTGGCCGATGCTGATCCCGAGCGCGTTCGCCGTGCGCTGCGCCGACGCGGAGCTCACCAAGTCGGAGACCTTCCTGAAGCTCGTCGCCGAGCTTCGCGGCGCCGATGCTCAAGCAAACGGAAGCCTCTCCAGCAACTGTTGAGTCCCTCACTGCAAGGAGATTCCTCGTTGACCAGCTCCACCGCATCCACCCCAGCTGTCACGCGTACTCATGCGTTCTGGGGCCACAGCTTCACCTTCACGCCGGCCGACGAGGGCAATGTCTGGGTCGAGCTCGAGGGCTATCACGCCATGCACTGGAGCTTCGCCGTGCCGCTCGCCGAGGCGAGCCCCGCGGAGCTCGACAATCTCTGCGAGGACATCTGCCTCTTCAACGACATCGAGCCGCTCGGCGACGAAGACTGAGTCTCTCGCTTTCTCGCAGTCTCCCGACCGTTACATCCGCGCCTGTCGCCGCTCGCCTCTCCCCGCCGGTCGAGGAGGGCGAGCCGCTCCCCGGGCCGCCTCCCCTTGTCGCACTGGAAAAGGCGCTCGCGGATGCCGGACGGCCACGACCTTCCCCCCGACATCACCTTCGCCAAGCGCTGGACGGCGCGCCGCGAGTTTAAGCTGCGGCCGCACGATCTCCTGTTCAATCCGCAGGAATTCGGCGCCGACGTGATCCCGGAGCGCCTGGCCAGGCCCTTCGTCGAGGCCGAGCACTATGCCCGAAGCTACCCGGCCGGCCGCATCGCCTTCGGCCTGTTCCGCAAGTCGGGCGTTGCCGCATCCGAGCTCGCCGGCGTCGCCGTCATCTCCGTGCCGATGAACCAGAACGCGGTCCCGAAATATCTGGGCCTCGCTCCCAACAGCGGCGCCGAGATCGGCCGCTTCGTGCTGAAGCCCGAGGTCGCCTTCAACGGCGAGAGCTGGTTCCTGGCGCGCTGCCTCAAGCTCCTGAAGTCCGAGCGGCCGGACATCCGCGGGCTCATTTCTTACGCCGATCCGCTCGAGCGCACGGACTCGCTCGGTCGGATCACCAAGCCGCTCCACATCGGGGGCATCTACCAGGCCTCGAATGCCCGGTTCGCCGGCCGCTCCGGTCGGCGCACGATCATCCTGGCGCCCGACGGCTCGATCGTCTCCGAACGCACGCTCTCCAAGATCCGCAACGAGGAGCGCGGCCTCAACTACGCCGTCCGCGATTTCCTGGCAACCGGCGCCAGCCCCAGGCGGCCCGGCGAAGACATGCGGGACTGGGTCCGGCGCGCGCTCGAGGATCCCTCCTTCCGACGCCTGCGTCATCCCGGGAACTTCGTCTACCTCTTCGCCCTCGATCGCGAGGCGAAGGCGCTGGCCGCCGAGCGGAATCCGGCGCTTCTCGCCTATCCCAAGGCTGCCTGACGCCTCCCGGGCTCCGGCCGACCCAACATCTGCGATACCCGTCCCGAGACGCTGCCCGGCTAGGACGCGCCTCGTCGTCCGTCACTCATGAAGGCCCGCATGACCAACAGCACGAAGCGCCCCACCCATACCCAGCTCATGCTGCCGCTCCTGGAGACGCTCGAGGAGCAGGGCGGCGCGGCGCGCCCACGCGATCTCTATGATGCGGTGGCCGACAAGCTCGGCGTCGCGCCGGAGATCCGCGATGCCGAGACCCGGACGGCTGGCGGCCGGACCATCAAGGTCTTCGAGCGGCATATCCGATGGGCCCGGCAGACCGCCATCCGCAAGGGCCTGATCGGCGCGCCGCAGCGCGGCGTCTGGCAGCTGACCGAGAAGGGAGAGGGCGCGCTCCAGAATGCTCGACCCGGCCTCGTGCTCACCGTCTTCGAGACTCCGGCCGGGCAGGCGCTCTGGGCGATGGCGGAGGACGCGGCCGGGCATTTCGCCGACGATGCCGTCGACCTTCTCTTCACCTCGCCGCCCTACCCCGTGCTCCGCGGCAAGGCCTATGGCACCTGGGACAGCGCCCGGTGGCTCGATTGGATGTCGGACCTCGCCGCCGAATGGAAGCGTATCCTGAAGCCCACGGGCTCTCTCATGGTCAATCTCGGCACCGTGTGGCAGCCCGGCCAGCCGGTCTGCGACCCCTATATCGAGCGCTTCGTGCTGAGGCTCATCGACGATCTGGGCTACCATCTGGCCGACCGCTTCTACTGGCACAACCCGGCGAAGATGCCCTCGCCGATGCCCTGGGTCGCGATCAGGCGCGTGCGCGTCAAGCAGTCGATCGAGCCGGTGCTGTGGTTCGCCAAGACCGCGCATCCCAAGGCCGACAATCGCCGGGTGCTGGTGCCCTATCAGGCGTCGACCCTGAAGCGCTACATCGGCAAGGCGGGCAAATCGGCGAAGCGGCCGAGCGGCTACGGCTTCGGCGCCATGAGCTTCGCGCGGGACAATGGCGGCGCCATTCCGCCGAGCCTCATCACCGCGGCCAACAGCCAGTCGAGCGACGCCTATCGTAACGCCTGTCGCGAAGCCGGCCTGCCGATCCATCCCGCGACCTTCCCGGAGGCGCTGCCGGAATTCGCGATCAAGCTCACGACCGAAGCCGACGACCTCGTCTACGACCCCTTCCTGGGATCGGGCACGACCGCGGCCGTGGCGGAACGCCTGGGACGGCGCTGGATCGGCTCCGACCGTAGCCTCGTCTATCTGAACGGCGCCTCGTTCCGGTTTTCAGGCGTCAGGCTCTCCGATCCCGCAGCCGTCGATGTCGCGGCCTGACGCCGGCGCGGGACACGATCGCAACGACCACGATCCCAGGCCGGTCCTCGCGCCCTTCGAGCGAGGCGCGAGGACCGACGCCGTGATTCAGGTCCTCTATCCAAAACGTCCGGCGGAACGCTCCGAGGAGAAGGCCCATGCACCCGAACGGCACCCGACCGGATTGCGGTGAGCGCGCGACACGGCTGAACGAGCGCCTGTCGGCGATGCTGCGCGACCATATCGCGGGCTTCCGGCGCCGGCTCCCCGCTTTCCTCTGCAGCTGGCGCGGCCACGCCCGCGAATACTATGTCGGCGGATACTATTTCGACCGCCGTGGCCATCGGCACGAGAAGTATTATGGCCGCTGCCGGCGCTGCGGCTGCAGCAACACCGCGTGCTACGAACTCGGCCGGATCGAGCGCATCGGGCAGGCGTGGCGCGACGTCAGATGGATCGTCCGCGGCCGCCTGTGGGCCAACTGCCACGACTGCGCCAAGCCCGCGACCAGGCTCGGCATCTCGCTTGGCGATCACCGGGACTGCATCCCCTTCTGATCTGGATCGCCCGAAGACCCGAGACGGGGGCTTTCCGGCAGCTCGAGCACGCATCACACGCAAGGAGGCGCGCGCCCCATGCCCACGATAGGCGAAGTCTACAACCCGCTGATCGACGCCGCGCTGCGGGACGACCCGGCCGGTCACGCCCTGCTGCGCGACCTCGCCGCCCGAATCCTGGAGCATAATCCTGACGAGGCGTCGTCGCCCGAGAACGCTCTCGAGGCCGCCCGCCGCAATCTCGATTACTACTGCCAGTACCACTCCGCCGAGACGACGCGGAAGGTGAAGTCCTTCTACGATCTGGGCGCAGGCTTCCGGACCCTGACCGGCGCCAAGCTGCCAGTGGCCTGACCTGCCCGGCGTCACCGCGAGCTCTCCTCTATCTTCTCGAGGGAGACGTGGAAGCAGCCGCGCTTCTTCGGGCCATGCGTCTTTCGGAGACGATCATGCAGTTCCTGTTCCGCCCCGCCTTCGAGCTCGATGCCGTGGCGCCCGATCTCAGGACAGAGGCCGTCGATCCCGCGGCGCGCAGCCGGGCCGGTTGCGCGACAGAACGCTGGGCGAGCCTGTTCGGCGCGCCGCGCAGCCGGACCGCCGATTTCGAGGACTGGCATGAGAGCGCCGCCCGCCTGTTTGCGGCCATCGACACCGGCCTGCCGGTCCACGTTCTCGATCGCGAGACAGCGAAGGCCGTTCGGCGCTTCAACACGACACGGGATCCCGACCCTGCCGCGCCGACGCTCTTCATCGGCACCCATCTGCGACACGATCCCTTCACCCGGATCCGCGCCGACGGGCGGAGCGCCTGGAACATGGTGTGGCCGGTCGCCGGCGCGTCGACCGCCGCCAACCGTTACGCCGGGAATCCCGGCTTCCATGCCCATGCCGGCCGCGCCGTCCGCACGGCGACGTTCGCGCCGGATTCGCCCGAAGACGGGCCAGACCTCAGGCAGGCCATGATGGAGCTGGCAAGGCGCGGCATCACCCGCCAGCGGGTGAAGATCGTGGCCGAGGCGAAATACGCCGAGCCGGTGCCGATCGAGCTCCCGCCCGACCCGACGCCGAAACAGGCCGATGACGCCCTCTTCGAGGCGCTCGAATACGCGGTCATCCATCTCGAAGGCAGGCCGCAGGCCTTCCTCCTGCAGGAGGACGTCGAGATGCGCGACGAGTACCGGATCGTCGTCATCGACGGCAAGCCGGTCGCCGGAGCCGGATGCATCGAGCATCTCTCACCGCCCTTTCACGATCCCATCGACGGTGCCTTCGACCCGCAGGTGGAAGAGACCCGCCGCTCGCGGCGCGTCCGGCGCGACGAGATCCTGGTGGACGTCTATGTCGACCGGGCTTCGCTGATCGCCGCCGACATGGCGAAGGCCGACCCCCAGTGCCGGCACATGACCATCGATCTGGCGCATGACGGGCAGGGCCGCATCATGATGATCGAAGCCAATCCGCTCGACAATTACGGGATCTATGCGATGGACATGCGGCCTGTCATCAACGCCATGGTCACGCTCGCCCGCCAGCCTGCGCGGGAATCCGAGACCGTCGCCGCGGCGGCCACTGAAACTGCCAGGATTGGCACGACCGCCACGCGAAGGAGCCTCGGCGCGGCCCGCTGACGACCCTGACGCCACGCCTGAGCCCGAGAGGAGAGATGCCCATGCATCCGCTTGCCCGCCCCGACAACCAGTCCGGCGCCTTCGACATGAATGCCGGCGATCGCGTGATCCACATGGTCGACGGACGGCACGGCGTCGCCGACGAATTCCTGCACGACGGCGACGCGCTCGTCTCCTTCGACGACGGCAGCTTCGAGATCGTGAAGTGGGCCCGGCTGCGCAAGGAGCCGCCACGATCGCCACTGGGCGGCCCGCGCGCCGCCGCCAGGCTCGATGCGATCGACGCGCCGCCCGCGCGCTCGACGGGACGAGGCCGGATCGTCAGGATTTACCGCGCGAAACGTCCGTCATGACGCGAACCGGCTATGCGGCCTGCTTCGCGATGGCAGGGCCGATGGCCTTGCCGGCCCGGATCCGAAGCCTAGCGTCGCCGGCCGACGCGGCCGCCCAGCATCCATCCGAGAACGAGGAGCAATCTCCTTTGCGATCTCTCACCGACATCTGCCCGCCGCAGCATCTGCCGCATCGTTTTCAGCAACCGGAGAGCCAGGCCATGACCCGTTCCGGAGTCAGTTTCGCAATTGTCTCATTGTCGCAGCTGATTCGGGAGAGCCGCTGGGACCCCAAGTTCCACCTGTTGCTGAACGAGCTGAAGCCCCGGGTCGAGGAGCTGAAGGGACGCCTCTCGGCCGAGGCGGCGCTGGCGCTGCTGGCGAACGTGCCGCTCAGGCACAAGAAGCCGCTGATGGATCTCGCCCGGAGCGGATCCGACGCCCTGAATCAGGCGAATATCGATCGCGTCTGCCGCCAGTACCCGCATCTGGCGCTGGCCATCATGGAGAGAAACCTGGGAGCCGCGCTCGCCGATGCGCGCCGCGAGATCGTTGAGGCCGAGGCCGCGCTCGAGAGCCTGCAGGCCATTTCGCAGGACGACGGCGACAGGTCGGGATCCTGAGTCATGGTCGACGGCTTCATTCCGCTCGCGGCAGGCCACATCTACCCCCTCAAGGATCCCGGGCGCTATGACGACGAGCTGGGATCCGGATACGATCATGTCGCGGTGCCGCACGACGCAGGGAGCATCGAGAGCTGCCGGATTCTCGACGTCTGGGTGGTGAATGCCGCGGGCGAGGTCCATCCCGGCTACGGCGCGGTGCCGATCCCGATGCATGTCGACGATATCGAGGTCGCCCTCGGAAGACCGCTCGATGCCGCGCTGCCCGAGCCGCGATCGATCTTCGACTCGCCCTGGATGCGACGGGCGCAATAGCGACGCTCGCCGTCGTGGGCGATGAGGACTGCGCCGTCGGGCGGTCATCCGGCCCGAGAGGACCCCGCGACCGCGAGTCGCAGGCTACGGGCCATTCCGGATCCCAATCTTCATCACGTGACGCCCCACGCCGGCGACCGCCTGACGACGGTTCGAACAGGGCGCTCCGGGGCCCTACAGCCTCAACCGGAGTCGAGAGGCCTCGATGTACACGCGAACCGTCCTTCCCATCGCCCTCGGCTGTATCGTCATGCTGGGCGGCGCGATCATGGGCTCGCACGGGCACAATCCCTCCTCCCTCCTGCTGAACGATTTTGCCGCGCTTCTCGACGACGCGCCGGAGGCGGCCGAGCCCGCCTCCGGATCCGACCAGGACGCAGAACGGATCGGGTTGACCCGCCACCCTGACGGGCACCGGCCGCCCATGCTGCCTCTGCGCATCCGCTGAGGCGGCGGGCTCCCCGCTGGCCCGGACGGGCGCGAATATCGATCAGGCTCGATGCTGGCGAAGGACGGGAACAGGAGAGATCACGAACGTCTGGGGATGAGCCAGGTGGTCCGTTGCACAGACCGCAAGATGGGCCACGCCGTCGTCCTCAAGGCGATGCTCCTCCATGGCGCCGAGATCGGTCCCGACGATCTTCCCTAGAGCGCGCTCCGGTGGATCAGGAAGGTCCGGACGGCCATGATCCCTGAGCCGCGTCCGCCCTTTCCCGGTCGCGGGCGGGCCCGGCCCCTCCGAATTCCCCGAGCGGGACATCCGAGAGTCCGAAGAGACGAGAGAGACATGCGAGGAGGAGCCGATGAGCTGGCTGGACGAGGACGATCTCGACCAGGATCTCGACCAGGATCTCGACCCCGAGGATCCGGCGGACGATGACTATCTTCAGTCCGGCTGCCTGTTCCCGGGCGAGTGCTGCATGCCTGGCGAGCACCTCACCATGGAATGCCATACGGCCGAGATGCTGGAAGGCGACGCCGACGGAGCGCCCGCGGCGCGTGTCCTCGTCCAGAGCTGGGCGGTCAGGCACGGGATCTCCGCCAGCCCGGCGGCGCTGGCGGATCTCGTGGCACTGATCGCCGCGGCGATCGAAGGGCGGCGGTCTGCCTGATCCCTCCTCGATCCGGCGGCCGGCCTTGCCGTGCCACCCATGTCCGTCCGGCCGAACCTCGCGGAATTCGGCTCCGTGAGTTTTCGGAGCGGATAGACTTCCATCCCGAAAGACCGTTCATGACAGTGCGTGTGTGCCCGATGCTCAGATCTCCCTTGCTCGCCCTGGCCCTTCTCCTCGCCGGCCTGTCGGCCGCCCATGCCGACGTGTATCCCCTGAAGTTCGACAGGTTCGGCGTCGGCAACGTTCTGCGCGTGCATTTCTCGCGATCGCCGATCCTGGTCGACGAGACCTGGTACGTGGCGGGCAGTTGCGAGAACGCCATGACCTACACCGAGATCACCGTCGTCAGCTTCAGCATCGGCGACGATCTCGACATCGCGTTCACCAAGAGCAGGGCGCTGGCCGACCGCGTGGTCTGCATCGTCAATCCCGACGATGCTCCCGACCAGTTCTGGCAGGCTTATAACTGACGCATCCGATCTCCCCCACGAGAGACGAACGAGAGTCATGACGACACCATCCCTGATGATTCCGACCATTCACCTGAACGGCACCTCGCGCGAGAGCCTCACCGAGGGATACGAGAAGGCCGTCGAAGCGATGGCCACCGCGATCGCCGCGGTCGGCGGGACAAGCCCCAATGCCCGCGACTTCTATCCGCAAGGCAGCGACGCCTTCAACCAGGCGGCGGTCCAGCACCAGGCGCGGATGGTCAGGCTGCGCGAGGTCGAGCAGGAGCTCCAGCAGCTCCACGAGGCGGTCGCCCTCGCCTGAGATTGCCCGCTCACAGGATAAGGCTGCCCGCAGGACAAGGCGGGCCGTCATTCGAGCATCCAGCTTCGAATCCTGGGCTCGGCCGCAAATCGTGAGTACCCACGATTCGGTTCAATCGTGAGGGCTCACGATAAAGATTTCGTGAGACCTCACGGATCTTGCAATGCGTGAGTTCCCACGCTATAGAGCGCGGAGTCAGAGACGAGGCCGAGAATGAGCCGCGCGCTATCGCAGGGACGGCAGCGTCAACTGCTGAGCGAGCTCCGCCGCGAGCTCCCGTATGTCTTCCTCGCCTACAATGCCAGCGAGACCGAGCATCGCGACGTGATCGCGCTGGCCGAAGCGGTTCTGAGCCCGGCCGGCTTCCAGGAGTGGCTCTCCTCGAAGACGAAGCGCCGATCCAGCTGGCAGGCGGCCACGACCGCTCTCGCCAAGGCAACCGCGGCGTCATCGAATGAGCCTTTCGCCGCCTGGGCGGACCGCTTTCTCTTCGATGCGCGCTCGCCGGACACGCTTCTCGACGACGCTGCACGTCGCGGCTTGCGAGCCAGGCTGCTCGCCCGGCTGCGGGACCGCGACCGGCGGCGCCACGTCACCAGGATCCTGCTGTCGCGACGGATGGCTTCGACGCTGGACGATCTCCGGCACAGCGGCGAAACCGCACGCGACGCCGTGGAGCGGCTGATCCGGGAGGCGGCCAGGCGTGCCCGGGTTCCCGTCTGACGCGCGACGCCTTCTCGGGGCGAAACGCCCTAGAACTGCGACTTGCTCCGGCTTAGCATTGTCCAAGTTCGCAAGCGGACTCATGAGGGCATTGGCGGCAAGCCCCGTCTTCGGAGGCCCACATGCTCGTCGACCGTGACTGGATCCATCCCATCCGCTGGCCCCGGACCCGCCCCTTCGCCCAGCGATTCCTGCGCATGTTCCAGAATTTCGGCAATAGGGCGCTCACCGAAGAGGGCGCACAGCAGATCTATGGCATGGTGATCGGCGAGTACAACGCGGCCGTGGAGCGCGTCGAGCGGGTATTCCGCCCCACCCGCATCATGCCGATCATCGCCAACGAAGCGTTGCTGGCGATGCAGTACGGCACCTTCGTCCGGGGCGGACGCAACGTCTTCTATCTGACGCCCACGCTGGTCCACATGCTCGAGCTCACCGATCTCGGCGACGTCCGCCTGGGCGACATCGCCTTTCCCTTCGACAGCTTTCACATCTCCTTCGGCGGCGCCTTCGGCGGCGCGTTTCCGGGCCCGAAGAACCAGATCGATGGCGCCTATGTCATCCGGCATGGCCGCGGCGCGCCGCTTCAGGTCCTCATCACCAGCCGCCGGCTCGACTGCCCTCCCAACCGCCCGGAAGGCTGGCCCTTCACCCGCGACCTCTATTTCTATGCGGCACTCGACGAGGATCCTGACGAAACCCTGGCAAGCCTGGTCGATCGGTTTATGGCGGCCGAGCTCGAGGACATCGAGGCCAGGTCGCTGACATCCAGAGAGATCCCCGAGGACCAGATTCCGCCGGACTTCCCCCTGACCACCGAGGTCGTCAACGTGTCCGCCGATACGGCGCGTGAGCGGGGAGAATTCCTGACCGCGTCGACAGCGGAGTTCCGTCGTGCCCTGGGACTGGCGATGATGGCGCTCTGCTACATGAACAGCCCGTCGGCCGAGGACGATGCAACCGTCTATCCGGACGACGCGCCGGCGGAGCTCGTCGCCGCCACGAAATCCGCCAAGCCCAAGACCCGGCGCAACGCCCATCGCCGCCTGGACATCGAAGGCTGGCAGCAGATCCGGCTCCTCGGATCCAGCATTTCCCATCCGGCCAGCAACGCCAATGAGGCTCCGGAACGGGTGGGCTCCAGCGGCGGGTTCACCATGCCGCCGCATCTGAGGCGCGGCCATTTCCGCACGCGTCAACACTATGGCCCGGGTCGCAGCCTCACCCGCTGCGTCTGGATCCGCCCCGTCTTCGTCAATGCGGGCGAAGGCGATCCATCTGGCCCGGGACGCCTCTACGNNAAGCCTAAACCGCGTGGACCCCACGCCTCAGCGGTCCGGCTTTTCCGATCGTGCGCCGAGCCTGCGCATTTCCGCGAGAAGGCTCTTGCGCTGCCCGGGCGTGATCGGGTGGCTGTCGATGCCGAGCGCCTCGAGGCCATACGTGCGACGCAGCTCGTTCACGCGCGAGGAGGCTTTCGTCGTTGTACCGGAACACGGCGGTTGGATCGCGACCGGTGGCCGGCGGCGCCGCAGCGAGCTCGACCGCGGCAGATCTTTTCGCGCGCGCCGCCGATCAACTCGTCTCCGGATCGGGCTGCGGCGCACGGGTCGGCGGCTCCTGCGGCGGGGCGTCCGGCGATATGCCCTCCCCGATCGGCACCGGCTTCGCATCGATGACGCCCTTGCGCACGAGCCGCCGGATGCGCCAGACGATCTCGCGGTGCCAGTGGGACTCGTGCCCGAGCTTCTTCAGCCCATGGGAGCGGCATAGCGACTTCAAGGTCGGACTGTTTGCGCCCGAGGTTTCCTCGATGAGCCACAGCATCTCCGGGATCGTGATCCCGTAGCGCTCGGGGAAGCCGGCGACCCAGGCATCGTCCGGATCGCTTGCGCGCGCCGCGACGTCATAGATCTCCCAGTACCTGATTCTCTTCATCTCCAATAGGGCCTCGGGGTGGTCCGGATCCGGCACCCCTTCCGTGACGATGTCGAAATCAGTGACGCGCCTCACCTCGAAGCTCTCCGCGAGATCGGCCATGAGCTTGCGAACCGCGGCGATCGCGGCGTAGAGCGCAATTCGCTCCATGTCCATGCGCTCCGGCGACGACCAGCGGTGCTCCGGATCTACGCGAAGCTTGCCCACGCCGCGGATGAACATCAGCTCGTTGCTGGAGCGCCCGTAGAAGGAAGCGCCCTCGTCACCCCACCAATGAGCCCAATCGGTGTTTTCGAAGTCCGTCCTGAGCACGATGCCGGTCGGATGCCAGAAGACTCGAAGATTGTCCTTGGACGTGATCTCAACGGTCACGTCGATGCGGGGGCGCGGCGCATCATAGCTCGATGTCTTGCGCTCGATGAGCCGCTTCCAGTTCCAAAGCGCCAGGGGTCGTGAAGCAGGGCCATCTCAAAGCGATTGGCGCCATCCAGCCAATTCTTGAGATCGGCAACCACCTCGCCCACCCTGTCGCCGCGATCCAACTCAAGGCCGAGCCTTCCGAGCTCGGCCCAGAGATGCTCGAGATAATCCGTTGAATCCCTATGCGCATACCAGCTGATCGGCCGAAATCCAGTGGGCTGCCACAAGGTCGGCTTCGAGTGAGGCGGTGGCGCGGCGCGTCGTCGATGCGGCATGGAGGAATCCTACAGGATTTATGACCAGTCCTTAAGCATCGATCGTTTCGGCTGAAACGGACCCCCATGTAGGCGAAGAACACGCCTCGTCATAGATATTCGTTCGTATCCATTCTTTGCGCGATCGCGGCGGCGTTTAGAGACACCGTAGCGACCTGGTCCGGGTTCTCCATTCGAAGACACGTGGACCTCTCTGGCAACGCAACGGATCTCTCGTCTCGTGGCTTCGAGGCTTCGGTCTCGGTCGGTCCTTCCCTTGATCGCGCTCCCCGGCAACAACGTCTCCCGCCCTCTCCTCAGGTTCCCGTCCTTCGCAAACGCCAGCGCGCCTAGCCCAGGCGATCGGCCATATCTCGTCCAGCAAGGCAAGGCTCGAAACGAGTCGCCGGCTCGAGACGCAACGCCGGCAAGCGCGGGCCGCCCTAACGGGCGGTGGGCGGCCGCCACCTTGCTCCGGCGGGAAGGGATCGCCCTTTCCCCCTGGGTCGGCGAGAACCTCGACCTCAAACCTGCGGCCCGGCCCGTGGCCGGAATCCCGCCCGCGGCGCCGGCTGGAAGGTTCGCTCCGGCGGAGGTGCCGGACCACGCCTGGATGGCGATCCGGTGCGGCGTTTTCCAGGACCTCGTCCAGGAGGCTCGCGTCGTGGGCCGGGCCGAGCTCGAATGGGCCGAGCCCGCCGACGGCTGGCCGGCGACCGCCAGCATCCTGCCGCTCCTCGAGGTGGCCGGCACCGGCGAGATCCTGGCCGGGCTCGAGCGGCGACTCCTGCCGGCGGCCCAGCTCCTCTTCGGCGACCCGGACAGTCGACTGCGTGCCGGCTTGGCGCCTCACCTGCCGCCCCGCCCAAGGCCGCCTCCGGACGGCACGTCCCGCTCGCGGAATCGGGCGGCGCCTATGATGCGAGCCTCGGTGTCACCACCGAGCGCGTCCATCCCTTCGTCTGCGGCGCAAGCCTGCTCGGCGCAGACCAGATCGCCGCTCTGCGGCTCGTATCTCTTGCCGATCTTCTTGCCGATCTTGCGCACTCGGCCGGCACGATCCAAGACGGCCATCTCCTGGTGTGGGCATTGCGCGCGAGCCACATGCTCCGCGTCTGACGGCACGTCTCGAGCGCTCTTCCTGGGTTCGTATCCTCCTCGCGGATTCCGACATCCCCGCCGAACACGATTGCATGCTCATTCCTTGCATTCCTTGAGCGGACCAAGCGCCCGTCTCGAGCAATATCGTCTCCCGAGAGCACGCGGATCCTCTGTTCGTATCGGCCTCATGGAGGCAGCGGGCACGCTTCCCATCCGCCATTCCCGTCGCCGGGCCTCAAGAGAACGTCTCTCTTCTCTCGTGTCGCTTCGCGGGCTACGTCTCTCATCTATGGCGCTCTGCTCGGGTCGACGGCATTCGTCTTCATGGCGCTCCTGGAACGGCAACGTGCTCTTCCGGTCTTCGGGAAACCCATCTCTTTTCCCGTCTTCGACAGCGCAAAGGTCGGCTCATGGCCACGCCACGCGACCCGACCAGAGCCACGAACCAGAGACCCATGGCGCCCTTTCTCATGTTCC
>JRYH01014947.1_pt1 | contig 17212 bp, 24 predicted proteins | sample 235351 | NCBI WGS metagenome assembly JRYH01 (sample SAMN03074221, study PRJNA261480) | activated sludge metagenome | biome: Wastewater Treatment Plant; feature: Wastewater; material: Activated sludge; isolation source: activated biomass of a wastewater treatment plant treating wastewater... ... | reverse complement strand
ACGGGGCCAGCAGCTCGTTGTGCTGGCGCTCGAGCACCGGGCCGAGCATGAGCAGCTTTTCCTCGTGGCGCTCGGCGACTTCGGTGGCGGTGATGTTGGGGCGGTCGGAGCCGGCCAGCATCAAGAACAGGTCGGCGTAGAAGGTCGAGCGCACGCGCTCGCGCACGTCGCGGATGTCCTCGAGCAGGTAGTCAAGGCGCAGATTCACCTCGAACGCGCTGCGGATGCCCCCCGTGGGCGAGGCCGTGTCGACGAAGCTCACGCCACCCGGCAGGGTGTCCAGGTCGCGGTTCTTCATCGACGTGGGCACCTGCAGCGGGGGCTTCGTCATGTAGTCGATGCCCTGCGCCTTGCGCAGTTGCTCGTGCTGCAGTTGGCGGATGTCGCCAAGCGCTTCCATGCCCGGGCTGTTGCCGTAGATGTCGCCGCCCGAGGCCGCCCAGCGCGGCACCAGCGCCGGGAAGTGCTCGAATCCGGACTCGGACAGGTAGCGGCCCGCCTCGCACCCCTGCTCGAAATAGACCGACTTCCACGCCATGTTTTGCGCGTCGCGCTTGGTGGCGTCGCGGTCGCTGCGCGGCTCGATCGCGTGGATCACCTGCACCCAGGCGTCGAGGTTGCCGCGGTCGAAAAGAGTGCGCACCGCCGGGCTCACCTTGTCGCGGCCGAACTCGCCCACCATCTGCGCCACGGTCAGATCGAACTCGCGGTAAAGCGTCTGGACCTTGCCGCGGTAGTCGGAGGCGATCGCGTACTCGCCCGCGGTCAGCGTGTGGTTGTGGATCACGCTGTCGAAGTCATCGACGATGATCGAGGCCGACGTGCCGTAGGCGCCCAGCTCCTCGTACATCGAATGCAGCGCGCGGTAGGTGTTCGAGCGCGCGAACACGTCGAGCATCAGGCGCTGCACGTCATGCAGCCACACCTTGACGGGCTCGCTGGCCATCATCTCGGGGTCGGCGGTGGCCAGGCGGAACCAGGGGCGCGCCGGGCTGGTGCTGCCTGCCATCATGCCGGCGCCAAGGGTGCGCAGCGCGCGCGTGCCGGTCGAGTCGTAGATGTTGTTGTGGCGCTTGTCGCCCTTGTTGCGGTCGGACGCGAGAAAGCGCCCCGTGCGCGGCAGCAGGTACTCACTGATCTCGCGCCAGTGCGTGACAAATGAGCTTCGCTCCGCCTTCAGGGCGCCCCATCTCGTAAAGAGTTTGTCCCTTTCGGTTTTTGTCATGCGTAAGCTCTCGTCCCGCGCCTGTTTGCGCCCTGCGTTTTTGCATCCGCCCACCGGCAGTTACCAGGCTCATAATTGCCGTTTGTGTCTATGCGGTCGATTGATGTGCCAGGCGGGCGTTCGCCCATGTCTTCTAGAAAGTTTTCAAACACCAGCCATCGCTCGCACACAGAGATCCCTCGTCCGCCGTAAAGCTCCCATGCGTGATGATTCCGGTTCCTGCAGCGGCCAAGCATGTGATTCCATGACCGATGGGTTGGCGTGTTTGTCGCGCCGTGCGTCCGGTTGAGGGTTGAGTAAATGCCTGCGGAGACTTCTCTGTGATAACAGCCGCAAGACGAAGTGATGCCGTTTTTTATCCGGTATGCCTCCGTCACAACATCGTTTCCGCAGTCGCACTTACAGCGCCACATCGTGCGCTTGCCTTTGTTCGGCGCGCGCTCAATCGCCACCAGTCGGCCAAACCGCTGGCCGCTCAAGTCAATGAATCTCATATGGATCGCCTCGCGGATCACTCTCGCAAAAAAGGTGCGCGCGGCAGCCCAGGCGAGGACTGGGTTTTCGGGAGCTAGCCTAGCCGCGTGCTTGCTCATTTCATTGCCCGAGCAACGTGGACTTGCCAAGCGAGAGCGAGCCCGTGTCCACGCCCTGCGGCCCGGTCAGCATGGTGCTGCCGGCGCCCTCGGCGCGCTTGTTGCTGGCCATGATGCCGGCAAGATCGGGCGTCTTCGCGTTCGCGCGGTTGAACTCGCGCTCAGCCTGCTGCTGCTGTTTCTGCGCTTGGGCCTCGGCCGAGCGCATTGCCTTCTTCTGCGCGTCGGACTGCTTCTTCGCCGAGTAGGCGGACGCGCCTGCGCCAGCAATTGCGGCGCCGATGATTGCCGCTTCAATTCCCATGGTTCAGCCTCTTCATGACGGTGATGTCGGCGGGCTCGTAGCCGCGCCGGGTGAGCACGGCGGCCAGCGGCGTGCCCGCTCGGGTGTGCCACAGCATGCGCATGGCGCCGCGCTCTGTTGCAACGCGCTCGGCCTCGAGGATCAGGCGCGCGCCGGTCGAGCCGCTGCGGTAGTCGGGATGCACGAAGAGCGCGTCGGACGCGCAGCACACCACCGCGGGGTTGAACGGGTGTTGTGACACGACCGCGGTGCAGTAGCCCACCAGCGCGCCATCATCGAGCGCGGCCAGGGCAAAAAGTACGCCAGCCGCGTCCAGTGCCTCGTAGTGCGCACGCGACAGGTCCAGCGGAAAGTCGAACCCGGTCTCCGCCCAGTTCAGGGCGGCCAGCGCGCCCACCTGGTCGAGGTAGTCGCCGACACGGACTTCGCGGATTTCGATGGCCATGGCGGCGACGATACGGGCGCGCGCGAGAACCACGCGCACCCCGTCAGCGCATCGCCCGATAGGGGTCGTAGTCGCCGCGGCTGCCGCGGTCGTTGCGGTAGGCGTCGAGCGGGTTGCGCTTGACGACGGGGAAGGCGAACGAGAGCACGAGCGCGTCGGCACGGTTCGGTGACGGCACGCCGCGCGCCTTCATGTCCTTCTTGCTCTCGATCTGCACCTTGCCGTCAGCACGCGGCACGATCTCTGGCGCCTGGAGCTCGTCGCGCAACTGAGGATCGTCGGGCAGCGCACCGCCGGACTTCAGCCAGTCGCGCGCCGCCTTCCACATCTCGGCGCGCTTGTTGAGGCACCCGATGTCTGCGGACGCCCCCGCGAACCACACCAGCGTCCAGTCGCGCCCCATGCCCTGGCCGGCCGACACGATGCCGGTGCCGTAGCCGGCGTCGACGAAAACCGCGTCGGCCTGGTGCTCGTCCTCGAGGTCGGCGATAACGCGCGCCGCCACCAGGTCGTTGTCGTTCTTCGGCATGGTCCGCAGGATGCGGAAAGACAGGCCTTGCCGCAGGCCGATGGCGAACTCGTCGTCGCCTTCCCAGGCCGGGTCGACCGCCAGGATCTTCGGCGCAAACTCGTACTGCTCGGGGCGCAGCACCTTGCCGTAGGCCGCGGCCACGTCGGCCTCGCCGATGAACTGGCGCGCGCTCATCGACGGGAACATGCCGCGCACGCGGACCTTGAAGAAGTCGGAGTCCTCGCCGTAGTCGGCAGCCCACTTGGCAATCTGCTCCTTGTTCGTGCCTTCCACGGTGCGGCTGTCAATCTGGCGCGCCTTCCACCGGTGCTTGAACCGGCGGAAGCACTCACGGAAACGCCCAACGTTTCGCGTCGGGTTGCCGAAGGCGATCCATATGATCTCCGTGCCCTCGTCGGTCAGCGCGCCCTCGGCAACCTCCCACACCTTGTCAGCGATGGCTGAGGCCTCGTCGAAGATCAGCACGATCCGCTTGCCCTTGTTGTGCAGGCCGGCGAACGCCTCGGTGTTGTGCTCGGACCACGGCACGAAGTCCGCGCGCCAGGTCTTCGCGTGGTCCTTGTCGCGCGCCGCCACGCTGGTGGCCTGCACGTCGAGCCAGTGCGAGGTGATCGACAGGCGCTGCCATTTGCCCACCTCGGGCGCAGTCTTCGTGCGCAGCTGCGTGTCGGTGTTCGCGGTGATGACGACCTTCGTGTCCTCGCAGGTCGAAAGCGCCCAATTCACCACCATGCCGATGCCGGCCGACTTGCCTATGCCGTGGCCGGATGCCCTGGCCACCATCAGCGGCTGGTGGCGCGTGGCCGGGTTCTGCAGGTGGTCGCGGATCTCGGCCAGCATCTCGGCCTGCCAATCGCGCGGCCCGTCGTAGTCGGCCAGCTCGCCGTGTCCCCAGTCATAGGCCAACTGTGTCCAGCGCACCGGGTCGTGCGTACAGGCTGCGGCCAGCTCGACGAGCTCCTGCTCGGGATCAGCCATTGCGCGCGCGGGCTCGTGCCAGTCGTTCGGCCAGGGGGCCGGTGACGTTCAGGTCCAGCTTGTCGTTGAACATGCCCAGGTGGCGCGCAACGGAATCGAGCGCGGCGCGCTTGTCCGCCAGGCGCAGCTTCAGCACCTCGCCGACGCCCATCTGGTCGTTGCCGACGGTAGCCACATCCACGCCGATGATCGCGCGCCGCGTGTCCTCGTCCATCTTCTGAATCGGCAGCGGGCGCCCGGATTCATCAAACAGCTTTGCAGGATCGAGGAACGCGAGCCGCGCGTACTCTTGAAGCACGCGGTCCTGCGTGATCTCGGTTCGCCTCTCTCGCGCCCTCATTCGGCTCGCAACCGCTTCCGCGACGTGATTTTTCGTAAGCAACTGAGGTCCGATCCACTCTGCCGTTTTTTTGCTATACCCGGCACGAATCGCCGCCTGCGTCGCGTTCAGATCCTTCAGGTACTCATCGACGAACCGCGCCTGCTTCGGTGTCAGTCCGCGCTCCTTCACTCTCGTTCCTCCAATTCCCTGGCGCATTCGCGGAATGCCTGCGCCACCACTTGCTCGAGCCACTGCGCGCCGCCGCGTCGCATGATCTTGCTGCGCGTGGGCAGCGACACGACGAAATCCAGCTTCACCACCTCACGCTCGGCGGCGAGCCGGCCGCGGCGCGAGCCGGTCACGATGTCGCGCACGCACGACTTGGACACGCCCCACTTGCGCGCGAGCTCGGTGTAGCTCATGCGCGGCGCGTGGTCCGGGCCGCGGTCCTCGAGCAGCCGGTCGACCTCCTCGTCGGTCAGCACGGCATGTGGGTGAGCCTCGCCGACACGGTACGCCATCAGACTGCAATCCTTGCGAACAGGTCGGGCGTGCGGTCGTCGCGCTCCACCCGTTTTCGAACGTCACACACAGCTGGGTGCTTGAGCGGGCGACGGCAGTGGGCGCAGATCATGCGGGCCTCACCTCGACCATCACGCCCGGCGTGCTGCTGTAGCGCTTGCTGACCGAGAGCTCGACCACCTGCGCGTCATCGACCCACACGATGCCGTTACAGGCATCAGCCACGGCCTTGGCCACGTTGTCCGCATCCGGCTTGGTCGTCGGGCGCTCCGTGCCGGCGAGCGCGGCGTCCTGGCGGCGCTTGCTCCAGCTCTTCGGGATCGGGTGCAGCACGATGAGCGACAGCGCCACCGGGAACGCCATCGGCGCTGCGCTCTTCATCGCCATGCGTGCAGCCAGCTTCACCAGCGACTCGTAGCTGGCCGTCTTTTCGGGGGTGTGCATGCGCACGCTGTTGCCCATGCGGAAGGCGCGCGGACGCCCCTTGCCGATGGGCGGGCCGGGGATTTCGAAGGCGATCATGCCTGCGCCTCCCTGATCGCCTTGCGCGCTTCCCGCGCCTCGTTGCACTTCGCGCAGATCCGCCCGATCGAGAGCCGCTTGCAGCCCTTGGTGACGCTACTGCGACCGCACCCCACGCAGCGGAACGACGGGCCGGTCACGCCGGCCATCCGCGACTGCCGTTCGGTCTGCTCGCGGAATGCAACCTCGTCGGCGAAGAAATTGAAGCTCATACCGGCACCCTCCCGCCGTACCGGCGCTTCATGCCCTCGGCGTCCTTCGCCCGCTTTTTCGATTTATCCGATTTGGATGTTCTGCTTTTCCATCTCAGGGGAAAACTTTTTGAAGTTTCTGTCTTCATTTTTTCCTCATCAAAAACGTGTGCAGTCGATTGGTGCAGCCTCGCGCGCGCACGCACATACACACGCACACCCCCCCTAAGGGGGGTGTGCTGTGTGTGCGATAGGTGCAATTGCACTGATTGCACTTGTCTGAAACCAGCGCCGTTACTGGGTTTGCGACAAGTGCAATTGGTGCACACTGCACCTATTGCACCTATTGCACCTATTGCACTTGTGACTGCACACGTTTCCCACATCGTGAAATAAGTGCAGTTGTCGATTGCAACGATTGCACCTATTGCACATGTTGCATTAGTCATAATTCTGCCCTCCCGTCATGCTTCGGTTGGCTGAATAGATGACATGCCGCCCTGCATCTCGAACGACGAAGCGGGAGTCTTCCCGCAACATCCCGACCAGGGTTTTTGCCTGCCGCTCTTTCAGGTTCATCACCTTCATGAAGCGATCGACAAGTTCGCCGCTCATGAGCCCTTGTGGGTTCGAGAGCAGCAGCTGATAGGCGGTCGCGGTGCGACCCTCCCACACGATAGGGTCGTGCTCCCGGGTGCTGCTGGTGTTGCCTTGATCCTGTCCCGCACGGCGATGAGTTGAACGCCCTGGTACGGTCTCGGGTGCTTCCGTTGGCCCGATCTCGGTCAGGGAATACGTACCCTGCTCTACGTCGAAGAAGATGCCGCTGGGGGAAAGCGGCTCCGTGTTGCGCACCTGGAATGCGATCATCTGGTCGATGCCCTCCCCCGAGAGCATCACGCCAGTGTCGAACCAGCCACGAAACGCGGACGCGCCGCGGACGCCTTCGAAATCGCCCGCTGCCACGTTCTTGCGGGTGTGATGGACCAGCGCCATCGCACACCCGAATTTTTCGCCCAGCGCGTCGATACGACGCAGCAGGGTGCGAACCTGCCCGTTGTCGTTCTCGTCGGCGGAGCTGAAGTTGATGACCGGATCGAAGATCACGATGTCCGGCCGCTTGTCCTCGACCGCATGAGCGATCAAGGCGAAATCGTTGTCGTTGGTCAGGTCCAGATCCACGCGCCCGGTGACCAGCAGGTTCTTGCGCACGAGCTCGCGTGCCTCGCCCTGCAGATGGTTCGTGAGGCGCGCAATGCGCTCGTGCACGAAGGCGATGTGGATCTCGGCCTGCACCCACATCACACGCAGCGGCTTCTCGATCGCGTGGCCGAGGAACATGCCGCCGTGTGCTGCAGCCACGCCGAGCGCCAGCATGAACTGACTTTTCCCGGCTTTCGGCGCGCCAGCGATCAGGAAACGCGCGCCGCGGAACAGAACCCCGCGCCGCCAGAAGGTTTCGGGCTCGGCCGGCGGCGTGTCCTGCAGCTCGCCGACAGAGAGCACCTGCAGCCCGCCCAGTGTGGCGGTGCTGACCACGGGCTCGAGCGGCACGGCCTGGCCGTGTCGCTTCTGGTGGCCCATCACGATACTGGTGACCGTCTGGATCAGCTCGGCGTCGGCCAGCGGCGGATTGTTGGCGCCGTTCCACACGCGCGCCTTGGCCAGGATCTCGGAGAGGCTGGCGCCCTTGCTGATCCACTGCCCGACCAAGGACGCGAGCGCGTTGTTTCGCCCGCCCACGGCAGCCGGGCGCCCGTCGTGCGGCTCGCGCACTGCGCCCAGGTGTCCCAGGATCTCGCCCTGCACCGGGTCGCCGGTTTCGTTGGTCGGCGTGGAGGCGCCGCGCCAGGTGTAGATCGCGGCCACATCTTCGCCGGTGAGCATCGGCAACTCGCGCGGATCGTCCGCGCCCCATGCCTCATCGACCTGCCAGGAGTAGGAGAGCAGCACCCCCTCGGCGCTCACCGAATGCGAGCCGGGCGCGACCACATAGCCACCACCCCCGCGCACGTCCAGGCCGTTGGCCGCGCTGTTGCGCAGCACCAGCTTGTCATTGACGCGGTAGTAGAAGTGATGCCCGCGCGGCGTTTTCACGCGCCACGGGGTGCGCGTGATCGCCCCCGACTGGAGGAAGTCGCACGCCTCGGGCGTGTCGCCGTCGACCACGTTGATGCCCACGCCGGTGATGAATCCGATGTTCGCGCGCGGCCACTGCGCCCACCAGCGCTGCACCTCGGCCTCGCTCGGCTGGCGCTCCTGGTAGGCCTGCCACTGGATGCGCGCCTTCTTGCAGAAGGCTTGCCGGGCTTTAATCTCGTCGCCGCCGGCTTCTTCGACGATGCGCTTGGGGATGGGCGAGAAAGGATCACCCAGCGGGATGACGTGAAACCCACGCTCCAGGTAGTCGAGCGCGGTGTCGATCATGGCGGTATCGGCGATGTCCTTCTCGGGCGATCGTTCTGGCATCGTCATGTCTTCCCCGGTCCGCCCCGGTTTCCCTTATCCGCGCCGCGCTCGCATCCGAAGATGCGATTGAGGGCGTCGAACTGTCGGCGTGCCTCTACCCGATCAGCCAGGACGAGGTGCCGGATGTACTCGCTCACTTCCATTCCCCGAGAGTCCGCCAGTGCGCGCAGGTCGTCCGCGTCTTCAGGCGCGAACTTGACCGTCACGGCAGAGGTGAGCTTTTCCACCATGTCAGGCGACAGCCTTGTTCTCGCCGCAGCGCTTGGCGTGCAGCTCCTCGAGGCGGCGTCCGATGTCAAACGACACGCGCTTACCGCGCCGACCGTTCATCAGGTCGGAAACGTGCGCCTGCGAGATGCCCGCGGCTTCGGCGATCTGGACCTGCGTCATGCCTGACCGCACAAGGGAGGAGATGATGTCTTTCCACATGCCTGAAACGATAGCAAACGCTGTTGTTTGGTGCAATAGCAAGGGCTTGTTTGATCGCAGAAGCAACTGCTGTTCAATGGCGAACATGGACATCGCCGAAGTCAGACGCCGCAACCTGCGCGCATGGATTGACCAAGACCCGCACTCACAAGGGAACGTTGAGGCGTGGTGTCACCATTACGCTCGGGTTCGGCGCAATGGTCGCTGCCATGTACTCAGCGGTGAAGTAGCCACATGAAGCCCACGATTTTCGCCGCCACGATCGCGCTCGCCTTGTCCTCTGCGCCCACGCCCGCAAGCGCAGGCATGTTCCAGCCTTCATACCTTTGCCGCAAGCCGGTGAAGCCCCTCGAGCTCGAGAGCCAGTTCGACGTGGATATGTTCGTGGGCGATGTTGAGCGCTACAAGCGCTGCATTGCCGATTTTGTGGAAGAACAGAACGAACAGGCAGCGAAGCACCAGGCCGCAGCAGAAGAGGCCATAGACGAGTGGAACCGCTTTGTCAGGTACGAATTGAACTAGCCGCTGCCGGCAGAACAATGACCGCCCGCCTTGAGCGGGCTTTTTTGCGCCTAAAAACAACAGCAAAAGCTATTGACAGTAATAAACAGCATTTGCTATCGTTTCTCCCGTCGCCTCCACGCCAGTACAGCGCAACAGCACCGCGAGACTCAGAAGGCCCGTACCCGGGCAGCGGCAGGGGCGATACGGACAAACGGACGGGAGAACACCATGAACCTGCGCAACATCCCAGGCCCCGGCGACTACGAGTTAGCCCCGGTCATCAGCTCGCAAGATCCGCGCCTTGACTTCGACGACGAGTTCTTTGCGCTTTCGATCGAAGAGGTCGCCGAATCGCTACTCGACCAGTACCTGGCCGACCCGAAATGGATCGGCGAGGCCTCGGCCAGCCTGACCGATGCGGAGTACTTCGCCATCGAGCAGGCGCACGCCGAACGCAACGCCGAAAAGCTGTTCGCTGTGCGTGATGCCGCGGTGCGCCGCGTGCTCACAAAGTGGGCTGAAAAAACCGCCCGCGAAGACTTCGAGAAGCTGGTGCGCGAGCTCGAATCCGACGCGCAGGCGGTCGCGTGATGTGGTCCGCGCTGATGGTTTCGCTGGCATGGCTCGCCGCCGGGCTGCTGGTGGCGCGCTGCATGGGACTCAACAACGAAAAGGACGAATCATGAACCAGACCGTAAGCGAACAGCTCGCCCTTGAGCGGCTTGCACGCAAGCACGAGCGCGACTTGAAGTTCCTGCGCCACAGTCCGCCAGAGCAGCGCGCCCTGCCCTTCGCCGAGCAGGTAGATCAGCACGAGTTCCGCGACGCAGCCATCGGCACCGCGGTCTTCGTGGCCTTCGTCGGCGCCCTGGCAACGATGCCCTGGTGGCTCGTATGAAGATCCTCGAGCAGCGGACGCACTTTCCGTCGCACGTCGTCCGGCGTGCGGCCTATGACCGACTCGTGCCGCAGGGCAGCGACAGCGGCTATCTGCACTGGCTTCAGCGCCAGCGCAACGAGTTCCAGCGGATTCGGCCCGGACTGAAGGGCGACGAGTTCCACCGGCTTTTTGACCGGCACCTGGAGAACCTGAAATGACGATGACCGGGCGCGTGATGGCCGACCAGATCGGTGACGAGTTCCTGCCGGATGAATCGGCTGTGCCGTGGGCGCATGAGTTCGGCGCGCTCGATGCGGCAATCCTGATCCCGAGCGGATCGACCAAGCAGTTTGTGAANNGATCGAGGAGCAGATCGTCGCCCTGATGCCTGTGAAGAATGAGGGCACCACCAAGATGGACGATGCCGGCCTGCGCGTGACCGTCGTGACCAAGATCACCCGCAGCGTCGACACCGACGCCCTGCGCGAATCGTGGGCCAGCCTGCAGCCGACCGTGCAAAAGGCGTTCGACTGGAAGCCGAGCGTTTCGGTCTCCGTCCTCAAGCGACTGGATGAGCAGGAGGCCGCGCAAGCGCTGCGCTACATCACCACCAAACCGGCCAAGCCGGCCGTGAAAGTTGAACCGATCACCGACTGACCAAGGAACCGACATGACCGCAAACCGCATGAGCCTGTCCGCCATCACCAAGGGGCGCATCCAGCGCCCGTTCAAGATGGCGCTGTACGGCGTGGAAGGCATCGGCAAGAGCACGTTCGCCGCTGCTGCGCCCGACCCGATCTTCATCGCCGCCGAAGACGGCACGGCAGCGCTCGACATCGCGCGCTTTCCGTCGCCCGAGACCTGGACGGACGTGATGGACGCGATCGCCACGCTGTACCAGGAGCAGCACGACTTCAAGACGCTGGTGCTCGACTCCGCAGACTGGGCCGAGAGCCTGGCCAACGAGGCCGTGGCCAAAGAGAACAACGTCGCCGGCATCGAGGCCATCGGCTACGGCAAGGGCCACGTCTTCGCCGGCGAGAAGTTCATGCAACTGCTGCGCGGGTTCGACGCGCTGCTGCACAAGGGCATGAAAGTGATCGTCGTCGCGCACACCACAGTGAAGACGTTCAACGACCCCGAGCACGAGCCCTATGACCGCTACATGCTCAAACTCTCCAAGCAGAACGCCCCGCGCCTGACCGAGTGGTGCGACATCCTGGCCTTCGCCAACTACGACACCCGCACCGAGAACGTCGGCAACGACAAGAACCCGAACGTGCGCGCCAAGAGCTTCAACAAGCGCCTGCTCTACACCGAGCGCCGCGCCGCGTTCGATGCAAAGAACAGATTCGGCCTGCCTGAGAAGATGAACCTGGACTGGCCGACCTTCTGGGGCGCCTACCAGGACGCCCTCAACGTTTGACCCACCACACCACCACCGCAAGGAACCAAGACCATGACCACCTACTACGCCACCGCTGACGAAGACTTCGGCATTGACCTCTCCGGCGTGCCCGAGAGCACCGCCTACGACCTCATCCCCCCGGGCGACTACCCGATGCAGTGCATCGGCGTCGAGCTCAAGCCCACCAACGCCGGCGGCAAGCGCATCGCCGCCAAGTTCGAAGTAACCGAAGGCCCGTTCGCCGGTCGCAAGGTGTTCGAGAACTTCAACATCCAGCACAGCAACCACCAGACGGTGGAGATCGCGCTCAAAAGCATCAAGCAATGGGTGAAGGCCTGCGGCGGCACCGGCGAAGAGCGCTTGACGATGGGCCTGCTCGCCGGGCTCGAAGGCAAGGAGTTCACCGGCACGCTGAAGGTCGAGAAGGACAAGACCGGGCAGTACGGCGACCAGAACCGCATCCGCAGCTACGCACAGGCAGCCGGAGCCGCACCGCGCCGCGCCGCCGCATCCGTGCCGCCTGCCGCTCGCACTGCTGCGCAGCCTGCGCGCCAGCCCTGGGAGCGCTGATCCATGCAACCCCGCCCCTATCAGTCGGCGTGCATCGACGCCGTGTTCGGCTGGTGGGCGGCGGGGCGCCAGGGTGAATGGCCCTGCGTCGTCCTGCCAACCGCCGCCGGAAAGACCGTGATCTTCTCGATGCTGCTCAAGCGTCTGTTCGAGCAGTTCCCGAACGTCACCGCGCTGATCCTCGCGCACCGCAAGGAGCTGATCGAGCAGGCCGAGGCCAAGCTGAAGAGCGTGTGGCCCGGCGCGCCGGTGGGCGTCTATGCGGCTTCTCTGGGCCGACGCGAAGCAAGCGCCCGCATCCTGGTTGCAGCGCGCGACACAGTTGCAAACAAGCTCGATCACATCGGGCAGCGCACCTTCGTCATCATCGATGAGTGTTTTCCTGCGGGGACAAAGGTTCTGACCCCCCAAGGCGAGGTTGAAATCGAAAGCATCACGGCCGGCGATGTAGTGATGACCGCGATCGGCCCGCAGTTCGTGGAAAGCACGTTTTCCAAGCATGCGACCGATCTTGTAAAGGTGGAATTCTCGGATGGAACATCAATCACTTGCACTGCAGATCACCCCATCTTCACCGACAGAGGCTGGGTTGAAGCTCGATCCGCGCACAACGCTTGCGTATTTGCAATCGAAGACGTGCGTGCATTGTGGGAGGGATTTTTTCCGCAAGACAGTCAATGCAACGATTTGGAAAAAGCAGATTTTCTGCGGGAAGTCCTGCGCAAAGAAATCAAGCAATCCCATGCACACAGAAGCGAGTCGGGAAAAGATGTCTGCATCGCTCAGGAGGATTGGACACAAGCCGTCCGTCAGAGGCGGGAACGGAACCGGGCTGACCGTTCCGCAGAAAATGATGCTCGACATTCTTGGTCAGGAGTGGATTCCGGAGTTGGCAATTCCGCTTTGGGGGAAAAGCGCTCCAGGCTACCCGACGAACTACAAGGTCGACATCGGGCATCCATCGCTGAAGATAGCGATCGAGCTGGATGGCCCATCGCACAACGGGAAGAGAAAATTGAAGGACGCGAAAAAGGACGCAGCGCTGCGCTCGCTCGGGTGGTCCGTGTATCGTCTGTCGAATGCGCAAGCCCTGTCCGTGTGTTCAACCTGCGAGTCAGCGGACATCCTTCTTACTTTGCTGGCGGCAAGCTAGTTCACAACTGCCACAACATCAACCAGAAAGAGGAGGGCAGGTATCGCAAGATCCTGGCCGACCTCAAGGAGCGTTACCCGCACCTGGTCGTGATCGGCTTCACTGCCACGCCATTCAGGCTCGGCCAGGGGCGAATCTACGGCAAGGGCAAGCTATTCGCCGACGTGTGCTTCAAGATCGGCATGCAGGATCTGATCTCGCAGGGCTTTCTTGCGCCGCTCACGAGCCAGGCCGTTGGCGCTGGCGAGATCGACACCACCGGGGTGCGCACCGTGGGTGGCGACTTTGACGAGCGCGAGCTTGCCGAGATCGCCACCGCCGACACACTGGTCGATGCAGCGCTCGCCGACTGGAAAGCCAAGGCGTTTGACACAGGGCGCGAGGCCACCGTGTTCTTCTGCGTGTCGCGCCTGCACGCGCAGATCGTGTCGGAAAAGCTCGCACGCATGGGCATCGACTGCCCGTTCGTCACTGGCGAGACGCCCGATGCAGAGCGCACGGCACTGCTCGCCGGGTTCGCCCGCGGCGACTTTCCGGCCATCGCAAACGTTGGAATCTTGACCGAAGGCTGGGACTGCCCGCGCTGCGACTGCATCGCGCTGCTGCGCCCCACGCAGTCGGCCGCGCTCTACGTCCAGATGGTAGGCCGTGGGCTGCGCCTGTCAGAGAACAAGGCCGACTGCCTGGTGCTCGACTACGGCGGCAACATCAAGCGCCTCGGGCCGGTGGATCAGGCGGACGTGGCCGAACCCAAGGGCGGCGATCGCAAGAACAAAAAGAGCGGGCCGTGCGACGTATGCACCCGCGATCTGTGCAAGACCTGCGGCGATTGGGGGATTGCCGACGACGGCAAAGGCGCATGGATCGGCGGCTGCGGCCACCACAACGCCACCGGCGCGAAGCAGTGCGAGGCGTGCGGACAGCCGTTCATCAGCCACGACACGAGATCAGCCGCCGGCGGAATCATCAGCACCGAGCGCGTAATCGAGGTCTTCGACGTGGAAGAAGTCAGCGTGCGTGCGGCCACCTCGCGCGAGGGCAAGCGCTACCTGCGCGTGGCCTACCAGGTCAGCCTGTTCGAGTGCTTCTACAAGAACGTGATGCTGGGTTACCCCGGCTATGCCGGCCAGAAGGCGGCGCGCGAATGGGAGCGGATCGCCGCTTGCGGCGAAGCGCCCGACACGCCCGACATGGCCGTGCACAGCATCGGATCGGGCGATTACGCCTTGCGCCCCGTCGCGCGCATCCATGTCGATACCGCGAGCCGGTGGAAGGACGTGGTGCACGTCGAATACGCCAACGAGGAAGAACATGAACATGCCCTTTGATCTGAACGCAGACCTGATCGAGCCGGCAACAGGCCGGTCGATCGACGACGCGCTGGCTGCAATGCACGCGGCAGAAATCCCCCGCGGGCATCTTGGCATGTCGCAGATCGGCAACCAGGACGAGCGCACGTTGTGGCTCAAGTTTCGATGGAGCCTGCCGGACGTGCCGGCGCCGCGCACGCTGCGCATCTTCCAACTCGGGCATTACGTCGAGATGGAGCTCGCGCGCCTGCTGCGCTTGATCCCCGGCGTGGAGCTGCACACCACCACCGAGGACGGCGGGCAGTTCAGCTTCAAGCTGCTGGGCGGGCACTTCGCCGGCAGCATGGACGGCGCCATTGTCGGCATCCCCGAGGCGCCCAAGACCTGGCACGTGTGGGAGGCGAAGAGCGTGAGCAGCAAGCGCTTCGCCCAACTCGCCAAGGACGGCGTACAGAAGTGGTCGCCCGAGTATTACGCGCAGATGCAGTGCTACATGGGCGCCACCGGCATGGAGCGCGCGCTTTTCACTGCGTACAACAAGGACGATTCCGCCCTGCACATCGAGCGCATCAAGCGCGAGCCGATGTTCTGGGAGGCGATGCAGGAAAAGGCGCGCCGGGTCATCGAGCAGCACGAGTTGCCCGCCAGTTCGTGGCGCGACCGCACGTGGTTTGAGGCCAAGTTCATGAGCGAGGACGCGCAAGCCGTGTACTGGGGCGACCGCCTGCCGCGCCCGAGCTGCCGCAACTGCCGCTTTGCCGAGGCCGTGACCGATCGCAGCGAAACCGCCGCCCGCTGGCACTGCCATCTGCACCGCGACGACCGCAGCCTGGTGCAGCAGCTCCAGGGGTGCGAGGCGCACCAGTACCTGCCGACTTTCATCGCGCAGTTCGCCAAGGTCGAGCATGTGCCGGACGACGGCGATGCGGCGATCTACAGCACCGAGGCCGGCGACATGTTCGCCAACGGGCTGCGGAGCAACCCCGCGGGCGTATCTGAAGCGAACGGCTGGCCGTGCTGGACGAGCGAGTCCTTGTTCATGAGCCGAGGCACACGTGCAGAACCGATGCTTGCAGACGAATTTGCCGCTGAACTGAACAAGCGCTTCGGCGCGCAGCTTCAGCCGGCGGCATGAAGAACAACCACGAGAAAACCATGAACCTACGCTACGAAATCCTGAAAGCCTGCGCCGCGAACCCCGGCGCCCCCGTCGACGAGATCGCCGACGCCATCAAGCACGACCGCAAGAGGACCGGCTGGGCGGTGCGCGACTGCGCCAAGGAAGGGCTGCTGTCCAAGCGCCTGGACGACGTGACCGGCCAGCTCGGCTACACCCTGACCGCCGCCGGCAAGAAGCGCTTGGCCGAAGGTCCGGCGACCCGGCAGGGCAGCAACATGAAGAATGGCGGCGAGGCGAACGAAAAGCCGCAATCTGCAGAAATCCCGCCGCAGATCCCGCCGCCGCAGTATGACCCTGACGAGGTGGCGCTCAAGAAGTCCGGCGAGGTCGATGTGATCCGCGCTCTCGCCGACGCGCGCTTGCGCGAGCTGGTGCAAGCCGCAGAGATCCTGGCGCCCTGCGTCCCGGGCGCGATCGACACCAGCGACATGGATCTGCACGAGATCGCTGAAGCTGTCGCCTGGCACGTCGCCGATCTGGCGCTGAAGCTGGGCCAGCAATCCGACGAGCTGCGCAACCTGCGCGCGCTGAACGAGAAGCTGGATGCGCTGCTCCAGTCCGCCCGCAACGAGGCCGAGCACCTGCGGCGCCACGCCGACGCAGCCGGCGTCGACATGGTCAATCACCCGCCGCACTACCAGGGCAAGGTCGAGTGTATCGACGCCATCGAGGCGGCGCTGGGGGCTGAGGGCTTCGCCGCCTACTGCCGTGGCAACGCCATCAAATACAGCTTCCGCGCCGGGCGCAAAGGTCCAGCAAGCGAAGACCTGGCTAAGGCCAAGTGGTATCTGGAGCGCGCATGAACATCATCACCCTATCCCTCGGCCTGGCCCCGATCCCGCCGTTGCCGCCAGAGGCGCATCGGCGCCAGCACCTGGCCGACCTGCCGCGCGTCCGCTCCGCGGCTGGTCGCATCGGCCCCGGATTCGGCGCCGAGATTGTCGCTTTGTTGCGCGACACAGGCCCGGCGACGGCATCCGAGGTCGCCGACTTCTTCGGGCAAGACCTGTATGCGGTGAATCTGCGCCTGAAGAGGCTGCAAGAGGCGGGCGAGATTCGATGCCGCGGCCGGCGGAAAAGCTCGACAGCGAAACTGTGGGAGGCCAGCCATGCGTAAGCGCACCGGGATCCGCCACTTCCAGCCACCGCCGCCCAAGCGCTTCAGCGAGGCGCAAGTCGCGCGCCTGCTCACACCGATCCACATGGCGATCGAGCTGCTGCCGCTGGGCCTGTACACGGTCGAGCACGCGCACGACCTGGCCGCTTTTTTGACGATCAGCCAGCTCGCCGCCGAGGCGTGCAACCGCCCCGACATGGTCGGCCACGGCAGCGACGCCGCCATGGTGCTGCTCGCCATGCGCGACCGCGTCGAGGCCGGCAAGGGCTGGAACGTGACCGCCGACGAGCGCGAGCGCCTGATGCGCGCCATCGTGGCGATCGATCGCTGGTTTGCCGACGTGCCACTGGTGCGCTGGCAGCAGGCCGTCGCAAAGGCGTATCGCATCGCCGACCGCGAGCTGGCACGCGGGGCGAAACCGCTGGAAATGATTGTGGAGGCCGCATGAACCCCTACGAATCCCGCCCCGCGTCCTGGCGCGTCGGCCCTATCGGCTCGCCGATCTATTCCGAGCTGGTGACCGAGATCGTAATCAACGACGAAGCGGCCGGTGAGTTT
>JRYH01001717.1_pt1 | contig 17214 bp, 23 predicted proteins | sample 235351 | NCBI WGS metagenome assembly JRYH01 (sample SAMN03074221, study PRJNA261480) | activated sludge metagenome | biome: Wastewater Treatment Plant; feature: Wastewater; material: Activated sludge; isolation source: activated biomass of a wastewater treatment plant treating wastewater... ... | reverse complement strand
ATCGCGCAAACAAAAATGGTGCACCCCGCAGAACTAAGCTCGAACCGCCTGTTTGAGACTTTGGCGGAATGGAACGCGGTTCTGGAGAGTGCGCTAACAGTTCCAGACTTATAAGGGCGGGCCGGGTATCTGTCAATTTAATCCGTAAACGGAATAATAAGAAGGTCTTTCACCCATCTTGAGTCACAGCGCATGGCATGCTCGGCCCATGCCAAAACAAAAACAACCATCATCATGCGTGATTGCCCTTCGCTGCTCGCCGGAGCAGCGGGCGGAGCTTGAGCGCCGGGCGTCGGGGCAGCGGGTCGGGGTCTATCTCCGGTCCGCGCTGTTCCCGGCAAACGACAATGCGCCCCTTCCCAAGCGGGCGCGAGAGCCGTCGAAAGACACGGTGGCGCTGGCAAAGGCTTTAGCCCTGCTCGGTCAGATCGCCACGCATCTGAGAGATCAGGCCCGCGCGGCGGAGTTGGCGGGCTTGCCGCCTGAAAATGAACCCTCGCTTGCCGACATCGAGCGGCAGTTTTTCGAGATAAAATCCCTGCTCATGAAGGGCCTTGGCGTCCGGGAAAGGTAAGCCCGGATGATCCTCAAAGGCGCGCAGCGGGGCGGCGGGAAGCAGCTTGCGCTCCATCTCCTCAACACGCGGGACAACGAGCATGTCGAGCTGCACGAAATCCGGGGCTTTGCCTCAGGCGACGTCGTGGGCGCGATGAAGGAGGCCTTTGCCGCGAGCCGGGGCACCAAATGCAAGCAGTTCCTGTTCTCGGTTTCCCTCAGCCCGCCGCCGCAGGAGCGCGTGGCTAACGAGGTGTTTGAGGATGCGATCCGCAGGATTGAGGAGCGCAACAATCTCAGCGGCCAGCCGCGCGTTATCCTGTTCCACGAAAAGGAAGGCAGGCGGCACGCCCATGCCGTCTGGAGCCGGATCGACGCCGAAACGATGACGGCCCGTCACCTGTCCCACTTCAAGCTCAAGCTGCGGGACATCTCCCGCGAGCTGTATCTGGAAAACGACTGGAAAATGCCGCGCGGGCTCATGAATAGCCGCGAGGCCGACCCGCGCAATTTCACGCTTGCTGAGTGGCATCAGGCCAAGCGTATGGGCCGGGATGCTCGCGATCTCAAGGCCATGATGCAGGAATGCTGGGCGGCGTCCGACTCCCATGCAGCCTTCGCGCAGGCGCTCAAGGCACGCGGGTTCACGCTGGCAGCGGGGGATCGGCGCGGTCATGTGGCTTTATCGCCGGAAGGCGAAGTGTTTTCGGTAGCCCGCATGGTCGGCAAAAAGACCAAGGACGTGCGGGCGCGGCTGGGCGACCCGGAACTCCTGCCGGATGTGAGCCAGGCCAAAGCGCAGCTTGCCAAGGATTTATCGGCGACCTTCAAGCGCCACATGCGCGAAGCCGACGAGCAAAAGCGGCGTGATCTCGCGCCGCTGGAAGCCCGGCGGCAGGGGATGGTTCAGGCGCAGCAGCAGGAACGCGCCCAGCTCAAGGCCAAACAGCAGGAGCGCTGGCAAGCCGAGATTGCCGCGCGGCAGGCCCGCTTTCGCAGCGGCGCGCGGGGGCTCTGGGATCGCCTCAGCGGTAAGCACGCAGAAATCCGCAAAAGCAACGAGCGCGAAGCCTATGCCGCGCTGGCCCGTGACCGTGAGCAGCGCCAGCGGCTGGTCTTCGCCCAGATGAATGAGCGGCAGGCCCTGCAAGCCGAGATCAAAGCCACGCGCGACCGTCACGCATCGCTCGCCAGAGAGCTGCGCACCGATATGCAGGGCGCGCGCCTGTTGGCAAAGAAAGCGCAGGCCGAGAAGGCTAAAACGATGGAACAGCGCCTTGAAAGGTTGCGCAGCGGAGAGCGTGGTCCCAAGCAGGGGCGTGAGCGCGATTTTGATCGCGGGCGGTAGAAACGCTTATGGGCCAGACACATCCGGCGGCATCCGTGCGGTGTGATAGACGCGCAGGACTTGCAGCTCGTCCTCGCGCACGCGGTAGTGAATGCGGTAGGGAATTCCGGCGATGGAGAGCGCGCGGGTAGGGCCACCTTCCCATGCGCGCCCCAGCTCAGGGAATGTGCCAAGGCTTTCCACGGCGCGCCGGATGCGGGCCAGCGTCCGTTTGGCGGCGGGTGGATTGTCTACGGCGATGTAATTGTGAATGGCCCGGAGATCGGCGCGGGCCGACGGCGTAACGACGACCTTCAACGCTCGGCGCTCTCCACGCCCAACTCGGCCCACACATCCTCGATGGGGATCAGCTTGCCCTCATCGGCTTCCTTCACCGCAGCGGCAAGGCCCTTGTTCACCGCCGCGATATATTCGGCGTCGGTGCGCTCTTTCTGTTCAGCCGTAAGCTCCTCTGGAGCAGGCTTATCGTCTTTAAGTGTCGGCATGATCTATCCTTTTTTTCAGGATACCATATCTAAAGCGGCCTTGTCATGTTTCAAGGCAATGCCGCGCCACCCGCCTTGTGCGTGCGGAATCCCGGCTGCCGCCGCCAGTTCGGCAAACACTGATTCAAACGCATTGCACGGCAGCGGCGTTCGGCCAGACCCGGTACACCATTGGTGATAGCACTGCCGCAGATCATGCGGCGTGAGCATGGCGGTTCTGGAAGGCACGAGCGCCTCCAGAGCAAAATCCTCAACCGATCCCGCAGGACGTTCGGCCTCCGGCTCAGCCGCTTTCTTTCCAGCCCCACCATGTCCGCTTGCCAGAAACAGCCCCAGCGATGCGCCGATCTCGACCAGCAGCGCGACAGCGATGATAAGGGCGAGGCGCACGGGCTCCTTTTGCTGGCCTGAGATGCGGCTTAAGAGCGATACTTGCGGGTCGCTATCTTTTCCTGCGCCGTCAGCGCGGAGGCGGGATGTTTCGGCAGCCAGAGCTTTGATCTCCCTCGCCAACCGTTCGGCTTCCTGCGCGGCGGCGTGTTCAGCGCGCAGCTTAAAATATCCAGCGCAATATTCCCGGCTCAGCGTTTCCGTGGCATCCGTGCAGCCTCTCGTGGATGCCCAGCGGCGGTCTTGGCGATGGCGTGCGATCTCTTCGCCAACGATTGCGCCTGCGCGATGGACAGGCAGGGCCTTGCGCTGCGACTCCGCATACGCCCGCATGTCCTGCACGCGGATGTATGCGCCGGAGAGATCATCGCGTTCCTGAACGAGCGCGCCGCGATTATCGGCGGCAAAGCCAATGGCGCTCAGGAGCGAAAAGCCCGCGAAGAAGGCGAAGGCAAGCGATCCCGATGCTGCCGCTACGAAGCGGCGAGATTGCCAGCTCCACGCGATGAAGAAGGGCAGCAAGGCTTTCAGCACATCCGCCGCAGCAGAGGCCGCGCCCAGCACCTGCCCCTCCAGCGGCGTTTTGCCGAGGGAGGAGAGGAACAGGTAATTCATCGCCGCCGATACCGCGCACAGAACGAGCGCGGCGGCGGACCCCGCCATCGAAATCAGAGCCTGCACGTCCCGACCACCTTGTCTTTGCAGAGGGTGGTCATCGGAGCATGAATTGACGGCTGGGCTGGGGGAACATTCACGCTACCCGCGCCGCCGAAATCCCCCCAGCCTATCCCGCTTGCTGCCGCAAATATGAGGGACTGACAAACCGATGCAGCAGGTGAGATTGATGAGCGAGACCAAAATCAGCACGGTAGCAGCATGGCAGGCACTGCACGAGGCATATCGCAGGGACGTAAAGCGCACGGTGAACTACGAGGGGACTGACTGGTGTGAGATCACCCCGGAAGAAAAGAAGGTCTTCCGCGTTGCCGATATCAGCATGCCGCGGGTTGTGACGGCTTACCGCTACTACGAAGAAATATTGGACCTAACCAGCACGGATATTCTGCCGCCTGAAGTGATGGCCGTGATCCGAAAGGACGTGGCTGAGCGCTTCGGCATGGAGCCTCGCATGCTCTGCCATACCCAGTTCGAGAACTTCGCCAAGCAGTTCGGGATCAGCCGCCGCACCGCGCATGCATGGTTCATCAAGCATGAGTTCTGGTGCGTGCGGCGCGGCATCCAAACCTATGACGACGACGATAATGATGAGTTTTTATTCTAGCGCATGGCGGCGTTCATAAGAATCCAGCGCGGCTGAGAGTAGCTGCGCCTGACTGATCCCATCGCGTTTGGCGAGCGCCTTGAGGCGCTCTGCATCGCTTTCAAGAAGGGAGAGGTTCTTCTGCACGCGCTTGCCGGTTGCGGGAGCGGGTTTGCGCGCCGATGCGTGCGGCTCCGGTGGTGGTATCAGGCGGAGATGTCTTCGGATGGCATCCAGCTTGGTGAATTTGCTCATGGCGGCTGTGGGGTCCGATTGAAGAAGCCGGGGCGGCGTTACCGGCCCCGGTCAAAATCCTGTTTGGCGCGGCCTCGGCTCAGCGCGCGGGTGTGATTGTTCTTGAAATTGTCGCGCGCGGTCTTGAGGCGCTCATCGATATGGCGGATGCGGCGTTCCGATTCTTGATCGATCTGCCGCCGCACTTGGGTGGCTTCCCACCCCTGCGGGGTAAGATGCAGCTCGGCCCGCGGCTTGGGCCGAGCTGCAATACGTTGGTCGCGTTCCGCTTTGGTGACTAATCCGGCGGCGGCGCGACCGAACTCTTTTGTCATCGCTCGTAACGGGGAGCGTTATCGCGGGGCTGGCGGTCCTCCCTGCCGGAGCTGCGACGTTCGTCACGGCGCTCATCGCGTGCGTTGTCCTTGGCTTCCTGAATACGATCCTGCACGGAACGCACGGTTACCTTGCCGTCCACAGGAAGGGAATCGAACTGGATGTTGAACCCCTCTCCGTCCTTGTGCGTCCACACCGCGCCGATGCGGTTGAAGTACGATTTCTGGTCGTCCCCTTCGCGCACCTGATAGGCGATGTGTGTGGGGGATTTGCTTTTGGTTTCGTTGCTCATGGTCTGATCTCCTTGTCGTGTCAGGTTGGTTTGTAGCCTTCCACATATGCCCAGTTTCCATCGCGATATTGGGCGAAAGACGCGAAGTTTTCCGGCACGGGTTCACGGATCACGCGCAGGCGCTTCTTCCCCCAACGTCCCATCACCTGCACACTCTCGTATGGCGGATGAAACGGGTTGGGTAAGTACAGCCCGGCAAACTCAGACCGCTCGAAATAAACCTGCCGCTCTGCCAGCACGGCGAGCGGCTCCGCCCCTGAGATGAAAAGCACCTGCCGGTCGCCGCGTAAGCCCAGCACTTCGTCCTCGGTCATGAGCTTGCGGTGCTGCTTGGTCTTCATCCGTTCAAACTTGCCGAAATGCGCAGCTTCCATCACGGCGGACGGCACATCCTCGCCCGTCAGCGCCCGCTGCACGGCCTGACGCTTCTGGCGGCGCGCCTCGTCCTGCATGCGCTTGTCGTCGTATTCCAGCGTCTCGCTGCCGAGCATGTTCGCAATCAGCCGGGCGGTCTCGAAATCACGCGCGCCCAGAAACTGGCGCATCTGGGATGACGCCAGAAACGTACTCACGCCGGGTGCCCCGAAATTGCGGGTGATCTGCCCCACATCCTGCCAGAACGTCCAGGGCTGGATGCCGATGCCGCGCCCGTATGTATAAAGACGTTGCAGCATCTCAAACGTGCCGAGCTGCGCGGCCTCATCGATCAGCATCAAGAGGCGGCGCGATCCCGCATGGCGCGTCTTGTGCAGCATGCAGGCCGTCAGAAACAGCCGCAGCGCCGGGCCGACCTGATGCAGATACTCAGCCGGGATCATGATAAACACTACCACCGGACGATCCGGCGCGCAGATTGCCTCCAGCGAGAACACCGGTTCGGCCAGCGAAGCCCGCAGCACCGTATCGTCCAGAAACGAGAGATTGGCGTATAGCTCGCCTATGATGCCGCCAAACTCGCGCGGGGACTCCTGCTGCTTCGTGATCATCTCGCCCGCCGTGCGGCGCACATCGGCAAAAGCGGAATGCGTCATCACCTCCAGAATGTCGGGCCACTCCGGGCTACCGGATTCGATGACATTCATGATCCGCATGAGGCTGGGCAGGTTCGTTGCCCCCGCGCTTTCCGCATCGAACTTGAGGAACGCCTCGACCCAGCCGCTGCCCCGCTGCTCGAAATATTTGCCGTCCGACGTGCTGGTGACGCGCACCAGAGCCTGCGCCACCAGTTTGCAATCGGCGTGAAACGTCATCCGGGCCGGATCAATCACATCCAGCGGATTGCAGGCATGATGGGCCAAGCCGTGCAGCCGGTAGGGATTCCACAAGAACGCCTCGATCCCGCTGCGCGTGAGCGCCGGCATGAACGTGGCCGCGATCTCGCCGCGCGGATCGAGAACGATCATTGAACGGTTGGCGGCGGCGCACATGACATGCCCGATGACCGTGGTGAGCTTCCCCGTGCCCGCGCCGCCGAAGGTAATGAGGGGCGCGTCTCCCTCCAGCCAAAGCCTCCGCCCGCCCCAGAAGCCGACAGGCAAACCGCGCTCCGCGAACAGCCCCGCCGCGCGCATCTGGTATTCATCGGCCCAGCCCGCGCTGCCGAAGCGGAAGTGCTCGTTGAAGGAGGATGAGTGCATGGCGGCTTCCTGATGGCTGAAAAAGCAAACGGGGCCGCTGGTATGCGGCCCCTCATGTCGTGCCGGTTAGACGCGCTTGAAGCCGCCGACTTCGAACTCCTTGACCCACTTGTACTTGACCTTGGAGGCCAGCCAGAACAGCGCGCCTGCGATGATGATCTGCAGGATGCCGTTGTTTCCGGCAGCGAAGTGCAGGCCGCCGACGGCAAGGAAGAACACGCCCCCTCCCGTCAGCGTGCGCTTGAGAATCTGCAGGGGTTTGTTGATGATGACTTCAGGGGTGCGTGACATGGTGGTTTCCTTTTTTGTTGAGGGGGATCAGACGAAACGGGTGGCAACGGCGAGGCCGCCCGCCACGATGGCGGTGGCAAGCGTGGCGCGGGCGGTGAAGAAGACCAGCAAGCCCGCCACCACGAACCAGACGAAGGCGGTCACGTCTTCGAAGCCGCCGCCATAGCGGCTGGCGGTGTAGCTCACGATCCAGTGGGCCGTGCGCGCGTAGACTTCAGGGGTAAGAATGAATGCCACCAGCAGGGCGAACAGGTTTGCGAGCCATTCAACCGAGCTCATGAAAACCTGCTGCCGCTTCTGGTGGTGTTGGTGGGGGTTGAATTTCATTTCGGCTCCCTTCATGGCGGCACGCGAAGAACCGGAATGGCTCCACGCGTGCGGCGGCATGATCGGAAAGCTATGCGGGGCCGGGATCGAAGCCGGGCCGAACTTGGGAAAATCTCCGCGCCTTACTTCGCGATGAACCCGGCGCGGCCCGGATAGGCGATGCGAAAGGCGAGATCGATCAGGCGCAGCCGGTGCAGCGTGCGGAACTGCGGACTCTGGCGCAGCTTGCGCTCGCTGAAATACATGAAGTCAGAAAGCCAGCGGAACGAGCCGTCATCGTTGAAGGACTTGTCGATGGCCTCATCGTGGATCAGGAACGTCTTCCCGCCCGGCCAGACAATCTTGCCCTCAAACCCGAAAATCACATCGGCCATCCAGTTCGGGATCTCACGGCGTGACATCCCCAGCGAGCGCGTGGCGGTCGCCAGGCGCTGGAAGTGTGAGCGGCGCAGCAGCTCATCATCGCTCGCCACGATAACGGTGCGCTTGTTGTCATTGACGGGTTTGAAGGCGCAGGGTTTGCAGACATCGCGTCCGCAGCGTTGGCAGTAAGTCATTACTCAAGTTCTCCTTTTCTTTTTGTTGTTGGCGGTTTCGCAAAACCGCAGCGCCCCCTCTTTATGCACACGCATAAGTAGAAGTATTTAATTCGCGCATGCCGAAACAGTACTGGTTTTGTGCCGAGTTACGCAAAATCGAAGGGAAGAACAGCCGCATGCAATCAACCTGGAATTGAATGTGAGCACGGTAATTGAGGGGATCGAAAAAACAAAAAAGCGCGGGGGCCAGCCCGCGCCGGAACCGCTATTGCGCGGGGGCAAAATTATCGGAACACAAGTTCCTGCGCCTCCTGCACGGCTATGCGCACGCGCTGCCGATTCAAGCGCTGGAGCCGACGACGCATGTCAGCGGCAAAACCATCCGCGCCACGTATCGCGTGTTGCGCCAAACCTTAGCGGATGCGGCCATCGCGCACCCCGCGATGTTCGGTGAAGCTGGCCGGATCCTGATGCACGAGCGCGTTCCGGCATTGATGCACGCCGTGCGGCACAGCCGACGCTTCAAGCGGCACCGGCAGCACCACGCACCGCGCCTGTCATGCCCGGTCGAAGAATCGCATCTGGTAATGGAGAAAATCGTGCGCCTGCTCTGCGCCCTCGATCTGCGGGACATCCCGCTAGACGAGGATGACGACGCTGTTGCCGATCTCACCGCCCACTTGAGAGAAGCCGTCCCGCGCCTGCACCCGCGCGCGCCCAAACAAGACCTCGCCGCCTTTGTCCCCGGCGCGAAACCCTTCGCGCATGCAGAGCTGCGGCTATATGAGGACTACAGGCGCTATCTGCTCAAGAACCCGCTGGGAACCCAATAGTTTGGTCGTTCGGCGAGCACACAAGCGCGTTCGCCTACTGGACACGATTGTCACCATCTCTGGAATTCTGACGGAATGTCATGTTCTTTGAGAAAGGCCCTGTAGGCACGGAATATGTCTGTGGCTTTGCCCTCATCCGCTATTGGAAGAACCCGCAGACGATGACTATCTGGGCTACGCCATGGGATCATCCTCAATCCTTATGATCAGCGGCGGCCCATGGAAGTTTCAAGCGGGATGGGAAAGAGCAGAAGTTGCTTATGGTGATGCGTCGCTGCTTAGAGAAGCAGCTCATCATGATGGCGCTTACACGCCGGTCTGCGACAGGGGAGACGGCAAATCTGTTTTTGTTTTCGTCAATGGGGCTTCTGACACGCCTGATCGCATCGAGATATTCAATCCCCTTACCCTAAAGCATCTCGGCGGTTTCGAGGTTCGAGGGCGACCGGAAGACTTCTTATGGGTCCGATGTACGGGAAGTTCTGCCGATGGAAAAATACTCTTCCTTTCCGGGAGCTCCCGAAACGATAGCGCCCTGTTTCGTGTGAATGCCCACTCATCGGAGCCACTAACGCATCAACAGCCATAGTTACGGTTGGGAGAAGTTTGGGCGGTTCCCTCTCGATGAGAGGGCCACGCTCTATCGCGCTTTGAAGCGCCGTCAAGCACCACGGAACCGCTGATCCATCCGCGGCGCCAACCCCCGCGCGGCACGACAGAGCCTTGCGGAGCTTATCCCCGGCGCGCAGGTATTTGTGCATGACGGAATGCGACTTTATGGGGACTATAGGCGCTATCTGCTCAAGAAACCGCTGGGGACATAATTGCCATCTCGCCCGCGCAGAGCGCTTACCGTCCCAAGTGCTACGGCGTATAGGTGATCACGATCAGGCCGGGCGCACCGTTGCCGCTGGTGGGCGTGCCGTTTGCAGCAGCCACACCGCCGCCCCCTGCGCCATACTGACCACCACTTCCGGCAATAGGGGAAGTTCCGCCGCCATCGCCGTTACCGCCGCCGCCAGAGCCATGCGTTGCGTCAAACTGCGTACCGTTAGCACCTGCGGCTGTATTGCCGGCATCCCCGGTGCCTCCGGGATGACTACCGCCGTTGGTAAAGCCGCCAGGGCTGTTCCCGCCATTTCCGTTCGGGCCGGCAGCTCCCCCACCGCCAGAAGTCGGCTTGGTGTTTTTGACAGTGATACTGCCGGAGCCGCCTCCACTATATTTGAGGCTACCTAACCCACTGGCAGCAGCGCCGCCGGACGCACCTGATGCCGTGCCAGATGTGGCACCGTTACCGCCGCCGCCCCCTTTAGCCCCGACGACCACGGCACCGCCCCCGATAGAGGTGCAATTTGACGAGCTATTGCAGAAATAGGTGTCGCCACCTGGGTCACCTGCTGTAGCACCATCGGAACTCCGAGATTTTCCACTGCCGCCGCCACCAACCGAATAGGTCACACTTGCGCCGGGGGTCAGGGCAAGATTGGTAATCCGGGAATAGGCACCGCCGCCGCCACCGGTCCCAGCCGCGCCACCTCGTCTTCCAACGCCGCCGCCGCCGCCACCGCCGATCACCTCAATTTTGTTGTTGGTTGAATTCCAATTCGCAGGAACGCTCCAGCTAGTACCGGAGGTGAGAAAGATGGTGATGGGAGCAGTGGTCGTAACGCTCCACGCATCGGTCACCCCGCCGACATTGACCGTCGCACTGCGGGCGGTTGAAGCCGCATTGGCGCTGGTCAGGCGTACGCGCAGCGTCTGGCCGTTTTGAATCGTGCCGCTTGTGACCCACGCCCCGCCGTTGATGCTGATTTGCGGCGAGCCGGTGCCACTGACTGATACACTTGCCCCCGTCGTCAGGCCCGAGATTGTGATCGTGTCCGACGTGATCAGCGTGTTCAGCGCCACGCCTGTTTGATCAGTGAAGGTAAAGGCGTTGGGCGTGCTGTCCGTCCCCGTACAGCTCCCGCCGCTTTGCGCCAGCGTGCCGTTGTTGCAGGTGATGCTGCGCGTACCGCTATAGCCTGTGGCGGTGTTCGTAATCGTGCGGCTGGCGGCGTTCGCCAGCAGCGCGCCCGATGAGGCCGTGCAGCTTGTCGGCCAGTTGACCGTCTGGCTCGCGGCGCAGCTTTCAACACAGGTCGCACCGCCCTGAAGCGTGGGGGTGCCGTCATTGCAACTCCATGTAGCCGAGCCTGTCGTGGGTTCCGTACTGTCTGTGCGGCTACCGGAGCTTCCGTGGCTGATGGTCAGAACCGAAGGCGTGGTGCAGGATTTACCCGAAACGGCCCATGTCGTGCCGCTGGCCACCGTGCAACTATTCGCGGCCCGAGTAGTCACGCTCCAGCTATCCGTGACCCCGCCGACATTCACCGTGGCCGATAGCGCGGTCGAGAACGATCCGCTCGAAGTCAATTGCACCCTGAGCGTCTGGCCGTTGGTGATCGTGCCGGATGTGACCCAAGCCCCGCCGTTGATGCTGATTTTTGGACTACCCGATCCGCTGACCGAAACGGGCGTTCCGGTGTTTATGCCGCCAATCGTCACCGTGTTGGATGTGATGAGCGTGCTCAGCGCCTGCCCGGTTGCGTCCGTAAACGTGAAAGCGTTCGGCGTGGTATCCGCCGGCAGCGTCGTGACGCTCCAATTGTCCGACACCCCGCCCACATTCACAGTCGCGGTCATCGCCGTGCTGAAGGCGGCGCTGGAAGTCAGCCGCACGGCCAGAGTCTGGCCGTTGGTGATGGTGCCGCTGGTCACCCACGCCCCGCCATTAATGGAAATCTGCGCGCCCGTGCCGGTGACAGATACGGGCGTGGTGGTGTTGATGCCGGAAATCGTGATGGTGTTCGATGTGGTGAGCGTCGATAGCGCCACGTTCGTTTGATCGGTGAAGGTGAAGGCGTTCGGCGTCGTGTCTGCCGCCAACGTGGTCACGCTCCAGTTGTCTTCGGTCGAGCCGATGGCAATCGTGGCCGTGTGCGCCGTGCTGAAATTGGCGCTCGACGTCAGGCGCACCGCCAGCGTCTGGCCGTTGGCGATGCTGGAAGATGTGCCCCACGCCCCGCCATTGACGGAAACCTGCGGGCTGCCTTGCCCCGATACTACCACCTCGGCCGGGCACCCTGCCGGGATGCCGCTGATGGTGACGGCGCTCGCTGTTGTAAGGGTCGAGAGGGCCGCGTTCGTGACATCCGTGAATGTGAAGGCGCTGGAAGAGCCGTTCCCATAGGTGCCGGTGACACCCAGCAGCTTGTCGCCGCAACGAATCGAAGAGGCTTTGAACTGCGGGTCGTTGCTGGAGCGCAGCGCCGCCAGCGTGCAAGCCCCAGCATCGTCATCCTGACACTGGGGCAATCTAAAAGGGAGCCAGGACGTCGTACCTCCGTGGCAGTATTCCCAGTGCGGATCACCGCTCGTGCGATAACGGATAAGGCCGTCTTTTTCGAGCGTGCAAGGCCCGCTATCATCCTGCCCTTGCAGCGCTGCCAACCCGTCACCCGCGCTTTGCCATTGCGAGCCATCGCAGATCAGGGTGATTTGCGATCCGTCGAGATCGGCGCTGGCGTTGCGCCGCGTGTGGCCTTCTTCCGCGGCGGTGCAGGGATCGCCGGGCTTGTTGTCCCAACCGTCCAGTGCGGCATGCGCCGGGGCGACGAGCGCAAACACGGCACACACGAGAAGAAGAAGCCGTTTAATCATCGGCGGCCTCCTTCCCCAATTCCTCCATGCGCTTGTCGAAGGACAGCGTTCCCGCATCCGTCAGCGTATCGCCATAGACAATGGCGTTGCGCACATGCAAACCGTGCGCATCAAGAAGAGCAACCGGCTCGTCGTCGACGACGAAGATGAAGGCCTTGGCCTTTTGGTCGATCTCGATCCGGGTCGCCTCTTGCCCGGCGGGTTCTTCCGCCAAGGCTGGATATCCGACGAAGGCCGCTACAATGGCGGCGGCGGCAATGAATGAACGCATGAACTCCCCCTCACAAATTCGTTCGTCAAAAGCAAAACGGCCACCAGAGCAAAGGCTCTTGGTGACCGGGAGTTAGAAACCGTTTCATCGCGTCAACGGCGCGGCAGTCTTTAGCCGCAACCTTCCACGCCGAAGCGCGGACTCAAGGCGACAAGCCTGAACATGCACTGCCGCCTCCCGGTCTTGCCGAGAGGGCGACATCCATGGCGCGCTTCGCCATCCAGATTGTCAGGAAAACGCACCAATCACGGTTGATGCCAACCGCGCGATGAATGGGGTTTCTACGCCCCGGCTGGAAAAACTCCAGCTCCTTACATTCTACACTTATTCCGTATACAAATAAACTTCTTTCAGCGTCTGCGCTGCTACTGCGGCTTTCGCGCCCGGCCCTTGCAGGGCCGGGCGCTCTTCCGTCTCATCACTCCGCAATCAGCCGTGCCCGCTCCGGGTGCTTGATTCGGAAGTAGAGATCGATCAGGCGCAGCCTTGCCAGTGTGCGGCGTTGCGGGCGCTGGCGCGGCGGCACGTCCGCGAAGGCGAGGAAGTCCGAGATCCAGCGGAAGTCGGGATCGCCGAAGGTGTCGTCCACCTCCGTATCCGTGGGTTCGAACTTGCGGCCATCGGCGAAATAGATGGTGCCTTCGAAGCCGTAGATCGCATCGGCAATGGCGTTCGGCCACTCGCGGCGCGAGAAGCCTTCCGCAACAGCCGCGATGGCGAGACGCGAAACGTGAGAGATGCGGCCAAGCTGGAAATCGGTGGCCATGACAACGGAGCGGCGATTGGGATCAGGCGCGGCGGCAGCCGCAGCAAGGACAGGGGGAAGCTTCATCATTTTCTTGTTGTCTCCAGATGCGCGCCGGAGTGCGCGTCTGAAGAGGCATCCCAACACGGATGCCCGAAATCCCAAGCCCATAGTAAGGGCCGTTCAATTGGCCTGGGCGAGCGATTGCCCCGACGTGCCGCATGAACTGTCACGCCGAATCGGTATTCATACAGCCGCTGAGACTTTGTCTCAGCCGTTGGGGAATTGCTCATGTCCAAGATCGATTTCAACGAGGCCAACTACGGCCACCGCCTGATGCTGGCCCTCGCTATCCGCGATTACACGAATACGCCGGGCCAAAGCGCCTCCGGGCGGCATGACGGCGAACGCAAGTCGCTTCTGATGGAGCTGGCGGATGCCGGGTGCGCGACCAGCAAGGCGCAGATCGACCGGATCGTGCAGGCCCCGCAGCCGGGCGACAGGGCCAATCCCTACCCGCGCAATGCGCGTCAGATAGCGCTGTTCCTGCAGGATCGCGGATATTTCCCGCCGGGGCAGGACATCGACAAAACGCTCAAGACGCTGCCCCTGTTTTTCGATGGGTTCGCCAGCGGCGCGCCCTCCATCATGGCAGAGCTGGTCGGCACCTATCAGAGCTATACGATTTCCAGCATCGATCCCGAGGTCGTCCTGCTGGGGGAGCTGACCATCGAGAAGCTCACGCACTGGAACTATGCCCGCACGCGCGAAGTCATTGTCGTCAGTCACAAGGGGCTTAACACCCTCATCTATGAAGGCATCGCGTTTTCCGACGAGGAGAAAAACCTTTACATCCTGAGCCGCGAGCGCAACCACCGCCATCCACGCTTTTATCTGTTCGAAGATTGCGACCGCCCCTCGGGCGACCGGATCGAGACAGTCTATGGGATGCTCCTGGGCGGCGCGCGGCTCCGCAAACGCCACTACTCGCCCATCGTCATCGACCGGGCGATGGACACAAAGAAGAGAGAATTCGTGCCGCGCACGGAGCGTGCGACCCTCCCGGCGCAAGTGCAGCGATATCTGTTCGGCGAGGCGATCTCAAAGCCAGCGTCGAAGCCGCCCAAGATCAAATAAAAGGACATCGCCGCCGAGGGAATTTTGACACCGATAATCCGCTTGCGGTATAATACCTATAGAATGAGGGTGTGTGCAGTAATTGAAGACAAATACCGAGAATGCGCCGGATTTAAAATACGCATTTTGGGCGGCGGTTGGGGCTCTTTTTGATCTTACGCCGGAGAATGGGCCGCGCGTCGAGATCAGAACCCTGAGGGACATCGCGCGAAAGACGCCGGCGGACATGGAGGAAGAATTGCGCAAAGCCAACGAAGAGTTGGCGAAGCTCCAGAAGGAGCTGGACGGCGTCGTCTCGTCTAGCCTGAGCGAGGCGTGGGAAGCGATGAAGGGCCAGATCTTCGGCCCCGTTGATCCCGCGCTCGTCAAACTCAAGCACAAAGAAATCATAGAAGCAGCCAAGGAAAAGCGCGAACAGGAGATAGATTCGCGCGGAAGGCATAGCCTTGCGCGCGACGATCACGATAGGGATCGTAAGGACCGCGAAAATCAGACCAGAACGCTCACATGGCTGCTCGCTAATAGTCCGGCCTACGCAGCGCTTCATGCGGATGCCGTGCAATCGTGGCGCGATACGGAAGAAGCCGCCGATGATGCATTGCGCCAGATCGAAGCCGCGCTGGAAGCAGAGCGCATCGAACATCAGAAATTGCTGGAGCGCGCGCCGCTCGTGAACGGCAAGCGCGTATTCCGGGAGGACGACGGCTCGGTCTGGACGGAGGATGATGTCCGCCTGCCGGACGAGATCGCTGCCGGAATCCAGTTGAGGGGCGACGAACCCACGCGGAAAGAGTTCAAGGCCGCACAAGCCCGGATCGATGAGCTTATCCGGTCAGGCGACCGCATCCGGGGGATTCAGGTCGAAGTGGCCGATCTCGGCGCAGAACTGAACGATGACAAGAACCCGCCCAGCGAAGAGCGGACGGAAGAGATCAAGGAAGAATTCAAAACCTATAGACAGGAGATCAAGGAACTGATGCCATCGGCAAGAAGGCCTGCCGATGAACTTAGCGTTTCCGATGCTGCGGCCTTGCCATCGGCAACCTCCAGCATTCCTGTTCGGACGTTTTGAACCCTACTGCCCGTATTTGAACGGGCCGCAAGCCTTTTGCAGTATCCCCAGAATTAGTCCCGTCGGATGATCGTCCGGGTACTTCTTCATGACTTCGATTACGGGCTGATAGCCGCCGCTGTAAAGGCGCGCGACCCATGCATCGACGCAGGAGGCCTGTTTCGGCGCGTTCTGTGTAGCGATCAACCCCGCCATCATCGCTGATGACGTGATGTAGCTCTTCTGTGATTCCGCCGAATACGTCAGGAACTTTGAACTCTTGAACGCCTCTTCGGCGATGCCCGCCTGCGTGCATACGATGGTACACAGGCTTGCTATTGCTAGTGCTTTCCTGCTCAACATAAACGATCGTTATTGCAGAAGGAGGAAAACTAGCACGAGAATGACCGATCGACACTTGCAAAGCGGCGGGACTCCGCCAACCTTGGGCGCTAGCACTAGCGCCCGCAGCACCTCGGCAAAAGGGATCGATTTTGGCGAGGTGACGTCATGACCTCACTCTTTCTCCCCAGCATCGAAGTGAAGGGCCGCAGGATAGGCTACGCGCGGGTTTCCACCCAGGACCAGAAGCTCCGCATGCAGCTCGATGCGCTGAAAACCGCACAGTGCGAGCGCATCTTCAAGGATCACGGCGTATCAGGAGGCAAAGCCAGCCGCCCCGGCCTTGATAGGGCGCTCAAGACCCTAAAGCGCGGCGATGCGCTGGTGGTTCTGAAGCTCGACCGGCTGGGCCGCTCGGTGCAGCACCTTTCTGACCTGCTGGTGCGCTTCGGGAATGAGGGCATCCACTTCTGCTCTCTGGCCGAGGGCATCAACACCACCACGCCCGGCGGCAAGCTGGTCTATCATCTCTTCGCCGCCTTCGCGGAATTCCAGCGCGATATCATCCGCGAGAACACGGTGCTAGGGCTAGCGGCTGCCAAGCAGCGCGGCGCCGTTGTCGGAAGGCCGAGGGCGCTCGGCATCGATGCCATCCTCGAAGGCCACCGCCATGTAACGCAGATGGGCATCCCGATTGGGGAAGTGGCGCAGCGGCTGGACGTTTGTCACGCCACCCTCACGCGCGGATTCAAATGGGCGGGGCTGGAGCAGGTGCAGTGACGCGCCGCATGCAGGGCGCAATCCTGCGCTTTTCTCAAGCGGGCAAACACCGCGAGAGAATCCATGAGCGATATTTCCCGGCGCAGATTCATTGTGACCACCGCAGCAGGGATGACGCTGGGATCAAGCTTTCTTTCAGATGGCAATGCGGCCCCGGCATCCGGCGGCGACTACGTATGTATGATCGAGCGGATGAGGCCGGATGGCCTGTGGGAACCGTCATCGCGGTTGCTACCGCTGGCGGCATTGCCACGGCGCGCGCAGCGCGCACAAGACGGGCGCTGGTACTTAAGTAGCCGGGAGCGTGTCACGTTGTTAAGACCGGGCTTCGAGGTGAAGATCGTCCGCGTAAAACGGCAACGCAAGAACCAAGTCTGAGCGTTATTGCGCGCGGGTTCAAACGGGCAGGATAGTGTCAACCGAACTGCCATCAGACAATGCTGTTACCCGCAATTTTATTACCGGGAAAAAGAACCGTTACCATGAAGGACGGGCTTAAGGCGTAACGCCAGATGTGCGCTGTAAACAGCGCCTCTGGCTCGGCGGGTTTCACCCACCTCGGCAGGGGGGCTTGCTGCCCCCCGTGCACCCCCCGGCCACGGCGCGCGATGAAGGAGGTCGTGCGCAGCGCACCTTGGGCGGGTGTTGACGACAT
>JRYH01006043.1_pt1 | contig 17218 bp, 9 predicted proteins | sample 235351 | NCBI WGS metagenome assembly JRYH01 (sample SAMN03074221, study PRJNA261480) | activated sludge metagenome | biome: Wastewater Treatment Plant; feature: Wastewater; material: Activated sludge; isolation source: activated biomass of a wastewater treatment plant treating wastewater... ... | reverse complement strand
GCCTGGTCGGCAATGCCGTGGTCGTCCTTGATGACGTCGATGCCGGCGCGCGCGAAGGCATAGGCCAGCCGCGCCAGTTCGTCGGGCGGCAGGCCCTGCGGCTTCAGCGCCGTGCACGACAGCGGCCGGCCTTCCGCCGAGGGGCCGATCGCGGCGCGCCAGCCGGCCAGGCCGAAGCGCGGGCCGGGCAGCGCCTCGACCAGCGACTCGGGAAGCTGCGCGTCGACCAGCGTCACGTCGGGCTGCAGCGCGCAATTGCCGAACAGCATGTTGAGCAGCTGCACCGGGTCGTCGCCGACGGTGTCGGCCGACAGCGACAGGATGGCGCGCTGCAGCGCCGGGTCCTGCGGATCGCGCTCGATGGCTTCCACGCGGCCCAGCACGCGCGCGCGCAAGGCTTCGTCGGCGATGGCCTCGGGCGGCATCTCGACCGACTGCTCGATCGCGAGCGCGCGGGCCCGCGCCGGCGCCTCGGCCGGCGTGCAGCGGAGTTGATATGTGACAAGCAGGCGGCTGCTCATGGCCCAAGGATACCGCGCGGCCTGCGTCGAAGCCGGCGACAATCGTGCCGGAATGGACGCCCTGACGCTGCCGCTGACCCGCATCCCGCCTGCCGACGAAGCGCTGCGCGGCGAGATCCGCGCCTTCGTGGAATCGGCGCTGGCCGACGTGCCGGCCGACGTTCGCGCGCGCGCCTGGCTGGGCTACGACCCGGCCTTCAGCCGCGCGCTGGCCGAGCGCGGCTGGGTCGGGCTGGCGCTGCCGCCCGAGTACGGCGGCGGCGGGCGCGGCGTGTTCGCGCGCTTCGTGCTGGTCGAGGAACTGCTCTCGCGCGGGGCGCCGGTGCTGATGCACTGGATCGCCGACCGGCAGAGCGGCCCGATGATCGCGCGCTTCGGCACCGAAGCGCAGAAGCGCTTCTATCTTCCGAAGATCTGCCGCGCCGAGATCGGGTTCTGCATCGGGCTGAGCGAGCCGAACGCGGGCTCGGACCTCGCCTCGGTGCGCACGCGGGCGATTCGCGAGGCCAAGGGCTGGCGCCTGAACGGCCGCAAGATCTGGACCACCAACGCCCATCACGCGCAGTACATGATCGCGCTGGTGCGCACCTCGGGCAGCGCGGCCGACCGCCACGCGGGGCTGTCGCAGATGATCGTCGACCTGTCGGCGCCCGGCGTCACGGTCAGGCAGATTCGCGACCTGACCGGCGATGCCCACTTCAACGAGGTCTTCTTCGACGACGTGCTGCTGCCCGACGAGGCGCTGATCGGCGAGGAAGGGCAGGGCTGGACGCAGGCCAACGCCGAGCTCGCCTTCGAGCGCAGCGGTCCGGAGCGGCTGCTGTCCGCGCAGGTGCTGGTCGACGAGTGGTTCGCCTGGCTGCGCGGGTCGAGCGGGTCCAGCGATCCGCCCGCGGCCCAGGTCGCGGCGCTGGGCGCGATCTACGCGCGGCTGGTCACGCTGCGCGCGATGTCGCTGGCGGTGGCCGCGCGGATCGACGCGGGCGAGTCGCCGATGCTGGCGGCCGCGCTGGTCAAGGACCTGGGCACGCTGGTCGAGCAGGAGATTCCGGCCACGCTGGCCGACCTGCTGGCCGAGTCGCCCGATGGCAGGGGCGCCCGGCCGCCGGCGGTGCTGATGCGCACGCTGGCCTACGTGTCGCAGATGTCGCCCACCTTCTCGCTGCGGGGCGGCACCCGCGAGATCCTGCGCGGCGTGATCGCCCGGGGGCTGGCGCTGCGATGAGCGTGCGAGACCAGATTGCCGAAACGGTGGCGCGGATCGCCGCCGATCACTGCGGGACCGCGGTGGTGCGGCGGGCCGAGCGCGAGGCGTCGGACGGTGGGGGCGTCGGTTCGACGGCTTCGCTCTGGCGCGAGCTGGCGGCGGCCGGGCTGGATCGGGCGACCGCGCCCGAAGCGGCCGCCGGCGCGGGCCTCGCATGGCGCGATGCCCTGCCGCTGGCGATCGCGGCCGGCGAATTCGCGATGCCGGTGCCCCTGGCCGAGACGCTGGCCGCGCACGCGCTGGCGGCCGCGGCGGGATGCGCGCTGCCCGAGTCGGGCTCGGCGCCCGGCGCCGCGGCCGACGGCGCCGGGCTTCCCGGCGCGGCCGGCTTCGCGCGGGTGGCGCGCGACGGCGACGCGCTGGTGGCCGAATCGGTGGCATGGGGCGACCGGATCGAAACGGTGGTCGGCGTCGATGCGCAGGGCGGCGTGCGCCTGCTCGATGCCGCGCGCGCGACGCGCGACGATGCGCGCAACCCGGCCGGCGAGGTCCGCTCGCGCATGGTGTGGCGCGAGCCGCCCGAGCCGGTCGGATCGGTGGGCGGCGATGCGCTCGCTGCCCTGGGCGCCGCGCTGCGTGCCGCGCAGCTCGCCGGCGCGATGCGTCGCGTGCTGGCGATGACGGTGCGCTTTGCCGGCGAGCGCGAGCAGTTCGGCCGGCCCATCGGACGTTTCCAGGCGGTGCAGCAGCAGATGGCGCTGATGGCCGAGCTGGTGGTGCAGGCCACGATCGGCGCGGAGCTGGCCTTCGACGGCGACGACCTGCTGCCCGAGCCGGTGCGCGCGGCCTGCGCCAAGCAGGTGGCCAGCGCCAACGCGCTGCAGTGCGCCGCCATCGCCCACGCGGTGCACGGGGCGATCGGCGTCACCGAGGAGTACGACCTGCAGCTCTTCACGCGGCGCCTGCGCGCCTGGGCGGCAGAGTGGGGCGGCGCCCACCACTGGGCCGCGGTGCTGGGGCGCGGCCTGCTGGCAGGCGGGCGCGCCTCGGTCTGGCATGCGGTGATCGACGCGAGCGCGGGGTCGCTCGCCGATCCGGCCGCGGAGCCGACCTCCGGACGAACGGACTAGGCCGCAGGTTCGATTGTCGGCCCGCGCCGGCGGCCCTAGCTTGGCGGCATGAAGAACGCCGCCCGATACGCTCCGCAACCACTTTCCCGGCCAGCGGCCAGGCATCCGGCCAGCCCGCCCCTCGTCCTGCTGGCGATCCTCGCCTGCCTGCTCCTTGCGGCCCCGGGTGCGCCGTCGCTCGCCGCCTCGGTCTGCGCGCCGGCGGGCGGGGCGCCCGGCCCCCTGATCGGGATTGGCGACGCCGCCTTCGGCAGCATCGGCCCCGGCGCCGGCAGCCTGTCGGGTCAATCGCCGAGCCAGCTGGTCTCGGGCCTGGTCGGCGCGTCGCCGCCGCCGCGCAGCTGCCAGGCGCCGGCTTCGGGTGGCTCGGGCGCTGCCGGGCCGAGCGCTTCGTCCGGATTGGGCGAGCCCGCGAGCCTGCCCGCGCCCATCCCCGGACAAGCGGCCGGCAACCCGGTCGACCTGGTCACCGGCAACAAGTACCAGCGGGCGCTCGATGTCCTGCTGCCCGATCCCGAGTCCGGCCTGCAGGCCGCGCTGCTTGAAGCCCTGGGGGCCGACGCCGCGCACGCGCTCGGCGAGGCCTGGCAGTCCTTCGAGCCGCTGCGACTGGCTTTCACCCGCCACTACAACAGCCGCTTCGATGCGGCCGGGCCGCTGGGTCCGGGCTGGCGCCACGGCTACGAAACCGCGCTGGCGCGCCTGCGGGGTCCGGCCGGCATCGAACTGCAGGTGGTGCAGGCGGACGGACGAAGGCTGGTGTTCCGAGCGGACCCGAAGCGCTCGGGAAGCTTCGCCGGCCTTGCGCCCGGCAGCGGCAGCATCGTCGAGCAGGCCGGTGCCAGCCTGCCCTGGGCCTGGCGCTGGCCGGACGGCCGCGTGCTGCGCTTCGACCTCCAGGGCGCGCTGGCCCGCATCGAGGCGCCCGACGGCGACCGGATCTCGCTGCAACGCGATCCCCGCGGGCGGCTGGCCGAAATCCGCGATGCGTCGGGGCGCGCGCTCGAGCTCGCCTATGCCGGCGAGCGGCTGTCCGCGCTGGTGTTGCCCGACGGCCTGCGCATTCGCTACGAGTACGACGCCCATGGGGTGCTGGCTGCGGTTCGCTACCCCGATGGGCGCACGCTGCGGCACCACTACGAGGACCTGCAGGCCTTCCACCTGCTGACCGGCATCGAGCGGCCCGATGGCCGCCGCAGCCGCTACCGCTACGACGACCTGCGGCGGGTGATCGAGTCTCGGCCGCTGGACGGGGACGGCGACGGCGCCCTGGCCTTCGGCTGGGCGCCGCCGCCCGCTGCCGGGGCGGTCGGTCGGACCACGGTCACCGAGGGCGACCGGCTGTCGACCTGGCGCTGGCGGGTCGATCTGCAGACCGGATCGGCGGCGCTGCTGTCCATGGAGGGCCAGGCCTGCACGCGCTGCCCGCTGCTGCCGGCATCCTCGCCTGGGTCCATTGCAAAGCCCACTCAGCCACAGCGAGTGGTCACTTACGATGTCTTCGGCTTGCCGGCTGAAGCCCGAATCACCGGGCAGGCCCGGCGCTCCGATGAGCCACCGACGACCATCGCCATGCACCTGCGCTGGCAGCGCCATGGGGCAGGCCCGCTGGCCGGCAAGCTGGCCTGGGTCGAGCGCCTGTCGCCCGACGGCCGCGCTGCGCGCACCGTGTTCCGGCACGACAAGGCCAGGCGGCTGATCGGAATCGACCGGCCCGAAGGGCTGAGGGAAGGAATCGAGCGTGACGCGCTGGGGCGCGCCGTCGTGCGGATCGGGCCCGATCTCGCCCGGCGGGCCGCGGGCTTCGACGCCAAGTGGCGGCTGGTCGAGTGGCGGGTTCGGGAGGCAGTGACGACGGTCGAGTGGAACGACCAGGGCTTGCCGGCCTCGATCGCCTGGCCGGTGGGCGATCGGTGGGCGCTGGACTGGCGCGCGGGGAAGGTGTCGATCCGCTCGGACCGGGGTTGGCTGGCGAGCACGGTCGATGCTCGGGCACCGGGCGAGCCCGCCCGTGGCGGGTCGTCGACTGGCGGCGCGCGGGCAGGCATCGAATCGCATCACGGCGCCGCGGTCGCGCTGGCCGGGACCTCGCCCAGTCCCTTCATCGTCGACGCGGCCGGGCGGCGCACCGATCTGCGCCACGACGACTTCGGTCGCCTGGTCGAGGAGCGGTCCGCCGACGCCGGGTGGCGGCGCTACCGTCACGATCCCTGGGGCCGGGTCGAGCGCATCGAGTCGGGCGGCGGTCTCGTCGAGATCCGGCGCCACGATCTGGCCGGCCGCCTGATCGAGCGCGAGCAGCTCGGCGGCGGCGAGCGCACCGTGACCCGCTTCGCCTGGCAGGGTGACCTGCTCACGGGCATCGATCATCCCGGCCAGCGGACCCGTGTCGAGCACGACACGCTCGGCCGCGTCAGGGAGATCGTCGACGAGATCGGCGGTGTCGCCCATCGCTGGAGCTTCGCTCGCGATGCGCGCGAGCGCATCGTGTCGCGCGGCCAGCCGGGCGGCGGCCGGATCGACTACGACCACGACCGTGAGGGCAGGCCGATCGCGATGCGCTTTGCCGCCTCGCGTGGCGCCGCCGGCGTCCCGATCGTCGATGCGGTGCGCTACCGCGGCGGCCGCGCCGTTGCCTGGCGCTACGGGAACGGCACCCGCTTCGAGCGCCGCGACGATGCCGCCGGCAGGCCGCTCGAATGGATCTGGCGGGGGCGCGAACCCCTGCCGGCCTGGCGCTATCGATGGCGCGCCGACGGACTGCCGGCCAGCATCTCGGAGTCCGGCCAGGAGCGGCGCCTGGGCTGGGACGCGCTCGGCCGGCTCATCGTCGACGAGAGACCCGGCTTCGATGGGCCGGTGCGCGAGTTCTTCGCCTGGGACCTCGCCGGCGAGCTGCGCTATGCCCGGGGCCGCGATGGCCAGGACTGGACGGCCGACCGCGACCCGCCGCCGCGCGACGCCGACGGGAGAGTGCTGCGCCATGGCGGCCTCGAGCTTCGCCGCGGGGCGGCGGGCCGCATCGTCGAGGTGGTCGATCGAGCGCGCCCGGTGGCTCGCTATGCGTACAACGCCGCCGGCGAGCGGATCTCGCGGCGGGTCGGCGCAAGCGAGACCGGCTACCTCTATCGCGGTCGCGCGCTGGCCGCCGAAACCGGACAGGGCGGCGGCCTGCGCCGCCACTACCTGCGCTGGATGGGCGCGCCGGTCGCGATCGTGGACATGCATGCCTCCGGCCCGGTCGTGTCCTGGCTGCACGCCGATCACCTCGGCACGCCGCATGCGGCCACCGATTCGGCCGGCCGCCGGGTCTGGCAGGGCGAGTACCTGGCCTTCGGCGGGCTCGCGGCCGAGGGCGGCCCGCTGCGCCAGCCGCTGCGATTCGCCGGCCAGCATCACGATCCCGAGACCGGGCTTCACGACAACTACCAGCGCAGCTACGACCCCGTCACCGGGCGCTACCTGGAGCCCGATCCGCTCGGCCTGGCCGGCGGGCTGAACCGTTTCGCCTATGCCGACGGCAATCCGGTGCTGGGCGGCGATCCGCTGGGGCTGATCCTCTTCGCCTTCGACGGCACGAACAACGCGGCCACGCCGCCGGGCCAGGACGACCAATCGAACGTCCGGAAGTTCTTCGAGCTCTACGACGCGGGCGCGAAGTGGTACATGACCGGCGTCGGCCTCGACGATCCGGACAGCGGGATCCTCGCCAACACGCTCGACCCGGTGAACGCCAACACCGCGCGGGCCCGGGTCGACTACATGCTCGGCGAGCTCGACGCCTACATGAACGACGGTCGCATCGGCGAGACCATCACGATCGACGTCGTCGGCTTCTCGCGCGGGGCGGCCATGGCGCGGGACTTCGTCAACCGCGTCGCGCGCCTCGATGCCGAACGCTACTGGTGGCTGAAGGGCTTCTGCGTCGACCTGCGCTTCCTGGGGCTGTGGGACACGGTGGCGCAGTTCGGGCAGAACGGCAGCGACAATCATCGCTGGCAGCTCGGCATCCCCTCGGCAGTGGGGGCCGCGTATCACGCGGTCGCGCTCAACGAGCACCGCTCGCTGTTCCCGCTGGAAGGCGCGTCTGGGTCGGCGGTGATCGAGCGCGGATTCGTGGGCAGCCACGCCGACGTCGGCGGCGGCAACGCCGAAGGCGACCTGTCCGACATCTCGCTTGCCTGGATGACCCGGATGGCCGCGCAGGCCGGCGTGTCGATGAAGGCGCTTCCTGCCGGCTGGCAGCGGGTCGACGCGCCGATCCTGCACGACCGGAACTACGATGCGGCCGGCGACCGCCGGGTCGACGTGCGCGACGCCTCGGGCCGGATCGTGTCGCGCACCACCCAGCGGGCCGCCCCGATCGCGGGCATGGACTGGTCGGCCTCTCAGCCTTTCCTGATCGTGCCGCCCAGCCGCGAGCGCGATGCCTACGGCAAGCTGTCCATCGTTGGCTCTGTCGACCTGGACGCCTACTCCCGATGGCTCGCCGAGAACTACGGCGTGCAACTGGCCGCGCGATGAATGTCGGCCTGATCAAGCCCGAGCCCGAAACGCCGGTGGACCTCGCCCGGCGCGGCGCGCTGCGGCGCTTGCGCGGCGTGGCGCTGGCGCCGACGGCGTGGCTGCTCGCCGGCTGCCTGCGGCGCGACCCGGGAATCGGCGTGGAGCTGGTCTACGAATCGACGACCCCGGCGGCGGTGACCGATCTCTGGATCGACGAGACCCGGATCCTGGGCGGGCGAATCACCTCGCTCTACATATCGCCGCAGGGCCCGGCTCACGAGGCCCGCCACCTCCCCCCCGGCCCGGACCCGGTGCCCGCCGTGGTCCGCGCGCGCTGGCGCTACGAGGCCATCGACCCGGTCGACGAGGCCGCCCTGCAGGGCCTGCCCGACGATCGCCTGCCCTGGCGCGAGGCGCAGGACTCGGCCGCGCTGCGCGAGGCCATGCCGTCGGATGCGCTCGCGCTGCTGCGCGGCGAACCCGACCGCCACCGCCTGCGGCTGGTCATGATCTTCGACCGCGACCGTCTGCTGCTGCGCTGGCAGGTGCGCCGCTGGCGCTGAGACCGGCGCCCGCTGGGGTCGGCATCAATTGACGTTTACGTCAACGTAAGTTAGCGTGACGCCTCGCGCGCGCCGCCGCGCCGCGCGATACTTCCAAGGATACGTCCGAGAATTCTCCGCGGCTTCGCACCGATCGCGGCCCCAACCGGGCCGTCCCGGTCCGCTGCCGGCCGCCCAGCGCGCAGGAAACCGACCATGACCGACCTGTCCGACCAGAAGCAGCTCGCCGACTACCGGATGAAGAACCGGGTGCGCTTCGTGACCGCCGCCTCGCTGTTCGACGGCCACGACGCCTCGATCAACATCATGCGGCGCATCCTGCAGAGCAAGGGCGCCGAGGTGATCCACCTGGGGCACAACCGGTCGGTGCGCGAGGTGGTCGACTGCGCGCTGCAGGAAGACGCGCACGCGATCGCCATCTCCTCCTACCAGGGCGGCCACGTCGAGTACTTCAAGTACATGATCGACCTGCTGCGCGAGGCTGGCGCCGGCCACGTGAAGGTCTTCGGCGGCGGCGGCGGCGTGATCGTGCCGGCCGAGATCGCCGAGCTGCACGCCTACGGCGTCGAGCGCATCTACAGCCCCGAGGACGGCCAGCGGATGGGCCTGCAGGGGATGATCGCCGACATGATCCGGCGCTGCGACATCGACCTGTCGCAGTTCGCGCCCGCCGACCTCCAGGCGCTGGTGGCGCCCGACGCGGCGCGCGAGGGAGAAGCCGACCCCGCGACCCGCGACCGGCTGGCCGAGTCGCGCCGCGCGCTGGCCCAGGCCATCACCGCGCTCGAGCTGGGCCACGTGGAAGGCCGGATGGACGAGGCGCAGTTCGCTGCCTGGCGCGCCGAGCTGCACAAGCGGGCCGACACGATCGCCACCCCCACGCTGGGCATCACCGGCACCGGCGGCGCGGGCAAGTCCAGCCTGACCGACGAGCTGATCCGCCGATTCCGGCTCGACCAGGACGACCGGCTGCGCCTGGCCGTGATCTCGGTCGACCCCACCCGCCGCAAGAGCGGCGGCGCGCTACTCGGCGACCGCATCCGGATGAACGCGATCGACCACCCGAACGTGTTCATGCGTTCGCTGGCCACCCGCGAAGCCGGCAGCGAGATCAGCCAGGCCCTGCCCGACGCGATCGCCGCCTGCAAGGTGGCCGGCTTCGACCTGATCGTCGTCGAGACCTCGGGCATCGGCCAGGGCGACGCGGCGATCGTGCCGCTGGTCGATTCCACGCTGTACGTGATGACCCCGGAGTTCGGCGCGGCCAGCCAGCTCGAGAAGATCGACATGCTCGACTTCGCCGACTTCGTGGCCATCAACAAGTTCGACCGCAAGGGCGCGATGGACGCGCTGCGCGACGTCTCCAAGCAGTACCAGCGCAACCGCGAGCTGTTCACGAAGCGCCCCGAGGAGATGCCGGTGTTCGGCACCCAGGCCTCGCGCTTCAACGACGACGGGGTCACCGCGCTCTACCAGGGGATGCTCCCCCGGCTGGTCGAACTCGGGCTGAAGCTGCCGCTGCCGGGCCGGCTGCCGAAGGCCGCCGGCCGCCACTCGTCCAGCCAGGTCGTCATCGTGCCGCCGCAGCGCATCCGCTACCTGGCCGACGTGGCCGACACGGTGCGCGGCTACAAGCGCCGCGCGCGCGAGCAGGCCCGGCTTGCCCGCGAGGTGCAGCAGCTGCGCGAGTCGGCCCGCATGCTGCGCGAGGACGACGCCGAGAAGAGCGGGGCGCGCACGACGGTGGAGGCCCTGGCCGCGAAGCGCGAGGCCTTGCTCGACCCGGCCGCGAAGAAGCTGCTCGCCATGTGGCCCGACATGCAGAAGGCCTACGCCGGCGACGAGTACGTGGTGAAGATCCGCGACAAGGAGATCCGGACGAAGCTCACCTACACCTCGCTGTCCGGCACGAAGATCCGCAAGGTCGTGCTCCCGACCTATGAGGACCATGGCGAGCTGCTCAAGTGGCTGATGCTCGAGAACGTGCCGGGCTCCTTCCCCTACACGGCCGGTGTGTTCGCCTTCAAGCGCGAGAACGAGGACCCCACGCGGATGTTCGCCGGCGAGGGCGATCCCTTCCGCACCAACCGCCGCTTCAAGCTGCTCTCCGAGGGCATGCCGGCCAAGCGCCTGTCCACCGCCTTCGACTCGGTCACGCTCTACGGCCACGACCCGGACCTTCGGCCCGACATCTACGGCAAGGTCGGCAACTCGGGCGTGAGCATCGCCACGCTCGACGACATGAAGGTGCTGTACTCGGGATTCGACCTGTGCGATCCGGCCACGAGCGTCAGCATGACGATCAACGGCCCGGCGCCCACGATCCTGGCCATGTTCATGAACACCGCGATCGACCAGCAGGTCGAGAAGTTCGAGCGCGAGAACGGCCGCCAGCCCACCGACGACGAGCACCAGAAGATCCGCGAGTGGACGCTGTCCACCGTGCGCGGCACGGTGCAGGCCGACATCCTGAAGGAAGACCAGGGCCAGAACACCTGCATCTTCAGCACCGAGTTCTCGCTCAAGGTCATGGGCGACATCCAGGAGCATTTCGTCCACCACGACGTGCGCAACTTCTACTCGGTGAGCATCAGCGGCTATCACATCGCCGAGGCCGGCGCGAACCCGATCAGCCAGCTCGCCTTCACGCTGTCGAACGGCTTCACCTTCGTGGAGGCCTACCTCGCGCGCGGCATGCACATCGACGACTTCGCGCCCAACCTGAGCTTCTTCTTCAGCAACGGCATGGACCCGGAGTACACCGTGCTCGGGCGCGTGGCGCGCCGGATCTGGGCGGTCGCGATGAAGGAGCGCTATGGCGCCAACGAGCGCAGCCAGAAGCTCAAGTACCACTGCCAGACCAGCGGCCGCAGCCTCCACGCGCAGGAGATCGACTTCAACGACATCCGGACCACGCTGCAGGCGCTGATCGCCACCTACGACAACGCGAACTCGCTGCACACCAACGCCTACGACGAGGCGATCACCACGCCCACCGAGGAGAGCGTGCGGCGCGCGATGGCGATCCAGCTGATCATCAATCGCGAGTGGGGCCTGGCGAAGAACGAGAACCCGAACCAGGGCGCCTTCGTCATCGACGAGCTGACCGAGCTGGTCGAGGAGGCGGTGCTGGCCGAGTTCGAGCGCATCGCCGAGCGCGGCGGCGTGCTTGGCGCCATGGAGACCGGCTACCAGCGCGGCAAGATCCAGGACGAGTCGATGCACTACGAGATGCTCAAGCACACCGGCGAGCATCCGATCATCGGCGTGAACACCTTCCGCAACCCGCACGGCGACCCGACCCCGCAGACGCTCGAGCTCGCGCGCTCCACCGAGGAAGAGAAGCAGAGCCAGCTGAAGCGGCTGGCCGACTTCCACGCCCGCAACGCGAGCCAGGCGCCCGCGATGCTGCAGCGCCTGAAGGACACGGTGATCGCCAACGGCAACGTGTTCGCGGTGCTGATGGACGCAGTGCGGGTCTGCTCGCTGGGCCAGATCACCAACGCGTTGTTCGAGGTGGGCGGGCAGTACCGGCGGAGCATGTAACGGGGCCAGCCAGGCGCGCGAGGCGGCATGACGGCCTTCTGGATCATCGGGATCGCGATCGCTGTCCTGATGCTGGCCGGTCTCCTGTGGTGGGTGGTCAGGAACTGGCGCCAGGGAGATCGCTGATCGCGATCGCCGCGGCGCGCTTGCCCACGAGGCCTCATCCCCGCTCCAGCCAGGCCGCGCGCAGCGCGGTCTCCGCCTCTTCGACGCTGTCCGCCGCGATCAGGATCTGCTGGATCTGCGCGGGTGAAAGCGACCTGGCCGGGTAGTCGCCCGCCAGCCGCGCCGCCCGCTCGCCCGCCTCGGGGTGAAAGCGCAGCAGCAGCCCCTGCAGTTGCGACGCGGTCGCGTCGCCCAGCTCGATCTCGACGTCGATGCGCCCCGGGCGGATCAGCGCCGCGTCGAGCCGCTCCCGGTGATTGGTGGTCAGCACGACGATGCGGCCCTCCTGCGCGGCCACGCCGTCGAGGGCGTTCAGCAGGCCCGAGAAGCTCACCTCGATTCGCGCGTCCTGCTTGTCGCGGGCCTGGAAGAAGGCATCGATGTCCTCGATCAGGATCAGCGAGCGGGGCGGCGTGCGCTGCAGCAGGTCCGACAGGGTGTGGTCGTTGAGCTTCGGATTGGTCAGCGACAGCGTGCACAGCTTCAGGCGCAACTCGCCTGCCAGCGCGTAGGCCACGCTGGTCTTGCCGGTGCCCGGCGGCCCGTGGAGCAGGTAGCCCCGCCGCCACGGGATGCCGAGCCGGGCATACCATTCGCGCCGGGCGAAGAACTCGTGCACGTCGTCGTGCAGCCGGTCGGCGACCCCTTCGTCGAGCACCACCGAGTCCAGGCTGCGGCGCGGCTTGGTGTCGGCGAGGTGCCACTGTTCGCCCCAGCGGTCGATCGCATAGAGGGCCAGCCGGTGCGCGCGCCGCGCGCCGGCGTGGCGCACGACGCCCTCCATCAGCGCTTCCATCGCGCGACGGCTGGCGAACAGCGCGCCGATGCGTATGGTCTCGACGACCTGGAGATTCATCGCGATCTCGCGCTGCAGCCACATCAGCCGGCCGCGGTACAGGAACAGGTGAAAGCCCGGCGCGGGGCTGTACTGCAGCGCCGGGACGTCGTCGGCGTCGGCGTCGTCCTCGGCGATCGCCGGGGGCGCCTGCACGACGGTGAACCAGCGGCTGCGCTTGCCGAGCCGCTGGTCGTCGAGCCAGGCCACGAAGGCGGGGAACAGGTCGTTGCGGCTGTCGATCGTGGCGGTGACGACGAAGGCGCGCTGGAGCTGGGACCACAGCGCCCCCGGGCACCTTGCGAAGCGCGGCCACCAGCGCGCCGATCAGGCCGATGGCGCCGGCCACCAGTTGGTTGCCCAGCTGCGCGCGCATTGCCTCGGTGAACTCGGTCCACATGGGGTGAATCCTATCTCGCGGCGCCCGCGCCCAGCAGCAGCGCGCTCGCCACCAGCAGCCCGTGCAGGTGCGCCGCGGCGATCGTTCCCTGGATGGCCGGCAACAGGCTCGCGACGGGATCGTCGTCGCGGTGGCGGCGCAGCCGCCGGGCGGCGTCGAGCGACAGCGCGAGCGGCAGCAGCCCCGCGAGCGCCCAGGCCGGCAGCGCGCCGGCCGCGACCGCGCCGGCCAGCCACAGCGCGGCCGCTGCGACCAGACCCAGGTAGATCCGGGCCGCGCGGCGCGTGCCCAGCCTGACGACGATCGTTCGCTTGCCGGCCGCCGCATCGGCCCTGCGGTCCGGGTAGCCGTTGGCCAGCAGGATCGCCGCCACCAGCAAGGCCAGCGGCAGGCCGGCGACCACTGGCGTAAGCGACCAGGCGCCGCGCTGCGCGAGGTCGGCGCCCACCGTCACCAGCAGCCAGGCCGCGGCGATCACCGCTTCGCCCATTCCCCGCGCCGACAGGCGAAGCGGCGGCGCCGAGTAGGCGATCGCCAGGACGAGGCCCAATGCGCCCACGCCCCAGAGTTGCGGCCGGCCGGCGGCCAGCGCGATGCCGGGCGCGGCGGTCGCCGCCAGCAGCGCGTAGCCGTAGGCGGCGATCGTCCGGGGCTCGAACAGGCCGCGCTGGATCATCCGGCTGCCGCCGGTGAACGGGTGCAGGCCATCGGGGTTCGCCGCGTCGGCGTCGCGGTCGTGAAAGTCGTTGACCAGGTTGGCGCCGGCATGCGCGAGCAGCGCGCCGAGCAGGGTCAGGGCTGCGCGCGGGCCATCGAAGGGCACGCCGCTGGCCGCCGCGCCGGCCAACCCGACCAGCACCGCCACCACGGTGATCGTGAGGAACTGCGGCCGGGTCGCGGCCAGCCAGCGGTTCGCCGGGCGGGCCGTCACGGCGCCTGCCGTCTCCGCGCTTCCCTCAGTGACCTCGCTCAGCTCGCTCCGCATCGGGACACAGTAGCATTGCAGGTTCTCCTCCTTGCTCCTTTTCCCATCTCCCCCACGAACATGAACGAGAACGCTTCGAATTCCCGCCGCCGCCTGCTGGGCGCGCTGGCCGCCTCTCCCTTCGCCGGACTGCCCCTTGCCGCCCTGCCCGTCGGCGCCGCCGCCCAGGCCTGGCCGTCGAAGCCGGTCCGCTGGGTCGTCCCCTATCCGGCCGGCGGCGGTTCGGACTTCCTGGCGCGGCAGGTGGCGCCGCAGCTCGGCAAGCGGCTGGGCACCCAGGTCACCGTCGACAACCGTCCCGGCGCGGCCGGCATCATCGGCACCGAGATCGCGGCGCGCGCCCCGGCCGACGGCTACACGATCGTCTTCGGCGACAACGGCGCGATGGTCTTCAACCCGGCGCTCTACAGCAAGCTGCCGTACAAGCCGGCCGATTTCGCGCCGGTGGGTTTCATGGCCCGCTTTCCGCTGATCCTGGTCGCCGACCCGGCCAGCGGCTTCACCTCGGCCCGCCAGCTGATCGCCGAGGCGCGACGCAACCCCGGAAAGTTCAGCTACGGATCGCCGGGCGCCGGCAGCCCGCACCACCTGGCCATGGAGCTGCTGAAGGATCGCGCCGGCCTGTACATCGTCCACGTGCCCTATCGGGGCACCGCGATGGCGATCCAGGATGTCATGGCCGGCACGATCCCGATGATGATCGTCGACACCGCCGGCGGGCTGGCGCAGATCCGCGCCGGCAAGGTCCGCGCGCTGGCCGTGCTGTCGAAGGAGCGCATTCCGCAGCTGCCCGACGTGCCCACGATCGCCGAGGCCGGCGTGTCCGGCGTCGAGGTCTTCGCGTGGCTGGCCATGTACGTGCCGCAGGGCACGCCGGCCGACATCGTGGCGCGGCTGAACCGCGAGATGCAGGCCACGCTCGGCGAGACCGAGGTGCGCAAGGCGCTCGAGGACTTCGGCCTGCAGGTCGCGCCCTCGTCGCCGCAAGAGCTCGGCGCCTTCGTGGAGCGCGAGACCGCGATCTGGCACAAGCTGATCCGCGAGCGCGGGCTGAAGATCGACTGAAGGCGGCGGGCTAGCCGAATGTGTAGCCCTCGGCTGGCAGCAGCTGCCAGCCGCCCTCGCCCGAGAGTTCCAGCACCTGGGAATGGAATTTCAGCAGCGTCGGCCGGTGGCTGACGCTGACCGGCGTCGTGTCGGTGGCCTGCAGCTGCCGGTACAGGTTCTCCTCGTTGTCGGCATCGAGCGCGCTGGTCGCCTCGTCGAGCATGACGAAGTCCGGCTCCCGCAGCAGTACCCGCGCGAAGGCGAGCCGCTGCTGTTCGCCGATCGACAGGACCTTGGCCCAGTCCAGCTCCGCGTCGAAACCGCCCGAACGATCCGCCAGATCGGCAAGGTTCACGCGATGCAGCAGCCGGCGCAGCGCGTCGTCGCTCGGCGGCCGGCCGTCGCCGGGGTAGAGCAGCTGGGCGCGCAGGCTCCCCAGGGTCATGTAGGGGTGTTGCGGCAGGAACATCAGGCGCTCGTCGGGGGGCCGCCGGATGCGGCCTTCGCCCGCGCGCCACACACCTGCGATCGCGCGCAGCAGCGAGCTCTTCCCGCATCCGCTGTCGCCGACGATCATCAGCCCTTGTCCGGGCTCCACGACCAGGGAGACGCGGCGCAGCAGCGTGCGTTCGCGCGCGGGCGTCGCCACGGTGACCCGGTCGAGCGCCAGGCGCGGCGCCTTTCCGGCATCGATCTCGAGCGCGATCAGCGGACCCGCCCGGGCGTCCTCGTCAGGTCGTTCGGCGAGTGTCCTGGCAAAGGCGTGCAGGCGGTCGACACCCGCGGCGAAGCGGCTCAGGCCCTCGAAGTGCTCGACGATGACCGTCATGGCGCTGAGCACCGCCGCGAACGCGCCGCCGGCTTGCACCGCCCGCCCGACTTCGAGCTCGCCGGCGATCACGCGGGACGCGAGGATCGCGCTCGGCAGCACCACGGTCATCATGCTGAATCCGTACTGGCAGAGGTTGAGCACGAACTGCCTGCGGATCAGGCGCCGGTAGTTGTCGAAGGCCGCCTCGAAGAATCCCCTGGCCCGTGAGGACTCCTGCGCCTCGCCGCGCTGGAAAGCGATCGGCTCCGCGTTCTCGCGGATCCGCACCAGGCTGAACCGGAAGTCGGCCTCGCGCCTGAGCTGGAAGTAGTTGAGCCCGATCAGCGCGCGGCCGAAGACTGCCGCGGTGAACAGGTTGCCGGCGATGGCGTAGACGACGAGGAACCAGACGAGTTCCCTAGAGATCGACCACAGCACGCCGGTGAAAGCCACGAGCTGGATCATCGCGCCGAGCCCGATCATCAGGAAGTAGAGCGACTCCTGGGTGAAGGACCGGATGTCCTCGGAGATCCGCTGGTCGGGGTTGTCGATGGCCCCCTGGGCGTTCAGCGAGTAGTAGGCGTGGTCACCGAGGTAGCGGTCGAGGAACTGGCCGGTCAGCCACCGTCGCCAGTGGATGCCCAGGCTGTCGCGAACCCAGTAGTAGAGGGCATAGGTGGGGACCACGACGAGGAGGATGACCAGGCACTGCCTGATCGACAGCCAGAACCGGTCGGCGTCGCGGGCCGCGAGCGCCGACGTGAACTCGCCGGTCTGCCCGATCAGCGCCACGTTGAGGCCCGTCTGGGCCAGCAGCAGGAGGGCCAGCAGGGCGAGGAAACCCCAGGCCCGCCACCGTTCCTCGGAATGCCAGTAAGGCCTGGCGATCTCCCAGAACCTCAGGGCGAGGCGACGGTCCAGGCCGCTGATGTGTCGATCCGCCGGGGCGTCCATGTGAGGCGCAGGAATGACGCGAGGATGATACCGCTGGCGACGGACAGGTTACGGTTTGAGGCATCATCCCGTTCAATGCAAGACCGCATCACCGAGAAACTGTCGAACCGCCTGGTGCTGGGCCTCCTGCTCGGCGGCCTGCTGCTGCTCACCTGGAGCGTGGTGCAGCCCTTCGTGGTGCCGGTGGTCTGGGCCGCGATCCTGGCCTACGTGACCTGGCCGATGCTCGAGCGCATGCGCCGGCTGTTCCGGGGCCGGCGCACGCTGGCCGCCGCGGCCATGACCCTGCTGCTCGCGCTGGCCTTCGTGCTGCCCGCGGTCTGGCTCGCCTTGCTGCTGCGCACCGAGATGGCCAACGCCTACGCGGCGGTGGCCGGCCTGCTGGCCAAGGGCCCCTACAAGCTGCCGGACTTCATCGCCGGCATCCCGCTGCTGGGCAGCTGGCTGCAGGAGATGCTCGACGAACTGACCCGCGATCCTTCCGGCATTCGCGCCCAGCTCGCGCACTGGGTCGAGGCGAGCGCGGCCGAGTCGCTGAAGGTCATCGG
>JRYH01000870.1_pt1 | contig 17274 bp, 19 predicted proteins | sample 235351 | NCBI WGS metagenome assembly JRYH01 (sample SAMN03074221, study PRJNA261480) | activated sludge metagenome | biome: Wastewater Treatment Plant; feature: Wastewater; material: Activated sludge; isolation source: activated biomass of a wastewater treatment plant treating wastewater... ... | reverse complement strand
TCGAGATCGACCACACCCAGGACGCCGTGAGTTCCGGGCTCAGCCCGGCGACCTTCGCCGCCTGGAACACCAGAATGAAGGTTCCGCCATAGTTGACGATAACTGAAATCAGGCCTGCGACGACAGGGTGGACAAGATCTTTGAGACTCAGGGGCGACGATGCGGAACCGGATGACATGACAGTGGACTTTCTCCTGTTTGGACTCGACGGGTCGAGATATTCGAACAGTCCCCTAGCATCTCAATGGTCGGAATGTTCCATCCATTTGAGAAACGTAAGCCAGACCATTCAAGATTCGTCCGACAGAACGCGGGTGAAATGCCAGCGCACACCATTGGTCTGTGGAGGTAAGATGAATTGGCGGGGTGCATACGACCGTTTTTACGATAAGCTGAAGCGGTGTTTCTCCGACGCGAATCTTTGAGATGGCAGCGGTTGAACGGAAGTGCGCGCAACAGACACGAAGAAGGCGCCCGACGGGGGGCTTCTGACCGAACCAGTAAGGATGTCGTGATTTGATGGAGGCCGAGCTTAACGCGCTATCTGAGCAGCCTGAACTGGTGGGCGCACATGTTCATCTGCGCCCCATGGATGCCGATGACGCGCCGGTGTTGCTGCGTGCGGCGGAAGATGGCCGTTTGTGGGAATCCAGGCTGACAGTGGTGCCGGGGCCGGAAACGGCGGATGCCTATGTAGCGACAGCGATGGCGGGGAAAAGCGCAGGCACGGTGATGCCGTTCGTGATTTTGGACAAGGTGAGTGGTGAGCCAATCGGTAGCACCCGCTTCTGGAAGATCGACGGCCGTAATCGCAAGCTGGAAATCGGCAGCACCTGGCTCAGCGCCTCGCGTCAGCGCACCGGGGCAAACACTGAGGCCAAATATCTACTGTTAACCCATGCCTTCGAGGCGATGCGCTTCGTGCGCGTTCAGTTCACTACCGATGAACTGAACGAGAAATCGCGGACGGCGATCCTACGCATTGGCGCGAAACAAGAGGGCATCATCCGCTACGAGCGCATCATGCCTGATGGCCGCAGGCGTAACTCGGTGCGTTTCAGCATCATCGATGATGAATGGGCAGGCGTGAAGCACATGCTTGAGGAAAGAATGAAGCGCTGATCCGCGTCCGCCGCACCAGGGAGTGCAGCACGAGGGAAGGTCCTCCGATGCGCTCCGTGACCGCGTTGTTCATGTCGGAGCAAAGAAGATGCGGCGATCCGAAGATTGCGGCGGAAGCTAAGGCGAAACTGATCTGTTGGAGCGCGATCTGCATCTGAGACTTACTACCAGTTCGCGAATAGCCATTGACAGATAAGCTATAAATGGCCTGAATTACTACTCGCTTATAAAACAAGAGGTCAGGCCATTTGTCCAAACACTCGCAACTAGAGTCGGTAAAGGCGTGGCTGGTGCATCCGGCACATGCCGCCATGCCGCTGCACACCCGCATCCAGCGAGCCATCAGGCAACTGATCGTCGACGGCGCGCTTGGGCCAGGTAAGCCGCTCCCGGCTTCACGAGCGCTTTCCAAGTCACTCGGGGTTTCGCGTGACACGATCGAGTCGGCCTATGCGCGGCTTCATGCTGAGGGGTTTATCGAACGGCGTGTTGGCAGCGGGAGTTTTGTGGCCGAAATGCCCGAGTTTGTCTCGCCCCAGCGGCGCTCAGCTCGTGAGGCGTTGCTGCGAGATCAAGGACCAAACCTCAGCAAGCGCGGCGCTGCCATGTTCGAGAGCGGCGGGGTCAGAGGCTCACTTGGTCTGCGGCCCTTCACACACGGTGTCCCCGAAACCCGGACCTTTCCGCTGCGCCTTTGGGAGCGCCTTGAACGTCAGGTTTTACGCGAGACCGGAACCGAGAGCCTGCTTCAGGGTGATCCGCAGGGCGTCGAGCCACTGCGGCGAGCGATAGCAGATTACGTCAATCTCGAACGCGGCGCCCGTGCAACCGCTGATCGCGTGCTGGTGCTGACAAGCTCGCAGCAAGCGATGACGCTTTGCGCCAACATGCTGCTCGATCCCGACGACCGCATCTTTATCGAGGACCCCGCCTACCATGGCGCGCGCAAGGCGTTCGATGCCGCGGGTTTGAACTGCGTGCCCGTCCGCCTCGACGCACAGGGCATTCTTGTCGACCAGGTGATGGCCGATCCGCAGCAGGCGCGCGCGATCTTCCTCACGCCGTCTCACCAGTTCCCGACCGGCGCGACGCTTGCGCTCGATCGCCGGCTCGCACTGATCGAATGGGCCGCAAGCCGTCAAAGTTGGATCATCGAGGACGATTACGACAGCGAGTTCCACTATGCAGGCAAACCGACGGCCTGCGTCCAAGGCCTCGATCCCAATGACCGGACGATCTATGTCGGCACCTTTACCAAGTCCCTCTTTCCGGGCTTGCGGATTGGCTATGTCGTGTTGCCGCCCGCGCTGGTGAAGCCAATGACCGTCGCGCGAACCCTGCTCGACGGACATACCGCCACGATCAGTCAACTCACGCTCGCGCGGTTCATGGAGAATGGCCATTTCGGTGCCTACGTCCGCACGATGCGTGGCCTCTATGCGGAACGTCTGGAAGTCCTCGTGAAATTGGTGCGGACCCACTTGTCGGATTTCGTCGAGCCGAGAGTGCCGATTGGCGGGCTTCAGATGCCGTGCGTGCTAACGTGCGATATCGAGGAGCGCGATGCGATTCACGCTGCGCGCCGTGCCGGTATCGATCTGATGGGTCTATCGGCATTGCATGCGACGGAGCAGGCAAAGCCCGGTTTCTTGATGGGCTTTGCAGCCTACACGCCGGCTGAGCTTGAGGTCGCAATCTTGAAACTGGCTGCGGCGTTCAAGTCGCTGAGGAAGCAATCGGGGAAAGTGGTCTGAATATTGAGAAGAAAATGGCGGGGTCATGCAGTCCATAAAGCTGCTAATGCCGTTTTCGACCAAACCTATTTAGCGCCCACGGTTGCTCGAAGGAAAGCAGGCATTAACAATGACAGACAGGCGCAAAACAGCTGCGGTGCTTCGGCATGTGCTGTTTGAGGATCTCGGCTTGCTTGGCCCCGTGCTGGAAGCTGCGGGCTACGCCGTTACATATCACGACCTGGACGGGGAACCGTTCGGCACCATTGATCCGATTGCGCCCGATCTTCTTGTCGTGCTGGGTGGGCCGGTTGGGGTCTATGAAGACGATCTCTACCCTTATCTCGCCGACGAACGGCGTCTGCTTGAGATTCGCTTGTCGGCCAACCGTCCGACGCTGGGGATTTGCCTTGGTGCGCAGTTGATTGCAGCAGCCCTCGGGGCGTTGGTTACACCCATGGGGCACAAGGAGATCGGTTTTGGTCTGCTGTCTCTGACTGATGCCGGGCGGGTTGGGCCGCTTCGTCATCTGGAGGGCGTTCCCGTGCTGCATTGGCATGGGGACGCCTTCCAAACACCTTCCAGCGGTGACAACTTGGCGATGACCGAACTGTGCCGGACGCAGGCCTTTGCGATCGGATCAAACATCCTCGCCGTGCAATTCCATGCGGAAGTCGATGCGGCTTGTGGGATTGAGAGGTGGTTGACCGGTCATGCGGCTGAGTTGGCGGTCTCTGGCATCGATCCGCGCGACTTGCGGGAAGAGGCACGAGGCATGGCGTCCGCTGCCCGCGTAGCTTGTGAACAGATGTTCCGCGAATGGCTGATCGGTCTATCGTGACAACGAGAACAGCAGCATCAGGCAGAGCGATTGTGACCCTTTCACATATGCAGTCGGTGTGTCGCCGTTCTCGACGATGACGCCGATGAGGAGTAGATCATAAGTGCAGCGTTTTTGGAGTCCACTGCTTCGGGGATTAACGCCCTACTCGCCGGGCGAGCAGCCCGCACAGAGTGGCGTGGTAAAGCTCAATACCAACGAACTTCCATTTGGCCCGTCACCTCTGGCACTAGCTGCTATCAGGGAGGCAGCGACCGACGATCTGCGTCTCTATCCGGATCCCCAATCACTTCACCTAAGAGAAGCTTTGGCAAGATATCATCACGTAAGTCCTCGTCATATTTTTGTAGGCAATGGATCTGACGAGATCCTTGCATTCGCCTTCGCAGCACTACTCAGGCAAAGTCTGCCGTTATTCATACCGGATATAACTTACAGTTTTTATAGAACTTATTGTCGTCTGTTCGATATCACTTATGAGCTAGTGCCTCTGAGCGACAGATTTGTCTTGAGCGTTGACGACTTTCTCGGACCCGCTGGTGCTATTGCTTTCGCAAATCCGAATGCGCCCACCGGGATTTCGGTGCCACTTTCGGACATCCGGCGGTTGCTTCAAAGCCAGGCAGGCATTCCTGTGCTCATCGATGAAGCCTACGTTGATTTTGGCGGTGAGACGGCTGTGCCTCTTATCGCTGATTTTCCTAACCTTCTCGTTGTTCGCACAATGTCGAAGTCGAGAGGCCTCGCTGGCCTCCGTATCGGATATGCGATTGGTGCGCCGGGGCTTATAGAGGCTCTTGAGCGCGTTAAGGACAGCGTCAACTCTTACCCCCTGGATAGACTCGCCCAAGTTGGCGCAATTGCCGCACTGGAAGACGAGGCATATTTTCGTGAATGTGTGGGACGGATCATCGCGAGCCGCCTGACTGTTACGCGTGAACTGCGATCGCTGGAATTTGATGTATTACCGTCATCCACGAATTTCGTGTTTACACGTCATCCCGGACACGATGGATTGAATCTTTTGCGACAACTTAAGTCCCGAGACATCTTGGTCCGGCATTTCTCAAGTCCGCGCACGGAAGATTTTCTGCGTATTACGATTGGCAGCGAAGACCAAAACGCGCGCCTTCTTGAAGCGCTTAGATCGATCATCCTACCTTGACCAACTTCCTGTGCTGACTTTGCGAATGACACCGAGAAAGAGGAGTTCGAGGAAGATCGAATTGTTTTACTTCATCCTTGATGCAGGTTTCCAAAGCTCACGACAGCTGTGGCCCTAAATGGTCTGCAAAGTGAGCGATAAGTGGCTGGGCGCAACGGACCACTATCATGCTAGGGGTGCCCGCAATAGCGGACCACACTGAGTCCGCGCAGCCGTAACACTTGTTCCAGGAGATTCACGATGGAAACATCGACACTGCGACCCCCTTCACAGTCGGCCGATCGCGGCGGCATCAGCGCGGCCGATCTTGCGAGCGTCGACAAGGTGGTCGAGGACGCCATTGCGCTCGAACGCGACCGGCAATGCCATTCGATCGAGCTGATCGCATCGGAGAATTTCGTCAGCCCCGCGGTCCTTCAGGCGCAAGGCTCGGTGCTCACCAACAAATATGCCGAAGGCTATCCACACCGCCGCTATTATGGCGGCTGCGCGCACGTCGATGTCGTCGAGGATCTCGCGATCGAACGGGTCAAGCAGCTCTTCGGCAGCAACTATGCCAACGTCCAGCCCCATTCGGGGAGCCAGGCCAATCAGTCGGTCTATCTCGCACTGCTCGCGCCAGGGGACACGATCCTCGGTCTCGACCTTAAGGCCGGCGGGCACCTGACCCACGGGGCGACGGTCAATATGTCGGGCCGCTGGTTCAATGCGGTCAGCTACGGCGTCGATCCTGCAACCCATCGCATCGACATGGATGACGTCGCCCGGCTCGCCCGCGAGCATCGCCCCCGGCTCATCATCGCCGGCGGCTCCGCCTATCCGCGCACCTTCGATTTCGCTCGCTTCCGCGCGATTGCGGATGAAGTGGGCGCGATCCTTATGGTCGACATGGCGCATTTCGCAGGGCTGGTCGCCGGCGGCGCCTTCCCGTCGCCCATTCCCTTTGCCGATGTTGTGACATCGACGACGCACAAGACATTACGTGGGCCGCGCGGCGGGTTCGTGCTCACCAACGACGCTGATATCGCGAAAAAGATCAATTCCGCGACCTTCCCCGGCCTCCAGGGCGGTCCGCTGATGCACATCATCGCCGCCAAGGCGGTGGCGTTTGGCGAGGCGCTCCAACCGTCTTTCAAGGCCTATGCGAATGCCGTGGTCGAGAACTGCCGCGTGCTCGCGCAGACGCTCACCGATGGCGGACTGGCCATCACGTCGGGCGGCACCGACTGTCACCTTGCGGTGGTCGATCTTCGGCCACTCGGTGTCACCGGCAATGTTGCCGAAAAGGCGCTGGAATCGGTCGGCATCACGCTCAACAAGAACGCCATCCCCAATGACCCGGAAAAGCCGATGGTGACGTCGGGCATTCGTGTCGGCAGCGCGGCGGGAACCTCGCGCGGGTTCGGCGCTGACGAATATCGCCAGATCGGCGGTATGCTGCTCGATACACTGCGTGCGGTTCGCGAGGACAGGCTGGATGCCGCCCGCGCGGAGATCAACGGCCAGGTGCGTGCGCTGGTCGCACGTTTTCCGCTGCCTTATTGAGGAAAGCCCCGTGCCGCCCGATCTTTCTCCGGACGATATCGCTCGGTTCGGCAGTGATCCCGCCGCGTCTTTCGCCGCCAATTTGGCGGCGGTGAAGGCGCGGATCGAGGATGCCATGCGTCGCGCGGGTCGCAGTGCGGGGAGCGTGCGCCTGCTCCCCGTCACCAAGACCGTGCCGGCGCATGTTCTTCGGCTCGCGCATGGAGCCGGTATTCGCGATTTTGGCGAGAACAAGATCCAGGAGGCGCAGGTCAAGCAGGAAATCCTGAGCGACCTAGCGATCCGCTGGAGCATCATCGGCCACCTCCAGACCAACAAGGTCAAATATCTGGTCCGCTTCGCTTCAGAGTTCCACGCCCTCGACAGCCACCGGCTTGCGGCAGAGTTGAACCGCAGGCTCGATGCGCTCGGCCGCGATCTCGACGTCTTTGTCCAGGTCAACACGTCGGGCGAGGATAGCAAATATGGTCTTCAGCCCGATGAGCTGATCCCGTTCGTCGAGCGGCTTGGCGATTATCCTCGCCTGAAGCCGCAGGGCCTGATGACCCTCGCAATCTTCAGCGCCGATGACGCACGGGTTCGAGCCTGCTTCCGGCTGCTGCGCGATCTGCGCGATCGCGCGGCGCGCGTCCACCCTGGCGTCACCCGGCTGTCGATGGGCATGTCGGGGGACTATGAAGCGGCGATCGAGGAAGGCGCCGATGTGGTCCGCGTCGGGCAGGCAATCTTTGGGCCTCGTCCCGGCGGGGACGCACAATATTGGCCCGGTCTTCTGACCGATCCTGCGAACACGCCGCGCTCGTGATCGCGCCGTCGCCCTCCAACGGGTTGCTCGCGCGGATCTCGGCCGCGCATTTCGTCAGCCATTTTCATATCATGACGCTGCCGGCGCTGCTGCCCTTGCTGCCGGCGTCGATGGGCGTGAGCTTCGTCGATCTCGGCATTGCGATCGCCGTGTTCAACATCGTCACCGCACTCGTGCAGACGCCGCTTGGATATGCCGTCGATCGCTTCGGCGCGGGGCCGGTCCTGCTCGCCGGGCTTGCGCTGGGCAGCGCGAGCTTAGCGGCGGTCGCGATCAGTCCAGGTTTCATCATGCTGGTCGCCGCCATGGCTTTCGCAGGGCTTGCCAATGGCGTTTATCATCCGAGCGACTATGCGCTGTTGTCGCGGGGTATCGCGCCCGATCGCATGGGCCGAGCCTTTTCCATCCACACCTTCGCGGGCTTCCTTGGCGGCGCGCTGGCCCCGCTCTTGCTCGTCTGGCTCGCGGCCACGTTCGATCCGCGCTGGGCCTTTGCCGCAAGCGGCGGCCTCGGTTTCCTCGTTCTGGCTGTCACGGCCAACAGCTTCGCGCGGGAGGGCGCCAATGATCCCAATCCTGCCCGTTCGGACGCAGCTGCGGCTTCGACACGCACCTTCTCAAGCCTATGGGCGAAGATCGCCGTCCTCACCCTGTTCTTCGTGCTGCTCGCTCTGAGCACCGGTGCGATTGAGAAATTCTCGGTCTCGGCGCTGGTCCAGGGCTTCGGCGTATCGCTCGCGGTCGCCAATCTCGCGCTGGCCGTATTTCTCTTCGCCAGCGCGTTCGGTGTTCTTGCGGGCGGCGTCCTCGCGGACCGCACCCGGCGTCACGGCCTGATCGCAGCCGGGGCCTTCGGTCTTGCGGCTCTGCTGGTGGTGGCGATCATCCTCCTGCCGATGCCGGGGTCGCTGCTTGTTGCGGCCATGGGAGCCGCGGGCTTCCTGACCGGGCTGGTCGCGCCGTCCCGCGACATGCTGGTGCGCGCCGCCGCGCCTCCGGGCCAGGAAGGCAAATTCTTCGGCATCGTCTCGACCGGCTTCAACATTGGCGGCGTGATCGGACCGATCCTGTTCGGATTTCTTCTCGATCAGGGAGAGCCGGCGTCGGTGCTGTGGGCATCGGTCGGGTTCATGGTGCTGACGACGTTGATCGTGCTGGCGCAGGAACGCGCTCAGGCGAAGCGGTCCGACCCCAACGCCTGATGGCGATCCGCAGACTGGTCATTCCCCTTCATGCCAGCCAGTTTTCTGGCCGAGCGTCGCACAAGGTTAAGCAATCGCCGCAAGCCCCTATCGATGCCGTCAGTCATCACATGATGGTTGTCGGCCCATTCTTTGGTCAGCATGTCGTCCATGGATCACCTGTCATTTGTCGTGTTCTGGTGATGGGGACGCTATGATGTTGCGGCTCCCTGTTCCAATCGAACTATGGACGTTGCTGATAAACAGGGTTTATCAAGAGGCATGCGGCGTTCTCCTCCTCTCCCGGCTGTTCGAGTCTTCGAAGCCATTGCCCGATGCGGCACTTTCACCGCGGCGGCGAACGAACTTGGCATGACCCAAGCGGCCGTGAGCTACCAGATCAAGGTGCTGGAAGAACGCCTGGGCGTGCCCCTGTTTCAACGGCGTGGCCGGCGCGCGGACATGACCGACGCCGCCGCGCGCGCCGCCGGCCAGCTCAGCGAGGCGTTCGACCAGATCGACGCCGCCTTCGACGAACTGCGCGGCGAAGAGACGATATTGCGGATCTCGGCCAGCAGCACATTCACCGAACGATCGCTCGCCCGGCATATCGGAAGCTTTCAAGCGGATAACCCTGAAGTGGATATCCGCCTCGATGTCAGCAACCGATATGTCGATTTCGCATCGGAAGACGTCGATGTGGCCATTCGATGGGGAAGCGGCGACTGGCCCGGTCTAGCGAAGGATCGCCTCTTCGATCTCGATTTCACGCCGATGTGCGCGCCGGGCCTTGTCGATGGAATGGAGCTTCCGCTGCCCGCATCGGCCGCCCTCGCGATGCGGTGGATCAATCCGCAGGACCATTGGTGGGCGGCCTGGCTCAGCGACAATGGGATTGCCGCTGAAAGGCGCCTGACCCAAAAAGGCGTTATGGTCGACAGCCAGGCCACGGAAGGGCTGGCGGCGCTCGCCGGTCAAGGCCTGGCGATGCTCACGCCCGCCCTATGGCGAGGGGAACTTGAGGATAGCCTGCTTGTCGCGCCGTTTACCGGCGTCTCCCACCAGGGCGAAGCTTATTGGCTTGTCTATCGGCCATCGCAACGCCGCGCCTTGAGGATTACCCGGTTCCGTCAATGGATGCTGGCCAGCTTCGGAAGCTCGACCGTCGAACCGGAAGATACCGTCAGGCCCGGCGCGCGGTGAGGCGCTTTCGTCTCAGCGGTGAACGAGCCGCGAGCTGACAGCGATCCGGTTCCAGATATTGATGGTGCCTATCGCGACGATGAGCTGTGCGATCTGCTCTTCACTGAAGTGGGCCCGCACGGTCTCATAGGCGCTGTCTGGTGCGCCGGTCTGCGCGATCAGCGTCAGGCTCTCGGTCCATTCCAGCACGGCGCGCTCGCGATCATCAAACAGCGGAGATTCCCGCCAGACGGAAACGAGGTGCAGTTTTTGGGCCGGCATCCCATCGGCCAGCGATTCCTTGACGTGCATATCGACGCAATAGGCGCATCCATTGATCTGCGATGCCCTCAGCTTGATGAGGTGGAGCAGGTCGAGATCGATGCCGGATTGTTTGACCTTCGTGTCGAGCGCGAGCACGGCCGCATAAAGGTCAGGAGTGACTTGGGATACATTCAGTCGTTGTTTCAAATTGGCATCCTTAGTTAGAGTTGCATCCTGTAGCGAACGAAATCGTCAGCCTTGACGAACTCGTCATAAAGGCGGCGGGCGGGGTTGTTCTCCCGCGTATGCCAATAGAGGGTTGACCAGCCCAGCGCTCGGCCGCGATCGACCAGATCCTGCATTAACTTCCTGCCGATGCCGCGGCCTCGGCAGTCAGGGTCGACGAACAGATCTTCGAGGTAGCAAACAGGGCCTGCCACCCATGTTCCGTGATGGAGAACGCTGAGGCTGAACCCTGCGGCGGTGCCGTCAACCAGTGCGATGCGGCCAAGGAGCGTGGAAGCGGGATCGAGCATGCGTTGCCAAGTGCGGGAAGTAATCTCCGGAGCGACGCTTGTTTCGTAAAAGGCGTTATAAGCGTCCCAGAGCCTACGCCATTCGGCTTCGTCGATTGCCAGCGTTTCTCGGATGGTGATCGTCGCGCCCACTAAGCAAACCCCCTTATTGCAGCTGTGCTGCGCTGCCAATTTCCTCGCGGCATTTCGCGTTGAGGACACGATTAGTCGACGCCGGATGCTTCACGAGCAATTCCGATGGCCGGATTGGCCGCGCAACGAGATTGCCGCCGCAGTTGAGGCAATTTCCACCGGGAAACGACTCGGCGCAGGTCGCGCAGTAGGTGCATTCAAATGTGCAGATGCGGGCATCTGCGCTCTCCGGCGGCAGGTCGCGGTCGCAGCATTCGCAGTTCGGGCGCAGTTCAAGCATAGTGCCTCCTCACGGCTTCAGTTCATATGTGACCCAATGGGTCGCTTCGGCGACGTCATCATAAAGCCGACGTGCCGTTGCGTTGTCGGTCGCTGTGATCCAGCGGATCGATGGCCAGCCGCGCTCGCGGGCGATCGTAGCCAGATGCTCGATGAGCTGGCGTCCAACACCGCGGCCGCGCCACTCGGGGTCAACAAACAGATCGTCCAGAAACCCTGCGTCGTTGCCCTGCAACGGTTTAGGCTGTGGCCGGTAATGCGCGAGGCCGACAAGTTTGCCGTCAGGCACGACAGCGACCAGCCCTTCCAACGGATGCGCCGGATTATGCAACCATGCCCAGGTCTGATCCAGAATGGTGTCGGTGATGTCGCGTTTGTAGAACGTCGCATATCCGCGATAGAGCGGCCGCCAGGCCGCCTCATCTTCGGACGATGCCCGCCGAACCGTAATATCTGTCGTCGCCGGCGCAACCGTGGTCGTCATGGCTTTATGTCCTTCGCCTCGGTGTCACTGACGGTCGGTCGTTGCATCGTCAGACATGAATTTGGAAATGACCGTACCGGGAAGGGCATCGGCCGCGTAGGTGAAGGTGCCGGACTTCCGCACCTCTTCGGCAGCCCGCATCAGGCCGCCGAAGGCCGCGCGCGCCATCGAGCCACCCACGCTTATGCGGCGAACACCTGCATCCTGAAGCTCGGCCACGGAATAGACCGGACCCTTGAGACCCATAACCACATTCACCGGCTTGTCGATCGCGCGGCAAACGGTCCTGATCGCGTCGATGTCCGGCAGACCCGGCGCGTAGAGCACGTCCGCGCCGGCCTCGGAAAACGCCTGTAGCCGCCGGATCGTGTCGTCCAGGCTGTCGCGGCCATAAAGGTGGTTTTCGGCTCTTGCCGTCAGCACGAAGGGCAGACTGTGCGCGGCCTCGGCGGCTGCCCGAACACGATCGACAGCATGGGCGAACTCATAGATCGGCTGATCGGAATTGCCGGTCGCATCCTCGATCGAGCCGCCGACCAGTCCGGCCGAGGACGCCATGCGAATGGTTTCGGCGCAGATGTCGGGGTCTGCACCGAACCCGTCTCCCAGATCGGCAGAGACCGGCAGATGGGTGGCGCCGACGATTTCGGCGGCGTTCGCCAGTATCTCATCCCGACCGAGGCCGGTCAGCGAGTCGCGCCGCCCCTTGGAGAAGGCATATCCCGCGCTCGTGGTGGCCAGCGCTTCGAAGCCGAGGCTGGTCAGGAGCCGTGTCGAGCCAGCGTCCCAGGGGTTCGGAATGACAAAGGCCTCTTCGCGTTCATGCAAGGCTTTGAAGCGCTCGTATTTCTGTTGCTGGTCCGACACGGTATTTCCTCCTTATGTCTGTATGGGTTGGGCGGGTGCTCGCAAGGCGATCACGGCGGCGATCAGGATCAGGGCAAAGCCGATGAGGTCGGCCGGCGTTGGACGCTCACCGAGAACGATTGACGAAGCGATTACGCCGAAAACCGGAACGAGAAGCGTTCCAAGACCTGCGGTGCCGGCCGGGAGGCGGTCGAGCACCTTGAACCAGAGTGGATAGGCGACAGCGGTTCCGGCCACGACTCCATAGAGCAGCCCGAACCAGGGCAGCACACCGACAGGGCCATCAACACCAAGGCCGGTGAACATCATCCCGATGATGGAAACCAGAGCGCCAGCGAGAAGCTGATAGATCGCGACCGCAAGCGGGTGTGCGGGAACGCGCGCCCACTTCAGATAGACAATGCCGATTGCCCAACAGATTGCCGATCCGATTGCGGCGAGCGCGCCGAGCGAAACACCGGCCTGGATCAATGGCCAAAGCAGCACGAGCAACCCGGCCGCACAAAGCGCCAGGGAGATCATGCGTGCGGTCGTCAGAGTCTCCTTGAGGAACACACGGGCGGCGAGCGCCACCCATATCGGCATGGTGTAGGCACATATGGCAGCACGCCCGGTCGAGGTGTAAAGGATGGCTATGGCCGAGAGAGCACCAAAGCCACCACAGGCAAACAGCCCGGATACGATGAGATGCACACGATCGCTGATCTTGCGCACGCGCAAGCTCGCGCCAATTATCGGCGCAAGAATGGCCAGCAGCCCTGCGCCGGCTACGAAGGACAGAGCGCGGAACGTCCAAGGCGAGAAAGCGCGTAGACCAAAGTTGGTCGCGATGTAGTTTACGCCCCAGAGGAACGCGACCAGAAGCAAAGCTGCTCTGGCCGCGAATGGCTCCGAGGTTTGCCCATAGGCCGCACTGGTAACGCTCACTGATCGAACGCCAGCTTACTCAGTTGCCGTCCTGAACTGTCGAAGTTGTCGGCCTTCAACCAGCGCTTGTAACCGGCGCGCAGGCGCGGCCAATCGCTATCAATGATCGAGAACCAGGCGGTGTCGCGGTTCAGGCCCTTGACGACCATATGCTGCCGGAAAATACCCTCGAAGCTGAAGCCAAAGCGCTCGGCTGCGCGTTTGGAAGGAAGATTGGCGTTGTCGCACTTCCATTCGAAGCGACGGTATCCCAGACCAAAGGCATAGTCCGCGAACAGAAACAGCGCTTCCGTAGCGACGCGCGTCCGTGTGATCGCCGGTCCCCACATGATGTTGCCGATCTCGATCACCCCGTGGACGGTATCCACGCGCATCAAAGCCTGACGGCCTTCGGCCCTGCCGGTCGCTTTGTCGATGACCGCAAAGAACAGAGGGTCTGTGCTGGCCTCCGCTTTCTCGGCCCAGGACTGAAGTTCACTGAAGTCGGTTGGAGCTTTGTCAAAAAGATATCTGAACCGATCTTCAGCGCCCGAGGCAGATGCAGCCTCGAACAAAGACTGCGCGTGTAGATCCACGCTGAGCGGCTCCAGCCGTGTGTAGGCCCCCTCCAGTATTTTCCGCTCCGGTTTTGGAGCACCCGTCCAATTGCTAAGTTCCACGAAAACACCATCCAGAATCTGACGGAGTTTTTCCGTCTTTGAGCAGGAACCCCTATTATCGCATAATTATGGCCGGATTGATCCGGCCACTTTGTAGATTGTAACCAGACCAATTGGCCATGCCTCGCTGTAGATCGACAATTGGTTGGCCGGACCGTTACAGCGATAGCCCCCGTTGTTTGCCAAGCTGCCACGAAACCGATCCGCCCTGCACGATACCCGCGACCTCGCGGCCGAGCTGGCGGTCGATCACCGGGCGCCATGGGACAAGGGTAAACTCGTGGCTCTGTTCGACCACCGCGAACTTGCCGCTGGATAGTTGGACGGTGCCGGTGAACTTGCCGCTGATCTTCTCGCCATCCGCCGCCGCCCGAAATGGCAGCGCCTTGCTTTCGGCCATCTCCGCGCCGACGCGGGCGACTTCGCGCTCGCGCAGCGTGGCGAGAAGGCTGCGCCGGTAGAAGATGCGGCCGTCCCGCGCTCGGGTCGCGTCACCATGTTCGATATGATGCTCGCGGCGCTGGTCCATGGCGTCGCGCACCTGCTGGCCGAACCCGGCCGGAGCGAGATCCGATGCGTCAGGCGTCACCAGCCGCCGATCGAGCCAGGTCGCACCATCGGCCCCGATCTGGTTTTCCAGATTGAAGGTCGAGATGACACGGATGCTGGCCTGCCGGTTCCGGCCCGCATCGTAGGCGGCGGCGCGGCTCTCGAAATCCTCAGGGATGCGCCATTGGTCGGCGTCGATCCGCTCGACGATTCCAGCGCGGCGAAGCGCCTCCAGTCGCCGGACATGAGAATCGACGAAGCCTTCATAATCGCCGCCCGGAACACGGCCCTCGAACTTCGCTTGCTCCAGATGGCGGCTCGGCCGGTAGATGCCATCCTCGGCGACGGCGGCAATGGCGCGGTCGGACGGACGTTGCGCCGTGTCGGCGGGGCCGATCTCGATGATGCTGCCGATGCGGGCGTCCTCGACGCGGGCCGGGCCGATGCCCGGAACATGATGCGTCCGGCCGTCGATCCCATCCACCACAAGGGTCAGGTTCTCGCCCATCTCGTCGGTGAGATACTTGTCCACGACGCGGCCGACGATGGGCGTCTCGGGCGCGGCATCATGGAGCTGGAAGGTCATCGGATCGCGCTCCAGCCCATCGGCCTTCAGAGCCTTGTGCATATTGCGAATGATGTCGCCGTGCTCGCCCAGCTCGCGCAAGGTCGGCTCCATCCCCTCGCTCAATTCCCAGACGCCAGGCGCGTGTTCCGTGGCGAGGCCCATCTGCTCCAGCTTGCCCAGACGGCGCAAGCGCAGCGTCCGGTCGAACTGGCGACGCGGATCGTCGGGTTCATGGCGCAGGTCGATGAAGCGTTCGTCGGCTTCCTCGGTCATCGCCCTGTCGATGCGAGTGAAGCGGTCCTGATCGACCTCGGCGGACAGCTTGCGGGTCTGCTCGATCTCGGTGACGGGGCCAAGCTCCAGCGTGGTCAATTCGCTCGCCCGCTCGCGGATGCCGTTGGCGAGATAGTCGCCGTTGATGACAAGGTTCTCGCCCAGGTCATCCTTGCCGCGCACGATGACATGCACATGGGGATGGCCGGTGTTGTGGTGATTGACCGCAACCCAATCGAGTTTCGTGCCAAGGTCGGCTTCCATCTGGCGCATGAGGTCGCGGGTATAGGCTGTCAGGTCCGACAGGTCCGCGCCGTCCTCCGGCGAGACGATGAATCTGAATTGGTGGCGATCCTCCTGGCCGCGCTCAAGGAAGGCAGCGCCATCGGCGCGGTCCTCGGTCGCCGAATAGAGCTGCCCGCGCTCGCCGTCGCGCGATGTGCCGTCGCGCTGGATGTAGCGCAGATGGGCGGCCGCCCTTCCGTTCCTGCCCGCCTCCTTGACGTAGCGGGTCTTGACGACGACGCGGCGCATTCCGGGCGCGCTGTGACGCCAGCCGCCCGACAGGGTGCGAGCGCGCACGAAGGCCGCGCCGCGTCCACGCCGGACGCCCGGTCCTCCAGTCGAGCGCGCTCCCTTGCCGCCCTTGGCGGTCGGGGTCTTGCCTGGGCGCGGCGACGATCTGGATGACGTGGTGCTGTGCTGTCGAGCGATCTTCTTCGCCTGGGTTAGAAAGCTCTTGGTCTTGCCGCCCTTCGGCGCGTCGGATCGGATGCGGCCGGGCTTCGGGCGGAAGCGGTTTTCGTCGTCGGCGCTCACGTCCGCGCCTCCGGCCAAAACCCAAGAAAATCGGGCGTTCGGCGGTCATGGTGCCGGTCGAAATCCAGCAAAGCCAAGGCTTTGCGCAATATCGCGGCACGCGGGATCAAAAAGCATGGTGCCGCTCGCGGACCACCTAACCAGTGTGCAGACAACAACAATTTCAGAAATCCGGCCGACCTAGTGCCGGTTTCCTTTATCTTGCCCTCCGCTCTTTCGCCCTTCTCTGCCTCTCCGGCCCTCATGGTTCTGCTCCATCCGCTGCCTGATCCTGCACACCGATGGGTGCAGCGACCCGCGCCGCCGGCTCGTCCGGCAATGCGAATTTGAGACGCCATGTGCGCCACGCTTCGGCGACCGCGCCGCTGCCTGGAAACAGGTCGTCGAGCGTGTCGTCGGGGCGCGCGGCGACCATCTCGAACGCCCAATGGCAGACCGCTTCGGGCTTCGCGCCAGTGAGGCCGCGACGCAGGGTGATGCTCTCCTGAATCCAATCCCGCATCACCAGGCGCTTGCTGACGACGGGCTTTCGCGCCGCCTTCACGATGACCGGCTCCCACGCAAACGCGACGGGAATATTGCGCTTGAACGCGGCGAATCCCTTCACCCAGGCCATCCACCGCGCGCCCGTCCGCTCGACAAATGGGGCGAGCGTCGCAATGGAACGGGGCGTCGCGGCGGCGTGCAAAATCCAGCCGTCATAGTTGCGATCCAGCCGCTCTATCAGGCGCGCATGATCGACTTCGCCCGCATAGTCGGGATGGTCGCGGTAGAGGTGTGCGCAGCCGATATAGGGCGGGTCGGCATAGGCGATCTTCATCGGCGATCCGGCCCCGAAACGGCAGCGAACAGGTCGCCGGGTTGTGTCTCGGATGACGGCGCGACCGTCGATTGGCTGTCGTTCGGGCGCAGCACAAAGAGCGGTGCGTCGCGCCAGTCGGGCGGCGGTGGCGGTGCCGATGACGGCGCTTCAGATGCAGCCGCGCCGCCGAAGATCGGCGCGAGCGCGGCGACATAGGCGCGGGTTTCGGCCGGCAGCGGACGGCCGGTCGAACGGTGCTCGTCGTAGCGGCCGGGGCCGGCGTTGTAGGCCGCGAGCATCGCGCCGACATTGCCGTAGCGATCCCACATTTCGCGCAGATAGGCCGTGCCTGCGAGGATGTTGTCGCGGGGCTGATAGGGATCGCGGCCGAGCCGGTGACGGGCACGCAGGCCCGCCCAAGTGTCGGGCATAACCTGCATCAATCCCATCGCGCCGGCCGACGAAATCGCGCGCACGTCGCCCGCGCTCTCGGCGCGCAACACGGCGCGAATCCAGTGCTCGGGGATGCCGAACCGCTGCG
>JRYH01000824.1_pt1 | contig 17326 bp, 15 predicted proteins | sample 235351 | NCBI WGS metagenome assembly JRYH01 (sample SAMN03074221, study PRJNA261480) | activated sludge metagenome | biome: Wastewater Treatment Plant; feature: Wastewater; material: Activated sludge; isolation source: activated biomass of a wastewater treatment plant treating wastewater... ... | reverse complement strand
CGGCAGCCGCGATGGCCGAGCATCGGGTTGAACTCGTGAAGCTGCTGCGCGCGGTGGCGAAGCTTGCCGGGATCGGCGCCGAGCGTCGTTGCAAGCTCGCTGATCTCGGCGTCCGTTTTGGGCAGGAACTCGTGAAGCGGCGGATCGAGCAGACGCACGGTCACCGGAAGGCCCGCCATGATGCGGAACAGCTCGACAAAGTCGTCGCGCTGGTAGGGCAGCAGCTTTTCAAGCGCGGCGCGGCGGGCTTCGGTCGTCTCGGCGAGGATCATCTCGCGCACGGAAACGATCCGCTCCGCATCAAAGAACATATGCTCGGTCCGGCAAAGCCCGATGCCTTCGGCGCCGAACTTGCGCGCGGTTTCGGCATCCATCGGCGTTTCCGCATTGGCGCGCACTTTCATGCGGCGGATTTCATCGGCCCAGGACATCAGCTCGCCAAACTCGCCCGAAAGCTCCGGCAGGATCATCTCGACCGCGCCCAGCATGACCTCGCCGCTGCCGCCGTCGATGGTGATGGTTTCGCCTTTTTTATAGGTCTCACCAAGGACGCTCAAAGTCTCGTTTTTATAGTCGATATTGAGCGCGCCGGCGCCCGAGACGCAGGCCCGGCCCATGCCACGCGCGACCACCGCCGCGTGGCTGGTCATGCCGCCCCGGCTGGTCAGAATGCCGCGTGCTGCATGCATGCCGTGAATATCCTCAGGGCTCGTCTCGACGCGGACCAGAATGACGGACCGCCCTTCGCCGGCGAGGGCTTCGGCCTCGTCGCTGTTAAAGACGATCTCGCCCGACGCCGCGCCCGGGCTTGCCGGCAGGCCGCGCGCGATGACGTTGCGCTTCGCCTTCGGATCGAGCGTCGGGTGGAGCAGCTGATCGAGCGAGGCCGGATCGATGCGTTTGACCGCCTCTTCCTTGGTGATCAGCCCTTCCTGCACCATGTCGATGGCAATTTTGAGCGCGGCTTTTGCCGTCCGTTTCCCTGAACGCGTCTGCAGCATCCAGAGCTTGCCCTGCTGCACCGTGAACTCGATATCCTGCATGTCGCGATAGTGGGCTTCGAGTTTTTTGTAGACATCGACGAGCTGCTGGAAAACACCGGGGAAGATTTCTTCCATGGACGGCGCGTCGGAGCCGGCTTCAATGCGCGCCTGCTTCGTCAGATTCTGCGGCGTGCGGATGCCCGCAACCACATCTTCGCCTTGCGCATTGACAAGGAACTCACCGTAAAAGAGCTTCTCGCCCGTGGAGGGGTTGCGGGTAAAGGCAACGCCTGTCGCGCTGTCATCGCCCATGTTGCCGAACACCATCGCCTGCACGTTAACTGCCGTGCCCCAGCTCGCCGGAATGTCATGCAGCCGGCGATAAGTGATGGCGCGCTGATTGGTCCAGGAGTTGAAGACCGCGCCGATTGCACCCCAGAGCTGATCGTCCACGTCCTGCGGGAACGGGCGGCCGAGTTCCTCGGCGACCTTCTCCTTATACTGGCCGACCAGGCGCTCCCAGTCGTCGGCGGTCAGATCGGTATCGAGATGATAGCCGTTTTCGCCTTTCAGGATTTCGAGCAGCTCCTCGAAATGATAGTGATCGACGCCGAGCACGACATCGGAATACATCTGGATGAAGCGGCGGTAGCTGTCATAGGCAAAGCGCCGGTCGCCGCTCTGCGCCGCGAGGCCCTCGACTGTCGCATCATTGAGGCCGAGATTGAGGACGGTATCCATCATCCCCGGCATTGAGGCGCGCGCGCCGGAGCGGACGGAGACGAGCAGCGGCTTCGCCGGATCACCGAAGCGACCGCCGACAGAAGCCTCGATCCCCTTGATCGCTGCGTCGACCTGCGGCTTCAGCGTGTCGGGATAGGTCTTGTCATTCTCGAGATAAACCGTGCAGACTTCGGTGGTAATGGTGAACCCGGAGGGAACCGGCAGCCCGAGGTTGCTCATCTCGGCGAGGTTTGCGCCCTTGCCGCCAAGAAGATTGCGCATTTCGGCGGTGCCATCCGCCTTTCCGTCCCCGAATGAATATACCCACTTCGTCATCTCAAATTTGCCCTTCTGATATTAAAGTCAGTCGCTTCGTAGCGGCATACAGATGTAGTTACGCGGAAAAGGTAAAATTTAGCCTTCAATTTTGGACAAATCCCACTGTCTGTCCAACAGATTGCGAATGCCGGAAAGCAGCTTGAGGCGGTTCGCCCGAAGCGCCGCATTCTCCGCATTCACGGTCACATCATCAAAGAAACGGTCCACCGGCTGGCGAAGGCCTGCGGCACTCTGCCCGGCGGCGGTGAAGTCCTCGCGGGCGAGCGCCGCCTCGACCTGCTGTGAAATTTCCCCAAGGCGGGCGGCGAGTTCCTTCTCTGCCGTATCCTCGAAAAGCGCCGCATCGGCCGCCTGGTTGTAGGAGATGCCGTCCTTCTTCTCCTCAATGCGGAGAATATTGGCGGCCCGGCGGTAGGCGATCAGCAGGTTTGCGCCGTCGTCAGAGGCAAGGAAGTCCGAAAGCGCGTCAACGCGCGCCATCAGCCGGTTGAGATCATCCTCATTGCCCCGGCCGAACGCGGCGGCGATATAGTCATGGCGGACGTTCTGCTCCTTCAGATGCACTTTCAACCGGTCGGCGAAGAAGCCGAGCAGCGCGGGCGCATCGAAGGTCTCGGAGCGGGAGGTGTAAAGCGCACGCGCTTTTTCAAAAATCGCCAGCAGCGGCGCGCGGAGATTATTCTCCAGCACCAGCCTGATCACGCCGAGCGCGGCGCGGCGAAGCGCGTACGGGTCTTTCGACCCCGTCGGCTTCTCATCGATGGTGAAGAAACCGACCAGCGTATCGATCTTGTCGGCAAGCGCGACGACGACACTGACCGGATCCGACGGGCAGCGGTCACCCGGCCCGAGCGGCGAATAATGCTCCTCTATCGCGGTGGCAACCGCCGGATCCTCGCCATCATGGGCCGCGTAATAGCGCCCCATCAGGCCTTGCAGATCGGCAAACTCACCGACCATTTCGGTGGTGAGATCGGCCTTCGCCAGAAGCGCCGCGCGCGCTGCGAGAGCGGCATCGGCTCCCGGAACGAAGGCGGCGATTTCCCTCGTCAGGCTGATAACGCGTTCAACCTTCTCGCGCACCGTGCCGAGCTTCGCATGGAAGATGATTTTTTCGAGATCCGCAACCCGGCTTTCAAGGCTTTTCTCGCGGTCCTTGTCCCAGAAGAATTTCGCATCCGAAAGACGCGCGCCGAGCACCCGCTCGTTGCCCGCCGTGATCATCCGCCCGCCATCCTCGGCGCGGAGGTTTGCCACCACGATAAAGCGGGGCGCCATCCTGCCATCTGATCCTGCGAGCGAGAAATATTTCTGATGGCTCCGCATGGCGGAAATCAGCGCCTCCTGCGGCACGTCGAGATAGCCCGGGTCGAAGGAGCCGATCAGGCATTCGGGCCATTCGACAAGCCCGGCAACTTCGGCAAGGAGCGCCGGATCCTCGATGAGCGTTAGCCCTTCATTGCTGGCAAGGCGCGCCGCATCCTTGGCGATAACGCGCTCACGCTCCGCCGCATCGAGCACCACATAGGCGTTTTTCAGCTTCGCCCGGTAGTCATCAAAGCCGCTTACCGTAAAGGCCGCAGGCGCCATAAAGCGGTGGCCGAAGGTCTGGTTGTTGGCGCGCAGATGCTCCCACGCAAGCGGAACGACATCGCCATTGAAAAGGCAGAGAATATTATGCAGCGGGCGCACCCAGCGCGCGGAGTATGCGCCCCAGCGCATCGGCTTCGGCCAGGGGAGCGCCGAGACGGCCGCGCTCAAAAGATCGGGCAGCACCTCGATGGTCGGGCGGCCGCGGGTTTCAATGACCGCATAATAAAAGGCGCCTTTGTCGCTCTCCCGCTCCTCAAGCTGGTCGAGGCTGAGGCCGGTTGATTTCAGAAAGCCTTCAACGGCCTTCTCCGGCGCACCGACGCGGGGCCCGCGCCGCTCCTCGAATGTGTCGAGCTGCGCAGCCGGCAGGCCATCCACAACAACCGCAAGGCGGCGGGCGGTTGCGAATCCCTCCAGCCGGTCAAACTCAAGCCCGGCATCTTTCAGCCCCTCGCCGACAAGACGCGCGAGATCGGCGGCGGCTTTTGCCTGCATGCGCGCCGGGATTTCCTCGGAGAACAGCTCCAGCAGCAACTCAGCCATTGGCATCCTCCACGAAATGGCCGCGCGATTTCAGCCAGCCACCCGCACAGGCCTTGGCGAGCGCCCGCACCCGCCCGATATAGGCGGCACGCTCGGTCACGCTGATGACGCCCCGCGCATCGAGGAGGTTGAAGAGATGGCTCGCCTTCATGCACTGGTCATAGGCCGGGAGCGCAAGGCCGGCCGCCAGAATATCGTTGCACTGGCGCTCCGCATCCTCGAAATGCCGCATCAGGATCTCGACATTGGCATGTTCGAAATTATAGGCGGAGAATTCCTTTTCATTCTGCAGGAAAACGTCGCCGTAAGTGACGCCGGCATCGTTCCATTTCAGGTCGAACATATTGTCAACGCCCTGCACATACATGGCGAGACGTTCAAGCCCGTAGGTCAGCTCGCCCGAAACGGGGTTACACTCGAACCCGCCGACCTGCTGGAAGAAGGTGAATTGACTGACCTCCATCCCGTCGCACCAGACTTCCCAGCCGAGCCCCCAGGCGCCGAGCGTCGGGCTTTCCCAGTCATCCTCGACAAAGCGGATGTCGTGATTTTTCGGGTCTATCCCGAGGGCACAGATGCTCTCGAGATAAAGCTCCTGAATATTGTCGGGCGACGGTTTGAGGAGCACCTGGAACTGGTAGTAATGCTGCGTGCGGTTCGGGTTCTCGCCGTAGCGGCCATCGGTCGGGCGGCGCGAGGGCTGGACATAGGCGGCATTCCACGGCTCCGGGCCAAGGGCGCGCAGCGTCGTTGCCGGATGAAAGGTCCCCGCCCCTACTTCCATATCATAGGGTTGCAGGATGACGCAGCCTTTCGAAGCCCAGTAATGTTGCAAAGTCAGGATGAGATCCTGAAAGGAATTGGATGGCGCGGACGCCGGGTTACCCGCCATGGTACAGACCACATTGCTTTTAAGAATAATTGCGCTGCAACATAAAGCCCTGTACGGGACGGGTCAACCGGCCGATCACCCCGTTTTGCTATTTATCTTGACAGTGATGCGTATTCAGATCGGCAACGAAGGCGTGGCAGCGCGGGCATTCATCCAGATCGAGCATCCGGTCCGCCGATTGGTTGGCGAATCGCGCGTCATTTCCGGTTTTTCCCGACCTTTCGTCCACATAGCGCCGATACGCGCGGTGGGCGAAGAAAACGCCGGCAATCACCAAACCCAGCAGAATGATCTTGAAGAGGGACACCACTCGCTCCTGTTTCCTGCGTTGGACGCGCCGAATCGCGCCCGGGTTAAAGACCGAAACGGCCCCAAAGGCTGCGGCTCTGCAGCGTCTCGATCATGGCGGCAACGGCGTCACTCGCGGCAGTGCCGCCCGCGCCGAGGCCAAGCTTGCGGGCGAGAAAGCCCTGCTTGCCCTCTATCCGGTTGAAACGGACCTTCTCGCCGAATCTTGCCCGGCAGAAGGAGCGGATATCGCCGATCCCGTCGACAAGGCCGAGATCGACCGCCTTGTCGCCGATCCAGACGTCGCCCGAAAAGAGTTCCTTGTCTTTGCGTTTTTTAAGCCGCTCGCCGCGCCGCGCTTTCACGACATCCTTGAAGGTATCGTGAATGTCGCCCTGGATTTTCTCCAGCCATTCGACGTCCTCGGCCTTTTCGGGGCTGAAGGCATCGAGCTTCACCTTATTTTCCCCCGCCGTATAAATGCGCCGGTCAACCCCGAGCTTGTCGAGGAGCGCCGGAAAGCCAAAGCCCGCCGAGACGACGCCAATCGAGCCGATGATCGAGCTTTTGTTGACATAGATCTCATCGGCGGCAAGCGCGAGCCAGTAGCCGCCGGACGCCATCACATCCTCGGCGAAGGCGTAGACGGGCACGTCCTTCTCCTCGGCAAGCTGGCGAATGCGATCGAAAATCAGCGCCGACTGCACGGGCGATCCGCCCGGCGAGTTGACGGCGAGCGCGACGGCCGCGAGATGCTTCGCGGAAAAGGCCTTCTCGATCTGCTCGGCAAGGCCCGCGAGATTGAGATGCTCGCCCCTGAGCTTGCCGCCCCCCGGCGCGATGACCCCGTATAGCGGCAGAACGGTCACGACCGGTGACGTATCGAAGAGACGCCGAAGCGGCGTTTTTTGCAGAAGTGGCTTTAGTTTCATGGGCGATAAGGTAAGGATTAAACGATTATGTACAAGTCTTTTCACGCAAGATAACGGGCAAGTGAGGCGCCGCGGCGATGGATTGCTTCGGCCATTTCGCTCGGCCCGCCGCCGGCGTCATGCAGGACCAGCCCCGGCAGCAGACGGAGCGGACTTTTTGCCCCCTTCACCCCCTGCACGATGACCCGTTTCGCGCCCGAGGTCGCATCCGGCCAGAGCGGCAGAATTCGGATCCGCCCGCAGAGCGGCTCCATCGCCGTCAGGATCTCGCCGAGCCGTTCGGTTCTGTGGATGATCGTCACCGTGCCTTTCGAGCGCGCCCTGGCAATGCAGAAGCGGAGCCACCCGGAGAGCGGCACATCCGATTCCCGGCGCGCGAGCGTGCGTCCCTCCGTTCCCGCCTCCTGCGAGCGGTCGCGGCCGAAAAAAGGCGGATTGGTAAAGACATGATCGAACCCGGCCTCAAGGAAAGCTTTTCCGCCCGGCCCGGTTTGGCCGGCAAAGCTGCTGCGCACGCCAATGTCCGCCGTAATGACCGAGCAGCGATCCTGAAATCCTGCGGCGGCCGCATTTTCCGCAGCGAGGGCCGCAAGCTCCGCCTGCAGCTCAACGGCAAAGAGCGTGGTGCCGGGCAGCCGATGGAGCGCGCAAAGCCCGGCGGTGCCGACCCCTGCCCCGACATCGAGCAGCGTCTCCCCCGGCTTCGCCTCGATGGCGGCGGCCAGCAGCACGGCGTCGGAGCCGGCGCGAAACCCCCGTCGCGGCTGCCATATTTTCAGCGCCCCGCCGAGAAAATCATCGCGCGTCAGATCCCCCGTCATTTCGCCCCCGTGCAGAGCCGCCGTCATGCCGGCGTTTCTCCCTCGCCGATTTCATCCAGAATTTGTTCGGCGCGCGGGAAATCCTCGTCCGTCACCATGATCCGCCGCTGGATCGCGCCGATGCTCCCCTCCAGAATGGCGGTATGCTCGTCGAGGAGAAAGGTCGCGATTCCCTCCTCCTCCAGAACCGCTGTCAGGTAGGAAATCAGGACCGGATCATTGCATCTTATCAGTTCTTTCACATCGTCTCCTGACAGGGTATGATAGGCATTCATTCGCCCCGGTAGAATATCGCGCTTACTTGACCCGTCGCAATCTTAAGCTATGCTCGTCCGCAAACCAACCGGCCCGATGAGGAAAATGTGGCTATCATTGTAAATCTCGATTCCCACAAGGATCGCAGCAGCAAAGCGTCCATCGCTCGCCTGATGAAGATTGTCGAGCAGGATCTGCACGATACCAACGATATCATTCTGGAAAGAATGCATAGCGAGGTGGAGTTGATCCCGACCCTGGCGCGGCATCTGATCGCGGCGGGCGGCAAGCGTCTGCGCCCTGTTCTGACCCTCGGCGCGGCGAAGCTCTGCGGCTATGAAGGGGACCGCGCGAAGAAGCTCGCGGCCTGCGTCGAATTCATCCATACCGCGACGCTGCTGCATGACGATGTCGTCGATGAAAGCGACCTTCGCCGCGGCAATGAGACGGCCAATGTCCTCTGGGGCAATCAGGCAAGCGTGCTGGTTGGCGATTTCCTGTTCAGTCGCTCGTTCCAGCTGATGGTCGAGGATGGCTCGCTCGAAGTGCTGGCGATTCTCTCGAATGCCTCCGCGGTGATCGCCGAGGGTGAGGTGATGCAGCTGATGAATGTCGGGCATACCAACACGACCGAGGACAGCTACCTGCAGGTCATCTCCTCAAAGACGGCGGCGCTTTTTGCAGCGGCATGCGAAGTTGGTGCGGTGGTTGCCGACCGGCCGAAAGCGGAAGCGCAGGCGCTCGAAAGCTACGGCCGCAATCTCGGCATCGCCTTCCAGCTCGTTGATGACGCGCTCGACTATTCGGCCGAGCAGCAAGCGCTTGGCAAAGCGATCGGCGATGACTTCCGCGAGGGCAAGGTGACGCTGCCGATCCTCCTCGCCTTCCGCCGCGGCAATACCGAGGAGCGCGCCTTCTGGAAACGCGTGATCGAGGATGGCGAGCAAAAGGATGCGGATCTCGAGACGGCCATCACCATTATCAATCGCCACGCCGCGCTTGAAGATACCATCGAGCGGGCCCGCCACTATGGGGCGATGGCCAAGGATGCGCTCGGCATCTTTGAAGACAGCGAGATAAAATCCGCGCTGCTCGAAGCGGTCGATTTCTCAATTGAGCGCGCCTTTTAGGCCGGCGCGCGGATTTTTCAGGAAAAATCACCGCAAGTGCCATTTCGCCCTTGCAGAAGGCGATCAAAGGAGATTATAAGGCATCTGCTTCGCCGGTCCTGAATTCCACGGGCCGGCACCGGTCGGGGCGTAGCGCAGCCTGGTAGCGCACATCGTTCGGGACGATGGGGTCGGAGGTTCAAATCCTCTCGCCCCGACCATTTCATTCCCAAAGTCATAAACTTAAAGCGCAATCCGCCACGCGGACGCGCGGAATGCGAAGAAGACGGAAAGCCCCCCTCCGCATTTCGTGCAATATCAAATCCGCCCCCGTATCAGGCCTGGCACTGGAAGGTCACGGTTTTCGAGCCGTCGCCATTGCTGACGATCGTTGAGATTACCTGGCTGCTGCCGTTTCGCATGCAATAGGCCTGCGCGCTTCGCGAGGCATTCAACAGCTCCTGATCCGTCCGGTAATTATAGATAAGGTTGGAGCTCTGAACGGCGGGGCTGGTGGTGGTTGTCGCTGTCGCCGCCGGGACGCATTCGAATATCACGCTGCGGCTGCCATCGGAATTGGTGGAAAACTGGCCGGGCCGGGCGGTGAAGTTATACTGCCGGCAATGCGTCTCGGCGCGCTGGCTGACCTGCATCAGCTCATCGTCGCTGTGATATTTGTAAGTCACGCTCGGGGTGGTGGAGCCGACCTGCTGCGGCGGCGGATGGTGCGTCCCGCAGGAAGCCACAATCAGGCCAAGCCCCAGCACAGCGGCGGTTCTCAGCACATATTTATGCGGAACATATGTCATTCTTCTCATTTGTTCGTCCTCTCGAGTTAACCCCTCCAGGTATCGAACAAACGTCGCATCCAGAAAATAGTTCCCGCCCCACATGATCGCCCCGGCTGCGGCCCTATCTAGCGACTGCGAATTTTTCTAAAATTTGAATAAGTTACGCAGCAAATTCGCGTTTTATCGGCAGTTGCGATGACGGCCGATGACGCATAAAATTCCGTCTTGCCGCACGTCGGCGGGAACAGGGGGAATAAGATGGCGACATTGAAGACGGGGCCGGTTCTCGGCATTGAAGGGGAAAATCAGTACACGGTTGTATTCTCGACGGCGCAAGAGATTGGTGAGGCGGTCTGGAAGGTCGGCGGCAAAAGCGCAAAGTGCCGCATCATCGGCGAGACGCCGAACTTCCGCGTCTGGCGGGGCGAGCAGAAGGTTGCCGCGCCCGCAGGCGCCAGCGGAAAAGAGGTCACCTACCGCATCGAACTAGGCGGCGAGATCGCAGATTGCCGCAACAAGCGAAGCGAATGGGCCTTCCATATTCCCGGCAAGAGCGAGCCGCCGCGCTTCGCCTATGGCTCCTGCAACGGCTTTTCCGCGCTCGATCTCATGCACAAGACTGAGGAGCCCTACCGCCTCTGGCAGGAGATGGTGATTGAGCATGAAAAGGCGCCCTTCTCCCTCCTCCTCATGGGTGGCGACCAGCTTTATGCGGACAACATCTGGAGCGCCGTCAGCGAGTTGCAGGAGTGGAACGCGCTGCCGCAGGCGGAGAAGCTGAAGCGCACCGCAACGGCGACCATGCGACCGCAGATCGACCGGTTCTTCGAAAATCTCTATGAGACGCGCTGGACTGACCCGGCAATGAGCCTGATGCTCGCCAGCATCCCCTCGGTCATGATGTGGGATGATCATGACATTTTTGACGGCTGGGGCAGCTTTCCCGATGATTTGCAGGGCTGCGATGTGTTTCAGTATATTTTCACGACCGCGAAGAAATATTTCGAGATGTTCCAGATCCGCTCCCGCTTCAACAGGAGCCTCCTCGATCCCGCGGCCGATCATTACGCCTTCGCGCTCGATTTCCGGGGCTATCGCATTCTCGCCCTCGACAACCGGGCCGAGCGCAGCCTCGCGCAAGTTATGAGCGCGGCGCAGTGGGACAGGGTGATCGCCTTTCTGAAAGAAGACAAAAAGGCGCATCTGCTCATCCTTTCCGCCGTGCCGGTTGTCTATCGCGATTTTGCCGATGCGGAAAAAGCCTTTGACGCAACACCGTGGGAGGAGACACTGACCGATGATCTGAAAGATCACTGGCGGTCAAAAAACCATGAAGGCGAACGCGCGCGGCTCATTCACTGGCTGCTCGAGAGCGCGAAGCTCCGAAACGACGGCCTCGGGGCGGAGAAATACAAAACCGTCATCCTCTCGGGCGATGTGCATATTGGCTGTATCGGCGTCATCCATGACAGCAAGCGCAATTGCAAGGTGCACCAGGTGGTCTCCTCGGGCATCGTCCACCCCTCGCCGAGCCGATTGCAATGGGTCGGCATCATGACGGTGACAAACGACAATACGGAGTTTCTCGACGAAAATCAGACGATCCGCATCACGATGCTGAACCCCTTCGCCTCGGACAAATATATCCGGGCGCGCAACTTCGTCACCCTCAATATGGGCACCGACGACAAGCTCTGGGTGAACTGGAAAAGCGAGAGCAAGGATACGCCCTACTATCCCATTCAGTAAGGCGGCCGCGCGAGAGAAGCGCTGACATATGCTTTAGTGGCAATGCACCTCGCCTGTCCGGTGGTCCTTGTGACAGCAGCGGCCGGGCGGGGAATCCTTGCGACAGCCCCCGCCGTGGCCCGGTTGCTCAGTCATTATCCCGCCGGCCGGAACCCGCAAAGCGGAGCTGGCTTCATTCGGCACACAGAAGAGCAGCAAAAGTGGCAGCGACAGCGCTGACAGCATAATCCATTTTCTCATAATCTAATCCCCCCGGTATCAATAAAAAACTTTGTGGAAATAATCTATTCACACAAGAACAAGGGCAATCAAATATATTTTCTTCCGCCCTCTCGTCGAGACTTGTTATTGATTGATTTCCGCATTAAAATTCCTCCCCTGAAGTTGTTGTACCTAAATAGAAGGCTGCAATTTCGCATATTGCAGAATTTACCATATGGAATGGCGGCATATTGGCTCCAGGGAATATGAAAATATTTCCTTTGAAACCATGGAGTACAAGAGCGAGTTCGTCCATATCTTCAGACCTTCAGGAATATTGCCCATCAAGGAACGTGCGGCGGTCTATGCGGCGACTCTCGAACTGACACGTTCCGACTGCTATCTCGCCATCCTCGACAATCGAAAAGGCCGGGAAATCTCGCTGACGGGTCAGCATATCTCCTTTTTTGTCGATTTCCTCGCCGAGAAGGGCATTCACTACATCGCCTATGCCGTTGTCACCAACGATCCTGGCTATGCGGACATCATCAAGCTGTTCAAGGCGATTGCCGAGGCGAAGGATATTGCGCTCGAGGCGATCTCGACGCCGAGCTTCGAGGCGGCGAAGGCGTTCGTCGCCGGGGAGATTGACAGGCTGGCCGCAATAAAGCAAAGGCCGCGGCGATAACGGCGCGGCCTCCAGCATTTAACGTTCTTGCGACGATCAGACCGTCGTGTAGCGGAGATACGGACGGGCTTCGTCCCAGCCTTGCGGGAACTTCTCTTTCGCCACGTCGTTGGATACCGACGGCGGAATGATCACCCGCTCACCCGGCGTCCAGTCGGCCGGCGTGGTCACCCCTGCCTTCTGCGCGAGCTGCATGGAATCGATCACGCGGAGGATTTCCGTGAAGTTACGGCCGACGCTCATCGGATAGGTCAGCGTCAGGCGGATCTTCTTGGCCGGATCGATAATAAAAACCGAGCGCACCGTCTGGGTCTCGCTCTCGTTCGGGTGCAGCATACCGTAGAGCTGCGAGACCTTGAGATCCTTATCCGCGACCATCGGGAAATCGACGGTGGTCTTCTGCGTATCGTTGACATCGTCGATCCACTTGAGATGCGCGTCAACGGTATCGGTCGACAGGCCGAGGCATTTCACATTGCGATCGGCAAACTGCTGCGAAAGCTGTGCGGTGCGCCCGATTTCCGTGGTGCAGACGGGGGTGAAATCAGCGGGATGGCTGAAAAAGAAAACCCAGCTGTCCCCGGCCCAGTCATGAAACCGGATTTTCCCCTTGGTCGTTTCAATCTCGAAATCAGGGGCGGTATCACCAATTCTCAACGTCATTTCTAACTCCTTCTTATTGATTTGACTCGCCTAGCAAGTCAGTGGAATGCCCGGAAAACGGGTTCTTCAGAGGGGAAGCGCAAGCGTCCGATCAGAAGAAAGCACTTTCCTGCGGTACATTATGCAGACTCAGGCGGTTCCCGACGGTCCGGTCCGGCTGGACCTTAACCCTGTCTCGAGAATCTCCCATTCCGTTGCCTCTCCACCCGCTGACACAGCCATAAGGCTGCGCACTCTTGAACAACGAAATCAACTTATTCACCCTATGTCCCGGCGCGTTGCACGTCAGGTCACCGAATGATCAGAAGTCCCCGTCGATTAGCAACGACGGATATATTGGGATAGCACATTTCATAGTAAAAAAACACCTGTCTTGAGGTGTCTTGTCAAATATAGTTGAAAAAATATTCCTGTTGCCGCCCTCATCCATATCGCTACAATCAACAAAAACCGGGAAACAGAAAAAAAAGCGGATATAAATGGCGGTCACGATCCCCTTCAAGAGAGAACTGGATTTCGAATATGGTGTCGCGGAGACGCTGAGCCCCTATGTCCGGCGAGTTATCGCCCGCAATCCGAGCGCCTTCACGTTTCACGGCACGGGCACCTATATCATCGGCCGCGGCGAAGTTGCGGTGATCGATCCGGGCCCGCTCGATGACGATCATGTCGGCGCGCTGATGGCGGCGCTGAAGGGGGAGATGGTGACCCATATCCTGATCACCCACACCCATCACGACCATTCCCCGGCGGCGGCGCCTTTGAAGGCGCTCACGGGCGCGCGCACCTACGGCTTCGGCCCGCATGGCGGCGGCGTTTCGGAGTTCAAGCTGGAGGAAGGCGGCGACACGGACTTCGTTCCCGACATCAAGCTCGAAGATGGCGATGTCATTCTCGGCAACGGCTGGACGGTCGATGTCATCCATACGCCGGGGCATCTCTCCAATCATGTCTGCTTCGGTCTTCGCGAAGAGAAAACGCTCTTTACCGGCGATCATGTCATGGGCTGGTCGACCACCGTCGTCTCACCGCCCGATGGCAATATGAGCGATTATATGCAAAGCCTTGAGAAGCTGCTCGCCTATGATTACGAGCGCTACTGGCCGACCCACGGGCCGGCGATCACCGAGACGAAGCCCTTTGTCGAAGCGCTGATCGCCCACCGGCATGAGCGGATGGACCAGATCCGCGCCTGTCTCAAATCCGGGCCGATGCATATCCCCGACATGGTGCGGCAGATGTATCAGGATGTGCCGGAAAATCTCCACGCTGCCGCGGCGCGCTCGGTCTATGCCCATATCCTGCATATGATCAACACGGGCGAGGTTACCTCGGACGGCCCGGCCACCGCCCAGTCGCTCTATTCGCTTCGCTGAGCGCGCCGCGCAGGATCAGTCGCGGAAATTCACATATTGCAGCGGCTGCTCAAGGTTCAGCGACTTGCAGAAGGCGATGGTCTCCTGCAGATCGTCGCGTTTCTTGCCTGAGACGCGAAGTTCGTCGCCCTGGATGCTGACCTGGACCTTGATTTTCGATCCCTTGATCTCCTTGACCAGCTTTTTGGCAAGCTCCTTGTCGATGCCCTGGCGGACGACAACCGTCTGGCGCACGCTCTGCCCGGCCGCCTTTTCCGGCGTTTTGTAATCCAGCACGCCGGCATCGATCTTGCGCCGCGCCAGATGCCCCTGCAACAGCTCGTGCATCTGCTTCAGCTTGAGATCGTCATCGGCATGAATGGTGATCACCTCATCCGTCCGCTCGATGCGGCAGTTGCTCCCCTTGAAGTCATAGCGGGTTTCAATCTCGCGGCGGATATTGCCGAGCGCGTTATCCACCTCGGCGAGATCGGTCTTTGAGACAATATCGAATGAGGGCATGGGGTCTCTCCTTTATGGCTGTCGCTTAAGCAGACTGTTCCTTCGTTTTCTGAAAACGGATGGCGGGCCAGTCCTTTTCCGTCCGCTCCAGATGCCAGGCGTTGCGGGCGAGGAAAACCGGCGACTCATCGTGATCATCGGCGAGCGCCGCCTGATTGGCATCGATGAATTTCTTCATCTCGCGGTTATCCTCCGCCTCGACCCAGCGCGCGGTGTAAAGCTCGGTCGGCTGGAATGTCACCGGGATATCATATTCGGTGCGGATGCGGTCGGCCAGCACTTCGAACTGCAGGCCGCCGACAACGCCGACTACCCAGTCGGAGCCAAGGCGTGTCTTGAAAACGCGCGCCGCACCTTCCTCCGCGAGCTGGAAGAGCGCGCGGCCGAGATGCTTGGCGCGCATCGGATCGAGCGGGCGGACACGCTGCAGCAGCTCCGGCGCGAAGCTCGGAATGCCGGTGAAGCGGATATCCTCACCCTCCGTCAGCGCATCGCCGATACGCAAATTGCCGTGGTTCGGGATACCGATGATATCGCCGGGCCAGGCTTCCTCCGCCAGTTCCCGGTCCTGCGCAAGGAACAGTACGGGATTGTGGATATTGAGGGTTTTCTCGCTCCGCACATGTTTCAGCTTCGCGCCGCGGCGGAAATGGCCGGAGACCAGCCGCATAAAGGCAATGCGGTCGCGGTGCTTGGGGTCCATATTGGCCTGGATTTTAAAGATAAACCCGCTGACCTTCTTCTCCAGCGGCGATATTTCGCGGCCTGCCGTGGGTGCCGGGCGCGGGCTTGGCGCGGCTTCGGTCAGGCCGTTCAGCAGCGTCTCGACGCCGAAATTATTGACCGCGCTGCCAAAATAGACGGGCGTCATCGTCCCGTCGAGGAACGCCTGCATATCGAACTCCGGGCAAAGGCCGCGCGCCATCTCCACATCCTCGCGGAGCTTCGCAACCGCGTCGGCGGGGAGCAGTTCGTCAAGTTTCGGATCATCGAGCCCGTCGCAGGTGATGCCGTTATCGGCGGCCTGCGCGCTGCCCTTGGCGATCAGCGTCAGCCGGTCGTTGAAAAGATCATAGCAGCCGAGGAAATTCCGCCCCATGCCGATCGGCCAGCTCGCCGGCACGACGTCAAGCGCCAGCGTCTGCTCGATATCATCGAGCAGATCGAAGGGATCGAGCGCCTCGCGGTCGAATTTGTTGATAAAGGTGGTGATCGGCATATCGCGCAGGCGACAGACTTCAAAGAGCTTGCGCGTCTGGCTCTCGATGCCCTTCGCGCCGTCGAGCACCATGACCGCGCTGTCAACCGCCGTCAGCGTCCGGTAGGTATCCTCACTAAAATCCTCATGGCCCGGGGTGTCCAGAAGGTTGAAGGTCTTGCCGCGATAGTCGAACGTCATGACCGAGGAGGCGACGGAGATGCCGCGCTCGCGCTCCACCTTCATCCAGTCCGAATGGGCGCGTCGCGCCTCGCCCCGGCTTTTGACCGCGCCGGCGAGCTGGATCGCGCCGCCGAACAGCAGCAGCTTTTCGGTGAGCGTCGTCTTGCCCGCGTCGGGGTGCGCAATAATCGCAAAGGTCCGCCGGTTGGCAACCCGTTCTTCCAGCATCGTCATGATAGGTCCTGATCACCGGATCATCTCTCATATCCGGACATGAAGTGACGGCCCGCAGCCAACCCGCTGCAAGCCTGCGTTTAATTAAGCGGGTCGCGGTGAAAAATCAATCCTTGCCTTCGCTTGGGAGTGTGCAACAACGGACGGGACGCCCGCCGCCGGTTGGCAAGCGGCTAACGCTGCGCTATATCAGGCGGATGGCTTCCTCAAGCAAACCGAAGCTGCTTTCGAGTGGCAATCCGCAAATCCCGAAGGGCGAGGGCGACAAGCCCGTCAAGGCCTATATCAAGGCCATGCCCGGCTGGAAAAAAGATGTCGGCGAGCAGCTCGATGCAATTGTCGAAAGGGTCTTTCCGGAGGTAACGAAGGCCGTCAAATGGAACACCCCGCTCTATGGCAATGACGGCGGCTGGTTCTTCTCGATGTACTGCTTCAAGAAATACATCAAGCTCTCCTTCATGCGCGGCACATCGCTGAAACCGGAACCGCCCGTTTCCTCGAAAATGGACGGGATACGCTACTATCATATTTATGAGGACGCGCCGTGGGATGAAAAGCAGGTCACCGACTGGATCCGCCAGGCAAGCCGGATCCCGGGCGAGAAATTCTGACGGCGGCAGGTAAAAAGCCTGACGGGTCACAGGTGCAATCCGTCAGGCTTTGAAAATCATGCCGGGCGCGGCGACAGAGTGTCACCGCCCCCGATCGCGCGCCGCTCAGGCGGTCGGCAGCTTGTAATCTTTATATTCTTCACGCAGCTTGGTCTTCAGAAGCTTGCCGGTTGCGGTGTGCGGCAGTTCGTCGACGAACACCACGTCATCGGGGAGCTGCCACTTGGCGAGGCTTTTCTCCAGATGCCGGATCACATCGTCGCGGCTGACCGGATGGCCTTTCTCCTTCACCGCGATGACGAGCGGGCGCTCGTCCCATTTCGGATGCGGCACGGCGATCACCGCCGCCTCGACGATACCGGGGCAGCCGAGCGCCTCGTTTTCCACATCGATCGAGGAAATCCATTCGCCGCCCGATTTGATGACGTCCTTGGAGCGGTCGGTGATCTGCATATAGCCATCCGGATCGAGCGTGCCGACATCACCCGTGGTGAACCAGCCGTCCTTATCCAGAACATTGCCGCCCTCGCCCTTGAAATAACCGCTCGTGATCCACGGGCCCCGCACCTTGATATCGCCAAAGGCGACGCCGTCGCGCGGCAGCTCCTTGCCGTCATCGCCGGTGATTTTGAGCTCGACACCGAAGATCACCC
>JRYH01004149.1_pt1 | contig 17345 bp, 12 predicted proteins | sample 235351 | NCBI WGS metagenome assembly JRYH01 (sample SAMN03074221, study PRJNA261480) | activated sludge metagenome | biome: Wastewater Treatment Plant; feature: Wastewater; material: Activated sludge; isolation source: activated biomass of a wastewater treatment plant treating wastewater... ... | reverse complement strand
TGTTCTTGATGCTGTCGCCGTTGCTGGCGTCGACGATGGAAACGAAGCGGCTCGACACGTCGTAAACGTTCGAGATCAGCGGGATGCGACGGATCAGCCTATCGAACAGGGTGGCGAGCCAAGAGCCCAAGCGCGAATGCACCAGCAGGCCGAGCGTGTAGATGCTGGCGATGATCACGCCGATGCCGATCAGATAAGGCGTGAGCTCGGAGGCGCCCGCGCCGAAACCGAGCGAGGTGAGGAAGCGGCCAAAGGCGCTGCTCGGCCCCAGATACTGGTTGATCAGAGAAAGTAGCCACGCGATGACGAAAATCGTGAGGAAGAGCGGCAGGGCGGCCAGAAGGCCCGTCAGGAACACGCGTCCGATCTTGCCCATAGAAGTTCCCCCCAGGTCGGTGCCCCGTTTCCATAACGGGGACTCAACGTATCAGCGTCTCCGGCTGCGTCATGGCCGTCAAGGTGTACGGCTCGGGCACTGGGTTGGGTGCGTGGCGTGGCATCCGGGAGACTCGTGCCGGGAATTGCGCCGATCCACAGCAAACCGCCGCCGCTTGCCATTGTCTTGGCGCGAAGCCCGCCGCAAGTATGCGCCTACTTAGGTGTTTTAGCGGAGGGTTGGAGATGACAAGTTTGCGGATCGGGCTGGCGGTCGTCATGACCGCGGCGTTTGCGGGTCATGCCGATGCGGCGTGCCGCACGGTTGTCGGCTCGGCTGACATGGTCACGCGCGACCTCGCGAAGTTCATGGCCAATGCCGCGCTCAAGAACGCCATCGAGGCGAAGGGCCTCAAGCCTTCGGGAGAGGTCGCGTTGTCCTGTAAAGACGATACCTTCACGACGTACTGCAAGGCGACACGCAAGGCTTGTAACTGAGTATTCGCGGAGCGTAGTTCAAACTCTTGCAGAGTTGGCTAGTCGTCGTCGCGGAGCATCGACAATGCGGCGCGGCGGTCGGCTGGCTTCAGCTTGAGGAACTGCGCGCGTGCCGTCTTGATGTCCTTCTCGAGCCCAGACTCCGACGCTGTGCGAAGCGCGACGGTTGTGGGATGATCGGGGCTGCAGATGAAGCTCAATGCCTTGGCAAGACGGCCCATGGCTTCGCGGTCGATCACCGGTTCCGACATTCCGACTATCCTTATGTACGCGACATTCGATTGGGCGCCGTCAGTTGCCCGGCCGGCCCGTCTTGCGCGGGCGGCCGCGGCGCGCTTTCTGCTCGGCTTCGGTTTGGATCTCGACGGTGCGGGCCGGCTTGGTGAGATCCGGCTTCTTCGGCCGCGGTCCGGAGGCCTTTTTCACCGCCAGCGACGCGTGCGGGCCCATCTCGTCGAGCGTCGGCTTGTGCGGGCCACGCACCCCTTCGCCGAACGCGCCAGCCTTCGTGCGCGGATCGATGTCTGGGCGGCGCGGGATGGCGCGGTCGGTACCGGGGCCCATGTCGTCGAGCGAGGGTTTGCGGACGCGTGACGACGGGCGCGATGCGGATTGCGCATAGGTCGGCTGCACCGGCTCGTAGTCGGTGGCGATGCGGGAGCGATTGTTCCCCTGGTCCGTGCCTGCTCCCGGTGCGCCGGCGGCGGGCGAGGGCGTTTTGCGTGCGGTTTTCGGCTCGGCGAGAACGTTGGCCTTGGCGCCGTACTTGCGCTCGCCCTTGAAGCTTCCGGCCTGGTCCTCGACGGCTGACTGGCGCGCGAGCGGATCATCGGCGACGGCAAGCTCGGTCTCGCGCAGCCGCTTGATCTCGTCGCGCAGCCGCGCGGCGGTCTCGAACTCGAGGTCGGCGGCGGCTTCGCGCATGCGCTGCTCCATGTCCTCGATGACGGCAGCGAGGTTGTGGCCGACCGTTGGGCTGTCGGCGAGGCCGGCGTCCACCGTAACGTGATCCTGCTCGTAGACGGACGACAGCACGTCCTGGATGTTGCGCTTGATGCTCTCCGGCGTGATGCCGTGCTCGGCATTGTAGGCCATCTGCTTTTCGCGGCGCCGATCGGTCTCGGCGATGGCGCGCTCCATGGAGCCGGTCATCTGGTCGGCGTAGAGGATGACCCGGCCGTCGACGTTGCGCGCCGCGCGGCCGATGGTCTGCACGAGCGAGGTCTCGCTGCGCAAAAAGCCTTCCTTGTCGGCGTCGAGAATGGCGACCAGCGCGCATTCCGGAATGTCGAGGCCCTCGCGAAGAAGGTTGATGCCGATCAGCACGTCGAACGCGCCGAGCCTGAGGTCGCGGATGATCTCGATGCGCTCCAGAGTCTCGATGTCCGAGTGCATGTAGCGCACGCGGATTCCCGCTTCGTGCATGTACTCGGTCAGGTCCTCGGCCATGCGCTTGGTCAGCGTGGTGACGAGCGAGCGGTAGCCCTTCTTCGCCACCTGCCGCACCTCGTCCAGCAGGTCGTCGACCTGGCTCTTGGCCGGGCGCACCTCGACCGGCGGGTCGATGAGGCCGGTGGGGCGGATGACCTGCTCGGCGAAGCTGCCGCCGGTCTCGGCCAGCTCCCAGCCGCCGGGCGTCGCCGAGACGGCGACGGTCTGCGGGCGCATGGCGTCCCATTCCTCGAAGCGCAACGGGCGGTTGTCCATGCAGGAGGGAAGGCGGAAGCCGTATTCCGCGAGCGTCGCCTTGCGGCGGTAGTCGCCGCGGAACATGCCGCCGATCTGGGGCACGGTGACGTGGCTCTCGTCGACGAACACGAGCGCGTTGTCGGGGAGATACTCGAACAGCGTCGGCGGCGGGTCGCCGGGATTGCGGCCCGTCAGATAGCGCGAATAGTTCTCGATGCCCGCGCAGGAGCCGGTCGCCTCCATCATCTCCATGTCGAAGACGGTGCGCTGCTCGAGGCGCTGGGCTTCGAGCAGCTTGCCGGTGGCGTAGAGCTCATCCAGTCGCTGCTTCAACTCGGCCTTGATCGACTTGATCGCCTGCTGCAGCGTCGGCTTAGGCGTCACGTAATGCGAGTTGGCGTAGAGCTTGATCAGCGCCAGGTCGTCGGTCTTCTGGCCGGTCAGGGGATCGAACTCGGTGATGCTTTCCACTTCGTCGCCGAAGAGCGAGATGCGCCAAGCGCGGTCCTCGTAGTGGGCCGGGAACACCTCCACCGTGTCGCCGCGGACGCGGAAATTGCCGCGCACGAAGGCCGCGTCGTTGCGGCGGTAGTGCAGCGCCACGAGATCGGCGAGGAGCTGGTCGCGCGAGAGGCGCTCGCCGAGCTTCACCGCGAAGGTCATGGCCGTATAGGTCTCGACCGAGCCGATACCGTAGATGCAGGAGACCGACGCGACGATGATGACGTCGTCGCGCTCGAGCAGCGCGCGCGTCGCCGCGTGGCGCATGCGGTCGATCTGCTCGTTGATGTCGGCTTCTTTCTCGATGTAGGTGTCCGTGCGCGGGACGTAGGCCTCCGGCTGGTAATAGTCGTAATAGGAGACGAAGTACTCGACCGCGTTATCCGGAAAGAAGCTCTTCATCTCGCCGTAGAGCTGCGCGGCGAGCGTCTTGTTGGGGGCCAGGATGAGCGCCGGGCGCTGGGTCGCCGCGATGACCTGGGCCATCGTGAACGTCTTGCCCGAGCCCGTCACGCCAAGCAGCACCTGCGTGCGCTCGTTCTCCTGCACGCCGGCGACGAGATCGGCGATAGCGGTCGGCTGGTCGCCCCTGGGCTCGTACTCGGAGACGATCTCGAAGCGCCGCCCGCCTTCGCTCTTCTCCGGACGCTCGGGACGGTGCGGCGTGAACATGCGGCTCTCGCCGGACACCAGCGGGTGTGAGGCGATCATCGGCTGGCGGGCGAGGATCTCCTTCGCCCGGTCGGTGCGCTCGTGCGGTCGCGTGAGGATGGCGTTGAGGCTGTCGCCAAGGCTCTCGCCGGCGGCGGCGCGCGGCGGCAGCGGGCCTTGCTGGCGGAGCGCGGGAAGCGGCTTCCGAGCCCCTTCGGCCTCCAGCCGGGCCTGCTCGGCGAAATAGGCCGGCCCGAGTTCTCCCAACGGGCCGGCGGCCGTGAACGACATCTGCGGCGCCTCGCCGAATCCCGGCGTGCCGGCCGCCGTTTCCACCGGCGGCGCGGGGGGCTTGCCGGATCGCCCGCGGGACGGCCGCGGGGCCTTCGACGAACCGGACGATTTCGGGGGACGGGCCATGGGCGGAATATGGGGGACAACCGGACGGCGATCAAATGCGCATCGGCGCCCGCGCCCGTCGACTTTTGGCCGGCGCCTTACCAATCCGTACGGTCCCGGCAAGACGGGCGTGAGGATCGGAGCGTCTTATGGCGCTCGTCGGGCTCGGCGAGCTGCAGGGCCCGGCAGCCGCCCGTCGCGTCATGTTGGCGGCGGCTGATACCATTCAACCTTGCGAGGTTTTTCCAATGTCTAAACGTATCGCCCTTGTGATGAGCGCCCTTCTGATGGCGGCCGGCTCGGCCGGCGCCGCTTCGGCTGCAAACGCCCAAAAGGCCCCCCATGTCGGGCATCCGCACACGCAGGCGTCGCTGCAGTGCTCGGCGGCGGCCGACGCCAAGGGGCTCCATGGAAAGGCGCGTGCCGCTTTCCGTCGCGATTGCCTGCACAAGGCCGCGGCGCACAGGGCCACGTACCACAAGCCGGCCCCGACCAAGCCGATGCATCCCGCCACGACGCACTCGAAGAGCCACGCGCCGGCGGACAAGACCTGACCGTCTGCCTCCGACTGCATGCCGCGCATTTGTTTCCTCGATCCTTTGGCGGACCCGCCCGATGCGGGTTCGTTTTTTTTGCCCTCCTGCCGTGACCTCGCGAAAAGACCGGAGCCCCGGCCGGCGGCGTGAGAAAAACCGGGTTTCATCCCGGGCGTCCGGAGTGGCCCTGAGGACACACTTGCCGGAATTGGCGCCCACGGGCAGGCCCGGCGGGCGGTTGCGCCCTTTGAATGCCTCGATTCATGCGCCATGTTGCACGCATGTGTTCCGCGGGGCCCAAAGGTCGGGTGCGCGGGCGGATCGATCTGGATGGATGGGCGATGAGATCTTTGATAGTCGCTGCGGTCGCAGGTGTCGCGGTTGTCGTGGGCGCACAGGCCGCGCTCGCGTTCTCGTTCGAAAGCCAGGGCACCTCGCAGCCTTCGGCCCAGGCTGCGCCGAAGGCCAATGCCGCGCCCACGATCGGCTTCGGAGCGATGGACCCTAACTCGGTGCTGCCGCCGATCGGCGAGTCGATCTCCGACAAGGGCTTCGACTTTGGCCCCGGCGCCTTCAACAACGGCCTCGCTCGCCAGCCGACGCGGAGCGAGTCGGTCGGACCCGGATGGCTTTATCCGCCGCGCTGACGGACCTCGTGATCGCCGAACGGATGCGGCGGCGCTCCATAGCGGGGCGCCGTTTTCCGTTGAACGCCGTTTCCGTTGAAGAGCGAGGCGTCGCCGCGGCGCTGTCTGGCGCGGCGGCACGCCATCAAGGCGTCGCCCGGGACGCGTGGCTTTCGCGCTCGAGCAGCTTGCGCTTGCGTTCGACGCCCCAGCGGTAGCCCGACAGCGTGCCGTCGTTGCGAACCACGCGATGGCACGGAATGGCCACGGCGATCTTGTTGGCCGCGCAGGCGGAAGCCACGGCCCGCACCGCTTTCGGCATGCCGATCCGGCCGGCGATCTCGCTGTAGGTCGCGGTGGTCCCGGCCGGGATCTCCCGCAATGCCTGCCAGACGCGGTGCTGGAACGCGGTGCCGCGAACGTCGAGCGGCAGATCGAGCCCGGTCTCCGGCGCTTCCACCAGCCCCACGACCTTTGCCATCACGTCCTCGAAGGCGCGATCGCCGCCGATGAGATTGGCTTTCGGAAAGCGGTCCTCGAGATCGTGCACGAGGGCTTCGGGGTCGTCGCCGAGCAGGATCGCCGCGATGCCCTTGTCGCTGGCTGCAACCAGGATCGAGCCCAGCGAGCATTCGCCGACCGCGAAGCGGATCTCGGCGTTGGCGCCGCCGGAGCGGAAATCCGTTGGGGTCATGCCGAGGGCGCCGGCGGACCCGGCATAGAACCGTCCGCTGGAATTGAACCCGGCCGCGTGGATGGCTTCGGTCACGGATGTGCTCCTCTTCAAGGTCTCGCGCACGCGCTTCTGGCGATGCGCGACGGCGTAGGCTTTGGGGGTGAGGCCGGCGACGGCCTTGAACACGCGATGGAAGTGGTACGGGCTGAGGCCCGTCGCGCGGGCCAGCGTGGCGAGCGTGGGCGCCTCCTCCGCCTCCTCGATCAGGCGGCACGCCTCGGCGACCTTCGCCGCATAACGATCGTGCAGCGACGGCTCGTTCGGCCGGCAGCGCCTGCAGGGACGGAAGCCCGCGCGCTCTGCGTCTTCGCACGTGGCATGGAAGGCCACGTTCTCGCGCTTCGCCAGCCGCGCAGGGCACGACGGCCGGCAATAGACGCCGGTGGTCGCCACGGAATAGTAGAACATGCCGTCGAAGACGCGGTCGCGGGTGCGGACGGCGTTCCAGTACGTCGTCTCGGCGCGCGTGTGCCCGGCCTCGGCGGGTCGGCGCCGGTCGGAGAGCCTCTGCATCTTTCGGTCTTTCTTCATCGCGGATCATTTCGAAAGATAGGCCGCCGGCGCCGGGTCTTCACTCCGATCCTTGCTTTCAAAACGGCACGTTTCGATTTTTTTTTCGGCGGTACGAAGTCGGAATCCATGGCCAGCGTTCTGCCGGGCAGCCGGCCCAGTCTGTGCCTCAAGGCAGCCAGTTGCCGCGCCAGGACCGCGGTATCCGGGAAAAGACAGGCCGGTCGGCAGTTATTAGCGATTACAAATCCTTAAGAGCCAACCTGTAAGGTCCGTGACCGGAAGCCGCAATGCGAAAGAAGCCGGTTGGGTGATGCGCTTATATGGCTGGACGTTCGCCTTGACCGTGGGAGTGCCGCTCGTTCTGGCCTCTGCCGGTGTGAGCCTGCTCTCTTACGATCTCGTGTCCCAGGTCTCCACCGGGGCCAACCAGGCCGACAATGACCGCAGCCGGGAAGTGGTGCATTCGGCCTTTGCGGCTGCAAAAGCCCAGATGCGGCAAACGGTTCTGGACAACGCGTTCCGCGATGACGCCGCCAGAAATGTCTATCCGCAAACCTCGTCAAAATGGGTCGCAAAGACATGGGCGGTCGGCACCTATGAAGCCGGGATCTACGACGCGTTCCTGATCGTCGAAGGCTCTTTGGGCTATGCGGTCGAGGGCTACCTGAAGGGAAAGCCCTTCCTTCCGGACACGTCAACGTACTTCAAAGGCCTGGACGTCCTGCTGGGTGGCCTGTCCACAGACACAAGCAGAACACAGGCGGCAGCTTCGGTCATGGAGGTGCCGGGCGGCTTAGCCCTCGTCGCTGCGTCTCCCATCCTGCCGACCTCGAAGGATATTCCGGTGCCGCAAGAAAAGCGGTACCTCGTCCTTATCGAGTATCTCGATGCAAGCTTTGTCGAAAACCTCGGTGACGAATACGTTCTCGATAACCTGCGCCTCGAGCCTCTATCTTCGACGTTTGACGGCTACTTGGTGTCCGGGGTCTACGGCGCTCCCGTTGCAAAGGCCGTTTGGGATGAAAGACGTCCCGGCGACCAGGCGCGCTCATTGGCAATGAACAAGGCTTTTGCCGCCGTAGGACTCCTGCTCCTTGTCATGGCTGGTATCGCGGCCTTGTGCTGGCGCCTCGTGCGGAGCCTTGCCGAGCGGGAGGACAGCGCGCGAAAAGACGCAAACCACGACGCCTTGACCGGTATCCTAAACCGGCCCGGCCTGTTGACGACATGCGGCGGACCCTCGGCGTTGCCTCATGCCGTCGTGTTCATCGATCTCGATGGCTTCAAGCATGTCAACGACTCGTACGGGCATTCCGCGGGCGATGAGCTGATCCGCATCGTCGCCGCCGGCTTCGCTGAGTTATCAGGGAAGCAGGCCCTTGCAGGGTTGGCACGCGTCGGCGGCGACGAGTTTGCCGCCGTGTTTTCCGGGGCCTCTGCCCTGGAAGATGCCAGGGCGTTTGCGGACGATGTGTTGGCATTCGTCGCCACGCCTTTCAACCTCAATGGCCGAAAAGCTCCGATAGGAGCCAGCATCGGAATTGCCTCCTCCGACGGCACCTTGGGCTTTCAGGAACTGCTTCGCCGCGCCGATGTTGCCATGTACCGCTCGAAGGAAAACGGCAAGAAGCGGATTACCGAATATGTCTCCGACCTGGACAAGGAAACCAGCGAGAACTGGGACATCGCCGAGGAGTTGCGCGCGATCATCCGGGAAGGCGCCATCGAGGTCCGCTACCAGCCCATCATGTGTGCCCGCAGTAACCGCATGGTCGGGGTCGAAGCGCTGGCCAGATGGCCCTCATCGTCGCCGAGGCAGGTTGGCACAGAACGCTTCATTGCCGTTGCGGAGCAGAACGGCCTCATTGACGATCTTGGAGACATTGTCCTTTCCAAAGCCTGTCACGACGGCCTGGCATGGCCGGACCTCAAGATTGCCGTAAACATTTCACCGGTTCAGCTGAAGAATGAAAAGCTGGTGGAGCGCACGCTCGCAACAATCAGCGCAAGCGGCATCGACGTGCGCCGCGTTGAGCTCGAAATCACCGAAAATGCCCTTCTCGATGACGTTCAGCGCGCCAATGCCGTTTTCAAACAATTCCGTGAGAACGGTCTCTCAATAGCACTGGATGATTTCGGCGCCGGCTTCAGCAGCATCTCCTACCTGAAACTCTTCTCCTTCGACAGGATCAAGATTGACCGGTCTCTCGTCGATGCGATGGAAACGGATTCCACCAAACGCAGTCTCATTCAAGGAACGATGGTGATTGCCGACGGGCTATCGATGGTTGTGACTGCCGAGGGCGTGGAGACTGCCGCTCAACGCAGGCTTCTCTCCATGCTCGGCTGCGGCAACCTTCAGGGCTATTTCTTTCACCGCCCGCTTGAGCGAAGCGCGATTTCGGCCCTCATCAACCGGCCCCGGAAGCAATCCAGCGTGGCGTAACTTGTCTCCGCATCCGAACTGACGAAACGCCGCGCACGGTAGCTCACGAGCAGGGGAGCTCACCATAATCCCGCACCAGGCATATGAATGTTTTCGCGCGCGTCCCTGTTGCCGTCTTTCGGGCGCCAGATGAGTGCGGCAAGCCATCAGGATCCGATTTATTCTCCGGGCTCCACCATGTCATCGACCTAAATACTGACCCAGCGAATGGGAGTTGGGCGAGGCTATAAGACCGGCGCGCGGCTTAGCGTGCGGACAACCGCATCCCGCCACAGCGCCAGCCGGCGCACTCGCTCCTCCTGCGCCATGCTTGGCGCGAAGCGGCGATCGAGTGCCCAGGTTTCCGCGAACTGATCGGGCGCGGGGTAGAGACCAGCCTGAAGTCCCGCGAGATAGGCAGCACCAAGCGCGGTGGTCTCACGTACAGTCGGCCGGTCGACGGGGGCACCGAGCACATCGGCCAAGCGCTGCATCGTCCACTCGGAGTCGACCATGCCTCCATCGACGCGCAGCACCGTCTCTCCCGGGCTGTTCCAGTCGCGCCTCATGGCGTCAACGAGATCGGCGGTCTGGAAGCAAACGGCCTCGAGCGCCGCACGCGCCAGCTCGTTCGACCCCGTGGCGCGCGTGAGCCCGAAGATGGCGCCGCGCGCTTCGGCGTCCCAGTAGGGCGCGCCAAGCCCGACGAACGCCGGCACCAGGATCACCTCCTGCGCGGGATCGGCCCGCTCGGCCATCGGACTGGCCTCGGAAGCCGAGGCCAAGATGTGCAGCCCGTCGCGCAGCCACTGAACGGCGGCGCCTGCAATGAAGATCGAGCCTTCTAGCGCGTAGGTCGTCTCGCCACCGAGCCGGTAGCCAATCGTGCTGAGAAGCCGGCTCTTCGAGGCCACGGCCTCGCGACCGGTGTTGAGCACGGCGAAGCAGCCGGTGCCGTAGGTCGATTTCATCATGCCAGGCTGGAAGCAGGCTTGCCCGACGAGGGCGGCCTGTTGGTCGCCGGCGATCCCTAAGATCGGGATCGGGCCGCCAAAATGCTCTGGTGCCGTGCTGCCGAAATTGGCGGCACAGTCGCGCACGTCGGGCAGCAAGTTCATGGGCACACCGAATATCTTGCAAAGCCTCGGGTCCCACGCGTTCCTGTGAATGTCGAACAGGAGTGTGCGCCCGGCATTGGTGGCGTCGGTTGCGTGCTCTGCGCCTGCGGTCAGTCGCCAAAGCAGGAAGCTGTCGATCGTGCCAAAGGCCAGTTCACCGCGCTCAGCCCGCTCGCGCGCGCCCGGCACGTGGTGCAAAAGCCACCCGATCTTGGTGCCGGAGAAATAAGGATCGAGCAGCAGTCCGGTGGCGGACGAAACGCGTGCTTCATGCCCGGCATCCTTCAGGCGCTGGCAGGTGTCGGCGGTGCGGCGATCCTGCCAGACGATAGCGCGATGGATCGGCCGGCCCGTGGCGCGCTCCCAGACCACAGTCGTTTCGCGTTGGTTGGTGATGCCGATGCCGGCGATGTCGCGCGCCGTGAGCCCAGCTTTGGCGAGGGCCGCTCGGGCGGTTGAGAGCACAGTGCGCAAGATGTCCTCGGGATCGTGCTCAACCCAACCCGGCGCGGGGTAGTGTTGCGGCAGTTCCTCCTGTGCGATGGCAGCGATCGTCATATCGGCACGAAATACGACCGCTCGCGACGACGTCGTCCCCTGGTCGATAGCGAGGACATGACTCGTCATGGTTCGCAATCCCCTTGGCAGCAGAGCTTCGGCTGCAGGACTGTAGCCGACCCGGCCCAGAGGTGCATACGGTCCTGGAAATGAGCGCGTGCGGACCTCGATGGTCCCTATAGAACGTCGAAGTAGGCCCTGAGCGCAACGAGCTCAGTAGGACCATCGAGTGCACCTGGTCGCCTGATGTTTCATGTGCTGGGAGCGCTGGCTGAGTTTGAGAGATCTTTGATCGTGGAGCGAACCACAGCAGGCTTGGCATCTCCGCGGGCGCGAGGAAAAATCCTCGGTCATCCACGCAAGCTCTCGTCGCAGGAGATCGATGCGGCGGCAGTCGACACGGCCCAATCCACCCGGTCACCGCCTGATGTTGCCCGGTCGCTATCCGTGTCGACGTCGACGCTCAGGCGAGCGCTGCAAGAGCGAACGCCGAACACGACGCGAAGGGTTGCGAAAAGCTCGAAAATCCGGAGAGACAGCGAAGGTTTTTGAGTGGCAGTGAAGACCAACAAGGGGCCGCGAGCGGCGTAGAGCGTACGGGTAGCGGCGTGTAATTATGGATCGAGCGGGGGAGAACCCCGACACGGGTGTAAGGGGGCTATTCAGCGGCGCCCAAGGCATCGAACAATGAGCCATTGATTTTAAATGTAAAAATGGCTCGCCGCGACCGTAGAAAATGAGAACTACGAAATCACGATTCCCCTACGAAGGGCCACGCCGGGGCAACCGAAACTACGCAAACGTGACCGGGACCGGGCTGAGGCCATTCGCCTTGCTGGCGGACCAAAGCCAACTTTGAGGGAGCGGGCTGTGGCGTTGGCTCGCGAGCGGGGCGAGGTCCAGACGGCCGAACTGAGCGCGATCGGGATTCCCCGCTGCTATCTCTCAAAGATGTGCATCGAGGGGCTCCTCGTCAAGGTCGGCTATGGTCGGTATCGCGCAGCGGGTACAACCGAGGGCTTTTCTGATCCGACGATGTCAGAGTGAGGCTGCTGTTGCCTGCTGTGCAATAAGGGTGCTGAACGGGCGCATGTCGGAGTCGAACTCACTACTCTGACAGCTATCAGAACCCACGGCCGTAGCGCTGAGACAGCGAGCCGCCGGCACTTGTTGCTGAGGCGGCCATCATTGTTCCGTATCAGAAGCCCGCGCATTTGCTCGGCCCCCGCGTGTCTATCCCCAGCAATCTGTTGGCAACCTCCAGATCGGGAAGTGCCGAACCGGAACGAATCAAGCACACTCCTCGCAAGGAGATCTGCCATGACCTTGCACAGAGAGGCCGTCTCAACGCTCGCGCCGCTGTTCCGCGCCCCTGATGAGCCGCGTCCCCTGATCCTGCTGGGGGCGGGGGCTTCGTTTCGCTCCGGCGTGCCGACGGCTGCAGAGGCCGTCAAGCAAATCGCCCGGCTCGTCTACTCGGAGCGGCAACTCGCTGGCGCGCGGCCCCCCGAGCGGGTGAAGCCCGGAGAGTGGGAGCCCTGGCTGCAAAGCTTTCCATGGTTCATCCATGGCGCTGACCGGCTGGCAGAGAATTTCCCGCTTGTCGTCGATCACCTGCTGCGGCCCGCCGAGTTCCGCAAGCGTGTCCTGACCGAGCTGATGCGCCCGCAAAACGAAATCAGCGCCGGATACAATGTCTTGTCCAGCTTCGTCATGCGCGGCCTCGTCAGCACCATGCTGACAACGAATTTCGACCCTTGCCTGCCCGACTCGCTGAAGGCGCGCCAGCCGCACATCCGCACTATCCACGAGGTCAACCGCAGTCCTGGCGACACTGCCCAGTTCGGCGTTTTCAACAAATGCCAGATCGTCTGGTTGCACGGACGCGCCGAGCACTATTCCGACAGAAATGCGTCGGGCGAGGTCGCGAGCGCCGACGCCGCGCTCGTCGGTTTGCTCCGCCCGCTTCTCGACGGCGCTCCGATCATCGTCATTGGCTATCGTGGTGCCGAGCCTTCAATCATGGAAGGGCTCTTCGGGCAGAACAAGGAGGGCAGACTCGATTTCCCTCACGGTATCTACTGGTGCATCCGCCGCGGCGAAACTCCCCATCCTTACGTCGAGGCGCTTGCGCGTCGAGTTGGGGCCAACTTCCGCTTCGTCCAGATCGACGGCTTCGACGAACTGCTCCTCGCGCTCGACAAGGAGCTTGAGGGAGAAGATCGCTACAGCTCGCAGGCCGCTCTCGCGAGCCAGTCCCGCCGCATACCGGCCTTCGACGAGCGCGTCGTTGACGGCGCGGCGCTAGACGACATCGACCTCGATCTTGCCCTCACGGTAATGCGCGAATACTGCGTCAAGCTCAAGCGCGCGCCCGTCACCCGCGAGACGCTTACTCCTCTGATGCGCGAGCAGGGCTTGCTCGTATATGAAGGAGGCACGGACAAAGTCACCGCCGGCGCGATCCTTCTCTTCGGCAAGAATACGCAGGCATTCTATCCGCATGCCGCGATAACGCTTACCGAGGCGGGTAAGAAGCGCGAGCTGTTCGAGGGCAACCTCATCGCGCAGCACCGGGCCTTGCTCGCCAAGTTGGAGAGCGCGGACGTGAATCCGCCGCTCAAGGTCAAGAAGCGGCGCCAGCACGATGAGCGCAGCGCATACCCGCCGCGCGCGCTCGTCGAGCTACTCGTCAATATGATCGTCCACCGCGACTATGACGTGCACGAGCCGGCGCGCATCGACATCACGCCTAGCGCAGAGATCGCGTTCTCCAATCCCGGCGGCCTCACGCAAAAGGTCGCGCGGCTCGTCACGCTCGGCGATGACGGCCGCTTCACGCTGACCGAGAGCGTTTCGGATACTCGCAATCCCGCTCTTTGCGACATCTTCTTCGGCATGAGCGCTATGGAGCGGGAAGGCACGGGGCTGATCGATGTCGGCCAGCTCATGACGGGATGGGGCGGCGCGTCGGCCTTCTACCATCATGGCGTCGAAGGCTGGTTCGAGGCCCGGGTGGCGCAGCCGCAGGCTTCCGCCGGCTCGCAGACGGTTGCGCGTTCCGACGTACCGACCGGCATCTATGTGCTCAACACGCTGCCGTTCAGCGTCGTGCCCGAAACGATCTCCATAGTGCAGCTTGCGAAGCCATGGGAAGATCTCTCGCGAAATGTCGATTTCTCCGAATGCGGCACGTTCATCGTTCGCGGCTCAGAGCTCTGGAGCTTCACGCCGCTTCCGGTTTTCGCCGGACTGATCGGCCCCGTGATGGACCATGAGGTCAGCGTGACTGTGGCCCGCGAACACGTTGAAGCATCAGAGGATTCAAAGCGCGTTCTGTCGTGGCTGCTGCGCAAGCATTGGGAGCGTCATCTGCGCGGCTTCGCCGAACAGGGCCTCGTCCTTGAAGGCAGGAAAAAGCACCGCGCCTATTTCGAGGCGAAGGAGGGCGGCCTCAACCGGCTGATCGCATGGGACAGTCGACAGCGGCGCGGGAACAAGCGTGAAGTCGCGAAGAAGCGCGGCGAGGGATACCGCGCCTGGTTCGAAAACGAGGGCTTCGGCTACGACATCGTCGAATTCGGTGGGCAGTGGGGCGTGCGCATCAAGCCATTCTACATGTTCACCGGCCGCGACGGCAAAAAGCCGCTGCCGTCTTTCGCCCGCGCGGCAAAGGCGACAAGCCGCGTGAAGTTCGACCGCAACAAGAACGTCGAGGCCGACCTATCCTTCTGGAGCAGTTTCCTGGGGCGGGGCGGCGAAACCATCAACATCGGCGGCCGGCACGTCGATGATCTGCTGCTCGACGCCGCGTTCCTCACCGTTGAAGTGCCGGAGATTGGATTGATCGGGGATGAGCCTGAACATCAAAATCGAATGCCTGCCTGAACCGGCGCTATTGTTCGGACACGGCGAAACCGGGCCCGATCCCCGGCGTACCATGGCAAAGGCCGGGGCCGTCGATACGGCTGTCAAAGACATCAGCCTTGCGCTTGTCGGTGCGGCCGAAGACGTAGTCCTTGCCCGCCGGTGGCTCGCCCGGCTCAACGGCTTTGCCGTCGCCCGCGAAAAGAACGCGCGCCGCTACCGCGACTGGCCCGGCGCCAAGCGCGCGCTCGGCGTCAACTTCGTCGTAGAGGATCGGTTCGTGCGGCCGCTCGACGATGAGCGCCTGAAGTTCGCCATGAACCGTCCGTCACTGCCAGAGCGGTTCGAGGACCTGCTCGATCTTTTCGACGCCAAGATCCAGACGTTCTTCGGCGATACGCGTCCGGACTGTATCGTTGTCTGTTTGCCTGACGAGGCGGCCGACATGCGGATCAGCAATCCGCGGCTGTCGCCGAACGAGCGCCATGCGCTGGAGCGCCTGCAGCGCGAGGAGGAGCAAGACCAGCTCTCTCTCTTCCAGCCGGACCCGGAGGAGCTGAAGGCAGCCGAGGAGCTTCGGACGCAGGCGGAAGATCTTTTGTTCCGCACGTTCTACCGCGCGCTCAAGGCAAAGATCATGACGCACCAGAACCCGGTGCCGATCCAGGTTCTGCGCCGCGAGACCTACATGCGTCCGGACAATGAAGGACAGAGCGTTGCGACGCGGGCATGGAATCTCGCGACCTCACTCTATTACAAGGCCGGGCACGAGCCGTGGCGTCCGGCAGGCTTGCCTGCAAACACGTGCTTTATCGGTATCTCGTTTCACCACTTGAAGCGCCGCGAAGGCGATGTCGTCTACGCCAGTGTGGCGCAAGCGTTCTCCAGCGATGTGGAGCCATTTGCGCTTAAGGGCGCGACGCTCCCACACGATCAACGTCATAACCGCCAGCCCTACATGACGGAGCGCCAGGCAGCGGACCTCATGAACGATGTGCTCGACAAGTATAAGGAGCTTGCGGGCGTCGCTCCGGCGCGTGTCGTCGTCCACAAAACTACAATGTATCACAGCGAGGAGGAGGCCGGTTTCAGAGGCGCGGCCGAGGCGCGGGTCCCAGTGTGCGATCTCATCTGGATGCGCAGCACGGCGTTCCGCCTCATCAGGCGCGGCACGCAGGAACCGTGGCGGGGTACGCTATGTTCTGTGGGCAATGAGACATATCTATTCACCAGCGGCTATGTGCCGTGGTGGGAAGAATATCCGGGGCCTCACATTCCCGCGCCGCTGCAGATCGGTGCGTGCGGTCCGACCGATATCCGCCAGCGCGCCTCTGAAATTCTTGCACTGACCAAGATGAACTGGAACTCAAGCGAAGGCATCGGGCGGCACCCCATCACCGTCTCGTTCGCGCGCAAGGTGGGACTGCTTATGACGGAGCTTTCCGACAATCAGGTGCCTAACCCCTCATACCGCTACTACTCGTGAGCGAGGAGGCGGGACCACGTGGCGCTGGAAGCGACCCTCGACCACCTTCTGCACAACGTGCTCGCTGCCGCAGCGGACTACGAAGCTGCCGAGCAAGCTTTGACACAGGCCTACAAGGGAGACTCAGCTCCTGCTGCGTGGGAAGCGGCGGCGCGGGCGGCAAAGCGCCGTGCCGCGGAGGTCGCCATCGCGATAGACGGGCTCACATTCTCGCCGATGATGTACAATATCAAGACGGGGTGGGCCGGAATTCGGAAGCGGGACAATGATGAAATTGTCATCATTGTATCGTCGCTTCGAACACTTCATGCAGCGAAGCTTTCATTCCTCTTCACAGATCGGCATGCATATCTCGCCGCCGCCCGGTTTTTTTCCGACCTAGCGCGACTGGATCAGATCGACTGGGAGATGCTGCAGCGTCGGGATTTCCGCAATGATCCTGACGACCCATCGAAGATGGAGCGTTATCAGGCCGAAGCTCTTGTTCACAAGTATGTGCCGCTCGACGCGCTATCGGGCTTCGTCTGCTACAGTGACGAGGTACGCGAATCTTTGGCTAAAGCATTGGCTGAACGCAAGCAGACCATGAAGGTGGTCAAGAGACCGAGCTGGTACTTCTGATGGAATTCACGCGTGGCAATCTATTCGACGCCAAGGTCGACGCACTAGTCAACACCGTCAACACGGTCGGTGTGATGGGCAAAGGTATTGCCTTGATGTTCAAGGAAGCGTTCCCAGAGAACTTCAAAGCTTACCAAGCCGCATGCAAGAAGAAGGAGGTTCGGGTTGGTCGCATGTTCGTGACCGAGAACCCCTCCTGGCTCGGCCCGAAGTGGATCATCAATTTTCCGACAAAGGAACATTGGCGTGGTAGCTCAAAGATGGAGTGGGTTGAGAGTGGTCTTGAGGATTTGAAGCGCGTCATCCTCGAGAAGAACATTCGGTCGATTGCGATCCCACCTTTGGGCAGCGGTAACGGTGGCCTCAACTGGGCCGACGTACGACCGAAAATAGAAGCGGCGCTTAGTACGCTGACTGATGTCAGCGTGATTGTGTATGAGCCTGTTGAGCAGTATCAGAACGTCTCCAAGCGCTCGGGCGTTGAAAAGTTGACGCCAGCACGTGCGCTGGTGGCCGAACTCGTGCGGAGATATTGGATTCTCGGCATCGAGTGCTCGTTGCTTGAAGTTCAGAAGCTTGCGTACTTTCTGGAACGCAGCATTCAGGCGCTGCATCTGCCAAATCCGCTCGATCTCCGCTTCCAGGCCGACAGGTACGGTCCCTATGCCAGTCGTTTGGCTCACTTGCTTGATGGGCTTGATGGCAGCTACCTCCATTGTGGTAAGTGAACCGCCCCGGGTTTGCCG
>JRYH01002239.1_pt1 | contig 17396 bp, 12 predicted proteins | sample 235351 | NCBI WGS metagenome assembly JRYH01 (sample SAMN03074221, study PRJNA261480) | activated sludge metagenome | biome: Wastewater Treatment Plant; feature: Wastewater; material: Activated sludge; isolation source: activated biomass of a wastewater treatment plant treating wastewater... ... | reverse complement strand
TGCGCATCGCGCTGCGCGCGGCGGCGGAGGCATCGGCGTCGAGCTGGCGGAACCACCAGGCGACGAGTTCGACCAGCGTGCGCACGCCGTTGAAGTCGCGCTCCTCGGCGCTGGCGAGGCCGGGCCAGCGTTCCGGGCTGTCGACCGCCAGGCGGTTGGCCTCGGCGGCCGTCGCCCAGTCGAGGCGGATGGACGGCGAAATGGTGCGCAGGCGGGCGAGCAGGCAGCCGGCGGCGGCGTCGAGGCGCTGGTGCAGCGCCCGCGCCGGCTCGCGCAGCAGCGGCGACGGAATGGCGAGCAGGTCGTCGAGCGCGAGGATCGCGCTGCCCTGGCGCTGCAGGTCCGTCAGCGCGGCGGCGTCGAAGGGGCGCATCGCGACTTCGCGCACCAGCGCATCGTTCTGCTGCGCCAGTCCGGCGAGCACCGGCGTGGCGAAGGCGGCGGCTACCACCGTGCGGTTCAACTGCAGCGCGAGCTTGTGCCGGCGCGCATCGACGAGGCCGGCGAGGATCTCCCGCCCCGGCAGTAGATGGCCGAGCGGGCGCAGGCCCGCCCAGTCGCCGGCTGGGATGGCGTAGACCGCCTCCATGAAGGGCAGGAGCGCGGCGGGCAGCGCGGTGTCGCGCCCGGCGCAGCCGGGCACCAGGTCGTCCGGGCTGGACGGGCGCAGGTCCAGCGGATCGGGCAGCGTGCGGCCGAGCGGGGTCTCGCGCACCTTGACGTAGAACAGGCCGACATGGCTTTCGATGATGCGGCGGCGCTCGGCATGGGCGGCCTCGACCTCGCGCCAGTGCTCGGCCAGCAGGCGCTGCGCGACGGCGTAGTCGTCGAGCGCTTCGGCGCGTTCGCGTTCGCGCACGTCGAGCTGGCGGATCTCGCCGGGGATGTCGGCCTCCAATGCCGCGAGCCGGGCGCGCAGGTCTTCGACGGTCTGCTGGTGGCGGCGGCGCAGCGTGATCAGCGCGCCGCGCAGCGCCTCGATCTTGGCGATGTCGTCGGCGATGGTCTTGCCGGCCGAGAACAGCGCCGATTCGTCGTTGTGCGGCGTGCCGTCGGGCCCGGCCTCTCCCGGCTTGGCGAGTGCGCGGTCGAGCCGGGGGCGCAGCAGCAGGCCCGCGGCAGAGTGCAGGTCCGGGGCGATGCGCAGGCGGAAGGCGGGCGCCTCCCTGTCGTCGGCGATGACGCCGAGGCGGCGCAGTTCGGCCGGCTGCAGGTGGTCGTCGAGGAAGTCGCAGATGCGGTCGATCAGCGACTTTGCCTGGTTCCGGCGGGTGTCGGCCTTGTCGCGCAGATCGAGCAGCTCGCGCTGCACGTTTACGAAGCTGTCCTTGATCAGGTTGATGTGCGACAGCATGCCCTTGCCGGTGGAGGGGGCCTTGTTGAAGACGGGTTCCGTGAGCGGCTCCTTCGGCTGGGCGAATTGCAGCGGCAGCGTGCCGAGCGCGGCGAGGGTGCCGGCGGAGAGCAGGCTTTCCTGCTGCAAGGCGCCGGAGAGCAGGGCGTTGGTGGTGAAGGCGCCCGTCTGCGGTGTCGTTGCAAGCTTCTGTTCGTTGAAGTTCACCGTTCCGCTGGCGAAGCTGTTGAAGAGTTCGCTCATTTCGGATTCTCCGTCCTGGCCACAGGGGTGAACTGGGCCGTCGTCGTCCAGCGCACCAGTTGCGCGCCCAGGCCGTCGCCGGCCACGCCGCCCGCGAGCGCGCTGAAGGACACCGTCAGCGCATCGAGTTGCTGGCGCTGCAGGCCGAGGAAATCATTGACTTCTTCGAGCAGGCGGAAGCTCTGGTCCAGCGCGGCTTCCAGATGGCGGATGTCGTCGCGCAGCTTGTCGCGCTGGAACAGCAGGCCGTCGCCGTCGGGCGCGGCGGGGGCGACGCTGCCGTAGTCTTCCGGCGCGGGATGCGGTTCGGCGAGGTGGCTGGCATAGGGCTCGGGCAGTTCTTCGGGCGGCAGGCTGCCGGCGCGGTCGCTGACGAGCTTGTTGCGGTAGTGCCCGGGATCGGGCGGCGGCGAGGCGATCAGCCCCGGCGCGCGCAGGGCCTTCAACTGCGCGGCGGAAAGGCCGTGGAACAGCGCGTACCACTGCTGCTTCCATGCTTCGTATGCGCGGGTGGCCGTTTCCGCGCGGCGGAACAGTTCGTCCTCCAGGCGGGTGTCGCGCTGCGGCAGGTCGAACAGGTCGCGGCGGTAGTCGAGGTCGGGAATCGCCAGCAGCAGGCGGATGCGCTCGCCCAGGCCGTGGATCAGGTCGACGCTGCCGCGCGGAAGTTCGTCCGTGACCACGCCTTCGATGGTGCCCGCCGGCACCGGCGCAAGCTCGACCTGCAGGTCGGCCGGCAGGAAGGCCAGCGACGGCGCCCTGGCCGCCGGATCGCGCAGCAGCGCGGCGGGCAGCGGTCCGGCGGCCGGCAGGTAGTCGAGGCCGAGCAGCTCGGCGAGGGTCTGCGTCGGCGCACCCGGCAGCGGCGCGGCGTGGGCGCGCTGCCAGGCGTCGAGGGCCGCGACCGTGTGCGCGAGCAGCGTGTGCGCGGCAGCGTCCGGTCCGGCCAGCAGCCGGCCGGCGAGCGGGTCGAACCACACCGGCAGCCGGTCGACGATCTTGACCAGCCCCAGCGGCACCGCGCCGCTGTCGGCGCGGAACGGCGCTTCGCGCAGCAGGCGGACGCCGATGCGGTTGGCCGCGCGCGCCTGCGGCATCGCCATCAGCCGCGGGCTGCCGGAGACGCGCTGCAGGCCCAGCAGGCTCACGGTCTCGATGCGCCGCTCGGCGAGCGGGTCGGCTTCGGTGCGGGTGCAGGGCTCCTGCGCGGCCCTGTCGTCGATGGGCTCGACCGCGCTGCGTATCGTCAGCAGGAAGAGGCCGTCGCGCAGCGGGCTGTCCTGGTCGCGTTCGGCCTGCGCGGCAAGGTCGGTCCACGCCTGGTCGAGCGGATGGAAGAGGCGGATCAGCTGCCCCGCGGCGCCGACCGCCAGGCCCGGCTGCACGCGCACGCGGGTGTCCTCGCCGCTGCCGGAAAAGGCCGTGGCGAGGCCTTCGACGATGCCGGGCGCGAGGCTCGCCAGCAGCGGCGCGATGCGGTCGTCGACATAGGCCTGCAGGCGCTCGAACTCGCGCTCGCCGAGCGCGCGGCCGGCAAAGAGGTTCAGCCGGCGCGGATCGCCGGCGCGCCGTTCCGGCTCGTGCAGGCGGATGGACAGCGGCACGCGCGGCAGCAGCGTCAGCGCCGGGCGCAAGGCCAGTGCGGCGAGCAGGCCGGGCGGCAGGAAGGACGTGGTGGCCATGATGTGCTTCTCCTTGCCGTCAGCCGATCAGCGACTCCCACAGCCTGATCTGGGCCGCGGCCAGTCCGTAGTTCTTGCCTTCGGCGACGAAGAACTTCGGCAGATCGACGTCGCCGCCGCTCTTGAACAGGTGTTCGCGGAGCTTCTCGAAGTGCGCGACATCGGCCCTGGCGATGGCCTGCATGCTCGGCCACAGCGCCCGCTCGGTGCGGCGCTCGGCCAGGCCGACGATCTGCACCGCGGCCAGGCGCGCGCTGCCGTCGGCGCCGATCAGCGCGTCGGCAGCGGCGGCGGCCTTGATGCCGGCTTCGTCCGCGCCGCGCGTCCGGGCGAGGATTTCGAGCGACAGCATGGTTTGCAGGTCGGGGGCGCGCGCGGCCTCCAGCTTCAGCTTCTCGGCTTCCGCTTCCGCTTTGGTCGCCCGGCTTTCCAGGGCCGTGCGTTCGGCGCCCAGGGCCTTGTTGTCGCTTGCCGCCTTGTCGAGCGCGGCCTGCATTTCGGCGATGCGCGTACTGCCCCTGGCTTCGCGTTCGAGGCTGGCTTCGAGCCGGGTGCGCGCATCGGCGATTTCGGCGCCGGTGCTGTCCTGCGTCCTGCGCGCGGCTTCGATGTCCGCCTTCAGCTTGTCGATTTCCTCGCGCGCGGCCTTCAGATCGGCATCGGTACCGCCTGCCGTTTCCAGCCTGATCCTGACCTCCCTCAGTTCGGCCTCGAGCTGGGCGATTTGCAGTTGCGCGGCCTTCAACTGGGCGGCAAGCGTGGAGCCTTCCCTGTCCAGCGCGGCGGATCGGGCGCGTTCGTCGTCGAGCATCCCGGAAAGCTCGTCGATGCGCCGCTTCACCGTCTCGTCGATTGGCGAGGCGGCCGTCTTCAGGCGCTCGATCTCGGCGCGCGCGGCGTCGAGATCGGCTTTCAACTTGTCGATCTGCGCGCTGGTGGCTTCGAGTGCATTGGCGAGCACGGCGGCGTTGCGCTGGTCCGATCTCAGCGTCTCGATCTCCTTCCGCGCAGCCTCCAGCGCCAGCGCCAGGCGCTCGATTTCGGCCAGCGCATCGGCCAGGCGCTGGTCGCCGCCGAGGGCGACCGCCTTTTCCAGTTCGGCGATGCGGATCTTCAGGCGCGCGGCTTCGGCTTCCAGCGCGCCGCGCGCTTCCTCGGCCGTGTCGGCGGCTTCGAGGGCGGCGTCCAGTTCGTCTTCGAGCCGGGCGGCATCCGGCGGCAGGGCCGCGGAGGGCGGCGGCAGCGTGGTGCCGAGCGCCAGCACGCCGGCGCTGACGGCGGTTTCGGCGGTGCGCGGCGGCCGGCGCACGTAGAGGATTTCGTCCGGATTCGCCTCGGCCCAGATCGCGCGCCAGACGTCAGCGTCGGTATCGATGCGGTGGATGGGGGGCTGCGGCAGCACGCGCAGCGCGAGGCGATCCAGGCGCGCGAGGCGGCCGAGCGCGCGCGGCACGGCCTCGGCCGGCGCTTCGAGTTGGCGGGCGCGCAGCGCGAAGGCCGCGTCGCTCATCGGCACCAGCACCATCACGTCGCAGTCGGCGTCGCGTTCGAGGTCGATGGGGGCGAGATGGGCGGAATCGGCCAGCACCGCGGCCAGTTCGCTGCGGCGCAGCGGCGCGATGCTGACTTCGAAATCCTTGGGGAAGAACTGCTGGCGGCCGCCGACCGGGTCGATCGAATCCTGCGGCAGCGAGCCCCAGGGCGGCAGCACGCGGAAGTACTGGCTGGCGGCGAAGGCGCCGCGCAGTCCGCTGCTGCGCCGCGCCGCGAGCACCGCCTGCAGCAGTTCCTGGTAATGCGCGGCGAGATCCTGCTGGATCGCGTTCGGGGTGTTCAGCGCGCGCTGCGGCCGGCGCAGCAGGCCGCGGTCCAGCCACAGGATGCGGCCGCGCTCGACGGCGATCAGGCCCAGCGCCACGGCGTCGTCGGACGGCAGCGCGAGGCGTTCGCCGCTGCCCAGCAGCTCGCGCGCGAGGTTCGCGCGCACCGCGATCTCGTCCTGCTGCGGCAAGGGCAGCGGCAGCGGGACCAGGCGCAGCTCGACGCCTTCGGCCCATGCGGAAACATGCGGCGTGCGCGGCGCGGAAAGATCCTTCGGGTAGGCCTCGGCGATGCCGTCGATCATCTCGGCGTGCGTCAGCGCCAGCGCGTACAGGCCGCGCGCATGGCTGCGGAAGCGGCCGTCGTTGAGGGTGGCGATCAGGCCGCTGTCGAGCAGGTCGATGGTCAGCGGCGTGTCGTTGAGCTGCAGCACGCGGCCGGATGGCGCGATCGCGATGCCGGGCGCGACTTCGAGCACGTGGCCGGACTTCAGGCTCGGCTCCAGCCCGCGCACGATGCCGGCGCCGAAGACCTGGCCGAGTTCGAGCAGGCGTTCGTCGAGGTAGATCTGGTCGCGGTTCAGGTCCGAGGCCTTCAACAACTGGCCGTCGAAGTAGTTGGTGCGCGACAGCAGCGGGTCGATGCTGGAGATGCGTTCGCCGGCCGCGTTGGTCGTGCCGGTGCGCAGCGGGGTGAAGTGGATGGTGGCCATGGCGGCTCCTTAGGCGCGGATCAGCCGGGCAAGCGCGGCGGCATTGAACAGGAAGGGGCGCACGAGGTTGTCCACCTCGATGCGGCGCGGGTTGACGACGAGGCCGGGCCCGAGCTCGGCCTCAGACTCAGACTCAGACCCGGGCGCCGGCGGCGTCAGGCGGATCGCGATGCGCGCGAGCAGCGTGCGCGCGAGCAGCGCCGGCTCGGTCAGGAAAGCCTGGCGGGCAACCAGCGCCTGGTTGTCGTCGCCGAGCGAATGCAGCAGGCGGGCGCCGAGTTCGAGCTGGCCGCGCGCGCCGCCGCTGGCGGCTTCGATGCGGCTGCGCTCGCTTTCGCCGAGCCTGTCCTCGATCGCGTCGAAGGGCCGGATGCGGGCGTGGGCGGCGAAGAGGTGTTCGTCGTCGGCGACGTCCTGCGGGCGCTCGGCGGCCAGTTCGAACAGCACGCAGTCCGCGACCCGGCTGGGCTGCACCGGATCGGTGCCGGCATTGATCCCGGTCGCCAGCACCGGCTGCAGGCCGCTGGCGCAGTCCTGGTAGCGCATCGTGACCTTGAGCCACAGCAGGTTGCCGGGTTCGTCATAGCCGTCGCGGATCAGTGCGCCCCACGCCGCCTCGTCCTCGAACTGGGCGGTGAGCCAGGCGCCGAGATCGACGCAGTAGGGCTCGGCGGCGCTGACTTCGCGGCCGAGGCCATCGACGCCGATGCCGGGGCTGACGACCAGGCGCACGCGCACGTTGTCGGTGTCGTTGCCGGGGTCTTCCGCGCGCATGCTCACGCGCAGGCCGGCCACGGTGCCGGCGCCGTGCAGCCAGTAGCCGTGGCGCGTCGCGCGGCGGCGGTGGTAGTCCTGCTCGGCGCGCGTCGCTTCCAGCCCGAGCAGCATGCCGGGCTGGTGGCTGACGCGCTTCAGCGCCTCCTCGAAACGGCCGTCGCTGGCGAGGCTGGCATCGCAGTTGTCGTCGGGCTTGCTCATGCCCTTCTCCTTTCTGGTCCTTTACGGTCCGTCACCGGCGCCCGCCCCGACGGCCACCGCATGCTCGGGGTCGAGCGCCACAGGGTTGTGCAGCAGATCGCCGCGGCCCAGGCGCGTGCGCTCGAGCACGACGCGGCCGGACGGCGGCCGGGTTTCCAGCCAGGTGTCGATGCCGAGCAGCGGCGACAGGCCGAGCACGAAGGGGTGCTCGCTGCTGCGGACGGCCCATTGCACGGTCGCCGGCACCAGCGCCGGCAGCGCATCGCGCACCACCGCCTGCAGGCCGCGCGCCGGGCCGTGCAGGATCACCGTCAGGCGCCGCGAGGCTTCGTCGAAGAAGCGCTCGACCACCGCCGCTTCGCCCTGGCGTTCGGCCACTTCCGGCGCGAACAGGGCGAGGAACTCGCGCGCCATGTCGTCCGACAGGATCAGGCTGTCGCCGACGATGCTGTTGCCCGACTGCCCGGTGCCCAGCGTCAGCGGATGGCCGCGGTCGTCCATGTCGATGCCGAGGAGGGTCGCCATCGTGCGGCGCAGGCGGAAGTGCTCGACCGGGATCACCGCGCCGCGCGCGACCGCGCCGTCGGTCAGGATGTCGAGCGCCAGCAGCAGCCCGCGATAGCTGCCGTGCGTCTGCTGCAGCGCGCCCTGGGATGCGAGCCAGCGGCGGCGGCGGGCCTCGGGCCAGTGGCCGGGCAGGGCGGTGCCGAGGACATGCGCCAGCCAGGGCAGGTGCGCGGCCGGCGCCGCCGCCGGATCGACGAGGATTTCGCTGGCGGCGATGCGGTCCTCGAGCGGCGTCAGTACGCCCTCGAAACTCGCCAGCAGGCGTTCGCGCAGGTCCGCGCCGTTGGCCGGCACCCCGTCCGCCACCTCGTCGGCATTCGTGGGCTGCGGGCGTTCCTGCTGCTGGAAGTGGTCCGGCAGATAGTGCGTCTGCCACGAAAAGCGCGGGTAATACACCCGCAGCGCGAAGATCGCCGGGCTGTGGCGGCCGTCGCCGTGCAGCGTGAGGCGCAGCCGCAGGTAGCGGCCGCGCACTTCGCGCACCGCGCCGGTGCCGCGCTGGAGCAGCACTTCGTACAGGCCGGCATGGGGATCGTCGGGCGGCGCGCGGCCGGGCGCGAACGGCAGCTCGGACGGCTGCGGATTCCGCACCGCCTGCGGCTGTTCGATCCACTCCGCCGGCAGCCGGGCGCGGTCGTCGCCGGCCTGGACGGCAATGTCGATGCGGCAGCCGGGCGGGATGCAGGCGTCGAGATAGAGCCGGTCCCACAGCGTGTCGGGCATCGCCGAATCGAGCATCTCGCTCAGCGTCACCGTGCCGGATGGCGCGAAGTGGGCCTGGGCGAGGCGGTAGAGGCGGATCGGGCCGTCCTTGGTGAGTGTGCAGGGATGGCCGTCGCGGCGACGGACGAAGCGCGCCGCCGCGGGCAGCGCGGCTTCCGAGCGGCGCGGCCAGCGCTCGGGCACGGCTTCGGCGCGGGCTTCTTGTGCGCTGCTTTCGCTGCTTTCCTCGCCGTCGTCCGCCAGCGCGAAGAGCGGGCAGTCGCGCCGCCGGCCATGCTGCTCGCCTTCCTCGAACGGCATCAGCAGCAGGAAACGGCCCGCGCCCGGCGCGGCGATGTCGGTGGCGAGCGGCAGCCCGGCCGGCAGGCGATGGATGCGGAAGGCGGCGGCGGGGCCGGCGGCGAGCGGACGGGTGAAGACCTGCATCAGCGGCGCGTCGTCGGCGCTGTCCGGACGTTCGGCGAGGATGTAGAGGCGTTCGCCGTCGGCGGCCAGGCCCAGCAGGCCGCGGTGCGGCGGCAGCGCCACGTCCCACAGCAGGCGCAGCGGATCGGGGTTGGCCTGCAGCGGCTCGAAACGTTCCGGACGGCCGGCGTAGCGCCGCGGCAGCGGGGCGCCGGCGGCGAGCCCGAGCCGCGTCTCGCCGAGCAGCCAGACGCGGTCGGCGCCGCTCGCCGCTTCGACGCAGGCGTGCCGCGGCGCGAAGTCCAGCGTGCAGTGCGTCTGCCAGCGGCGGCGCAGATGCACGGCAGTGAGGCCGTGCGCCGTGCCGCCGTCGCTCCACGGCAGCGCGACCACGCCGCTGCCGCCGAAGGCGAGGTCGGTGAAGCGGCCGTGCGGGGCGGCGACCGGGTCCAGCAGCAGGGATTCGAGATCGGGCGCGCCGGTTTCGGCGTCGTCGAGCGCGGCGAGTACTGGCTGCCACTGAGCTGGCTGCCACTGCGCCGGCGGCCAGGCGAGCGCGCATTCGAGGCGCAGGCCGTCGTCCGACAGGCGGCCGAGCTGGCCGTGGTCGTCGATCATCCACGGTGTCGCCGCGGCATGGATGTCGCGCGCGCGCGCCGGCGGCAGCTGCGGAATCCTCGCGCCGTCCTGGCGCGTCAGCGTGAATGCGCGCTGCTCGGCATCCCACGCGCACTGGCGGCTCGCATTGCGGAAATCCGCGGCGCCGTCGAGGAGCAGGAAGCGCGTGCCGTTGCTGTTCATCGCCGTGTCCTCAGCAGAGGTCGGGAATGACCGGGACCGGCACCGCCCGGCTGCCGCCGTCCGGCGCCGGCGCGCCGGGGCCGAAGCCGCGCGGCGGCGCGGGGCGGTCCTCGCCCGGACGGATCGCGACCGCCATCAGCTCGGGAAGCTGGAAGTCCAGCAGCGGCAGCGCCTGCGCGCCGCTGAGTTCCAGCCAGGCCGGCGCGTCCTGCTGCGGGTCCTGGTAGAACAGGCGCAGCGCGTTGACGGCCTCGACGCCCTCGACCCGCCCGGCCTGCGTGCGCAGTTCGTTGATCTCGACCGCCTTGCCGCGCGGCCAGCCGGCAGCGCGCGGGCCGCCTGGCGGCAGCGCCCACAGGTAGCGCAGCAGCGCGCGCTCGACTTCGGCATGCACCTGCTGCTCGGTGGCCGGATCGACGACCTCGAGCGACAGCGCGACGGCGACCGGCACGAACTGCGGCGACAGCACGTACAGCTCGGTGCCGAGCATGCAGCGCGCCGACAGGTAGTCGTACACATCGGTCAGCAGCCCGGCCTTGGGCCGCGGCGCGGCGGCCAGCGCCTGCGGCGCGGGCGGCAGCACGAATACGCCGACCACGCCCGGCACGCCGCGGCGCACCGCCTTCAGGCTGGCGCCGGGGAAGAAGCCGGCGACCGCTTCGGCGCGCGCCACCGGATTGATCGGGTTGTCGCGCGCGAGCACGCCGTAGTCCTCGGCGGTGACGGCGCGGTCGCGGTGGCCGAGGAAGGCGGGGATGCGGCGTTCGGCCTCGTCCAGCGTCTCGGCATCGACGCCGCCGCGCGTCGGCCATTCGTGGCGCAGCGCCAGGCGGGTGCCGCCGCCGTGGATTTCCTTGATGCTGCCGGCCGGCAGGTTGCCGCCGCTGCCGCCGCCATGGCGGTAGAAGGCGGCGCGGATGCGTGCGTTGGCGGGCGGGCGCTTGCCGCGTATGCCGTCGCCGAAATGCACGCTGGCGCTGGCCGCATCGACGGTGAAGACGGTGTCGTCCGGCCCGCTGCCGGCGAAATGCGCCACCTGCGTCCACGGCTGGAAGGCGCGCAGGTGTTCGACGTCGACCTGCACGCTGGCGGCGTCCACGTCCGCGTGCGGCAGTTCGAAGCGCTGGTCGGGGCGCCCGTTGCCGGCGCCGAGCATCACGTCGCGCGCGATGCCCTGGCCGATGACGTCGACCGCATTGAGGCCGATGTAGCCCAGGCTCAGCGCCGCTTCGTCGGCGCAGGACAGGCGCAGCCAGAACAGCAACTGGCCGGGGCGCAGCTCGGCGGGGGCTTCCGGCGGCGTGTCGCCGAGGCCGGCGAACTGCGGATCGAGTGCGCTGGCGGCGCGCAGCAGTTCGGCGTTGCGCGGCAGGCGCAGGCGCGCGACGCCGGTGCGGCGCCCGCCCGCCGAGCTGTCGCCGACGACTTCGAGCGGCAGGTAGCGCACGCTGCCGGGCGCGCCGTCAGGGTCGGGCCACCAGGCGAGCTCCCAGTCCAGCTTGCGCGGGCGCAGGCCGGTGGCGAGCTGGCCTTCGAGTTCCGTCAGCGGCGCGAGGCCGACGTTGAGCACGATGCCGGCCAGATCGCGCCGCAGCAAATCGGCCTGGGCGATGAAAGCGGGTTTGGCGAGCGCGATGGCGAGATGGAAGGCGCCGTCGCGCGTACCGGCGGTGCTCAGCGCGTCGCGCCCCGGCACCAGCGTCAGCGGGCGGAAGGCGGCGGGTTCGACGCCGTACTGGGCGCGCAATTGTTCGAGGCTGATGCCTTCGGCGGCGAGCGCGGCGTCGTCCAGCGTGTGCTTGACGAGGATGTGCAGCGCGAGCGGCGTGGGCTGGACTTCGCCGACGGTGGAAAAGCTCGTGCTGCCGGCCTTGAGCAGCGATTCGGCGGCGAGCAGCGGCGGCAGCGCGCGGTTGGCGGCATCGATGCTGACGATGCCGGCGGCCGGGCGGGCGGGGCGCAGCGGAATCTGCAGCAGGTTCAGGAAGGCGCGGCGCTGGCGCTCCGGAATCTGGTTGGCGCGGTAGATGATGGTCTCGGTGAGCCAGGCGAACAGATCGACCAGCGCGTAGACCGGGTCGCCCGGCGCCAGCGGCGCCATTTCCGGCACGTGGCGGGCGAGGCGGGCCTGCAGCTCGGCGACGAGCTCGTCGAAGCGGCGGTCGTCGAGGTCCGGAACGGGAAAGTGTGTGGGAAGCGGCATGTGTTCGGCTCCCTGTCATTGCGTCGTGGTCTTCATCTGCCTCAGCCCAGTTCCAGTGCGAGCGCGAAGGTCTCGCGGCGGCCGTCGGCCAGCAGCCGGTAGCGCACTTCCAGAGTGACGTGGGAGAGGCGTTCGCCGTCGGGCACGACGCGCACCTCGTCGATGCCGACGCGCGGCTCCCAGCGCGCCAGCGCGCGCCGGGCGGCGTCCGCGATCAGGGCGCGCGTGGTCTCGTTGTTGGGGTAGTGGATGAAGTTGCGGATGCCGGCGCCGAACTCCGGGCGCATCAGCCGCTCGCCCGGCCCCGTCAGCAGGATGTTGAGCATCACTTCGCGCACGCTGGCGTTGCCGCGGCGCCACGCGGGGCGGCCGTCGGCGCCGAGGCCGCTCAGCAGCGGGAAGCTCGTCAGCAGGGATTCCGGCGTCGGCATCTTCATTTTCCTTTCAGCGCTTTCAGGCACAGCCGGGGCAGGGCGATGAAGACCCATGGCAGCCAGCCGAGAAAGAGATTCAGCAGGTTGATGACGACCATCAGCAGCAGCATCGCGCACAGCGTGATCGCCGGCAGGCTGAAGCCGAAGCTCCAGCAACTGCCCGAACGGTTGCCCGGGCCGCCTTCCTTCATGTCGATGCCGGGCTGGATCCTGCGCATCACGTCGGCGAGCGATTTCGATGTGAGCAGCGCGACGCCGCGCGGCAGGCCGCGTTTGAAGTCGTCGAGCGAAGGCAGCACGATCGTGGTCGGGCGCTGCGCCTCCGGGTCGAAGGGCGAGGCGACGCGGAACATCCGGCTCGCCGGCCCCCAGGCGACGCGCTCGCAGCCGCAGTCGTCGGCCCAGCGCACGAAGGGCAGGGCGACGAAGCGGTCGCCGTCGGTCTGGCCGTAGCGCGGCAGCGCCAGGCCGTCGTCGAAGCGCACCTGGGCGCGGGCCAGGCGCAGCGCGACGAGGCTGCGCAGGTCGGCGGCCTGCTGTTCGGAGATGGCGAGATGGTCGTTGCGCGTCTGGTTGCCGCCGGCGGGCAGGGCAGCCGAGCCGGGTATGGCGTCGTGGCGGGCAATCCGTGCGAAGAGCGTGATCAGGCCTGGCGCACTCCGGTCCAGCCATGCGAGTACCGTCTCGCCGGACACCTGAACGGGCCGAGGTATCAGGCTGTCGTCGACGATGCGCCATTCCAGCGTGTGGAAGCGCAAGCTGCCGAGCAGCGCGCGCAGTCCGGCGTTGTCGGCGTCGGCGGCGTCGTGAACCTGAAACTGCGCGATCAGCGTCTGCAACAGTTCGATGAAGCCGGCGGTCGCGATGCCGTTCGTGACGAGCTGCCCGTCGTCTGCGCTCCACGCCTTCTCCCCCCGGCTGCCGAGCGGCCAGGCGTGTTCGAGGCCGAAGTCGGGCGCCTGGTCGCCGCTGGCCTGCGGCAGCGGCGTGTCGGCGGCTTCGCGCGCGCTGCCGCCGAGCGGCAGGTAGCCCCACAGCAGCGTGTGGCTGCGCACGATGCCGCGGGCGTCGCGGCGGCGCACCAGCAGCGGGTGCAGCGGCGTGACCTCTTCGCCCGAATAGGGCGGCTCGGGGAAGCGCTGCGGCAGCAGGCCGCGGGCGGTGAGGCGGTGCACGTCGTCCGGGTCGTGATCCGGGATCGGGCCGCCGCGCCAACCCAGCGGCTGGCCGTCGGCGATCATCCAGCGCTGTGGCGGGCCGTCGGCGGGCATGCGGCGCACGACCATGCCGGCGCCGAGGATCTTGTTCGGGTCGAAGGCCGGCGCGCCGGGCGCGATGCACCGCACTTCGGCGCAGACGACGTAGAAACTGCGGTGCATCGGCAGGCGCAGCGTCGGCTCGTTCTTGAAGCGGCCGAAGCGGTCGGCGCCGAACCAGGGCTGTGCCGCCATGCCGGCCAGGCGGCCGGCGCGGGCGTCGTTGAGGAAGCGGGCGACGAAATCGTCGTCCAAATAGCGGTGCAGCGTCGGGCCGTCGCCGGCGCCGGCGAAGAAGGGCGCGGCCACGCGCGGCGCGTGCGTGCCCGCGCTGCCGGAGAATTTCGGTGCGCGCCGGGCCTGTTCGGCCAGCAGCGCGTCTTCGACGGTGGTCACCATATGTTCCCCGCTCCCGGCGTGTAGCTCGCCGACACCACCGAGTTGCTGATCAGGGTGTCGCACTGCACGACGCCGGAAAACTTGCTCAGTCCGGCGTCGACCTTGACCATGCCGGCCGACACCGTGAGCTGCGCGGCCTCGATCTTGACCTCGCCGGCGCTGCTCACCTTGATGCTGCCGGGCGACATCTCGACCTTTTCGCCGCCTTGCTCGACCGTGATCCTGCCGCCGCCCTGGTCGGTGATCGTGAGGTGGTTGCCGGCCGGCGTTTCGATGCGGACCCTGGGTTCCTGGTCGTCCAGCAGCACCTTGATGCCGGCCGGGCTCTGGATGAAGTAGCGTTCTTCCACCGGCTCGGCGTCGCCCGGCTGGCTGCCGCCGCCGCTCCACACCGCGCCGAGCACGATGGGCAGGTCCGGGCTGACGAAGGCGACGACGACCTGTTCGTTCACGCGCGGCAGCAGGCTGACGCCGTAGCCGCTGCCGGCGCCCGGCACCATCACCGCCGCCCAGGTTTCCAGGCCGCTTGCCGGCAGGCGCAGCTTGACGCGGCCGCGCTGTTCCGGGTCGGCGTTGTCGAGCACCACACCGAGGTGCAGCTCGTGCAGGGAGCCGGGGCTGTGATGTGTGCTCATGGATTCCAGTCCGGACGTTCGACGCGCAGCCGGGTGGACAGGCCCTGGGTGTTGTCGAAGTGGTGCCAGCATTCGGTGACGCGGTAGCGGCCGGCCAGCCGCGGCGACACGCCGGCCAGCTCCACTTCGCGCCCGGCACGCAGTTCCGGCGTGCCGGTGCACACGATCTCGCCGTGCAGGAAGCGTTGGGCGTCGCGGCGGAAGGCGCCGCGGGCGAGGGAATCGGCCTCGGCCTGCGAGCGCGGGAAAGGGTGGGCGCGCGGCGAGCGGCCGTCCCAGCCGAGCTCGGCCAGCGTCGCCGCGGCGGTGCGGCCGGAGGGCGCGGGGGCGAGCGCGGCACTGCTGCCGCTGGCCGCGGCATCGTCGGCCAGGTTGTAGCCGTCGGCCAGCACTTCGCGCGGCTGGCGGTTGAGGTCGGCGATGATGCGGACGCGGCGGGCGTTGGTGCCGGGGTCGAGATGCACCGGGCTGGCGTCGGCCTCTTCGGCGCGCGCGCGCAGGCGGCCGTCCTGCAGGCGCAGCGGAATGTCGTGCGGCCCCAGCATGCGCAGCAGGAAGGCGAGATGGCTTTCGTTGTGCTGCAGCCAGTCGGCGCTGCCGGCGTCGATGCTGACGTCGGCCTGCAGGCCGGCATCGCTGGCGATCGCGCGCACGACCGCGTCCAGGCCCTGGTTCTCGAACACGCGGCTGGCGCGGCTGCGCGCGAGCTTGTGCAGGGCGTCCTCGGCGAGGATCACGAGCTGGGGCGCGCCGTCGCCGTAGCGCTCTTCCAGCGCGGTGATGTCGCCGGAGAAGATGGCGCTGCGCGCGGTCTCGCCGAGCACGATGTCCAGCCGGCTGCCCAGGCGCAGGTACTGGAAGCCGAAATCCGCCGTGCCGCCGCTGTTCGGCAGCCAGTTGATCAGCCGCAGCTCGGCGCTCGCCATGCCGCTGGCCGGCAGACGCACCGACAGCGCGGCCGCCGCCTGGCCCAGCGCGGCGAGCACGCTGCCGTCGATGCTGAGGCGCGGACGGGCGCTGACGAGGGCGGCATCAGTCGATGACAAGGCGGGCCTCCCGCTCGCGCGCGATGGCGAGCAGATCGAACAGCGTTTCGCCCGGCTGGCCTTCGGGCGGGCGGGCGTCGGCGCCCGTACCCTGCGCGGGGCTGGGTTCGGGCTGGATCTCGGCCAGCAACTCGTCGATGATCACCGGCATCATTGGCCTCCGAATGGAATCAGCAGCGCGCCCGGCGATGCGAAGCGCGGGTTGTCGAGGGCGTTGAGGTCGGCCACGCCGCGCCAGTCGCGCGGGTTCCGTCCGGCCGCTTGCGCCGCGCCCGCGGCGCTCTGGCCGCCGGCCGCGAAGCCGGGACGGGCGGCGGCCTGCACCGACGGGTCGAGCGCGAACTGGTAGCGGTCTTCCTTGAAGGTCAGCGCCAGCGTCGCGCGCAGCGGAATGCCTTCCGGGGCGAAGAAGTCGAGCGTCTCGGAATAGCTCGACAGCATGCCGGTGAACTGGAAGCTGCCCCACTGGAAGCGGCAGCGCGTGGGCGCCTTGGGGCGCTCCGATTCGGCATCCTGCGGTTTCATGAAGGCTTCGGCGATGCGCTTGGTGAGCGTGCGGACATCGGTGTTGGCGGCCACCGTCTCGCGCTTGTCCGTGCCCAGTGCGGCGGTGACGCTGGTGTCGAACACCAGTTCCACCGCGAGCGTGGATTNNCATACTGCGCCGCCGCGCCGCTGCCGCCCTTGTTGTCGGCCTTCTGCGTGTTCGACTGCGTCACGCGCAGCGTCGCCGGGTTGAACTGCACGTCGATGTGCTTGCTCTCGTCGGTCTCGACCTGATCGCCGTTCATCGGGATCAGCTTGGCGCGGGCGATCTGCATGGCGGGCATGGGCGGTCTCCTCAGACGTGTTCCAGTTCCAGGCCTTCATGCACGAGCTGCAGCTCCTCGATGGCGACCTGGCTGGCGGTCGAGGAGAGATCCGGGCCCTTGAACCTGGTCGGCAGCGCGTTGGTGATGCGCCAGCGCAGCAGCGGCGCGTCCGGCCTTTCGGGGTGGAACACGTCGATGGTGCCGTTCATGCGCAGCGCGTGGTTGGCCTGCCGGGTGGAGACGTCGAACCAGCGCCACAGGTCGGCGACCGCGGTGATGCCGCGCTTGAGGACGATGGGGGCGAAGGTCGTCGGGCCGGCGAGCTGCACTTCGCCCCAGTTGCGCCCGCCTTCCTTCAGTGCCTTCGGCGCCATCGTCGCTTCCAGCCCGCTGACTTCGCTGAAGGCGCCTTCGCACAGCAGGCTGCCGCCCTCGCCGTCGTACAGCGCGACGTGGAAGCGGAAAGGGATGAATTCGGCATGCTCAGCCATCGAGCGCCTCGATGCGTGTGTCCGCCCCGCTGGCGTGGCGGTCCTGCAGGAAGGTGATGCGTATCCGGTCCAGCGGATAGGCGAGGGCGGCTTCGATCTCGAACGCGAGCGTCGATTCGGCCTGCGGCAGTTGCCGGATGCGGCAGGCGTCCTCTGGGCTCGCGCCGCGCAGCGCGCCGGCCGCATGCAGCCGGCCGAAGAAGGCGTGCAGCGCGATCTCCACCCGCGGATCGCGCGGATCGACGTCGAACGCCAGCCGTTCGCCCAGCGTGCGCAGTTCGCGCCGCAGCCAGCCCATGAAGCGCATCGCCTCGGCCGAGTACCAGTGGCCCAGGGCGCGGGTGGCGGCGTTCATGCGGTCGAGGTCGGCAGCGGGCAGGCAGGGCGCGCACAGCGCTTCGTCGTCCACCTGCAGTTTTCCGGCGCGCATCAGCAGCACCGTGACGCCCGGGTCGTCCCGCAGATCGGCCGCGCGCTGCTGCGTGACCGGCGGCCAGGGCTGCAGCATGCCGGGCAGCGGGCGTCCGCCGATCGAGCGCCAGGCGCCGAAGCGCTGGGCGACGCGCGCCTGCATGCCGGCGACGAGCCCGCAGGGCGAACCGAGTGCGCGGTCGTCGCCGCGCAGATAGGGCCAGACGAACTGCAGGTGGCGCAGCCGGCGGAACTCCGCGCCGTCTTTCACGTTCTCGTCGTCCGTCGCGTCGGGGGCGGGCCTGCCGCGCAGCCGATCGAGGAATGCGGCCGCAGGCGCGGGCAGTTCGTCCTCGGGCCGCGAGTCGAGCGGCAGCGCGAGCAGGCACTGCAGGTCCGGCCGCAGCCGCGCCAGCGTGCGCG
>JRYH01009369.1_pt1 | contig 17405 bp, 16 predicted proteins | sample 235351 | NCBI WGS metagenome assembly JRYH01 (sample SAMN03074221, study PRJNA261480) | activated sludge metagenome | biome: Wastewater Treatment Plant; feature: Wastewater; material: Activated sludge; isolation source: activated biomass of a wastewater treatment plant treating wastewater... ... | reverse complement strand
ACCAGGAGAAGAGCTGCCACGGCGCATAGATCCTTATGTTCGCGAACTCGAGCCAGGCGCCGCCGAGGGCGGGTTGGTAGAAGAACATCGCGGCCGTCCACTGGGTCGCGGTCCACATCGCGGCGAGGGACACGCCCAACGCCATCGAGATCTGAAGGGGATGAAATCTGGTCGACATGACGGCCTCGCCTCGCTGTGCGCTGATGCGCTCGTTCGGGCTCAGCGTGTCGGCGGTGCGATGTCAGGTCGATGCGGAAACGACGCAAATCGCGGGAAGGGGAAGGCGTCTGCAGGAAGTCGGAGGAAGCGCGATCAGTGTAGCTCGCGTGCTCGTATGCCCACCAGGGCGTTGGGCGAGTTCCGCTTCAGGTTCAAGAGCGACGCATTAACAAGCGTAAGGGAAGGTCATCTGCGGGCCAGACAAAGTCATCCGTTCGACGCGCCAGTGACTGGTCGAAGACGCCGCTCCGTCCCAGAAGCGGAAGTCAGCAGCCGTTGCGCAGATCGTGCTGAGCGAGGACGTAAGCACATCCGCATAGAGGTAAAAGCGGACGCAGAAAGCTGCAGAGCGTGCAATTAGATCGGGCACCTTGAAGCAAGTATACACCAAACGCTTGCGCCGCGGTCGACAACGATGTCTGCTTCCAGGGCAAGGATATAATTTTGTCGTTCGGTTAGTGGTCAACCGCCCTTGCAGCCCGTCACAGGATCGACACGATCCTGGAACCTTATGCTCTGGTGATCAGTTGATTCCTTACCGTTAGGATCGCCCTGTTTCGAATATGAGCTACGTCCGTCGATTGGCAGCCATTGTGCTTTTGCTGTCCATAGTGCCGTCACTGGTGCTTGGGGGGTTGCCGGTGATGTACTGCGCGGACAAGGCGGGCCATCAAGCGCTCGAAGTTGTACTCGAGGGCGTAGCGCACGGAGGCGAGCACTCGGTTCCTCGCAATGCATCGTCGCTTCAGGGCTCTGACAACTGCCGTCAGGCCGTTGTGGTGTTTGAGAATAACGGCTGCACCGACACGGCGCTCATGGATGTCGCCGCCGCTCCGGTGACGCAAGAAGTCAAATTCCTCCCACTGCCTCTGCCCGCTGGGCAGCTGCCGCGAGACGCAGCCGCACAGCCTGTCATTCCGGCCGTGTCGCCTCAAGGGGCTATGGCATCGCGGCTCGATCCGCGCATGGATGCGCGACGCACAATGGTGCTTCGGATCTAGGTCCGGCAACCTGCGCCGTCACACCGACTTCCGTCATTTGTGTGAAGCTCGCGGATCGGGCGTAATCCCGCCGGTCCTCGTCCCTGCACATCGGCGATGACCGCTAGCGGCGCAGCGTCTCCTCCCCAGCAACTATCTCAACGAGAGACTTCATTGCGGACCGCAGGTCTGCGCCATTTTCCATGGAGATCGAAATGAAACTTTCCCTGGCAGCTTCTCTAGCCCTGGCGGGCATTTGTCTCGCAACGACGAGCGCGCTCGCATTCAACGCACCCAGCCTGTCCCGCACTGGGATTAGCGAGACATCCTCGATGGTCCAGGAGGTCGGGCGACGCCATCACCGCGCGAGAGGACATCGGCTCGGCAGGTTCCTCGGCATCGGACACCGCAGGTTCTACGGTGGCGGCCATCATGCGCGCAGGTTTTACGGTGGCCGCCATGGCGGTGGCCACGGCAGACGGCACGGAAGGAGGCATCACTGAGAATTTGACGAACGATCGGACAAGAAACATGCCCGCAACGGTGACTTTTCGAGAGAACTCAGGAGACAGAATATGAAGTCGATTACCTGCATTGCCGCGCTTGCGATGGTGAGCTGTGGTGCTCTGACGCTACCCGCTTTCGCGGGTGAGGAGCATGGACACTGCTCCGGCGCCAATGTCTGCAAAGGCGATGCCGACTGCGAAAAGCATGGCCATAAGGAGATGACGAAGGAGGAGTGCGCTAAGATCGAGGGCGCAAAATTCGAAGCGTCCTCGCATGGCGGCGAAGACCATAAGGACGGCAAGCACGACCACGATAAGAAGTAATTTTGCAACGGGTAACGCCCGGCCTTTTGGCCGGGCGTTGCTTTAGTTCAAGACCGCGCGTCTGGCAGGTGAGGTTTCCATATGGATTGGCAAGTTGAGCTCCTGTTCGCCGCGCGCGTCGTTCTTGCGACGCTGGCGGGAGGTCTCATCGGTTGGGAAGTGAATCCCACGGTCGTGATGCGGGCATCCGCACTTATGCTGCCGTAAGTCTCGGTGCTTGTACGTTTGCTCTCATCTCTCAGCATGGGGGCAGCGGTGATCCGGGGAGAATTGCGGCCCAAGTCGTAAGCGGCATCGGATTTCTGGGCGCGGGCGCGATCTTGCGTCAGGATGATCGGGTGCTCGGATTGACAACCGCCGCCACTCTATGGGCAACAGCCGCAGTTGGCGTAGCGATGGGATTCGGCATGTATGTTCTCGCCTTTTGCACGGCTATCCTGGTTCTTGCGGTACTGCTCGCGCATGATCATCCCCAGCGGCTCAAGCTTCGCTTGCACCACATAGCGAATGATCCCGAGTGAACAGGACTTCGCAATGCCCGCGTTTCTTCCTGAGATGACAGATTTACGGTGCACGCCAAATAAGTGCGTTTGCGATGAACGCATTCTGAAGGCATCATTCAGATGCTGTGCATCCGCTCGCTGCTAGCATCTTCTCCATAGCCGGAGACTTCAGACAGTCCGGGAGATCGCTCGGCATTCTGCTTCCGGCTTCAAAGAGGAGGACCTACAGATGAAGAAGTTCAATCGAACGATTGCAGCTCTTGCGGTGGCGGTGCCGCTCGGCATGTTTGCGGTCAGTGCTGCCGAGGCTGGCAGCTATCGCGGTGGCCACAGCGTGCCGAGTTATAGCCAGAGCTATGGTCAGGGCTTCTATGGCAAGAAGCACGGTGGCTACAAGGAGCGCAGGGTTCTGCGCCGCCATGCGGCGAACCCCTGGAAGTTTGGAATTCCGCGCAGGACCTATCATCGCGACAGGCGGTGGTAATCATACGAAGGCGCGCCGCGAAAGCGGCGCGCCTTTTCATTCAGGAGTATAAAGAGACGAGATGAGCAACAGTACAGATACGTCGCGCAGCAGTGCCGCCGTCGGGTTGCCCTGCCCCATTTGCAAGGTCGATCTCATCCTGAGCGAGCGGCAGGGCGTCGAAATCGACTAGTGCCCGAAATGCCGTGGAGTCTGGCTCGACCGGGGCGAGCTCGACAAGCTCATAGAGCGCAACGCGACCGAGGAAGCCCGCTACGCGCAGGGAGAATTCGACAGTAGCAGTCGTGCAGAGCCGGCTAGGCGGCCCTCCCGGAACTCACGACAGGATTCCGAGGAACGTGACGAAAGATATGGCGGCTACGACAAGCATAGACGACGTGACAGCCGGGTTGGGCATCATGGTCGCAGCCATGGATCTTTCCTGAGACGCCTGTTTGACTAGGCAGTGCGGTTACGGTGGGTGCCGAGTTGTGCCTGTCCGATAGAAGTGTTCCGGCGTTGGCGGATCGTTTGCGAAGTCTTGAAAGGGGGCGCCCATGGGGGTTGGACAATCTGATGGAGCAAAGGCGGCCACCGCCGGCGGGCGGCACAAGAGAAGCCTCTACGTCGCGCTCGGCCTCACCTCGACGTTCATGCTGGTCGAGGTGATCGGCGGATTATGGACGGGCAGTCTGGCGCTGCTCGCGGACGCCGCCCACATGATGACCGATGCTGGAGGCCTTGCGCTTGCGCTGATCGCAATCCGGTTTGCGGAGCGCCCAAGGACACCACAACGCACCTACGGATATGCGCGCGCCGAAGTGCTGTCGGCCCTCACCAATGCCGTCGTTCTGCTGCTGCTCACGGTCTACATTCTCTATGAGGCCTATCAACGTTTCCTCGATCCGCCGGACATCATAGGCGGACCGATGCTGGCCGTCGCTGTCGCCGGGCTCATCATCAATCTCATCAGCATGAGGCTGCTGTCCGCGGGCTCGGCGGAAAGTCTTAACGTCAAGGGTGCTTACTTCGAAGTTCTTGCCGACATGTTAGGATCCCTCGGCGTCATCGTCGCGGCCGCCGTTGTCGTTATGACGGGCTGGAAACTGATAGATCCCATCATTGGCGCCGGCATTGGATTGTTCATCGTTCCGCGGACCTGGATTCTGCTCAAGCAGGCCGTCCATATCCTGATGGAGGGCACGCCACCCGAAATCGATTTGGCTCTTCTCGAAAAGAAGCTGCTCGATATTCCTGGTGTGGTGATGGTGCGCGATCTCCACGTTTGGACGATCACTTCGGGCGCAGACGCGATGAGTTGTCATCTCGTGGTCAACGACACCGGAGCGTCGCAGTCCATTTTGGCTGCTGCTCAAGACGCAATGCGGTCGGGCTTCGGCCTTACGCATACGACCCTGCAGATCGAGGATGCCGCGATCCACGAGACCCATTCCGACGTACCGGTATGAAATGTCTGCAATCGGGCTCGCTTCGTCTCGGGCACGTGCGTCGATGTAAGTTGTGGGCTATTGCCACCTCTTAACACTTTTGGGATTGGAAGATGCGTCGAACCTTGCAGTGATAGACTCTCCAAAGCGTTGAGATGTCGCGTCTCGTTTCGCACCTAGAATGGCTTCGTGAGGCGCCAACGGAGGCGCGTGTTTTCCACGCCACTCGCATGACGCAAGCCATGTAGGGAGGACCCTGCGTCGCAATCGCCTTACTTTTTTCCGTGGATAGTCCCCATGGAAAAAGCTTTGTTGGCAATATCCTGCGTCAGAACCACTTCGACTCGAGCTTGGTCGCTCCGGACGACGACTTGGCGGCTGACGAGCCGATCCTTTAGATCTCTGATAACCAGACGTGAGGTTTGAAACCTGCCTGAAAAGAAAGTCGCGAATTCTTCAAACCAATGCACATCACCGAACCTGCCGGAGAGCGAGCAGACATAGCGTGAGTCGCTGACGGACCGTGATTGGAGCAGGATCATTTCGCCGAGACGATTTTGTATCATCCAACCGCCAATAAACTTTCTTGCCTGGGTGCTGCTCTTGAGTAGCTGCTCGTCCGGCACGCTAATCCAGCGTCCGGCGCGCGCAAGCGCAGTGAGAGCTTGATGATCTTCGCCGCTGCCGATGCAGCTCCGGTCGGCCAAATCCAGCACGACCTCTATCGCCCGGGCGTGTTCGATTTCTGAAATGATGCGCTGGTTGCGTTCACTCCCGGCGATAGTTGGTCTGTCAATATGCGTCAGCAGAATCCGGAGTCGATTGCGCGCCGCTCCGAGGTCGGAATCCGGAACGTCCAGCTGGATGATCCGATCATAGTCGGCAAGGGCTTTCTCAAGGTCTCCGCGCTTCACATGGACGACCGCGCGGTTGTAAAAGATGTCGGAATTGGCAGGATCAAGGCTGGCCGCGCGGTCGAGATCGACAAGCGCCTCGTCCAGCTTGCTAAGGTTTGAGTACACAATTCCCCGGTTCATTGCCGCATGTGCGAAGCCCGGTCTGTACTTGAGCGCCAAGGTATAGTCCCTAAGCGCGAGTTCGAACTGGTGCCGGAAATAATGGGCGTTGCCCCTGTTGTAGTAGGCGGATGCGTTGGACGGATCTTGCCTCAGGACCTCGTCGAATCCGCGCAGCGCCTCGAAAAATCGGCCCTGTAAAACCGCGTCGACAGCGCGGTCATGAATCTCCTGTGTCGCTTGCGGGAGCGAGGACGCGGAGTCCCGGTTTGGTTGTCGCAGCGCACAAGCCGGAGCCCACGCACAGGCCCAGAGCTGCAACGACAATCGCTAGAGGTTTCCGCATTTGCATATGGCGCACCCTGGAATAATACCGAGCTTGTTATTCTTGCCGGCGCCAGGGTCCCGTCCGAAAAAAAGCACGGAACCATGGGCTGGGCCAATTGGCTATTGTCGTTTCGCTTCGCCCACCTCCGCCCGTACGAGCGCTGAAAGCTGCTCCGGGCCAAACTCCAGCAGGGGCTTTCCGTTCACGAAGAATGTTGGGGTCCGATTGAGCTTTACGGCCACGATGTCCTGCATGTCCTGCTTCAAAACCTGAGTGATCTCAGGCCGCGTTGCATCCTTGCGGGCTTGTTCCAGGTCGAGGCCCGCTGAACCTGCGGAGTTCCGCGCGATGGCCAGGTTGGGCGCGCCGTGAACGGCCCATGCCGGCTGTGAGGCCAGCATGGCTTCGAGAACCGGCTCGAATTTCCCTTGCAATCGCGCCGCCTCAAGAATGCGGACGGCCTCGTCCGAGCCCTCGTGAAAGGGTGCGTATCGGATCATCAGGCGAACATCCTGAGGATGGTCAGCCAGGATCTTTTTCACATACGGATAAAACGCTCTGCACGTTTCGCACGATGGGTCGAAGAACTCGACGATTGTTACCGGAGCATCCGCTGGACCAATGATCGGCGCATGGGGACGCACAAGATGGTCTGCTTGCGCCGCCGCACTCTCTCGCCGCGTGGCCTCGTCGTGGGTTTTGTACAGGTACCCTGTAATTCCGAACACGGCGACTGACGTAGCAATGATGAAAAGTACGAGTTGGCGTCGGTTCATGGTGAGTTCCTTGCAATGTGTATGAGTAGGGCCGCGACGGCGGAAAACGCCGCCATGGAGAGCAGCGGGATTGGAAGACCGGAAAGGATCGCCATGTCCGGGCCGGAACACGAAGGGCCCGAAATCGAGCACGGCACCATCGCTTCTTCCACAAGGCCGTAATAGACGAGACTATGATAAGCTGCGATCATCCCTCCCAAGCCGGCTAACGGCAATGCATAGCGCCAGACAGCAGTATCGGCTTGATAGAAGCCCACACCCAGCACAACGGCCAACGGGAACATGAAAATGCGCTGATACCAGCACAGGAGACAGGGGAGCCGGCCCATCACCTCGCCGAGGAACAGGGCCGAGAGCGTGGCGCAGAGAGCGATTGTCCAAGCGACAAGCAGCGGCATAAGGGGAGCGCTGTGTCGCGGCATGTCTGCCGTCATGGAGAGATCCGCCTTGTGGTGCTTTCAGGATTCGCAGATCCCCGAATTTCTGTGCCGCTCATGTCTTTCTCCTGTGAACCAAAGGCATCGTCGCCTTTGTCTTGGCTCGACCGATGCATCACTCGGCGGGCTGCGTTGTTACTGGAGCGTGCGGGTCGGCCGCATCCGACACGGACTTTCTCCGGCCGCCGAAGCGGACGCTCAAGGCTGGCAGCACGAGAAGAGTGAGCAGCGTGGCGCTGATGAGACCTCCGATCACGACCGTGGCGAGCGGCTTTTGCACCTCAGCTCCGGTACCCGTCGCAAGTGCCATCGGCACGAAGCCGAGCGAGGCGACGAGCGCCGTCATGACGACGGGCCGGAGTCGCGTAAGCGCGCCTTTCACGACGGCTTCCTGCCGTGATAGGCCCTCGTCGATGAGATTGTTTATGCTCGTCATCATGACCAGTCCGTTGAGCACCGCAACACCCGAGAGTGCGATGAAGCCGACAGCGGCCGACACCGAGAACGGCATATCGCGAAGCCACAACGCGATGATGCCGCCGGTCAGCGCAAGCGGCACGGCGCTGAAGACCAACAAGGCATCGCGGGGTGAGCCCAAGGCGGAATAGAGCAAAAGGAAAATCAGGAAGAAGCAGGCGGGCACAACGATCATCATGCGCTGCTGGGCCGCGGCCAGGTTCTCGAACTGGCCGCCCCAGGCGATGTAGTAGCCGGACGGCAGTTGAACCTGCTGCGCGACCTTCTGCTGGGCTTCCGCGACGACCGACGCAATGTCGCGCCCGCGTATGTTCGCGGTCACGACGACACGCCGTTTGCCGTTCTCCCGGCTGATCTGGTTCGGTCCCTCCGAAAAGGCGAAGGATGCGACCTGCTCGAGCAGAATGGAGGACGACCGGTCGTTGCGATCAGACGGGAGCGGCACCGGGATGTGCTTCAGCTTCTCAATGTCGACCCGAATGGCGTCGGGTAGACGAACCAGGATTGGAAAGCGCCGATCTCCTTCGAAGATGAAGCCCGCCTCGCGGCCGCCGATGGCGGCCCCGATCACATCCTGCACGGCAAGCACGCTGAGCCCGAGGCGGGCGATTTCGTCCTGGTTGATCTTGATCTCCAGGAAAGGCAATCCATTCGCTTGCTCGACGCTGATGTCGGTTGCGCCCTCGGTGCTTCTCAGGACCGAGGCGACCTTATTGGCTCCAGCGAGCATCTGGTCGAAGTCCTCGCCGAACACTTTAACTGCTAGGTCGCCACGAGCGCCGGCCAGAAGCTCATTGAATCGCATCTGGATCGGCTGGGAGAAGACGAGGTTGTTTCCGGGCTGCTTCTCGATCGCAGACTGGAACTGCTGAACGAGTTGATCCTTGCTCAGCGACGGATCCGGCCACTCCCCGGACGGCTTGAGGATGATGAAGGTATCGGATGCATTGGGCGGCATGGGATCAGCCGCCACTTCGGCCGTGCCGGTCTTGGAGTAGATGAAGGCGACCTGCGGAAACTTGCTGATCTCCTTCTCGATCTCGATCTGCATGGCCTGGGATTGGGAAAGAGACGTGCTCGGAATGCGGATCGCCTGCATTGCCAGATTCTTCTCGTCGAGCGTCGGGATGAACTCCTGGCCGAGCCGGGCGAACAGCGAGCCGGCAAGGAGCAGGAATACGACGGCCGCGGACACGAATACAGCCGGCCTGAGAATAGCCCGATGCAAGAGAGGCTCGTAAGCACGCTTGATGACGCGCACGAACATGTTGTCCTTTTCGTCGACCCGGCCGGAAATGGCGATGGCAATCGCGGCCGGCACGAAGGTCAGCGAAAGTATGAAGGCGCCGATCAGAGCAATGATGACGGTCAGGGCCATCGGCTCGAACATCTTGCCTTCCACGCCGGTGAAGGTAAGGAGCGGAACATAGACGAGAATGATGATCGCCTGCCCGTAGACCGAGGGCTTGATCATTTCTTCGGAGGATTCGATCACAGTGCTCAATCGCTCGCCAAGCGACAACTGACGTCCCAACTCGTGCTGGCGATCGGCAAGCCGGCGCAGACAGTTTTCCGCGATGATGACGGCACCGTCGACAATCAGCCCGAAATCAAGCGCACCAAGGCTCATCAGGTTGGCACTGATACGGCCCTGCACCATGCCGGTCATGGTCAACAGCATCGCGAACGGGATCACGAAGGCGGTAATCAGTGCTGCTCGGAAGTTGCCGAGAAGCAGGAACAGCACGACGATCACGAGAAGCGCGCCCTCGGCAAGGTTCTTGCTGACGGTCGCGACCGTCGCATCGACAAGCTGGGTGCGGTCGAGAACCGTCTGCACCTCGACGCCAGGCGGCAGCGAGCGGCGAATCTCCTGCATCTTGGCGTCAACGGCCGCGGAGACGGTACGGCTATTGCCGCCGATCAGCATCAGTGCCGTTCCGACGACGACCTCCTTGCCGTTCTCGCTCGCGCTTCCCGTCCTAATCTCGCGGCCGATTCCGACTTCGCCGATATCCTTGATGCGGATGGGAGCGCCATCGCGGGTCGTGACGACGACATTGCCGATCTGAGCCAGACTCTGAAGCCGTCCTGTGCTGAGCACGGCAAAGCCTTCGCCGTTTTTCTCGACATAGCCCGCTCCGCGGTTGACGTTGTTTTGCTCGAGGGCCTGGGCAATATCGCCGAACGAGAGATTAAGGGCGGTCAACCTGGCGGGGTCCGGCTGCACCAGATACTGCTTTTCGAAGCCCCCGATGACGTCCACGCCGGCGACTCCCGGCACGGTCGTCAGCTGCGGTCGGATGATCCAGTCCTGCACGGTGCGCAGATAGGCGGCCCGCTCGACATCCGTGGTCAGCTTCTGCCCCTCCGGCGTCAGATAGCTTCCATCGCTTTGCGGGCCGGGTTTGCCGCTTTCAACTTTTACAGCGCCGTCTTCCGTATAGTGCACGGTCCACATATAGATTTCGCCGAGACCGGTCGAGATCGGGCCGAGCGTCGGTGCAGCCCCCTCCGGGAGGCGCTCTTCGGCGGAGCGGAGCCGCTCTCCAACCTGCTGACGGGCAAAATAGATGTCGGTGTCTTCCGAGAACACAGCCGTCACCTGGGAGAAGCCGTTGCGAGACAACGAGCGCGTGTATTCGAGGCCGGAGATGCCAGCGAGCGCGGTTTCGATCGGGAACGTGACCTGCTTCTCGATATCGATCGGAGAGAGAGAGGGGGACGTCGTGTTGATCTGCACCTGGTTGTTGGTGATGTCCGGCACTGCGTCGATCGGCAGGCGATTGAGCGAATAGATGCCGTACCCTGCGGCCGCGATCGTCAGGAGGACGACCAGCCAGCGCTGGTGAACGGAGAACGCGAGAAGTCGAGCGATCATGTTTCCACCTCGTCAGTGTGCGTGGCCGGCTTCGGACTTGCCGACGTCGGCTTTGAGCAGGAAGGTGTTGGAGGCAGCGATGAGATCTCCGGAATTGAGCCCGGAGCTGATCTCCACGAACTGGCCGTCGTCCTCTCCGACAATCACCGGGCGGGCTTGGAAGCCATGGGACGTCCGTACGAACGCAGTGGGCTTGCCCTCAATCGTCTGTAAGGCCACCTTGGGAACAACCAGGGCGGCTTTTCTTTGCTCGACTGCAATGTTGGCAGTGACGAATGTGCCTGGTCGCAAGTGGCCCTGGCTGTTGTCCACCGAAGCGGTGACCCGCGCCGATCGGGTATCCTGATCAATGAGCGGACTGGTGAAGACGATCTTTCCGGAACTCTGCTGACCTTCGACGCTTGTGGAAATGGTCAGCAGCTGGCCTTCGCGAATTTGCGATAGATCCGTGGTCGAAACGGTGAGCTCGACCCACAGCATGGAGAGGTCGGCAATGGCATAGAGCTCCTTGGCCTGTCCCTCTCCGCCGACGGGTGTTCCGAGGTCAACTAGCTGCTCGACAATCCGTCCCGCGATCGGCGCTCTGATTTCGTAGCGCTCCAGCCCCGTCGGCTGCTTTCCAACAGACGTCAGCGCCACGATTTCACTTTCGTTGACGCCCAACGCAGTAAGTTTCTGTCGCGCCAGCTCCGTTCTGACCTGTGCTTCCCTCTGGGTCGCGCGCGCGCGAATAAGTCGCTGTTCAGCGGTAACCTGCTTTTCCCAAAGGGACTGCTCCCGCTCGTAGAGAGTCGACTGGAGCTCAAGGTTTACGTTGGCTGCTATGAACTCGCTCTTGGCGTCCGCGACCTCGCGGCTTTCTAGAATTGCGATCACCTCGCCCTTCTCGACAGGCTCGCCAAGCTGCTTCTTGAGTTCTGCGACTGTACCGATGACTTTCGCTGCAACCCGGCCGACGCGGTTGCGGTCGGGCATCAGCACGCCAGGCACGCTCAAGCGCCGGTTCAAGGTCCCTGCCTCCACGGGAACGAGCGTAATTTTCGAGGCATCGATCCGGTCCGGAGGCATCTCGACTTCGCCTTCGGACTTCTCCTCCTCTCCTTCTCCATGCCCATGCTCGTCGGCCCCCGCTGTGTCGGATGGCTTGGGGATGTCCTCCGCCCTGCTTGTGACGGCGAATGACCCAAAGAGGCTCGAGAATGGTGTCGGCGCAAATGCGTATGATAAGGCGAGCACGATGCCGACGCCGGCAGCGCCCGCAAAAAGGCGGAATCGGTTCATGGCGAAAGATCCACAAATGCCGGAGCAGGCTTAGCGGCTACCGGTCAGATCGAATTTTTAAGCGAAGGAAAGGTCCTTGCTGCGCACACCCCTGTGCGCGGGCGAGGAAATGCGCGTGTATGCGCTGCCTAGAGTCGGGGGGGCTCTTGGAGAGGCGGAGGCGAATGCTTGGACGCGCCGCCACTGTCCGTCACGTGGTAAGTGACTTGGGCTGTGAAATGAACAAACGAGGGATGCGCCGCCGGGGGAGGCAAGGTGTGAGCACCTGGGCACACGGCGCAGTGGGTGTGCGGCAATGCCTTCGCCGGAGACTGCTGGCCGTTCTTGTCGGGCGCTTCCTGCTGTCCGGACACCTCGCCTGCGATCGCATCTCCAATCCCGGCATCGAGTGTGGGGATAACGCTCTGCAGCGTTGCGTGCGCCGCGCCGAAAGGACCAATCAATGCAACAACGAGCATGACCATGAGCGCGCGGAGACACACCGCCCGAGAGGTGTGTCTCCACCTCTTGGGCGCGGTCTCACCCGAAGCTGTTGGTCGCATTTTCATCGAGGCAAGATGTTTCGCGATCTGCGCTAAAGTCAAGCAGCCGACGGGCTCTTCTCCGTGAAATGTTCGTAAGGGAGTTCGCGGCTGCGCGGAAACTTAAAGTTGCACAATGACTTAAGCGACGCGGTGCCTACTGTCGCAGTTTTTGTTGAACCGGCTCCTCCGGCTACGTCCTATGTGGCCTCACGTTCGCGTTGGCGCCTGTTTTGCTTGCCGGCTTCGGCCCGTGCCACGTACGAGGCGGGGCCTTGGCCCGCAATATCCTGGGTGCTCAGCCGCCGTTTGCATAGTTCTGGTTCGCGCCTCCGAGCAGCGCCCCTATGCACGGGTAATGAGAACGTTCCGCTGGCGACCAACCGATGCGTCGGACTACGAACTCGAGATCGCGTACGGGACATTCCGGCTTGAACGTGCTGACTGCTGGCCGGACGCGAGGATTGCGGCCTGCGATAGCATCGTTGCCACATATCACCGGCAACCGCATTTAAGCCGCATTTTCTTACGAGCAACCAGCTTCCTTACAAGGCTCGATTCCATGACGCTCACCTACACGCAACCGGCCCGTGATCTTAGCGCCGTCCAATATCGGCGACGCATCATTCTAGGGGTTGGTATTTTTCTCATTTGCTTCCTGCTGCCTTTCGTATGCGCCGTTTGGCTTCACACCAATCCGCTCTTCTATTCACAGATTGAGCACGCGGGCATTTTCCTGATCTTTGTTGCAATCGCGGGACGCACATGGAGTGCGTTGCACATTGGCGGATACAAGAAGGTCGCTCTCATCGAGACCGGACCCTATTCGATCGTCCGCAACCCTCTCTATCTTTTCACCCTGATTGGGGCAGCAGGTATCGGCGCCCAGACTAGCTCACTTGTCATGGTGGCCGTCTGCACGTCGATGACGGCCGCTGTGCTCGTGTTTGTCGTCTCCAGGGAGGAGGACTATCTGCGCAAGAAATTTGGCGCGGCTTTCGAAGACTATGCATCGCGTGTGCCGCGCTTTCTGCCCCGCTTTCGCGCTTATCGCGACGCCGAGCAGCTGGTCATCCAGCCAAAAGTCGTCTACCGCACCTTTCTGGAATCCAGCTACTTCCTTGTCGCTGTACCAGCCGTGGACGCCATAGAGCTCGCGCGCTATTATGGATGGCTGCCGGACCTTCTTCACCTGCCTTGAAGCCTGTGCGCGGCGAAGCCAGGTTGTCCGGGAATGCAAGCACGCATCAGCAATCAGGGCTCGATTCTCTGGGTAGGGTAGTAAGGCAAGTGCGGGGTCGCGATGACCCGCGCGCCGCCTCTCGATGCCGATTTCAAGCGATCCCTCTCCGATCCTGCCAGAGTTCTAGCAGGGCAATGAGCGCGACCAGAAGTCCGAGGAAGAAATGCGACCATCTAAGCTGACCAGAGCTCGCATAGCCAAACGCCAAAGGTGACAGGACGAGCCGGGTTCCGCAGCGATTGAGCCATCGCTCGTAGCGGCCGTGATGGGACTGCTTTTCCGCCACTGTTGAGCGTTGACGCCTGCGCCGGCTCACCAAGCGCATGGCCATGAGAGCGGATGGTTATCTATGATGCATGCAAGCGTGGTCACTCTTCTCATCCTTTCTTCAGGATGGGGGATTACGGCTCAACCGCCAGATCAGCATGGGTGCTTGCGCGATGAATGGAACTGGCGAACGATTATTCTTACAAGATCAGAGTGTTCTCAAGCCTATGCAGAACCGGTCGAGACCAAACGGTACAATGGCGTGAGCGAAATGCGCGAAATAACTTTCGGGCTCTGAAATGCGACGAGATCAAGCTCGGGAAGATGGGTCAACTGCGAAGGCGATCTACTTCTAAGTGATGTCCGCATTGAAGTGAGCCCGTGTGAGAACGCGGGCGTGGTTGGGCTGGTCGGCGGAGCGCCAACTGGCCGCTGAAGCCTCACATCGCCCGAAGCAGCTTCGGCACGCCGAGGATCGCCGTCACCCGCTTCAGATTGTAGGCCAGGACGTGCAGAGCCATCTCGGTGGCGACGTGCTTCAGCGTCTTCATCTTGAAGTGCGTGGCACCCATCCACGCTTTAATCGTCCCGAACGGGTGCTCGACGGTCTGGCACCGCAGCGACATCTTGTTCGGGTCATCGTCGAGCCGCCGCTGGACGCGTTCGAGTATACCCTCGTGCTCCCAGCGACGGACACGGCGTTCCTTGCTGGTGGTACACCTGCCTTTGATGGCACAGCTTCCACACGCATCCGTCCAGTATGAGTGCAGCGTCTTTCCGGCCTCCACGTTCGTGAAGCGGTATGTCAGCCGCGCACCGGCTGGGCAGATGTAGGCGTCATCGCCGGATAGATAGGTGAAGTCGGCGCGGTCGAAGCGTCCATGGGCTGCCGCGTTGGAAGTGTGCGGCTTGGGCACGGTAACCGGGATGCCAGCCTCTTCGCACGCGACGATCTCCTCGCCCTTGTAATATCCCTTGTCGGCAATCGCTTCGATGTCGTCGCTGGACATCTCTTCCCGGGCCGCATGCGCCATCATCGCCAAGGTGTCGCGGTCGTAGCCGAGGTTTGTCACCTCATGAGCGACAATCAGATGATGCTTCGTCTCGACGGCAGTTTGCACATTGTAGCCGACCACACGGGGCTTTCTGCTCGTCGTTGCCATGGCGCGGGCATCAGGATCAGTTAGCGAGACCTGCGTCTCTCCGGTAATGTCCATGCGCCGCTCGATAGCCTTCAAAGCATTAGTCTCTCGCCGGCAGTAAGCCAGCTTCTTGATCGCGCGCGCAAGGCGACCGTCGGGAACCGACATCCCGGTCTTGCTCACCACCTCATCTGCACGGTCGAGCTCGACGAGATACCTTTCGATGAGCGTGTCAATTTCGCCGAGGCGCCGCTTGAGCTTCTCACGCGTAAAGCTCTTCGTCTTCGCGTTGACGGCTTTGAACTTGCTGCCATCGATCGCCACAATGCTGGCGTCCAGGAGATCGAGACCGCGGCAAAGAGCAACGAACTGTTGGCATACCTTGCGGATCGCCGGGCCGTTGTCGCGGCGGAAGTCGGCGATGGTCTTGAAATCTGGCGCCAGACGCCCGGTGAGCCAGATCAGCTCCAGGTTCCTCCGGCACTCGCGTTCAAGGCCGCGCGAGGATTGAACCTGGTTGAGGTAGCCGTAGATGTAGATCTTGAGGATTGTCGCGGGATGATAGCTCGGACGGCCTGTCTCTTCCGGGACGACGCCATCGAAGCCGAGTGCGCCCAGATCAAGCGCATCAACAAAGGCGTCGACCACGCGTACGGGGTTCTCCTCGCCGACGTAGTCGTCGACCGTCTCCGGCAAAAGCGTTGCCTGCGTGCGATCCGCGCCTTCGATGAACCGACCCATTCGATCCTCCCCGCTCCAGCTGGCGGGAATCGTACATCGGTTCGTTAGAATGGGCGCGTTTTCACACAGCCTCAAGTGGAAACGGAACATCTGCTCACGGTCGCTGGGAACGTTTCTGATGTGATGCCGACTTGCGTCTTTAGCTGCGACTGGGAAGACCTCGTCCACGATCCAGGCTCCACGTCACGCGGTTCGGGCCCGTTATGCCGGAGACGGCACGCCCCGTGAAAGGTTCGAGCGCAGAACGCCATGGCGCCAGCGTGAAGGTATCCTCACGGCGAAGCACGGCGAGCTTGCCGGTGGGCGTGGTGATCGCGTGATCGTACACGCCGGTGATGCGTACTCCAGGCGCGGTCGGCACATAGGCTGCGTTGAGTTCTCGCGAGACATGCTGGACGATGCGCTCGGTCTCGGCCTTGCGCAGGGTTCGCATCATGTCGGGAGTTGGTCTCAGATCGCCGCCGGGCGCGATCGTTGCTACGCGGCGATCGACGAGCCAATCTCTCCTTGTGGCGAGGGCTGCTCGTACCTGACCGGCAAAGCCGGGTGTTCCTTGCTCTGGCTGCCATTGCGAGAGGATCGCCTCGTCGAGCCAGGTCGGACCGTCGTAGGTCGTCTGCTTCTCGAGCGCAACGGGCGAAAGAACTTGTACCTTTGGCACCGGCGACGGCTTGCCGTCGAGGCTGCCTCCGGCCAACGCCACGATGGTGCCGCGCACGGGCGCGTCCGCGAGTTTGAGGCGCCCGAGCTCGGCGTAATGCGCGCGTCCGTCCATGGCGTCGATCACGATCCATGTGTGATCGGAGATCTCGTCGACGAGACCAATGCCCACGACTTTGCCGACCAGTGGCGTCTTGCGGGGGCCGCGCTCGAACAGGGCCATGGCGGCCGCGCTGCGCTCGATCCCGGCTTCCTGCAGGGCGCGCTGCATCATCTTGAACTTGTCGGCACGTTGTCCGAGTTGGCGGAGCTTGCCCTCCATCTGGCCATCGAGCGCCCACACGCCCTGTTGCCGTTCTTCGGCGAGACCGAGACGTTCCAGGGTCCTGAGCCGCCCGACCCGGAGGGTGTGCTGCGTTGGATCCAACTCCTCGGCGGCCGTGACGACGAGAATGTTGTCCTTGGAGCGACCGAGGAGCGCGCGATCGAGGCGCGTCAGCCGCTCCTGGCCAACCTCGTTGAAGAGCTTCTGCATGCGCTCGAGCTGGGTTTCCGGTCCGAGCTCCAGCGTCACGAGGGATTGGGCACGGGCCCGGATGCCGTGGGCGATGTAGTCACGCGCCATCACCAGGTCCTTGTCCCGATCGTCCTTGCCGCGGATGACGACGTGGGTGTGGGGGTGTCCCGTGTTGAAATGATCGACCGCCACCCAGTCGAGCTTGGTGTCGAGGTCGCGCTCCATCTGGGTGAGGAGATCTCGGATGAACGGCTTGAGGTCGCTGAGCTGTGCGCCTTCATCGGCGGAGACGATGAACCGGAACTGGTGCGGATCGTCGGCCGAGCGGGCGAGGAACGCACCCCCGTCGACGTCATCTCCGTTGGCGTCATAAAGCCGTCCAGGTGCTCCCTCTCGGGTGACGCCATCGCGCACGATGTATTTCATGTGAGCTTGTGCGGCGCCGAGGTCGCCGTTCAGGATCCGCGTGTAGCGCGCCTTGACGATGACGCGCCGGCTGCCGGGTGCGATGAGTCCCGCCGCGGCGCGCACGCCTGTCCCCATGCCGCGCGTCAAGCTGCCAGGTGCGATGTGTCCGCGCTGCAGCATAGCCCTCGCGCCCTTCTTGCCGGCCTGGCGGAATACGAGCGCGGCATGCCGTTGTGCGCGGCTGCTGCGGCTATCGCGAATGCGACC
>JRYH01002894.1_pt1 | contig 17447 bp, 16 predicted proteins | sample 235351 | NCBI WGS metagenome assembly JRYH01 (sample SAMN03074221, study PRJNA261480) | activated sludge metagenome | biome: Wastewater Treatment Plant; feature: Wastewater; material: Activated sludge; isolation source: activated biomass of a wastewater treatment plant treating wastewater... ... | reverse complement strand
TCGACCGCTATTTCCAGATCGCACCCTGCTTCCGCGACGAGGATCCGCGCGCGGACCGCCTCCCGGGCGAGTTCTATCAGCTCGACGTCGAGATGAGCTTCGTCGAGCAGGAGGACATCTTCCAGACGATGGAGCCGATCCTCACCGCCGTGTTCGAGGAGTTCGCGGACGGCAAGCGCGTGGATCGCGACTGGGCGCGCATTCCCTACGACACGGCCATCGCCAAATACGGCTCCGACAAGCCGGACCTGCGCAACCCGATCGAGATGCAGGACGTGACCGAGCATTTCCGCGGCTCGGGTTTCAAGGTGTTCGCGGGGATGATCGAGAAGGACCCGAAGGTCCGCGTGTGGGCGATCCCTGCGCCGGGCGGCGGCAGCCGTGCGTTCTGCGACCGCATGAACGCCTGGGCGCAGAAAGAGGGCCAGCCGGGGCTTGGCTATATCTTCTGGCGTGAGGAAGGTCCGGCCGAAGGCGGGCAAGAAAATTCTGCGGCGGGTGCCGGTCCGATCGCGAAGAACGTGGGCCCGGAGCGCGCTTCCGCCATCCAGGCGCAGATGGGCCTCAAGACGGGGGATGCCTGCTTCTTCACGGCCGGGGATCCCGCGAGGTTCTACAAGTTCGCGGGGCTCGCGCGCGACGAGGTAGGGCGCGAGCTCAAGCTCATCGACGAGGGCCGCTTCGCGTTCGCGTGGATCGTCGACTTCCCGTTCTACGAGTGGAGCGAGGACGAGAAGAAGATCGACTTCTCGCACAACCCGTTCTCGATGCCGAAGGGCGGGCGCGAGGCGCTGGAAGCGGCCGAGGCGGCCGGGCGCGACGCGCTGCTCGCGCTCAAGGCGAACCAGTACGACGTCGTCTGCANNGCTCGGTGCGCAATCACAGTCCCGAGACGATGGTGAAGGCGTTCGAGATCACCGGGCTCGGGCGCGCCGAGGTGGAGGCGCGCTTCGGCGGGCTCTATCGCGCGTTCCAGTACGGCGCGCCGCCGCATGGCGGCATGGCGGCCGGTCTCGAGCGCATGGTGATGCTGCTCACGGGCTGCACGACGGTGCGCGACGTGGCGCTCTTCCCGATGAATCAGCAGGCGGCCGATCTTCTGATGGGCGCGCCGAGCGACGTGACGCCGAAGCAGCTCCGCGAGCTTTCGATCCGCGTCGTGGTGCCGGAGAAGAAGTAGCTCTTATTTTCCACCCTCGAGGCCGTCGAGGTAGATCAGCACGGCAGCTTCGAGAAGCTCCTCGGGCGCGATCGGGATGGCGCGGCGCGCGCCGTCGCCGCGGGCGAAGAGCGCGGCCGTGCCGTGTGCGAGCGACCAGATGTGAAGCGCCATCATCAGCGGCGGGGGGCGGCGCTCCTTGGGCAGGGTGGCGATGACCGCCTCGCACGCGGTGCGCAGCACCGCGAAGGCGCGGTCGCCCTCGGCGCGGACCTCAGGGTAGTCCGAAAGCGCGAGCCCGGATTCGAACATGGCCGCGAAATACGCGGGCTCGCGGCCTGCGAACGCCAGGTAGGCGGCGCCGAGCCGATGGAAGGCTTCGCGCGGGCTCGGATGTCCGTCGCTCCATGCGGCGGAAAGGGCGTCGGCAAAGGCCTCGAAGCCGCGCTTGGCGACGTCGGCCAGAAGCGCGTCGCGGTCGCGGAAATGGCGGTAAGGGGCGGCCGGCGAGACGCCGGCTGCGCGCGCGGCCTCGGCGAACGTGAAGCCAGCCGGACCCTTCTCGCGGATCAGGTCCAATGCGGCCGCGATCAGGGCCTCGCGCAGGTTGCCATGATGGTAGCGGCGGCGCTCGCCGGGACCGCGGTCTTTGTGCCATGTCATGGTCCGGTTGTAGCTTATTTGGCCCAGGTGGACAGCCGGGGCCGCGGGAAGGGCGAGGTGGGCTCGTGATCTATGTCGATGCGGATGCCTGTCCGGTGAAGGAGGAGGCGCTGCGGGTCGCCGTCCGCCATGGGCTCGAGATCGTCTATGTCTCGAACGCGTGGATGCGTCTTCCGGAGGGGCCGGGCGTGTGGCGCGTGATCGTGGCCGAGGGCGCGGATGCGGCCGACGATTGGATCGCGGAGCGGATCGGCGCCGGCGACATCGCCGTGACCGCGGATATCCCGTTTGCCGCGCGATGCCTCAAGGCGGGGGCGCAGGCGATCGGTCCGACGGGCAAGCCGTTCACGGACGCCAGCATCGGCATGGCGCTCGCCATGCGCGATCTTTCCCGGCACCTGCGCGAGACCGGAGAGAGCCGCGGGCTCAATGCCGCCTTTACGCCGAAAGACCGGTCGCGGTTTCTAGAGGCGCTGGAGCTGGCGGTGCGCCGGGCGAAGGGGTGAGTGAGGGGGTGGCCGGAGGCTGGCCTGGCCTACGCCGCCGATTGAGCCGCGATGTCCGCCATCTGGCGCGCGATCATGCGATCGAGGGAGCCGTCGAACGGCACGGTGAAGGCCGTGAGGCCCTTCGGGTCCGTGCTCCATGCCTCGAGCTTGGCGGCGAAGCTCTCGGGCAGGTCGGCCGTTCCGTCGAGCGCGACGACACTGGCGTGGAAGGCCGCGTCCGTCATGGGCAGGAACGGGATGGTCGTCGGCTCCAGATGCCCATCCGCATGCCGCCGCGGCGCGTGGATCACGGCGGCGCAGATGAGGGTGCGGTTTCCGTCGAAGGAGGCGATGGCGCCGATCAGCATGCGGGAGGATTCGAAACCCTCCGGCGTGCGATAGGTCCAGCTCTGGCCGGCCGCAAATTGCGTCATCGTGATCGTGACCCCGCAAAAACTAAAACGTCTCAAATCGTTGAGGCGCACGCGCGCTCTAAGTCGTTGTTTGAGAGTCTAATTCACGCCCTCGATGCGAGCTGCCCGCTCGCATCTCAAGCGATCAGGCCCTAGACCGGCATCGCGGCAGCTTTCGGGCATGATGCGGCCGGCGTGCGACATTCCACTTTAAGGTACGGCATGCAACGCGTTGTCCGGCGCGGAGATCGGCCACGGTGCCACAGTCAGCGAAAAAATGTCACGACGGTTGCGAGGTGAGGCGCGAGGAGGCGTCAGGGCCCGCTGACGATGGTCAGGCGATCCTCCCGCCCTTCGGCCGTGTCGGGGGGCAGCGCCTCGAGCGCGGAATCGCAGATCGCCGCCGAGGTGAGTCCGGTCAAGCGATTGAGCGTCAGCGTCGTGCAGGATGCGGGCAGTGGCTGCGCGTCCGCCAGGCGCACGAGGGCGGCCGGCTTCGGCGGCAGGAGGACAGCCTGCTCGGGCCCGGGTGCGACGGCGGAGCCGCCGGCCAGAACCACCTCCGAGACGAAGCTCCAGAAGCCGATGAAATGCCAGAAGACGGCGCCGCCCACGAAGCCGAGCACGCTCCACCCGAGGCCGCCGATCGCATCCAGAAAGCCGAGTGCTGTGCTCCGCGCCGCCGGCTGGGGCGCCGCCCGATGATACGTCGCGAGGAGCTTCGCCATGCCGCGTCCGCGCCGTGCGGCGGGGGCCGGAGGGCGGCTCAGGAACGAGGGAATATCGCAATCGTCCGCAGTCTTCGGCATGCTTTGCGCCTGATCGCGGCAGGCCGGCCCGATTGAGGGAACGGAACGCCGCGCGCCATCTGAGAGATCGCGCCTCTTTCGGAGCTGGCCTTTCTCAACGGAGGAACGCGAGGCCGGTGCTTCGGAAGCGCGGGTGACGACAAACGCAAGACGACTCAAAGTTTGAGGGCGGAGCCTTCGCCTCGCAAGGCACAATGAGGCGAAGGCGCGACGCCCTGGTGGTTATCCACAGACCCCGGGGCAAGGAGGACTCAGCGTACCGGTGGCACGTGCATGCGGTCGCTGCGGCAGAGCTGGCGCTGGTTCTCGTTGGGGCCGCAGGCGCGCGGGGCTCCGGTCTTCGAGAAGCAGATGCGCACCTCGCGGAAGCGCGTGCCGGGGCCGCGGCAGGCGACGCCCATCATGTCCGGCTTGAGGGCCGGATTGGCATTTACGAACGCCCGCACGACCTCGGCGGGGCTCATGAACTGCGCCTTCGGCGGGTTCTGGAACTGCGGCGGGATCTTCAGGCTCTCGAACATCCGGCGCGCCGTCTGATAATAGCCCTCCGGCGACAGGCCCGAGCAGGTGCCGTGCTTGCGGTACTCGTGGATGATGAGCCGCTTGCTCGGCATGATGTCGAACATCTCGTCGATCACCGCTTGCGAGACGTAGGGCCGCGTGCGCGTCGGGCAGTCCTCGGGATAGCCGCGCTCGTACTGCGGCCACAGCCCGTGCAGGATGAAGGCATAGGGGCGCCGGCCGCGCGGGGCGCACTGCGTATCGTCGTCCTGGCCTTCCGGGCTCTCGCAGTGGGTAGGGCTCCAGGAGAGAACGAGCGAGTAGTAGTCGAAGTCGCCGGCCGCTCCGGGGCGGGCTGCGACGGGTGTGGCCGAGCCAGAGGTGCCGGAGGCCGGGGCCCGACCCGCATCGCGCGCGGGCGTCGGACGCTCCGGCGCGGTGGCCTCCTCGCGCGAGGGGCCGTTCCGTTCGAAGTACATGAGGGCGAGCACCACGACGGCGAGCACGACGAGGGTCGGAAGGGAGAACTTCTGAGGAGGCGTGCGCATGGGTCAGGCTGCCTGCCGGGCCAGGGCGTCGAGAATGCGCACCCAACTGCGGGCACCCTTCTTGAAGCTCTTGAGATTGTATTTCTCGTTCGGCGAATGGATCCGGTCGTCCTCGACGCCGAAGCCGATCAGGAGGCTGTCCATGCCGAGCGCGGATTTGAACGACGTCACGATCGGGATCGAGGCGCCGCATCCCATCAGCACCGGCGCCACGCCCCATTCCTCGCCGAGGGCTGCGGCCGCCGCCTGAACTGACGGCGCCGTGGTGTCGAAGCCAATCGCCGCGCTGCCGTGTCCGCCGATGAAGCGCGCCTCGCAGTCGGGCGGCAGGTTGTCGGTCACGAAGCGGCGGAGGCTCGCGAGCACGTGCTCGGGGTCTTGTCCCGGCACCAGACGGCAGGTGATCTTGACGGAGGCTTCCGAGGGAATCACCGTTTTCGAGCCGGTGCCCTGGTAGCCGCCCGTGATGCCGTTGAACTCGAGCGTCGGGCGCGACCAGAGCTGCTCGATCAGCGATTTGGAGGCTTCGCCGGCCGGATGCGAAAGCCCGACGGGCGCGAGGAGCTGGTCCGCATCGAGGCCGAGCGCCTGCCATTGCTTGAGCTGGGCGCGCGTCGGCGGCGCGATGCCGTCGTAGAAGCCTGGAACGGTCACGCGGCCCTTGGCGTCGTGCATCTTGCCGACGATGCCGACGAGCGCCCGGATCGGGTTCATGGCCGGCCCGCCGTAGAGCCCCGAATGGAGATCGCGCGAGGGGCCTTTCACGATGACCTCGAGGCCGGCGAGGCCGCGCAGCATGGTCGTGATCGCCGGGGTGTCCTTGTCCCACTGGCCCGTATCGCAGACGAGGACGAGATCGGCCTTGAGCTCCTTCCCGCTCTTCTTGAGGAAGCCCGGAAGAGAGGCCGAGCCGCATTCCTCCTCACCCTCGATCATGACGGAGACGGCCAGTGGGAGCTCGCCCGCGATCTCCTTCCAGGCGCGCGCGGCCTCGAGGAACGTCATGAGCTGGCCTTTGTTGTCCTCCGCGCCGCGGGCGACGATGACCTTGCCGTTGGCCTTGTCGGTGGCGATGCGCGGCTCGAACGGCGGCTTCGTCCAGAGCGACAGAGGATCCGGGGGCTGCACGTCGTAATGGCCGTAGAAGAGCACGTGCGGCGTGCCTTTGGCGACCTTGGCGCGGTCATGGCCGACGACGATCGGATGTCCGCTCGTCGGCCTCACGTCGGCGCGGATGCCGATGCCGTTCAACGTATCGGCGCACCAGTCGGCGGCCTTGCGGCAGGAGGCGGCATAGGCGGGATCCGTCGAGATGCTCTCGATCCGCAGAAGCTCGAACAGGCGCGCGAGGCCCGCATCGAAGTTGCGGTCCAGGCGGTCGAGAACCTGCGACACTTGGTCGGTCATGATAACCCTGTCGTCAGTCTGAAGATGCTTTCGCAACGGGAGTGTTGGCGGGCTCCCGGGCGTATGCCACAGTTCCCCGCCGGCAACAATCCGGCGCACACTACGATACCGGCACGGACAGGAGACGGAATGGCATCTTCCCAGCCATCTCGCGATGCGGCTCCCAAGTGGGTCTACTATTTCGCCGCTGGCTTTTCCGAAGGCCGCGCCAGCATGACGAATCTGCTCGGCGGGAAGGGTGCAAACCTGGCCGAGATGGCGAACCTGGGACTTCCGGTGCCACCGGGGTTCACCATCACCACCGAGGTGTGCAGCCTCTATTACAAAAACGGCCGCCGTCTGCCCGATGGCCTCGCACCTCAGGTCGAGGAGGCGATGGCGCGCATCAGCGAGGAGACGGGCTATCGCTTCGGCAGCGAGGACAAGCCTCTGCTCGTTGCCGTGCGGTCGGGCGGGCGGGCCTCGATGCCGGGCATGATGGATACGATCCTCAACCTCGGCCTCAACGACCGCACCGTGCAGGGCCTCGCGCGCAATGCCAACGACGAGCGCTTCGCCTACGACAGCTATCGCCGCTTCATTCAGATGTATGGCGACGTGGTGCTCGGCGTCGACCATGCCGTGTTCGAGGACATCCTCGACAATTTCAAGAACCTCAACGGCTATTCGTTCGATACGGAGCTCAGCGCCGACGATTGGCGCGCGTTGATCGTGCAGTACAAGGCCGCCATCGTGGAGGCCATCGGCAAGCCCTTTCCGCAGGATACGGGCGAGCAGCTCTGGGGCGCGATCGGGGCCGTGTTCGGCTCCTGGCAGAATACCCGGGCCGTCACCTACCGGCGCCTGCACGCCATTCCCGAGAGCTGGGGCACGGCCGTCAACGTGCAGGCGATGGTGTTCGGCAACATGGGCGACACCTCCGCGACGGGCGTCGCGTTCACGCGCAATCCCTCGACGGGCGCCAACGAGATCTATGGCGAGTACCTCGTCAACGCCCAGGGCGAGGACGTGGTCGCCGGAATTCGGACTCCCCAGCCGCTGACGATCAAGGCGCGCCAGGAGGCCGAGGATCCGAACCCGTCGCTCGAGGAGGAGATGCCGGGAGCGTTCGCGGAGCTTTCGGCGATCTTCACCGTGCTCGAGAGCCGCTACCGGGACATGCAGGACATCGAGTTCACGATCCAGGACGGCAAGGTCTGGATGCTGCAGACGCGCTCGGGCAAGCGCACGGCGGAGGCGGCGGTAAAGATTGCCGTCGATCTCGCGAGCGAAGACCTCATCACGCGCGAGGAGGCGGTGCTGCGCGTCGATCCGTCGAGCTTTACGCAGCTTCTGCATCCGACGATCGATCCCGCGGGCGAGCAGGATCTCCTGACCTCCGGGCTGCCGGCGTCGCCGGGGGCGGCCTCGGGCGCGATCGTCTTTTCCTCGGACGAGGCCGAGCGGCAGAAGCAGCAGGGCCGGTCCGTCATTCTCGTGCGCACGGAGACGAGCCCGGAGGATATTCACGGCATGCACGCCTCCGCCGGCATCCTGACGGCGCGCGGCGGCATGACGAGCCATGCCGCCGTCGTGGCGCGCGGCATGGGCGTGCCGTGCGTCTCGGGAGCGGGCGCCATCCGCATCAACGAGCAGGCCGAGACGCTGAGCGTCGGCAAGCGCGTGCTCAAGGCCGGCGACATCCTCACCATCGATGGGGCGACGGGGCGCGTCTATGCGGGCGAGGTGCCGATGCGCCAGCCGCAGCTTTCCGGAGACTTTGCCCGTCTCATCGGCTGGGCGGACGAGGCACGCCGCCTCGCCGTGCGCGCCAACGCCGATACGCCCAAGGATGCGCGGCAGGCCCGCACGTTTGGCGCACAGGGCATCGGCCTCTGCCGCACGGAGCACATGTTCTTCGACGCCGAGCGCATCCTGGCGATGCGCGAGATGATCTGCGCGACGACGGAGGCCGGCCGCAAGGCGGCGCTCGCCCGCATCCTGCCCATGCAACGGGCCGATTTCGTCGAGCTGTTCGAGATCATGGGAGAGCTGCCGGTCACGATCCGCCTGCTCGACCCGCCGCTGCACGAGTTCCTGCCGCGCCAGGAGCGTGAGCTCGAGGCCGTCGCGGAGCAGCTCGGTCTCTCGGTCGACAAGCTCAGGGCGCGCGTGGCGGAGCTGTCGGAGTTCAACCCGATGCTGGGCTTGCGCGGCTCGCGCCTCGCTATCCGCTATCCCGAGATTCCGGAGATGCAGGCGCGCGCGATCTTCGAGGCCGCCATTGAGGCCGGACGGAAGCTCGGTGCCCTCGTCGCGCCCGAGATCATGGTTCCACTCGTGGCCTATCGGCGCGAGTACGACATCCTGGCGGATCGTATCCGCAAGACGGCGGAGGCCGTTGCGGCCGAGACGGGGATCACGCCCGTTTTCACGCTCGGTACCATGATCGAGCTTCCGCGTGCCTGTCTTGCGGCCGGCGATCTTGCCGAAGGCGAGGACGGGGCGGACTTCTTCTCGTTCGGCACCAACGATCTGACGCAGACGGTGCTCGGGCTTTCGCGCGATGACGCCGCGCCGATCCTCTCGGCCTATGCGACGGAGGGCATCTACGAGACCGATCCTTTCGTCTCGATCGATCAGCGCGGCGTTGGAGAGCTGGTCCGGATGGGGATCGCGCGCGGACGCAAGAGCAAGCCGGGGCTCAAGATCGGAATCTGCGGCGAGCATGGGGGCGATCCGGAGTCGATCGCCTTCTTCCACGACTCGGCGTTCGACTATGTCTCGTGCTCGCCTTTCCGCGTGCCGGTCGCGCGCCTCGCGGCGGCGCAGGCCGCGATCCGGGAGCGTCTGAAGAAAAATCCGAAAGACAAAGCGTGAGCCGCTCCGCCCGCGATGAAGCGCGGGCAACGCTCAGTGCGTGAGGTCGCGGTGCTCGGCGCGGTCCAGCTCGTCCAGCGACGGGCGGCGCGGGCGGGGGCCCTGCTTCTTCGGCATCACGAGCAGCCACAGGATGAGGGGCGGAAAGAGGAAGCACCACGCCATCCAGAACGAATAGTCGCGATTTTTCCAGCCCGCCGCGAAGCCCGCGAGCGCCGCCGCGGCAATCGCGGCCAGACCCCAGATGACGATGTAGGCGGGCATCATAGTCGGTTCTCCGTCGCCTCGCAGAGAGGCCGGACCGACAAGTGCGGAAAAACTGCGGCAAAATCAAGTGTGCGATGCCGCAGCGAACACGCGGTGCGGCTGGCCTTCAATCCGCCGTCGCCGCCTCGGTCTCCGCGTCCTCGAAATCGAGGCCGAGGTCCAGGATGGGGGCCGAGTGCGTCAGCGCGCCGATCGAGATCAGGTCGACGCCGCTCTCGGCAATGGCGCGCACGGTCTCGAGCGAAACGCCGCCCGAGGCTTCCGTGATCGCCCGACCGCCGACGCGGGCGACGGCCTCGCGCAGCAGCGCGGGGGACATGTTGTCGAGCAGCACGGCGTCGATGGGATGGGCGAGCGCCTCGGCCAGCTCGTCGAGGCTCGTCACCTCGACCTCGATCTTCACCATGTGGCCGGCATGCGCGCGCGCGGCCGCGATGGCGGGCGCCACGCCGCCCGCGGCGACGATGTGGTTGTCCTTGATCAGGATCGCGTCGAACAGGCCGGAGCGGTGGTTCTGTCCGCCGCCGCAGCGGACGGCATATTTCTCGAACGCCCGGAGGCCCGGCGTCGTCTTGCGCGTGTCGACGATGCGCGCGCGCGTGCCCGCCACGAGATCGACGTAGCGGCGCGTGAGCGTCGCGATGCCGCTCATGTGGCAGATGAAATTGAGCGCGACGCGCTCGCCGGTCAGCAAGATGCGGGCCGGGCCGGAGACGCGGGCCACGACGTCTCCCGCTTCAGCGCGCGTACCATCCTCGACCACACGCTCGAAGTGCACGTTCGTATCGAGGGCGCGGAAGGCGGCCTCTGCGACGTCGAGGCCGGAGATGATGCCGGGGCGGCGTGCGCCGAACATCGCGACCGCGCGGACATGGGCGGGCACGGTCGCGTCCGTCGTCAGGTCGCCACGCACGCCGAGGTCCTCGGCGAGCGCCAGCTCGACGGCCCGCACGATCAGCGGGCGCGGAAGGCTCGTCTCGACTTGGCTCACGCGCTGAGCTCCCTCTGGGGCTGGCCGATCCGCGCGGGCCGGGCGCGGCTCGTGACGGCGCGGACGTCGGAGAGGGTCAGGGCGCTGCGGTGGGCGAGGCGCACGACAGGCTCCGGGTAATCGGAGCGGAAGTGGGCGCCGCGGCTCTCCGTGCGCATGAGCGCCGAGGCCGCAATGATCTCGCCGGTGAGCGTCATGTTGGCGATGAGGGCGTCGTCGCGGGCTTCCGCGCCGATCTCCCGCAACGTGGCGAGCGCCTGCTCGAGCCCCGTACCCGTGCGCACGACGCCGACGTGCGCGCTCATGGTCTCGCGCAGCAGGCCGATGAGATGGGCGCGCCGGGCGCGGTTCAGCGGGCGGCTTGCGGCGACGCGATGGGTCGTGGCGATGGGATGGGCCATCGCGGGCGACACCAGCGCGGTGATGTCGGCGGCGACGCGCGCGCCGAGCACGATCGCCTCGAGCAGCGAGTTCGATGCGAGGCGGTTGGCGCCGTGCAGACCCGTGGAGGCGACCTCGCCGACGGCCCACAGGCCCTCGAGAGATGTGCGGCCCGCGAGATCGGTGGCAACGCCGCCCATATGATAGTGCGCGGCCGGCGCGATGGGGATGAGCTGCGTTGCCGGATCGATGCCGGCGTTGCGGCAATGAGCATAGACGGTCGGGAACGCGGTTGGAAAGGCTGCGCCGATCGCCTCGCGGCAATCGAGATAGGCGCCGCGCCCGGCGAGGATCTCCGCGAACACGCCGCGGGCCACGATATCGCGCGGGGCGAGCTCGGCATCGGCATGCAAGGCCAGCATGAAGCGCTCGCCGCGGCGATTGACGAGCTTGGCGCCCTCGCCGCGCAAGGCTTCCGAGGCGAGCGGGGCGGGATCGATGTGGGCGTCGATGGCCGTCGGATGGAACTGGACGAACTCGGCGTCGGAAATCACGGCGCCCGCGCGCGCTGCGAAGGCGATGGCCTCGCCGCGCGCGTACATCGGATTGGTGGTGACGGCGTAGAGGGCGCCGGCCCCGCCCGTCGCCATGACGACGGCGCTCGCCGGCATGAAATCGAAGGTGCCGGTTCCCGCCGCATCGGTCCGCACGAGGCGCACGCCGGCGATGCGGCCGCTCGCTCCCGTCCCCGATCCCGCGTCGAGGATCAGATCCATCGCCTCGTAGCCTTCGAGGATGCGGATCGAAGGCGTGGCGCGTGCGGCTGCGATGAGCGCCTGCATGATGGCGGCGCCGGCGCGGTCTCCGGCCACGCGGACGACGCGGGCGCGCGAGTGGGCGGCCTCGAGCGACAGCGCGAAATGGCCGGCGAGGTCGCGGTCGAAGGGCACGCCATAGCGCAGGAGATCGGCGATGCGGGCGGGGGCCTCCGCGGCCACGACCTCCGCGACGTGAGGGTCGACGATGGCTCCGCCGGCGGCAATGGTGTCGGCGGCATGGGCCGCGGGCGTATCGCCCTCGCCGACGGCCGCGGCAATGCCGCCCTGCGCCCAGACGCTGGATGCGCCTTCGCCCAAGGGTGCGGCGGCGACGACCGTCACCGGCAGCGGCGCGAGCCGCAGCGCGGTGAAGAGCCCCGCGAGTCCCGCTCCGATGACCACGACGTCGCCCCGGTCGAGCGGCCGCGCCGGGTCCGAGAACCCATGCATCGGGGAGAGGATGCGTTCGGAGCCCATGCGGACCTCCCGGTGAAAAGGCTGCGGTGGCATGGGCCGCTGGCCCATGCCGATCCTCCTCAGGCCGATGCCTCGACCATGCGCTCGACGGCGCGGCGGGCCTTCACGGCGACGGCGGGATCCACCGTCACCTCGTAGCGGTTGTGAAGCAGGGCCTCGTAGATCTTCTCGAGGCTGATGCGCTTCATGTGCGGGCAGAGATTGCATGGCCGGATGAACTCGACGTCCGGAGCCTCAGCCGCCACGTTGGATGCCATCGAGCACTCGGTGACGAGCACGACCTTGGCCGGGCGCTTCGTCTTCACCCAGTCGATCATGGCCGCCGTCGAGCCGGTGAAGTCGGAGGCGCCGATCACGTCCGGCGGGCATTCGGGGTGCGCGATGATCTTGAGGCCGGGCTCGGCGGCGCGCATGGCGTCCAGCTCCTCGGCGGTGAAGCGCTCGTGCACCTCGCAGTGGCCCTTCCAGGCGATGATCTCGACCTTCGTCTTGGTCTGCACGTACTTCGCCAGGTACTCGTCGGGGATGAGCAGCACGCGCGGTGCGCCGAGGCTCTCCACGATCTTCACGGCGTTGGAGGAGGTGCAGCAGATATCGCACTCCGCCTTCACGTCGGCGCTGGTGTTGACGTAGGTCACGATCGGCACGCCCGGATAGGCGGCGCGCAGCGCACGCACGTCCGCGGGCGTGATCGACGAGGCAAGCGAGCAGCCGGCCAGCGGATCGGGGATCAGCACCGTCTTGTCGGGGTTGAGGAGCTTCGACGTCTCGGCCATGAAGTGCACGCCGGCCTGGACGATGACGTCCGCCTCGGTGCGGCCCGCTTCCTTCGCGAGCTGAAGGCTGTCGCCGCGGATGTCGCCGACGCAGTGGAAGATCTCCGGCGTCATGTAGTTGTGCGCCAGGATGACCGCGTTGCGCTCGGCCTTGAGGTCGTTGATCGCCTTGACGAGCGGGGCGTACTGCACCCACTCCATCGGCGTGACGACGTGCTTCACNNGTGCAGACGGGAGCGTCCGCAATGTCCGACGAGCCAACGGCAGAATGGACGAGATCGAGCACCATGATTGACCTCCTCGTGCCTCATATGCTCTAGTGGAGTATATGAGGGGCCTGAAAAATACTGGTCTCCTTAGACCAGTACCCACTACGCCTTCGGAACCTGATGGTTCCGCCTTTATGCTCGATCAGAGCATAGTGCGCCTGCACCAAATCTAATAGACCCGCTCCCAAATTTCCAGGTTGAGCATCGGATTTTTTATGTCTCTAGGCGGATTATCCGAACGCATCTCTGTCAGGTGCGGATGGCTTTGACGCGGACGCCCGGCGCCGGCCGCTCCAGCACCACCTCCCTGCGGAAGCGGAACAGCTTGGCGGGCCGGCCGCCCGTCTGGGTCTTCACGTCGCCGGTCGGCTCGACGAGGCCGGCGCTCTCGACGAGGCGGCGGAAGTTCTGCTTGTGAAGATGCGGGCCGAGGATGGCCTCCACCGTCTTCTGCAATTCGAACAAGGTGAAGTCGTCCGGCATCAGCTCGAAGATCACCGGACGGTATTTGATTTTCGCGCGCACGCGTCCGATGGCGGTGGCGAGGATGCGGCGATGGTCGAACTGCATCGGTACGCCGAGCCGGGGCTGGCCTTCGCGCCAGGCCGAGGCGGCCTCGCGTCCGTCGCGGCGGGCTTCCTCGACGAGGCCTGCCTCATAGAGCAGCTCGAAGCGGTCGAGCACCTTCTCCTCGTCCCAGGTGCCTCCGTCCATGCCGAAGCAGATGCGGAGCCGGTCGTCGCGCGGAACGGGCCGCACAGGCGCAGAGCGCAGCGCGGGGCGCTCGGCCCACTCCCTGAGGCGCGGCTCGATCTCGGCGGCGAGAATTTCCGGCTTGCCTTTGCGCCAGTCTTCCCACGGAAAATAGTGGTACCAGCTCCGCCAGACGCCATGCTGCAGATCGCGGGCGTGGCCCGTCTCCGTCAATGCGAGATAGCCGATCGAGACGACATGCATCGAGGGATCGCCGGGCTCGGCGTGGCGTCCGCGGTCCCCGAACGTGTAGAGCTGCTCGACATAGCCGAGCCCGAGGCCGGTCTGCTCCGCGACCCACGTCCGCAAGCCGCTTTCGAGCGTGCGATGATCCACCGGCGAGAAGGGACCGAACGGAAGGCTGTCGCCGCCATGGGCGCCTTCGCTATCCTTGCCGTCTTTGCGGATGACGAGCACGACGGGCTCGTCGTCGATCACCGCGACGATGGCGGCGTTGAGGCCGATCTCGAGGCCGGCTGTCTCACTACGCTGAGACGGATGATCGTGATCGCTCTCGAATGCGCCGGTATCCGGATCAGGGAACCGCCGCTTGATGTTCGCATCTGAGATCATTGCACCAGCTCCTGATCTGCCGCGCTAACTTCCGATCGTGGCGATTTTCCGATCCTTGAAAAGCAAGATATTTCTGCGTTCCGGATGGAATAAAACCGAAGCGGAGGATTGAGGCTTCGGGGACCCGTCAGGCGAAACGCGCGAGGGCGGCAAATCGTTCGAGAAATAATCGCTGCGCGTCGAGAGCTGGCATCGGTGCAAGGTTAAATAACTGTTGCGTGAGGTCGTGATCGAGCGCGTCAGGAGCGCCGAAAAACGTCAGCGCTTCGGCCTCCGAGAAGCCGGCGAGGCGCGTTGCCTCGTAGTAGGCAGCGATTCGATCCGCGCGTTTGATGTCGTGCGTCACCGCATCGGGGAGGCTCGGCGCGAGCCCGAAGCGGACGTGGACCGCCTCCATGAGCCGCTTCTCGAAGGCCTTGTAATCGAGGCCGATGGCCGTCTTGAACGGGCTGATCAGATCGCCGATGACGTACTCGGCGGCGTCGTGAAGCAGCGCCGCAAGCCGTGATTCGCCGCTCCAGTCCGGATTGAGCGCGCTCGCGATCTCCTCCACCAGCACGACGTGCTGCGCGACGGAGAAGGCGTGCGGCCCGAGCGTCTGTCCGTTCCAGCGTGCGACGCGCGCGAGGCCGTGGGCGATGTCCTCGATCGCGATGTCGCTCGGGGCGGGATCGAGGAGATCGAGACGCCGGCCCGACAGCATGCGCTGCCAGGCCCGCGGCGGGCGAGACCCTGTCCCAGCGGGATCGTCAGCGGGTTGGCCGGGTGGCGCGTCGTGCATCGCCGGCTCCTCACGCTTTGGGCACGACGAACGCGCGCTGCAGGTCCGCGCACGCCGCGTGGCGATGGCATTCGGGCACGTGATCGTTGACCATGCCCGTGGACTGCATGAACGCGTAGACGGTCGTCGGGCCGACGAAGCGAAACCCTTCCTTCTTGAGCGCCTTCGAGATCCTCGCGGAGGCGTCCGTCGACGCGGGGATGTCGCGGAAGGCGCGCGGCGTCTGATCTGCAAGTTTGCCGCCGGCGTGCGTCCACAGGAAGGAGGCGAGCGACTGGCGCTGTGTCAGCTCGAGGAAGGCTTTGGCATTGGCGATGGTCGCCTCGACCTTGAGGCGGTTGCGCACGATGCCCGCATCCGCCATCAGGCGCGCGACGTCCTTCTCGCCGTAACGGACAATGCGCGCCGCATCGAAGTCGTGGAACGCGCGCCGGAAGGCCTCGCGCTTTTTCAGGATGGTGAGCCACGAGAGCCCGGCCTGAAAGCCTTCCAGAACGAGCTTCTCGAAGAGGCGCCGGTCGTCGGCGTGGGGCACGCCCCATTCCTCGTCGTGGTAGCGGGCATAGAGTGGATCGTCGATGCTGGTCCATGGACAGCGCGACACGGCCTCAGGCGACGTCATGGGGCACCTTGATCTCGAATGTGGCGTAGGCGGGAGGCGCGACGCGCAACGGCCGGTCGGCGACGGTGATGGGGCGCCCGTCGCGCTCGGCCTCGGCGACGCGGTCGATGCGTACGAGCGCGAGCCCTCGCGGGCCCGAGACGGAGCCCAGGCGCCCGATCTCGACCGTTCCGATCATGATGGGCTCGGGGCTTTCGGGAAGGTCGCCGTCCGCCTCCACCGTCACCACCCGCTTGCGGATGGTCGCCTTGTGCTGCATGCGCGCGACGACCTCCTGGCCGACGAAGCAGCCCTTGGTGAACGAGACGCCATGGAGCTGATCGAGGAGCGCCTCGTGCGGGAAGGTATCGCCGAAGACGAAGTCGCGCCCGCCTTCGGGGACGCCGAGGGCGATGCGGTGCGCGTGGTAGGCCGCGAAGCCCGTGGAGCCGGTCTCTTCCGCCTCGGCGTCGGGTGTGGCGGAGCGCGGTGCGATGATGCGCACGCCGAGGCTCGCGAGACGCGGATCGACGTAGCTCACGCCGCCCGGCGGCGTGTTGCTGGGGCTCGTGCCCCCTCCCCATGCGGCTGAAACGGAGAAGAGGTCCGAGGCGTCGCGGATCTCGACATCGGCGCGCAGCTTGTAGAGCGAGAGCCGCTTGGCGAGGTCGGGCGCGCGGGTGCGCTCCGTCTCGAGCAGATAGCCGCCATGGACGGCGGCGACGATGAAGTCGAACAGGATCTTGCCCTGCGGAGTCAGCAGGGCCGCGTAGAGCGCGGGGGCCTGATCGAGAAGGACGATGTCGTTCGTGACGAGACCGCCGAGCAGCTTGCGCGCATCCGGCCCAATAACCGATACGACACCGCGATCGGGGAGACGTGTCCGCTTACTCATGGAGCCCTCGTGCCTTATGGAGCCCTCGTGCGCCGATGCCACCAATTGGCTTCGTGTTTCGGGTCGCGCCGCAGTCCGAAGCACTTCCGGGAAGACGATCAGCGCGCATTTCCGCAAACAGTCGGCGCTCGCTCTGGCCAGACGCGCGCATCACGACTGAATAAGCTCCGCAAGCCTGCCGCGTTCCATAAAAATGCGTCCGCGTCTGTCGCCTGTCGTCCTCTCGCGCGTCGTCCTCGTGCGTGCGCCCCAAGTCCGTGTACGGCCTAGAGCGCTTTGCGATCCGATGGAATCGGGGAACGGCTCTAGGTTTTTGTCTTTTTCTTGCGACGAACCGGAAGTCACGTCGTCGGAAAATGCTCTAGCGCCGCCGGCCTGCGGCGGCACGTTTCTTCGCGGGCTCCTTCTCGACGGTCCGCTCGACAGGGGCCGGCGTCTCCGTGCCGCTGCGGAGCGGGATCGGCTTCGCGCAGGCCCATTCCGCCACAGCGTCGATATCGTAGAACCGGCAGGACTCCATCAGCATGCGCGCTTCCGTCCACAGGTCGCCGTCCACCATCGGCATGAAGAGGTCATGCACGTTGTCGACGCCGAGGTAGCAGCGCACGCCCGCCTCGCGCAGCTTCACGAACGGTGCGATCGAGTTGTGCAGCGGGGCCGTCATTGGAAGCTGCTTCATGCTGAGCGCCGCCGACGGGCAGATGATGATGCCCATGTCGGCTTCCTTGACCTTCTCGATGATGCGGTCCTGCTCGCGCTCCTCTTTCGCCGAGAGCGAGATGGCATGCACGCCGAACACGCGGCCCTGCATGCCGTGCTCGATGGTCTTCTCGGCGAGAAGCTCCGTCTCGTTCTCGAGCGGGTTGTTCTCCTGGTCGATGTGCACGTCCACCGGCTTGCCGAGCTTCTTGGCGAGCGAAAGGATCACGTCGAGATGCTTCTCGGGCGTCGGCCGGTCGCGGGAAGGAAGCCCGCCGCAGTAGTCGGCCAGCTCGCAGGCTTCGGCGTACTGCGCGAA
>JRYH01004138.1_pt1 | contig 17458 bp, 2 predicted proteins | sample 235351 | NCBI WGS metagenome assembly JRYH01 (sample SAMN03074221, study PRJNA261480) | activated sludge metagenome | biome: Wastewater Treatment Plant; feature: Wastewater; material: Activated sludge; isolation source: activated biomass of a wastewater treatment plant treating wastewater... ... | reverse complement strand
GCCGACAAGCTGACGCTCGGCAACTTCACCAACACGCTGACGGCGACGAATGTCGAGACGATTATCGGCGGAACCGGTACCGACGCGGTGACGCTGTCGAACGTCTCCAACACGTCTGTCGATCTGGGCGCGGGAGCCGACACCCTGACGCTCAAGGATGCCGCGAACGTCGTCACGGCGCGGAACGTCGAAAGCATCATTGGCGGCACGGGGACCGACAGCGTCACCCTCGCGAACGCCCTGACGACCGCGATGAACGTCGATCTCGCGGGCGGCGCCGATACCCTGACTCTGGGCGATTTCACCAACACCGGCTTTGTCGCGAACGTCGAGACGCTGGTGGGCGGCTCCGACTCGGATGTCATTACGCTGAAAACGCAGGTCAACGGATCGGTCGATCTCGGCGCCGGCGACGACAAGCTGACGCTCGGCAACTTTGTCAATAACGTTTCCGTGGCCAACGTCGAAACGCTTCTCGGCGGAGCGAGCGCGGACACGGTGACTCTCACAGCCCCCGCCGGCTCCACGAATTCGATCGATCTCGGCGGCGGAAAGGACACCCTGATCCTCGGCGATAACGCGACCGAAGCGACGGTTGCCAACGTCGAGACGATCGTCGGCGGCTCGGATGCCGACGCGCTCACCCTCGTGTCGCAGCTTTCGAATGCGTCCCTCGATCTCGGCTCCGGAAACGATTCGCTGACGCTGGGCAATTTTGCGAACATCGCTACGTTGGCCAACATTGAGAGCGTGGCCGGCGGCACCGGTGCCGACACGATCACGATCGCCGGTACTTTGACGACGGCCTCGAGCATCGATCTCGGGGCGGGTGCCGACAAGCTCACGCTTACGGGCGCGACCAACGAGGGCAACGTCTCCAACGTCGAGACGCTCATCGGCGGCTCCGGTGCGGACACCATCACGTTTGCCTCGCAGATCTCCGCGGGCTCCGTGAACCTCGGCGCCGGCGATGACGCGGTGACGCTCGGCGGTTTCGACAATACAGTCACGATCGCCAACGTCGAGACCATCACCGGCGGCGATATGGCTGACAAGGTGACGCTCGCGACCGGTCTCACCAACGCATCCGTGGATCTCGGCGCCGGCAACGACTCCTTGATGCTGGCGAGCGCCGCGAACGTCGCAACCGTATCCGGCGTCGAAACGTTGCTCGGCGCGTCGGGCAACGACACGATCACGCTGGCCGGCGGGATCGTGGATGCATCGATCGACCTCGGAGCGGGCAAGGACATCCTGACGCTCAGCGATGTGGGCGATAGCGCGACCGTCGCCAACGTCGAGACGCTCGTGGGTGGCTCGGGCAACGACACGATCACGCTGGCTACGGCTCTCGACAAGGCCAGCATCGATCTGGCCGACGGCGACGATTCGCTGACCCTCGCAAACGCCGCGAACCTGGCTACCATGTCCAACGTCGAAAGCCTCCTCGGCGGGAGCGGCGTGGACACCATCACGCTCGCCACCGCGCTGACGACGAGCAGCACGATCGACCTCGGCGCCGGCCTCAACACGCTGACCCTTGCCAGCGTTGCCAACACGGGCACGCTGTCCAACGTCGGAACGCTGCTCGGCGGCGCGGACGTCGATACGATCACGCTTGCCGTCGGACTCTCGGCCGGATCGGTCGACCTGGCGGACGGCGCCGACACGCTGACGCTGGCCGATGCGGTCAACGACCTCACCATCGCCAATGTCGAGACCGTGATCGGCGGTCAGGACAACGATGCGGTCATCGTCGCGACGCAGCTCGACAATGCGTCGATTTCCCTCGGCGCCGGCAACGATAAGTTGACGCTCGGCAACTTCGCCAACACGGTTACGGTGGCGGAGATCGAGACGTTGATCGGCGGCACGGAGAGCGACACGGTCACGCTCGCCGCAGCCCTCGAGGCCGCGAGCAGCGTCGATCTCGGTGCGGGTGCAGACAAACTCGTACTCGGCGATTTCGCCAACGGCGGCTTGATTGCGAATGTCGAAACGCTCGTCGGCGGAACGAGCACGGACGACGTCACGATCACGAGCCGGCTCTCCGGCGCCTCGATCGATCTCGGCGCGGACGTGGATAGCCTCACGCTCGGAGATTTCGCCAACACCGCGACCATCGCCAACGTCGAATCGATCACCGGCGGCGCGGCGAGCGACGTGCTCACGATCGCGACGCAGCTCTCGGAAGCATCCGTTCATCTCGGCGCGGGCAGCGATACGTTGATGCTCGGAGACTTCGCCAATACGGCGACCCTCGAGAGCGTCGAATCCGTCGTCGGCGGATCGGACGCCGACACGATCACGATCGCGGGCGAGCTCACGGACGGCGCGATCGATCTCGGCGCCGGGACCGATAGCCTGACGCTGGCCGATGCCACGAATGCGGTGACCCTCTCGCATGTCGAGACGGTGATGGGCGGAATGGGTGCCGATACGGTGACGTTCGCCACGAGCGCGTCCAATGTCTCGGCGGATCTCGCCGACGGGCAGGACAAGCTCGTTCTCGGAAACTTCGTCAACGCGATCTCGGTGGCGGGCGTCGAGTCCGTGGTGGGCGGCTCGGAAGCCGATACGGTCACACTGATGGAGGCGCTGAGCGCGGACCATCAGATCGACCTCGGCGTGGGCAGCGACAAGGTCATCCTCGGAGACAGCGCCAACTTCGGCTCGCTCTCGAATGTCGAGACGGTCGTGGGTGGCTCGGAGTCGGACGCGATCACGTTGGCGACGGCCGCGTCGAATGCGTCGGTGGATCTCGGCGCGGGGGCAGACATCCTGTCGCTCGGCGGTTTCGCGAACACGCTCAGCGTGGCGAATGTAGAGACGATCGAAGGCGGATCGGGCGCCGATACGCTGACACTTGCGACGATCGCCTCGGAGGTCTCGATCGATCTCGGCGTCGGGAACGACTCGCTGATATTCGGGAATTTCGCCAATACCGCGACGGTCTCCAATGTCGAATCGATCCTGGGTGGAACGGCGGACGATGTCGTCACCCTCGGTGATGCTCTCTCGGGCGGCGCGATCGACCTCGCCGGCGGTCAGGACCAGCTCACGCTCGCCGACGTCGCGAACACCGGCTCGGTGGCCAATGTCGAAACGCTGATCGGCGGCGCTGACGCCGATACGATCTCCGTGACGACTCGTATCTCGAATGGCTCGATCAACCTCGGCGACGGCAGCGACAAGCTGACGCTGGCGGACCTCGCCAACACCGTCACGGTGTCCGGCGTCGAAACGCTGCTCGGCGGCGCGAGCCACGACACGATCGTNNAGAGACGATCGACCTCGGAGCCGGCAACGACAAGATCACGTTCGCCGATGTCGTGAACTATGCCACGGTGGCCAACGCGGAAACGGTCGTCGGCGGCAGTGAAGCCGACACGATCACGCTTGCGGGCGCCTTCTCCAAGGGCTCCGTGGATCTCGGCGATGGCGTCGATACGCTGACGCTCGCCGACGCGCTCAACTCCGCGACCGTCCAGGGCGTCGAGACGGTCTTTGGCGGCTCGGGTTCCGATACGCTCACCATTGCCGCGCTCGCCTCGGAGGCCTCCTTCGATCTCGGCGACGGGATCGACAAGGTGACGCTCGGCGACTTCGCGAACGTCGCGACGGTCTCCAACGTCGAGTCGATTGTGGCCGGCAGCGGCGCCGACAGCATCACGCTCGCAACCGCACTTTCCATCACGGACAGCATCAACCTCGGTGCAGGCGCCGATACGCTGCAGCTTGCAGATCAAGCCAACACCGGCACGGTCTCGAATGTCGAGACGATCCTCGGCGGCGTCGATTCCGACGAGATCACGCTGGGCACTCAAGCCTCCGGCGCATCCGTCGATCTCGGTGATGGCCTCGATCGCGTGACCTTCGGAAACTTCGCCAACACGGTAACGGTGGCGAACGTCGAGACCGTGATCGGCGGCACGGGCGCGGATACGGCACACCTGGCTACGGCCTTGGCCGGCACCAGCATCGACCTGCGCGGCGGCGCCGATACGCTCGTGCTCGCCGACCTCGCGAACGAGGGAACGGTTGCGAACATCGAGACGATCGTCGGCGGTTCAGACGCGGATACGCTGACGTTGGCCTCCTCGCTCACCACGTCGGCCTCGATCGATCTCGGCGCCGGCAACGACACCATCCTGCTGGCCAACAGCGGCAACACGGGATCGCTCTCCAACGTCGAAACGGTCGTCGGCGGATCGGCTGCCGATGCGGTCTCCATGGCGACGGCGCTCTCGGACGCCTCGATCGACCTCGGCACTGGCAACGACAAGCTGTTCCTCGGAGACTTCGCCAACGTCGCGACGGTGGCGAACGTCGAATCCATGATCGGCGGCAGCGATGCCGACACCATCACGCTGAGCGCGGAGCTGAGCCTCAAGAGCAACATCGATCTCGGCGGCGGCGCCGACAAGCTCACACTCGGTGATTTCGCCAACCTCGGCTCCGTCACCTCGGTGGAGACGCTGATCGGCGGCTGGGATGCGGATACCATCGTGTATGCCGGCCAGGCCTCCGGCGCCTCGATCGACCTCGGCTACGGCGACGACACCATCACGTTCACCAATTTCGCCAATGCGGCAACGGTGGCGAATGTGGAGAGCATCGTCGGCGGAGCTCTCGACGATTCGATCACGCTCGCGAGCGCGCTCGAAGGCAACGTGAGCATCGATCTCAAGGGCGGAACGGACACGCTGGCACTCGCCGACGTGGCCAACATCGCCACCATCTCGAACGTCGAAAGCCTCGTCGGCGGCTCGGCGGCCGATACGATCACGCTCGGAACGGCACTGACGAGCGGCGCGCTCGTCGATCTCGGAGCGGGCATCGACAGCCTCACCCTCGCCAATCTCTCGAACTCGGGCTCGATCGCCAACATCGAGAGCGTTCTGGGTGGCAACGGCGCCGACACCATTCATGTGGCGACGCAACTTTCGAATGCCGAAATCGACCTCGGCGCGGGCAGCGACACGCTGCGCCTCGGCGACGTCACCAACTCGGGAACCATCTCGAATGTCGAGACGATCGTCGGCGGCTCGGACGCCGACACGCTGACCATCGGGGCGATGCTCTCGAAGGCCTCCGTGGATCTCGGCGCCGGCTCCGACAAGCTCACCCTGGGCGACGTCACGAACGTGGCCTCGGTTGCCAACGTCGAGACGCTGCTCGGCGGTGGTCTTTCTGACGTCATTACGCTCACGCAGGCGGCCTCGGGCGCCTCGATCGACCTCGGGCAGGATATCGATAAGCTCACGCTCGGCAACTTCGCGAACGCCGCGACGGTCTCGAACGTCGAGACTCTCATTGGCGGCACGGATGCCGACGACATCACCATCGGCGCGGTGCTGGACAATAATGCAAGCATCGACCTTGGGGCCGGCTCCGATACCCTGAGCCTCGGCAACTTTGCGAACGTTGCAACCCTCGCCAACGTCGAGACGATCACGGGCGGCACGGCGGCCGACAGCATCTCGCTCGCGACAGCACTCACGACGGATGCGAGCATCGATCTGGCCGCCGGATCCGACACGCTCACGCTCGCCAATGGGGCCAACACCGGCTCGATTGCCAATGTCGAGACGCTGATCGGCGGCAACGGCATCGATACCATCACCTACGCGAGCCAGATCTCGAAGGGTCTGGTTGACCTCGGCAACGGCGCCGACACGCTGGCGTTCGGCGACTTCGCCAACTCGGCGACGGTGCAGAACGTCGAAACGATCCTCGGCGGCTCCGATGCCGACGCGATCGTCCTGGCGACGGCCGCCTCGAACGGATCGGTCGATCTGGGAGCGGGCGCCGATACGCTCACGCTGGCCGATCTCACCAACAAGGTGACGGTTGCGGGCGTCGAAACCCTGATGGGCGGCGCGGATGCCGATACGGTGACGTTGGCCGCCGTCCTGTCGGACGCGTCGGTCGATCTCGGCGCGAGCCAGGATACCGTCTTCCTCGGTGACTTCGCCAACGTCGCCACCATGACCAACGTCGAAAGCATTGTCGGCGGCAGCGATGCCGATACGATTACCCTCGGCGGTCAGGCCAACTCCATCGCCATCGATCTCGGTGACGGCACCGATGCCGTGACGTTCGGAAACTTCGCCAACTCGGCGACCGTGGCGAATGTCGAATCCGTCCTCGGCGGCTCGGCCGCGGACACGATCACGCTGGCCACCGCGCTCTCGGGCGCGAGCAGCATCGATCTTGCCGCAGGCAACGACAAGCTCATCCTCGCGGATGCCGCAAACACTGGCTCGATCGCGAACGTCGAGACGGTGATCGGCGGCTCGGGCGCGGATGCCATCACCTTGACCACGGCAGTCTCGAAGGGCCTGGTGGACCTCGGCGTCGGCGTCGATAGTGTGACGCTCGGCGATGTCGCCAATGTCGTCTCCATTGCAAATGTCGAGTCGGTACTGGGCGGCAGCGATGTCGACACGGTGACGATGACCACCATGCTGTCCAACGCAGCCATCGACCTCGGCGGCGACGTGGACAAGCTGACGCTCGGAAACTTCGTCAACACGGGCACGGTCTCGAACGTCGAGACCCTGATCGGCGGCACCACCGGCGATGCGATCACCCTCGCCACCGCGCTCACGACCGACGTGACCATCGATCTCGGGCTCGGCGCGGACACGCTGGCGCTGAGCAGTGCTGCGAACATCGGCACGGTCTCCAACGTCGAGACGATCCTGGGCGGCTTGGATGCCGACACGATCACGATCGGATCGGCCATCGTCAACGGCTCGATCGATCTTGCGGGCGGCGACGACAATCTGACCTTCGGCAGCTTCACCAACACGGCCACCCTCGCCAACATCGAGACGGTGACCGGCGGCGCGGCCGCGGACACGGTGACGCTTGCGACCGCGCTCTCGGCCACGGGCAGCATCGACCTCGGGGCCGGAAGCGACCGCCTCGTCCTCGGCAACTTTGCGAACGCGGGCTCCATTTCGAACGTCGAAACGGTGATTGGCGGCAACGCGGCCGATACGCTCACCTTCGCGACGGCGGTTTCGAAGGGATCGATCGATCTCGGCGACGGCGCCGACAGCATCACCCTCGGCGATGTCGAGAACACGGCCACGGTGGCCAACGTCGAGACCATCCTGGGCGGCTCCGACGCCGATACCATCACCATTGCCTCCCAGCTCTCGAATGCGTCGATCGACCTCGGCGCAGGGGACGACAAGATCACGCTCGGCAGCTTTGCGACGGTCGCCACGGTGGCCGGAGCGGAGACGATCATCGGCAGTGCGGACAGCGACACCATCACGCTGAGCGCGGGCCTCACCGGCAGCGAGTTCATCAACCTGGGCGCCGGCAACGATACGCTCTACCTGGCCGACGCGGCCAACACCGGCACGGTGTCCGGCGTCGAGACTCTGGTTGGCGGCTCCGATGCAGACACGATCTCGATCGGCACCATCCTGTCGAAGGCACTGATCGGCCTCGGCGGCGGCGACGACACGCTCATGCTCGGCGACTTCGCCAACGTCGCGACCGTCACGGATGTCGAGACGATCGTGGGCGGCTCGGGCGCCGATACGCTGACGCTCGGCTCGGCGCTGACCGCCACGGACGAGATCGATCTTGGACAGGGGGCGGACCGGCTCACGCTCGCCGACGTCGCCAACACCGGCTCTGTTTCGAACGTCGAGACGCTGGTCGGCGGCTCCGGCGCCGATACGATCACGGTGGCGACGCAGCTTTCGAATGCCTCCGTCAACCTCGGCGAGGGCCTCGACAGCATCACGCTCGGCGATTTCGCCAACACGGCGAACATCGCTAATGCCGAGAGCATTCTCGGCGGGTCGGACAACGATACGATCACCATCTCCACGCAGCTCTCCGGCGGCATCGTCGATCTCGGCGCCGGCGACGACAAGCTGACGCTCGGCAATTTCGCCAGCACCGGAACCATCTCCAACGTCGAGACGCTGATCGGCGGCAACTCGTCCGACACGATCACGCTCGGAACGGCGCTGACCTCGTCTGCGAGCGTCAATCTCGGCGGCGGCAACGATACCCTCGTGCTCGCCGACGTCGCGAACGAAGGCGCACTTTCCAATGTCGAGACGGTGATCGGCGGCTCGGGTGCCGATGTCATCACGATCGCGACGCTGGCCTCGAAGGCGCTCTTCAGCCTCGGTTCGGGCGCTGACGAGCTCACCCTGGGCGACTTTGCGAACACCGCCACCGTGGCGGACGTCGAGACGGTCACTGGCGGCTCCGCCAATGACACGATCACGCTCGCGTCTGCTCTCACGACCGGCAACGCCATCGATCTCGGTGCGGGCGCCGACAAGCTCACCCTGGCCGATGTCGCCAACACGGGCTCGATCTCGAATGTCGAGACGCTCGTGGGCGGCGCGGATACCGACACGGTCACTCTCGCGACGCAGATGTCGGCGGGCTCCGTCAATCTCGGCAGCGGCAACGATAGCCTGACGTTCGGCGATTTCGCGAACACCGCGACGGTTGCGGGTGTCGAGAGCATCCTCGGCGGCTCGGATTCGGACGCCATCACGCTGCGCGAGGCCGCATCCAACGCCGTGATCGATCTCGGCAGCGGGGCCGATACGCTGACGCTCGCCAACTTCGCCAACGTGGCGACGCTTTCGGGCATCGAGACGGTGCTGGGCGGCACGGGAATCGACACCATCGCATTCGGCGCGCAGGTGTCGGGCGGATCGATCGACCTCGGCGCCGGCGCCGACTCGCTCACCTTCGCCGGCTTCGCAAATCAGGCGACGGTGGCCAACACCGAAACGATCGTCGGCGGCTCGGACGCTGACACCATCACGGTGACGACGCTGCTCGCCAAGGGCTCGGTCGATCTCGGTGACGGGACCGACGGCCTGACGCTCGGCGATTTCGCCAACACGGCCACGATTGCCAACGTCGAGACGCTGCTCGGCGGCTCGGATGCCGACACCATCACGCTCGGCGCGGCTATTGTCTCCTCCGTCAGCATCGATCTCGGTGCGGGGGGCGACAGGCTGACCCTGGCCGATGTCATGAACACGGGCTCCGTCTCGAACGTCGAGACGCTGATCGGTGGCGCCGACTCCGATGCCATCACTTTTGCGACGCAAGCGACCAACGCCCTGATCGATCTGGGCGGCGGCGCGGACTCCGTGACGCTGGCCGACACGGCGAACACCGCCACGATCACGAACGTCGAGAGCATCCTCGGCGGATCGGACGCGGACACGATCACGCTTGGTGCCCAGGCGGCCGATACCGTCATCGACCTCGGCGCGGGTAACGACAGCCTGACGCTCGCCAACGCTCTCAACGTGGTCACGGTGTCCAACGTCGAGACGCTGATCGGCGGCGTCACCGCCGACACTGTGGCGCTCGCGAGCGCGCTGACATCCGGCGACACCGTCGACCTCGGCGCGGGCAACGACATGCTGACGCTCGGCGACTTCGCCAACACCGGCATGCTCTCGAACGTCGAGACCATTCTCGGCGGCTCGGATGCCGACACGATCGCCCTTGCAACTCAGGCGGTGAAGGCGTCGATCGACCTCGGCGCGGGTAACGACAGCCTGACGCTGGCCGATGCCGTCAACACGGCCACCGTCGCCAACGTCGAGACGCTCGCCGGCGGATCCGACAGCGACACGATTACGCTCGCCGCCGGCCTCGCCGGAGCGGAGAGCATCGACCTCGGCGCGGGCAACGACAAGCTCATCCTCTCCGATGCCGCCAATACGGGCGCGGTGTCCAACGTCGAGACGCTGATCGGCGGCCTCGATGCGGATGCCATCACCTTCACGGCCGAGGCGGTCAACGCATCGATCGACCTCAGCGCAGGATACGACACCCTGACGTTCGGCGACTTCGCCAACACGGCGACCGTCTCGCATGTGGAATCGCTCGTCGGCGGATCCGACAGCGACACGATCACGCTTGCGGCAGCGGCCAGCGATACGACGATCGATCTCGGCCTCGGCAGCGATGTGCTGACGCTCGGGAACTTCGTCAACGCAGCCACCGTCTCCGGAGTCGAGACGCTGGCCGGCGGCTCGGCAGCCGATACGATCGTCCTGGCAAGCCAGCTCGTCGCGGCCAACCTCGTCGATCTCGGGGCGGGAGCCGACGCGCTGACGCTGGGCGATTTCGCCAACACCGGTACCATCGCCAACGTCGAAACAATCGTCGGCGGCGCCCTCGCGGACGTCATCACGATCACGAACCAGGCGGCGAACGCCTCCATCGATCTGGCCGAAGGCGCCGACAGCCTCACGCTCGGCGACTTCGCCAACACGGCGACGATCGCCAATGTGGAAACGCTGGCCGGCGGCTCCGCCAACGACGTGATCACGCTCGCCTCTGCCATCAACGGCAGCGACAGCATCGATCTCGGCGCCGGAAACGACAAGCTCACGCTCGGCCACGTGGCCAACGCCGGCTCGGTCTCGAACGTCGAGACCTTGATCGGCGGCCTCGATTCGGATGCGATCACCTTCGCGACGCAGGCCTCCAACGCCTCGGTCGATCTCGGCGGCGGCCTCGATGCCCTGGCCTTCGGCGACTTCGCCAACACGGCGACGGTCTCGAATGTCGAGACGATCACGGGCGGCTCCGCGGCGGATGCCATCACGTTGGCCGGCGAGGCGGCGGACGTGTTCATCGACCTCGACGCGGGCAGCGACATCCTGACCTTCGGCAACTTCGCCAACCGCGCGACAGTGGCCGGCATCGAGACGCTGATCGGCGGCTCGCTCGCCGACAGCATCACCCTCGAGGCCCAATTCACGGCCCAAAGCATCGATCTCGGCGGCGGCAGCGACGTGCTGACGCTCGGCGACTTTGCCAACGCCGGCTCGGTTGCCAATGTCGAGACGCTGATCGGCGGCGCTTTGAACGACGCCATCACCCTCACCGCCCAGATGTCGAAGGGATCGGTCGATCTCGGAGACGGTGCCGACACGCTGACGCTCGCCGACGTTGTCAATTCCGGCTCGGTGGCCAACGTCGAGACGCTGACTGGCGGCTCGGGGGCCGACACGATCACGCTGATGACGGCGCTGGGCGAGGCCGATCTCGTGGACCTCGGCGCCGGCAACGACAAGCTGATGCTCGGCAACTTCGCCAACGCCGGCTCGATCGCGAACGTGGAGACTGTGACGGGCGGAAGCGATTCCGATACCCTGACGATCGCCACGCAGGCGTCCAACGCCTCGATCGATCTCGGCACGGCCGTGGACAGCCTCGTGTTCGGCGACTTCACCAACACGGCGACGATCTCGAACGTGGAGTCGGTGCTCGGCGGCTCTGCGGCCGATGCGATCACGCTCGCCACCGCGGCGAACGGCATTGCAATCGACCTTGGCGCCGGCGGCGATAGGCTGACGTTTGCCAACTTCACGAATACGGCGACGCTGGAGAACGTCGAGACGGTCGTCGGCGGAACGGGCATCGATACGGTGACGTTCGCAGGCCAGGCCTCGAACGCCTCGATCGATCTCGGCAACGGCAACGACACGCTCGTCTTCGCCGACTACGCCAACACGGCCACGCTGGCCAACGTCGAGACGCTCGTTGCAGGCGCGCTCGCCGATACGGTCAGCATCGCCACGCAGGTCACGAAGGGCAACTTCAACCTCGGTGACGGCCTCGACAGCCTGACGCTCGGCGACTTCGTGAATGTGGCCTCGGTCTCGAACGCCGAGACGCTGGTCGGCGGCTCCGCGGCCGACACGATCACGCTCACGGCGGTCGCGGACCATGCCTTCATCGACCTCGGCGTCGGGGGCGACAAGCTCACCTTCGGTGGCTTCGCGAATGTCGCGACGGTCGCCAACGTCGAAACGATCGTCGGCGGCTCGAACGTCGATACGATCACGCTCGACTCGGCCCTCGTGGCGGGCATGTCGATCGACCTCGGTGGCAACTCCGACTCGCTGAGCCTCGGCAACTTCACCAACACGGGTGTGGTGACGAATGTCGAAAGCCTGCTCGGAAACGCCGGCAGCGACACCATCACGTACGGCTCGCAGGCCGTGAATGCGGTCATCGACCTTGCCGGCGGTGCCGACAAGCTGACGTTCGGCAACCTCGGCAACACGGCCTCCGTCGCCAACGTGGAGACCATCGTCGGCGGCTCGGGCGTCGATACGATCACGCTCACCGCCCAGATCTCGAACGGCTCGGTGGACCTCGGCGGGGCGCAGGATCGCCTGACGCTCGGGGACTTCGCGAACATCGTCTCGGTGGCGAACGTCGAATCGGTGATCGGCGGAGCGGGCAACGACACCATCGTCATCACGGGCGGCACGAGCCAGATCCGCGGCGGCGGCGGCATCGACCACGTGACCGGCGGCTCGGGTGCGGATGTCTTCGTGTTCGATCAGAACGCGAGCGGCAACCACATGGTGGTCCACAACATGGGCACGGGCGCCGACAAGATCGGCCTCGACACGAGCACCAACTCGACGCTCAACGCCAACACCTACGTCATCTCGGGATCGCTCTCGAACGGCGTCAACATCAAGGCGGTGGCCGATACGGGCGCCCGCGAGGCGACGGCGCTCAACACCGGCGGCAACGGCGGCTTCGTCTATCAGCAGGACACCGGCTCGCTCTACTACAGCGCGGACGGCGACTTCAGTGCCGGCGGCACCCTGATCGGCGTGATCACCACCGACGGCGCGACGCCCTGGGCCTACGACTTCACGAAGTTCGCCATGCTTTAGTGCATGGGCGGCAGGGGAGCGGATACAAGTCGGAGCGGCTGCAGCCTTGTGGCGGCCGCTCTTTTGCACCCCGCGTGCCGTTCAGGTTGAGACAAGCCAAATCGCATGGAGATGGCACGATTCATTCCGTGCGCGAGAAGGCGGTTCGTCTCAATGCTCAAGATCGATGAGGCCCGGGGCGTCGTCATTGCCGAAGGGCCTGGCGGCGAAGCGGTGTACCCGCTCGACAGTCCGGAAGCGTTCCGGCTGGTCTCGAAGGCCTGGGTCCGCTGCGGCTGGGATACCAAGTACGTCTACTCGTTCAGTTGGATGGGCCGCCCCATCATCCAGCTTCCCGAGGATATGGTGCGCATCCAGGAGGTGATCTATCGGGTGAAGCCCGATGTGATCGTCGAGACGGGCGTCGCCCACGGCGGGTCGCTCATTTTCTATGCCAGCCTGTTCACCGCCATGGGCCGCGGCCGCGTCATCGGCATCGACATCGAGATCCGCCCGCATAACCGCGCCGCTATCGAGGCGCACGAGATGAAGCCCCTGATCGCACTCGTCGAAGGAAGCTCCGTCGCGCCCGACGTGGTGTCGTCCGTCCGCGCCATGGTCGCTCCCGGCGAAACCGTGCTGGTCCTCCTCGACAGCAACCACACGAAGGCGCACGTGCTGGCCGAGCTCGAAGCCTACGCTCCGCTCGTCACGCCCGGATCTTACATCGTGGCGACGGATGGCATCATGCGCGAGGTCGTCGGCGCGCCGCGCACCGCCCCCGATTGGAGCTGGAACAATCCGGCCAACGCTGCGGAGGAGTTTGCCGCCGGCCATCCCGAGTTCGTGCTCGAGGAGCCCGCGTTTCCGTTCAACGAGGGTGTCGTCACCGAGCGGGTGACCTATTGGCCCCAGGCCTTCCTGAGACGCGCCGGAAAGGCGGCTTGAGATGCGCCGCGAGCAGCCCGTTGTCACGCGGCACGCGAGCGAGGGCGAGGCCCTTCTGCAACGGGCCATGGCCGCCCTCGATCGCGGCGATATCGCGACGGCTGCCGCCGAGGCGCAGCTCGCTGCCGACCTCGATCCATCGTCGGCGCGTGCCTGGGGGATCCTGAGCCTGGCCCTGCACCGGGGCGGGGCTCTGGATCAGGCCATCTTCGCCGGGCGCAAGGCCACCGAGCTCGATCCTCGCGCGGCGAGCTATCATGCCAATCTCGGCGTCGTGCTCCGCGCCGCCCACCGCCTTCCGGAGGCCGAGGCCGCCTACCGCGCCGCGCTCGCCGCCGATCCGCGCTTTGCGCCGGCTCATAACAACCTCGCCAACCTCGCGCGCGACCGGGCGCGCTATGACGAGGCGGCGGCCTGCTATCGCGCGGCACTCGCCATCGATCCCAGCTATGCCGACGCATGGCATGGGCTCGGCATCGTTCTGCAGCGCCAGGAGAAGCTCGCGGACGCCGCCGAAACCCTCGAGAAGGCCGTCTCGCTCCGTCCGCAGCGCGCGGATGCGATGTCCGACCTCGCCGCCATCTACATGGGCCAGCAGCGCTTCACAGAGGCGGCGGCCTTGCTTGCGAAAGCGATCGAGGCGGATCCGAACTCCGCCACCGCGCACGGCAACCTCGGCGCGTTGCAACTGCGCCACGGCCACATGGTGGCGGCCTATCGGGAGACCGCGCGCGCCATGGCCTTGGCGCCGGGCGAGCAGCGCTGGGTGAGCAACCTCGGCGTCATCGCCAAGGACCTCTCTCGCTACGTTGAATCCGAGGCATTATTCCGTCGTGCCTTGGCGTTGAAGCCGGATTACGCGTTGGCACACGCAAACCTCCTGTTCTGCCTGAACTACCATCCGGACAGGAGCCCCGAGGAGATCTTCGCCGAGTACGCGCGCTTCGATGCGGTCCACGCCCGGCCGCACCTGCCGGCGTCGGTCGTCCACGACAACGATCCGACCCCCGGCCGTCGTCTCCGCGTTGGCTTCCTCTCGCCCGACTTCCGCGAGCACGCCGCTCGCTTCTTCCTCGATCCCCTCCTGCGCCACCTCGACCGCACCAGGCTCGAGATCGTCTGCTACGCCGAGGTGACGAACGAGGATGCCGTCACCCGGACGTTCAAGACGCTGGCCGACCATTGGCGCTCGAGCGTGGGCCTCTCCGACGAGACCCTGGCCGCACGCATCCGCGAGGACAAGATCGACATCCTCGTCGACTTCGGAGGCCATACGTCGGCAAGCCGTCTCCTGGTGATGGCGCGCAAGCCGGCGCCGATCCAGGTGGCGCACCACCTGGGCCACGGCTACACGTCGGGCCTGTCGGCGGTGGACGTGTTCCTGTCGGACCAGGAGATGGCGCCGGTAGGAAGCGAGGCGCTGTTCGCGGAGCGCCAGATCGTGCGCCTGTCGCGCATCCCTGTGGCCTACCATGCGCCCGAAGGGATGCCGGAGGTGGCGTCGCTCCCCGCATTGAGGAATGGCTTCATCACGTTCGGCTACTTCGGCCGGCCCGAGCGGATCAACGACCGCGTCGTGGCGGCGTGGAGCGAGATCCTGCGCCGGGTTCCGTCGAGCCGCCTGATGCTGAACGCGAAGGCGTTCTCGGAGGGAGCGTTTGCCGATCTGATGGCGGGTCGCTTTGCGGCACACGGGATCGGCCGCGATCGTCTTCACATGGTCTACACGAGCCCGCAGAGCCGGACGTGGTCGGCCTATGGGGAGGTGGACATCGCGCTGGACCCGTTCCCGCACAATGCGGGGACGACGACGATCGAGGCGCTTTACCTGGGTGTTCCTGTTGTGTCGGTGGAGGACCGTCCTTCGGTTGGTCGGTTCGGAGCGAGCAACCTGGGGGCTGTCGGGCTTCGGGACTGGGTTGCGAAGGACGTCGCAGGGTATGTGGCGCTGGCGGCGGAGAAGGCGTCGGACATCGCGGCGCTTGCAGCGCTGCGGTCCGGGCTGCGGGCCCGCTTCGAGGCGTCCCCGCTCGCCGACGGGCCCGGCCTCGCCAGAGAGATCGAAGCCGCGTTCAACAGGCTCTGGAAGGAATGGTGCGCGGGCGCGCGTGCCGCATCCCCCGCCGTCTCGCCGCAGGTGGCCGAAGGCCGCCGTGCTGCGCTCGCGGGCGCCCAGGAGCTCGATCGCAAAAAGCTTCTCGTCCAGGCGGCTGACGTGCTGCTCCGGCATTGGCGGAGCGATCCCGCCGACGCCGAGGGTGCCCTCTACCTGTCCGACATCTACCGCCGCCTCGGCCGCCTCCCGGAGGCGGAAGGGGCCGCGCGCGCCGCGCTCAAGGCCGAGCCCAAATCCGCCGCCGCGTCCAACGCGCTCGGCAATGCGCTCGCCGCCCAGCAGCGGTTGACGGAAGCGCTGGCCGCTTTCACCGATGCGATCTCCGTCGCACCCGGCCATGCCGAAGCGCTGAACAATCGGGCCCTCGTCCTGATGCGGCGCGGCCAGCTCTGCGCCGCCGAGCGCGATCTGCGCCGGGCCCAAGAGGTGAGGCCCGGCCGCGCCGAGATCGGCTTCAATCTCGCCAACGCGCTGCAGGATCAGGGCCGCATCGTCGAGGCGATCGAGGCCTTCGAGGCCGCGCTCGCCAAGGCACCCACCAACGCCACCGGCCACGGCATGATGCTGTTCGCCGTCACCTATCATCCCGGCCTCGACGGTGAGCAGATCTATGGCGAGTTCCTCCGCTGGAACGCGCTGCACGCCGAGGGCCATGCCCCCAGGAACCCCGTCTGGACGAACGACCGTACGACCCGGCGCCGCCTGCGCATCGGCTACGTATCGCCCGATTTCGCCGCCAAATCCTCGCGCCATTTCATCGAGCCGATCCTGGTTGGCCATGACCGTCGCAAGGTCGAGGTCTTCTGCTACGCCGAGGTGCCGAGACCGGATGGCGAGACGGAGCGCCTCAAGGCGCTGGCCGAGAATTGGCGCTCGACGGTCGGCCTTTCCGACGATCAGCTCGCCGACCTCATCCGCCGCGACGCCATCGACGTGCTCGTCGATCTCGGCGGCCACACCGCGCGCAACCGCCTGCTCACGTTCGCGCGCAAGCCGGCACCCGTCCAGGTCGCGCATTTCCTCGGCCACGGCTACACGTCGGGCCTTGCGACGATGGACGCCTTCCTCGCCGACGACGAGCTGGCGCCGGAGGGGGCGGATGCCTTCTTCTCCGAGCCGGTCGAGCGCCTCGCCCGCATGCCGGTGGCCTACCAGCCGCCCGAGGGCATGCCGGAGGTGGCCCCGCTNNACGGCTATGTGACCTTCGGCCATTTCGGCCGCGTCGTGCGCCTCAACGACGAGGTCGTGGCCACCTGGTCCGAGATCCTCAAGGCCGTCCCGAACGCACGGCTGGTGCTGAACACGGTCGCCTTCCTGGACGAGGAGGTCTGCCGCCGCTTCCGCGCTCTCTTCGCCCGCCATGGCATCTCCGCGGAGCGGCTCGATCTCGTCTTCTCGACGCCGCAATCGAAGACCTGGGAGGCCTACGGCGCCATCGACATCGCGCTCGACCCCTTCCCGCACAACGGCGGCACCACCACTATCGAGGCCGCATGGCTCGGCGTCCCCTCGGTGTGTCTGAAGGCGCGCCCGTCCGTGGGGCGCTTCGGCGCGGCCATCATGCGAGCGCTCGGCCTCTCCGATTGGGTCGCCGCGACGAAGGAGGAGTACGTCGCCAAGACGGTCGCGCGCGCTGAGGATATTTCCGCGCTGGCGGAGCTTCGGGCCGGCCTGCGCCAGCGGATGGCCG
>JRYH01005311.1_pt1 | contig 17468 bp, 14 predicted proteins | sample 235351 | NCBI WGS metagenome assembly JRYH01 (sample SAMN03074221, study PRJNA261480) | activated sludge metagenome | biome: Wastewater Treatment Plant; feature: Wastewater; material: Activated sludge; isolation source: activated biomass of a wastewater treatment plant treating wastewater... ... | reverse complement strand
GCTGGCGCTGGCCGCCCGAGAACTGGTGCGGGTAGCGGTCGAGCGACGCCGGGTCGAGCCGCACCAGCTCCATCAGCTCGCGGGCGCGGGCCATCGCGTCCTTGCGCGAGGTGCCGTAGTTCAGCGGCCCCTCGATGATCGACTCGCCCACGGTTCGGCGCGGGTTCAGCGAGCGGTAGGGGTCCTGGAAGACCACCTGGATGCGCCGGCGCAGCGGGCGCAGGTCGCGGTGCGACATCCGCGCGATGTTCTCGCCGCCGATCTCGACGGTGCCGGTGGTCGGGTCGATCAGCCGCGCGATGCAGCGGGCCACGGTGGACTTGCCCGAGCCGGACTCGCCGACGATGCCCAGCGTCTGGCCGCGCCGGATCTGCAGCGACACGTCGGCGGCGGCGCGCACTTCGTGCTTCGGCGCGAAGAAGCCGCCGCTCGAGTAGATCTTGCCCAGCTTCTCGGTCTTCAGCACCACCGGGGCGTTCTCGTCCGCGCCGCGGTGGCGAGGCTTCACGCTGGGCACCGAGCCGATCAGCATCTTCGTGTACGCGTGCTGCGGGTCGGTGAGCACCGCCTGCTTGGTGCCGGTCTCGACCATGTCGCCGAGCCGCAGCACCGCCACGCGATCGGCGATCTCGGCCACCACGCCGAAGTCGTGGGTGATGAACAGCACGCCGGTGCCGTGCTTGAGCTGGAGGTCGGCGATCAGCCGCAGGATCTGCGCCTGCGTGGTCACGTCGAGCGCGGTGGTCGGCTCGTCGGCGATCAGCAGCACCGGCTCCAGGATCAGCGCCATCGCGATCATGATCCGCTGGCGCTGGCCGCCCGACAGCTGGTGCGGATAGGAGTCGTACATCCGGTCGGGGTCGGGCAGGCCGACTTCCTCGATCACCTGGCGCACCCGCTGGCGGCGCTCGGCCGGCCCCAGCTTCGTGTGCATGGCCAGCACTTCGTCGATTTGCGCGCCGCAGCGCATGACCGGGTTGAGCGCGGTCATCGGCTCCTGGAAGATCATCGACATGCGCACGCAGCGCAGCTCGCGCAGCCGCGATTCGCTGGCCTGCGCGATGTTCTCGCCTTCGAGCAGGATCTCGCCGCCCAGCATCGGCAACTGCTTCGGCAGCAGGCCCATCACCGCTTGCGCGATCACCGACTTGCCCGAGCCGGACTCGCCGACCAGGCAGACGATCTCGCCGCGGTTCACGGTCAGGCTCACGTCCGCGACGGCGCGCTTGCGGTCGCCGCCGCGCGGCAGTGCGATGGAGAGATTGCGGATCTCGAGGACGGGGCCGGAGGTTCATCTCGGAGGTGTTCATCGGATCAGACCCGCTTGGCCATCTTCGGGTCCAGCGTGTCGCGCAGCCCGTCGCCCAGGATGTTCACCGCCAGCACGGTGACCGCCAGGAAGATGCCGGGGAAGAACACGTTGTGCGGGTACTGCTGGAACTGCACCCGTCCCTCGGCCATGATGTTGCCCCAGGTGGGGATGTCGGTGGGCAGGCCCACGCCGAGGAAGGACAGGATGGCCTCCACGAGGATCGCCGACGCGCAGATGTAGGTCGCCTGCACGATCAGCGGCGCCACCGTGTTGGGCAGGATGTGCCCGAACATGATCTTCCAGCCCGGCGTGCCGAGGGACAGCGCCGCCTCCACGTAGGGTTCCTCGCGGATGGTGAGCACCAGCGAGCGCACCAGTCGCGTCACCCGCGGGATCTCGGGAATGGCGATCGCGACGATGACGGTCATCAGGCTGGCCTTCCACAGCGCGACCAGCGCGATCGCGATCAGGATGCCGGGAATCGCCATGATCCCGTCCATCACCCGCATCAGCGGGCCGTCGAGCCAGCGGATGTAGCCCGAGCCCAGCCCGGCCAGCACGCCGAGGAAGGTGGAGACCAGCGCGCAGGCGATGCCCACGATCAGCGAGACCTGGGTGCCGTAGATCACGCGGCTGTAGATGTCGCGGCCGAAGGAGTCCGAGCCCATGACGAACTCGTGGGCCACCATCTCGCCCTCCATCGTCATGATCTCGCCGGTGGCGCCGGGCAGCAGGTCGCGGCTCGACGGATCGAAGAGCGTGGGATCGACGGTGCCCAGCAGCGGCGCGGCCAGCGCGATCGCGACCAGCAGGGCGAGCGCGACGCCGCCGATGCGCACGCTCCAGTTGCGCGCCAGGCGCCTCCAGATCGAGGGGCGCTCGACGATGTCGGCCGCCTCGACCGACAGCGTGTCGGCGGCCGTGGTCATGTGCGGATTCGTCATCAGTAGCGGATCCTCGGGTCGAACACCAGGTAGGAGAGGTCCACGAGCAGGTTGATCAGCACGTAGACGAAGGAGAAGAACAGGATCACGCCCTGGATCGTGGGGAAGTCGCGCGCCAGCACCGCGTCGACCGTGAGCCGGCCGAGTCCCGGGATGCCGAACACCGATTCGGTCACCACGACCCCGCCGATCAGCAGCGCGATCCCGATGCCGATCACCGTCACGATGGGTACCGCCGCGTTGGCCAGCGCATGGCGGATCAGCACCCGCATCTCGGGCAGGCCCTTGGCGCGCGCGGTGCGCACGTAGTCCTCGGTGAGCACCTCGGCGACCGCGGCCCGGGTGACGCGCGCGATCAGCGCGATGTAGATCACCGCCAGCGCCAGCGCCGGCAGGATGATGTGCCGCAGGAAGGGGACGATGCCGTCGGCCAGCCGCGAGTAGCCCTGCACCGGCAGCCACTCGAGCTTGATCGACACCAGCCAGATGAGCAGGTAGCCGAGCACGAACACCGGCAGCGAGAAGCCGAGCACCGAGAAGCCCATCAGCGCGCGGTCCAGCCAGCCGCCGTGGCGCCAGGCGGCCAGCACGCCGAGCGGCACCGACACCGCGACCGCCAGCACGATGGTCACGAAGGCCAGGGCGAAGGTGGGTTCGAGCCGCTGTGCGATCAGCTCGGTGACCTGCATCTTGAAGTAGTAGGACTCGCCGAGCTCGCCCTGAAGCAACTGCGAGAACCAGATGCCGAACTGCACCGGCAGCGGCTTCTCGAGCCCAAGCTGCTCGCGGATCTGCTGGATGTTCTCGGGGCTCGCCGCGTCGCCGGCGATGATCGCGGCCGGGTCGCCCGGCGTGAGCCGCAGCATCAGGAAGACCAGCACCGCCACGATCAGCAGCACCGGGATCGTGGCCGCGATCCGCTTGATCAGAAAACCTGTCATCGATTCGTGTCCGGAAGAGGGGGCGGCGCAGCGGCGCCGCCAGCGCCCGACGCGTTGCGCGAGCTGCCCGACTTCCGGGCGCTCGCGCGGTCAGGCGGCCGGCCCGGGAACCGGGCCGGCGGCGACCTGCGAGGCAGGCCGCCGGCCGTGCCTTACTTCTTGATGTTCCAGTAGAGGTTGCCCGGCGCGGTCACCAGGCCGGTGATGCCCTTGCGCACGGCGGCGGGCTGCACGTACTCGCCCAGCGGCGCGTGGGTGCCGTACTCGAAGGCCTTCTTCTGGATTTCCTGCGCCAGGGACTTCTTCTTGCCTTCGTCGGTCTCGCGGGCGAACTGGTCGCGCAGCTTCTCGATCTCCGGCGAGTTCGCCCAGCCGAACCAGGCGCTGTCACCGCCGGCACCGACTGCCGCGTTGGTCAGCGGGTTCCAGATGTCGGGCGACACCCAGGCCGTGGCGAAGATGTGCCAGCCGCCCTGCGCCGGCGGATCCTTCTTCGCGCGGCGCGAGACCAGCGTGTTCCAGTCCATCGACTGCAGGTCGACCTTGAAGCCGGCCAGGCGCAGCAGCTGGGCGGCGACGTCGGGCAGCTTGGTGATCGAGGCCAGGTCGGTCGGCTTCATGATCACGATCGGCGTGCCGTCGTAGCCCGAGGCCTTCAGCATCTCCTGGGCCTTCTTCAGGTTGCCCTTGCCCAGGTTCTGGGCCTCGGCGCCGGCGTTCGAGGCGTAGGGCGTGCCGCAGGTGAACATCGACGCGCAGATCTTGTAGAGCTTCGCGTCGCCGACCTGGGCCTTCAGGAAGGCTTCCTGGTTGAGCGCCATCAGCGCCGCCGCCTTGACCTTCGGATTGTCGAAGGGCTTGTGCAGGTGGTTGAAGCGCAGCATGTACTGGAAGCCCAGCGGGTTCCAGTTGACGATCTCGACGTTCGGGTCGGCGCGCAGCGCGGCGTAGGACTCGAAGGCCGGCTGCTCGATCATGTCGACCTCGCCCCGGATCAGCGCATTGACCTGCTGCTGCGCGTCGCGCAGCGCCAGGTTCCACTCCACCCGATCCACGTAGACCCGCTTGCCGCCGGCCGTGCCCGAGGGCGGCTCGTTGCGCGGAACGTACTTGTCGAACTTGGCGTAGACCGCCTTGTCGCCCGGCTTGTACTGGTCGCGCACGAACACGTAGGGGCCCGAGCCGGTGTAGTCGTCGATCTGCTTGTCGGCCGGCGTCTCGGCGACCCGCTTCGGCATGATGAAGGGCACGTTCGACGACGGCTTGCCGAGCGCCTCGAGCACGAAGCCGCAGGCTTCGCGCAGGAAGATCCGGAAGGTGTCGGGTGCCGGCGAATCCATCCGGTCGACGAAGGTGAACAGCTTCTGGCCCATCGCGTCGCGCTTGCCCCAGCGGGCCAGCGATGCGGTCACGTCTTCGCCGGTGACCGGCGCGCCGTCGTGGAAGCTCAGGCCCTTGCGCAGCTTGAAGGTCCACAGGCGCCTGTCGTCGCTGACGGTCCAGGACTCGACCATCTGCGGCTTGATCTGGCTGTTGGCGTCGGTGCCGAACAGCGTGTCGTAGATCATGTAGCCGTGGTTGCGGACCATGTACTGCGTGGTCCAGATCGGGTCGAGGATCGCCAGGTTCGAGTGCGGGATGACCTTGAGCACCTTGTCCTGGGCGGCGACCTGCCCGCCGTGCAGAGTCGCCATGGCGACGATGCCCGCCGCGATGACCGACCTGAGCCTGAAACTGACTGCCATGAAATGCCTCCGCTGTGGATGGTTCGACAACGCGTTCGCGGGCGTCGTTCAGGGTCCGGCCATCGGCCGGATCCGGGGCAATGTTACCGCGAGAATCGAGGCGCCGGAGCATGGTTCCGGTGCGTAGCGGGTGGCACGCAGGAAGCATGCCGGATCCGGTCGTCATCGTCCGGTCACCGAATCGTCAAGCCGGGGTAAAGCGGCAGCCTCATCCTGCGCTTCGAGATGAAGCCACGCGATCTGCCCGACAAGATGCTCGATCCGCGCGACGACGGTGCGGCGGTGCAGGGCGATCTGGCTGTCGGACATCCACCTGGGCACGGCCGGCTGCAAGGCCGAGTACCTGCTCGACTTCCTGAAGCACCACGACTGCGAGACCCTGTACCTGGTCGGCGACATCGTCGACGGCTGGCAGCTACGCAAGGGCTGGTACTGGCCGCGCGCCCACAACGACGTGGTGCAGAAGCTGCTGCGCAAGGCGCGCAAGGGCACCCGCGTGGTCTTTGTGCCGGGCAACCACGACGAGTTCGCCCGCCAGTTCGTGGGTCTGGCCTTCGGCGACATCGAGGTGGTGGACGAGGCCATCCACCTGACCGCCGACGGCCGGCGCTTCTGGGTCGTGCACGGGGACCACTTCGACGCGGTGATCCAGCGGGCGCGCTGGCTGGCCTTCGTCGGCGACAGCCTGTACACCTTGACACTGGCCCTGAACCACTGGTTCAACCGGCTGCGCAGCCGGATGGGGCTGTGCTACTGGTCGCTGTCGCAGTACCTGAAGCACAGGGTGAAGAACGCCGTCTCGTTCATCTCCGACTTCGAAGGGGCGCTGGCCGACGAGGCCCGCCGGCGCGGCTTCGACGGCGTCGTCTGCGGCCACATCCACAAGGCCGAGATCCGCGACATCGGCGGCGTGCTGTACTGCAACGACGGCGACTGGGTCGAGAGCCTGTCCGCGCTGGTCGAGACGCCCGAGGGCGAGCTGCAGCTCGTGTTCTGGGGCGAAATGGCAGGCGGCGCAAGGTCGGCGCCGCACCGCGCGCCGGCCGAATCGGCGCCGATCAGGCCGTCGTGACCGGGATCTTGCCGATCCGGGCCTGCCACTCGGCCGGGCCGGTCTGGTGCACCGACGTGCCGCTCGAATCGACCGCCACCGTGACCGGCATGTCCTGGACCTCGAACTCGTAGATCGCTTCCATGCCCAGGTCGGCGAAGCCGACCACCCTGGCCTTGCGGATCGCCTTGGAGACCAGGTAGGCGGCGCCGCCCACCGCCATCAGGTAGGCCGCCTTGTGCTTGCGGATGGCCTCGATGGCCGTCGGGCCGCGCTCGGCCTTGCCGATCATCGAGATCAGCCCGGTCTGCGACAGCATCATCTCGGTGAACTTGTCCATCCGGGTGGACGTGGTCGGGCCGGCAGGCCCCACCGCCTCGTCGCGCACCGGGTCGACCGGGCCCACGTAGTAGATGACGCGGTTCGTGAAGTCGACCGGCAGTTTCTCGCCGCGGGCCAGCATGTCCTGGATCCGCTTGTGGGCGGCATCGCGGCCGGTGAGCATCTTGCCCGACAGCAGCAGGGTCTGGCCCGGTTTCCAGGAGGCGACCTCCTCCTTGGTGAGCGTGTCCAGGTCCACCCGCTTCGACTGCTTGACGTCGGGGGTCCAGCTCACGTCGGGCCAGGTGGAGAGCGGCGGCGGCTCGCAGTAGGCGGGGCCCGAGCCGTCGAGCACGAAATGCGCGTGCCGGGTGGCCGCGCAGTTCGGGATCATTGCCACCGGCTTGGAGGCCGCGTGGGTCGGGTACATCGCGATCTTCACGTCGAGCACGGTGGTCAGGCCGCCCAGGCCCTGGGCGCCGATGCCCAGCGCGTTGACCTTCTCGTAGAGCTCGATGCGCAGCTCCTCGACCTTGTTCGACGGCCCGCGCTTCAGCAGGTCGAACATGTCGATCGGGTCCATCAGCGATTCCTTGGCCAGCAGCATCGCCTTCTCGGCGGTGCCGCCGATGCCGATGCCCAGCATGCCCGGCGGGCACCAGCCGGCGCCCATGGTGGGCACGGTCTTGAGCACCCAGTCGACGATCGAATCCGAGGGGTTGAGCATGACCAGCTTGGACTTGTTCTCCGAGCCGCCGCCCTTGGCCGCCACGGTGACGTCGACCGTGTCGCCCGGCACCAGCTCCATCTGGATCACCGCCGGCGTGTTGTCCTTCGTGTTCTTGCGCTCGAACTGCGGGTCGGCCACCACCGAAGCGCGCAGCGTGTTGTCCGGGTTCAGGTAGCCCCGGCGCACCCCCTCGTTGACCGCGTCCGCGATCGATCCGGAGAAGCCCTCGAAGCGCACGCCCATGCCGATCTTCAGGAACACGTTGACGATGCCGGTGTCCTGGCAGATCGGCCGGTGACCTTCGGCGCACATCCGCGAGTTGGTCAGGATCTGCGCGATCGCGTCGCGCGCGGCCGGACTCTGCTCCGACTGGTAGGCCCGCGCCAGGTGCTCGATGAAGTCCTGCGGGTGGTAGTAACTGATGAACTGCAGCGCCGCGGCCACCGATTCGATCAGGTCGTCCTGCTTGATCACGGTCATGGTTCGGTCCTCGTCCGGAAGGGGATGGTCGGTCGCCGCGGGGGCGGCAAGGCGACCGACTTGTCGGCGGGGGAGCAAAGAGGGGCTTCACTCGGAAATCCGGCCGGAGTTTAGCGGATTTGCCGAACGGGCCCGGGGTGATTCGTCCCCCTGGGGTGGCGCGCTATCCTCGGGAAGCGTCACCGGGTGACGGGCGAAACGGTCACCGGGCGCCGGGGCGGGCGCGGTTGCGCAAATGCCTGATCCGTAAGGCTTCCGTAAGGGACCCTGCGTAACTTGCCCCCGCATAAGCAGAAATCCAGCAAGAAAACGGAGGAGGGGACATGTCCGCTCAGATCGAATCGGTGCTCCAGGAAGGGCGGTTGTTTCCGCCCCCGGAGGGCTTCGTCAGCAAGGCCGCGATCGCCGGAATGGACCAGTACCAGGCGCTCTGCGCCGAGGCCGAAAAGGATCACGCGGGCTTCTGGGCCCGCCTGGCGCGCGAGCACCTGGTGTGGCACAAGCCGTTCAGCCGTGCGCTGGACGACTCGAACGCGCCGTTCTTCAAGTGGTTCGACGATGGCGAACTGAACGTCTCCTGGAACTGCCTGGACCGGCACCTCGGCACGCCGGTGGAAAACAAGACCGCGATCGTCTTCGAGACCGACGACGGCAAGGTCAGCAAGGTCAGCTACCGCGAGCTGCACGAGCGGGTCTGCCGCTTCGCCAACGGCCTGCGCGCGCTCGGTTACAAGAAGGGCGAGCGGGCCATCGTCTACATGCCGATGTCGATCGAGGGCGTCGTGGCCATGCAGGCCTGCGCCCGGCTCGGCATCATCCACTCGGTCGTGTTCGGCGGCTTCTCGGCCAAGAGCATCCACGAGCGGATCATCGACGCCGGCGCCACGCTGGTGATCACCGCCGACGAGCAGGTACGCGGCGGCAAGCACATCCCGCTCAAGCCCGCCATCGACGAGGCCTTCGCCATGGGCGGCTGCGATGCCGTGCGCAAGGTGGTCGTCTACCGTCGCACCGGCGGCAACGTGGCCATGCAGCCGGGCCGCGACATGCCCTGGGATGAAGTCGTGGCCGGCCAGCCGGCGCAGTGCGAGCCCGAGTGGGTCGGCGCCGAGCACCCGCTCTTCATCCTCTACACCTCGGGCTCCACCGGCAAGCCCAAGGGGGTGCAGCATTCGTCGGCGGGCTACCTGCTGATGGCAGCCCTCACGATGAAGTGGACCTTCGACATCAAGCCGGAGGACATGTTCTGGTGCACCGCCGACATCGGCTGGGTCACCGGGCACACCTACATCGCCTACGGCCCGCTGGCCTGCGGCGCCACCCAGGTGGTGTTCGAGGGCGTGCCCACCTTCCCGCACGCCGGCCGTTTCTGGGAGATGATCGACCGTCACAAGGTCAGCATCTTCTACACCGCGCCCACCGCGATCCGCTCGCTGGTCAAGGCCGGCGAGGCCAGTCCCGACCATCATCCGCGCAAGTACGACCTGTCCTCGCTGCGCCTGCTCGGCTCGGTCGGCGAGCCGATCAACCCCGAGGCCTGGATGTGGTACTACACCAACGTCGGCCGCGAGCGCTGCCCGATCGTCGACACCTGGTGGCAGACCGAGACCGGCGGCCACATGATCACGCCGCTGCCCGGCGTGCATGCCCTCAAGCCCGGCTCCTGCACGATGCCATTGCCCGGCGTGGCCGCGGCGATCGTCGACGAGACCGGCACCGACGTCGAGAAGGGCAAGGGCGGATTCCTGGTCATCAAGAAGCCCTGGCCCTCGATGATCCGCACGATCTGGGGCGACCCCGAGCGCTTCAGGAAGAGCTACTACCCGGACGACTTCAAGGGCCGCTACTACCTGGCCGGCGACGGCGCCAGCCGCGACCTCGACGGCTACTTCTGGATCATGGGCCGCATCGACGACGTGCTCAACGTGTCGGGCCACCGGCTCGGCACGATGGAGATCGAGTCGGCGCTGGTGTCCAACCCGCTGGTGGCCGAGGCGGCGGTGGTCGGTCGGCCCGACGACCTGACCGGCGAGGCGGTGGTGGCCTTCGTGGTGCTCAAGCAGGCTCGGCCTTCGGCCGAAGAAGCGAAGAAGATCGCCAACGACCTGCGCAACTGGGTGGGCAAGGAGATCGGCCCGATCGCCAAGCCCAAGGACATCCGCTTCGGCGAGAACCTGCCCAAGACCCGGTCCGGGAAGATCATGCGCCGGCTGCTGCGCTCGGTGGCCAAGGGCGAGGAGATCACGCAGGACGTCTCCACGCTCGAGAACCCGGCCATCCTCGACCAGCTCAAGCAGGCCAACTGAGGCCCCGGCAACCATGGCGAGCGTGGTCATCGTGCTGAAGGGACTGGTGGAGTTCGCGGGGCTGCTGTTGCTCGCCCGAGGCGCAGTGTTCCTGCTGAGCTTCGGCAAGCACGATCAGAACCCGATCTACCAGATCCTGGTCTTTCTCACCCGGCCGCTGGTGCGGGCCGCGCGCGCGATCACGCCTTCGGCCGTCGTCGACAAGCACGTGGCGGCGGTCGCGCTCTTCCTGCTGTTCTGGATCTGGGTCGGGCTGGTCTTCATGAAGGCCGCCTACGTTCCGGTCGGTCCTTCCTGATCCCTCGGAGAATACGACGATGGCGGCCCGCAATCCCTGGCTCTCCAAGCAAATGGCGGTATGGGCCACCTTCTTCGGGCGGCGCGAAATGGCCGAGCACTGGTGGTGGCGGGTGCTCGAGGCCAGGCCGGGCAACGCGCACGCGCTGGCGTCGATCGGCCACCTGCGCGCCGAGGCCGGCGACCCGGCCGGCGCGATTGCCGCGTTCGAGCAGGCGGTGGCCAGCGGGGAGGCTCCGGCCTCGGTCTGGTTCAACCTCGGTTTCGTTCGCCAGGAGGCTGGCGACCACGAGCGGGCGATCGAGGCCTTCGACCGCGCGATCGCGGGCGACGAGCGCCTCGACCGCGCCTGGTACGGCAAGGCGCTGTCTCTGATCAAGCTCGGGCGCGTCGAGGAGTCGATCCCGCTGCTCAAGAAGAACACCGAGCTGCAGCCGATGTCGCCCTTCGGCTGGTACCAGCTCGCGCACGCCTATCACCGGCTCGGGCAGACCGATCGCGTGGCGAACACGATCCGCAAGCTGGCCGGATTCGAACCCAAGGTCGCGAAGCAGCTGGAGCGCGAGACCGGGGTCAACGTCGGTGTCGAAGTGCCGTTCTGAGCAACCGGCGTGAAGCTTTGATATCTGCGGGCACGACCCGCTTACCGAGGAGGAGGAGAGCGTGAGACTGCGTTCCACAACAGGGGGGAGGAGACATCATGCAATTGACAGCTAAGCACCAGGAGTACTGGCAGCGGAACCTGAGGCTCACGGGCATCCTGCTCGCGGTCTGGTTCCTCGTCACGTTCGCGCTCATCTACGGGGCGCGAACGCTGAATTTCAATTTCTTCGGCTGGCCGTTCTCGTTCTGGGTAGCGGCGCAGGGCGCGCTGTTGGTCTACCTGGCCATCATCGTGTTTTACGCGCGCTACATGAACCGGCTCGACCGGGAGTATGGCGTCGAGGAAGGAGAAGACTGATGAGCAGCGTCGCATAGAGCAACAAGGCCTTCAGGGCGCAGCTCAAGAAGGTCTACGGCTTCTACACCGGCGGTTTTGCCGCCTTCGTGATCGTTCTGGCCATTCTCGAGCAGATGGGCCTGCCACGGCAGACGATCGGCTACGTGTTCCTGATCGCCACCGTGCTGCTGTATGCCGGCATCGGCATCATCAGCCGCACGAACGTGGCGGACGAGTACTACGTGGCCGGACGTCGGGTTCCCGCGATGTTCAACGGCATGGCGGTGGGCGCGGACTGGATGTCCGCGGCCTCGTTCATCGGCATGGCCGGCACGCTGTACCTGGCCGGATTCGGCGGCCTGGCCTTCGTGATGGGCTGGACCGGCGGCTACGTGCTGGTGGCACTGCTGCTGGCGCCGTTCCTGCGCAAGTTCGGGCAGTTCACGATTCCCGACTTCCTGGGCGCGCGCTTCGGCGGTCACGTGCCGCGCTTCGTGGGGGTCATCATCGCGGTGCTCTGCTCGTTCACCTACGTGGTCGCGCAGATCTACGGCGTGGGCATCATCACGACCCGGCTCACCGGCGTGCAGTTCGAGATCGGGATCTTCCTGGGCCTGGCCGGCATCCTGGTCTGCTCCTTCCTGGGCGGCATGAAGGCGGTCACCTGGACCCAGGTGGCGCAGTACATCATTCTGATCATCGCCTACATGATCCCGGTGGTGTGGCTGTCGGTTAAGCAGACCGGCTTCCCGATCCCGCAGCTCGTCTACGGCCAGCAGCTGACCAAGGTCACGCAGCTCGAGGAGAAGCTGATCGCCGATCCGAAGGAGAACGAGGTCCGCAAGATCTTCACCGATCGCGCGGCCGCGGCGGCCGAGAAGCTGAAGGATCCCGCCAAGGCATTCGCCGACGGCAAGGCCGCGCTCGAGGCCGCGGTGGCCACGGCCAAGTCCGGCGGCGACGCGGCGGCGGTCAAGAAGGCCGAGGACGCCTTGGCCGCCTATCCGAAGGACCAGGCAGCCGCGGTGGCCGCCTGGAACAAGGACAGGGCAGGGGCGGCAAGGGGGGCTCCGCTCTCCCGGCACGCCCAGGCGTTCCCGGGTAAGGACGAGAATGCCCAGGCGGTGGCCCGGAAGAACTTCCTCGCGCTGGTCTTCTGCCTGATGGTCGGCACGGCAGCACTGCCGCACATCCTGATGCGGTACTACACGACGCCGTCGGTGCGTGAGGCGAGGAACTCGGTCGCCTGGTCGCTGTTCTTCATCCTGCTGCTCTACCTGACCGCGCCGGCCCTGGCGGTCCTGGTGAAGTACGTGGTCTACAACGACCTGACCGGCACCGCGTTCTCGCAGTTGCCGAACTGGGTGCAGTCGTGGACCAGGGTGGACCCCGGCTTGCTGTCGATCACCGATGTCAACGGGGACGGCATCGTGCAGCGGGCCGAGATCGCCATCGGCGGCGACATCGTCGTGCTGGCCACGCCGGAGATCGCGGGGCTGCCGTACGTGGTGTCGGGTCTGGTCGCTGCCGGCGGTCTGGCGGCGGCGCTGTCCACCGCGGACGGCCTGCTGCTGACCATCGCCAACGCGCTGTCGCACGACGTCTACTACAAGATGATCGACCCGAACGCGCCGACGGCCCGCCGCGTGCTGATGTCCAAGATGCTGCTGCTGGTCGTGGCGGTCCTTGCCGCGCTGGTCGCTTCGCAGAAACCGGCAGACATCCTGTTCCTGGTGTCCGCCGCGTTCTCCTTCGCCGCCGCCGGGTTCTTCCCGGCGCTGGTGATGGGCATCTTCTGGAAGCGCGCCACCGGCATCGCGGCAACACTGGGCATGATCGCCGGCTTCGGCATCACGTTCTACTACATGATCCTCAACCAGCCCTGGCTGCGCGAGATCTTCCTCGGCGTTCCGCGGTCGGCGCCGATCACGAACCTGTGGTGGGACATCCAGCCGATCTCGGCCGGCCTGTTCGGCGTGCCGCTGGGCTTCCTGGTGATCTTCCTGGTCTCGCTGGTCACCCCGGCGCCGGACAAGAAGACGCAGGAGCTGGTGGAGCATGTCCGCTACCCGAGCCTGAAGGCGGCCTGACGAAGGCCGCGCCGCCCGGCGCCGTTCGCGGCGCCGGGCGGCGGTTCGATCCCCTGGGCCGGCCTCGCGCCGGCCCATTTCATTGGGGCGGCGCCAGCCGCCTCCGAGGGGCCCCGTCATTTGCTAGAATGGCGGGTTCCGGAGGGATGGATGAGCGGTTTAAGTCGCACGCCTGGAAAGCGTGTAAGGGTTAACAGCCCTTCGGGGGTTCGAATCCCCCTCCCTCCGCCAGTTAGATTCCCGGCATAGCTCGGGAAAGTTCGCAGAAGTTGCACTAAGCCATTGATAGATATGGGTTTCCCGAGTCCACGCATCCCTTCCTAGTCCGCCATAGTCCCGCATCAGTTCGCCCTGATGCGCGGAAATTTTGGGGAACGGGAAGGGGATTGGAACAAGGGGAATCCTCATGGCTGCGATCCACAAGCTGGCCGCTCGGTCAGTCCTTTCCGCTGGCATCGGCAAGCACGCCGACGGCGGCAATCTCTACCTCATCGTCAAGCCGACCGGCGCCTCATGGGTGTTCCGGTACACGGCGCCATCCGGCCGGCAACGGGAGATGGGGCTCGGGCCTTGCCTGCGCGACACGCAGGCGGCGGCGGGCGCGAGCCTGACCCGAGCACGCAAGGCGGCCGGGAAGGCTCGCGAGGTGCTCGACGCGGGCGGCGACCCGCTGGAAGTCCGCCGCGTCGAGCGCGAGGCGGCGAAGGCGGCCGACGAGGCCGCCAAAGCCGAAAAGCAACGCGACCGGGCGACGCTGGCGCGGGTGGCGCGCGAGTACCACGAGCGGGTGATCGAGCCGACCAAGACGGCCAAACACGGGGCGCAATGGATCGCCAGCCTTGAAAACCACGTCCCGCCCGCGATTTGGCACAAATCCATCGCCGACGTGACCGCCCCCGAGTTGCTCGACTGGCTGATCGGCCTTCAAGCCAAAGTTCCCGAAACCGCGTCGCGAATCCGGCAGCGGCTCGAAGTGGTGTTCGACGATGCCGAGTTTCGCGGGGTTTCGGCCGGCAACCCGGCGCGGGCCTTGCGGCGCAAGCTCACCGAGGCAAGCAAGCGGCGCGAGCGAGGACACTTCGCCGCGCTCGATTGGCAAGCCGTGCCGGCCTTCATGGCCGACCTTCGCGGACGCGAGGCGATCGCGGCGCGAGCGTTAGAGTTCGCCATCCTGACCGCCGCCCGAACCGGCGAGGTGATCGGCACGACATGGGACGAGTTCGACCTCGACTCGGCAAAGTGGGTTGTGCCTGCGAGCCGAATGAAGGCCGGCGAGGAGCACGAGGTGCCTCTCTCCGAGCGCGCGGTCGAGATTGTTCGCGCTATGCGCGCAATCCGGCACCCCGAGCAAAGGCACGTCTTTCGTTCGCCGCAGTCGCATGAGCGCCCGTTGTCGAATATGGGCATGTTGACCTTGCTTCGCCGCATGGGGCGAGCCGACGAAACGACGGTTCACGGCTTGGCGCGCGCCTCGTTCTCGACATGGGCGAATGAAACCGGCGCGGCGCGCCCCGACGTGATCGAGGCCTGCCTCGCGCACCGGGAGGCCGACCTCGTGCGGCGCGCCTACAGCCGCGCCAAGTTCGCGGCCGAGCGGCGGGCGTTGCTTGATGCGTGGGCGCGCTACTGCGCGGGCGAGCAACCGGCGACGGCGGAGGTGATCGAGTTCAAGCGGGGGAGCGCATGAACCCGGCGACCGGGGCGTCGTGGGTGCTGTCGGAAGCCGCGCGCGCCGAAATCCTGCGTGTGCTGAGGCGAGACAAGGACGCGGGCAACTGGCATCTGCCGGCCGTGCTGGTCTTGATCGACAAGGCGGCGCGCGAGTACCGGCGCTTGATCGGCGATCAGTTCCTCGACCGTGGCCGGCGCGCGCTTGAGGCCGACGCGCAGCGGCGCCCGGATGGGTTCGCGGCGGCGGCGCTGGCGCTCGACAGGCACGCGACGGAAACCCGAGGGCGTGGCCGTCCGACGATGACGCGCGAGCGATGGGCACTCGTCCACGCTATCGAACGCGCGCTGCCGGGCAGGATCGGCCGCAAGGGCGAGCGAGCCGCGCTCGCGCTGTCGCCGAAATCGACCTTCGTGCAGATTCTCGGCGTCGCGCTTCACGAGATCGACCCGGAGATCAACAAAGACGCCTACAAGTTCGCGCGGCGCGTGCTCGGCGAACCGCCCCCGCCGGTGACTCGTCTTGAGCCGGCCGTCATGGCCGATCTCTTGCGCGGGAGGGAATTTTTCGCCCAAGAATAGAAACGGGGTGCGGGTGTAGCCAAATGCTCGGAAGCGAACTACTCCGAGCTAGGGCATCCCGCCATGAACAAACCAATCTTGGTCACCGCCGCCGACGCAGCGGCCCTCCTGTCCGTCGGCGAAACCCGCTTCTATCAACTGCGCGCCGAGCGAGCCGACTTCCCCACGCCGGTCATGCTCGGGCCGCGCTGCATTCGCTACCGCACCGCCGACATTGAGGCATTCGTCGAGAGGTTGGCAAGCGAGTCGGCGCCGCAGCCCGAGCCCGTGCAACTCGCCGCCGGCCGTTCGCGAGGCCAAGCGCGGCGGAAGGGCCATCCGCCAGCCTCCGCGCCGGACATGGGCTGCGGCGACCATAGCCGGCCCACCCCCATGCCATCCCCCGCCGAGGTGTCGGCGTGAGCGCGCTTCTGACCGGGCACTTTGACCCGGCCGCGATCGCTCGGCGGATTCAGAAGCGGATCGAGGCCGCAGAGCGCGAGGCCGGCAAGCGATGATGCGGTTGCTTGACCACGAACGCGAGGCCTTCACGGTGCCGGGCGCGCCGTGGATTCCGGGCTTGGTGGCGGACGAACCGCCGCCCGCTCGGGCGCGCGATGAGTGGGGTCTTGCCGATCAGATCGAGGCGGCTGTAATGCTGGTATCTGACGCGATCCGCGATCGGGCCGACGAACCGGCGCGCGTGTTTCGGGCGCTGCCCTCATGGCGTTTGCTGCGGAAGCATGACCGCGCAATGTTCGACGGCATGATTGCCCAACTCGATCGCGACGCGCGGGCCGTGCTGTTGCGGCGACTCGACGAGCATGACGGCGACACCCCGGCAGACGGGCGCGCGCCGTTTCGCGTGCTGACGGCGGCCGACCTCGCGATGCTGCCTCGTGCTCGCGACCGGGTGCGCGGCGTGTTGCCGGCCGAGGGCATGGCCGCGATCTACGGGCCAGCGGGCAGCGGAAAGACGTTTCTCGCGCTCGACTTGCTCGCCGCAGTCTCGGACGGCCGCGAGTGGTTCGGGCACCGCGTCGAGGCGTGCCCCGTGGTGTACGTCGCCCTCGAAGGCGAGGCGGGCATCGCGCAGCGAATGCAGGCTTACAGCGCGCGGCACGGGCAGGCGCCGTCCGGGCTGCGGTTCATTTTGGAGCCGTTCGCGTTGCTCGAAGGCGGCGACGTGGCCGAGATTGCCCAAGCGGTTCGGGCCGCTGGCTGCGCGGAGGGCATCGTCGCAATCGACACTTTGAACCGTGCCGCGCCCGGCGCCGACGAGAACGACTCGCGCGACATGGGGCGAATCATCGCGGGCGCGAAGGCGCTGCAATCGGCGCTTGGCGGCTTGGTGCTGCTGGTGCATCACGCCGGCAAGGACACGACGCGCGGGCTGCGCGGGCATTCATCCCTGATGGCCGCTCTCGACGCTGTGATCGAGGTGTCGCGCGAGGGCGAGTGCCGCGAGTGGCGCATCGCGAAGTCGAAGGACGGACCCGACGGGGCGGCGCATCCGTTTCGCCTTTCCGTGGTCGAGCTTGGCAACGATGGCGAGCCGATCACGTCGTGCGTCGTCGAGCCCGAGCAGTCGGCGTCCGAGGCGGTGCGCGGGGTGAAGATGCCGCAGGGCGGCAATCAGCGCCTCGTTTGGGATGCGCTCGGCGAGGCGCTCCGCAACGCATCCGAGTTCGGGCAGGCAGGCGCGCCACCGGGTCGCCCGTGCATCCGGATCGAGGCGGCAATCGAACGCTGCCGGGGGCGTCTGACATGCCCCCCGGATCGTCAGGCCGAACGCGCTCGCGAGGCGATAACCGGGCTTGTGAATCGCGGCTTGCTGACGCTGCGCGATGGGTGGCTATGGGCAACTTGAATCCCCGAATTTCCCCGAACTCCCCGGAAACGGGGAAGTCCGGGCCCGAAATTCCCCGCCGCCCCTATAAGGGGCGGGGGAGTTCGGGGAGAGGTTTCCGGGGAGCGGTGAGGGCTGGATTGGGGGCTGAGAGCGGTAGGTGTCGGAGGCCGTGCACCCGCGCGGCAGCCGGCGGATGACCTGTCTTTAGCAGGCCGTTGAAAAATCCCCCG
>JRYH01000248.1_pt1 | contig 17475 bp, 27 predicted proteins | sample 235351 | NCBI WGS metagenome assembly JRYH01 (sample SAMN03074221, study PRJNA261480) | activated sludge metagenome | biome: Wastewater Treatment Plant; feature: Wastewater; material: Activated sludge; isolation source: activated biomass of a wastewater treatment plant treating wastewater... ... | reverse complement strand
CTTCATCCTCCTCGTCTTCGTCCTCGTCTTTCGCCTTGGACTTCTTGCCCTTCTTGGACTTGCCCTCAGACGGGAACGGCTCGATGTCCTCGTTCGACGTGAAGTGCTCGATGGCGTCCTCCACCCACTTCTGCGCCGTCTCGGACATCTTGAAAAAGTTGTCGTCGTTGACCTTCTCGAGAGCCTGGAGGATGCGAGCGAAATACTTCTGGTCCTCCTCACCCTTCTTGGGGCCGGTCAAGCCGGAGACCTGGAGAACCTCACGCTCGATCGGGTTGGTGACGGCATTCGACACCACCGATGCTTTGGACGACTTGCCCTTCTTGGACTTCTTGGTCTCCTTCTTCGCAGCCGGGGCCTTCTTGGCAGCCTTCGGCTCCTTCTTCGGGGCCGACTTCTTGGCCACCGACTTCTTGGCCTTTGCAGGCGCCGACTTCTTGGCCGCCGACTTCTTGACCTTCGTCTTGGCAGCGGTCTTCTTGCTAGCTTTCTTCTTACTCGTCATAGCCTGCTTTCCTTTCATGTAGCGTTGGCTTTATTGACTAACACGACTTCGAGTTCTTCCAACACATCACGGGAACTATCCAAGCCACACAGCCTGGCAAGTGCAACGTTCAGGGGTTCACACCGCTGCCGTCCCCGTAAGGTGATAGACCTACGCTGATCAATACAGGAGACCCCTATAAAGTCGTACACGATCAGCGTGAAGGCTCTCTGCAATTCGTCTGGGACCTTCTCCAACAGGGACAGGCAGGACAAGCTGTCCTGCGGTGCTGGAGTAGCTATCTGCTCGGCCACCGACGTCTCTTCATCAAGACTCAGGACTTGCTGACCGACGTCCTTGATGAAGTTATAGGGATTGGGGAAGCAAGCAGAGGCATGAACCTTGAGACGGTTACGAAGCCTCGCCTTGTACAGCTTGAACAGATCAGCCTCCGACTTGTGAGGGTGCGTCCTCCACACGCGAAGGTATGTGTAGAACGCTTCTTGAGCTATGTCCTCATTGTCATATGCCGACTTGATACGCCAGTGGTTCGTGCGGAGGAACATCTCACCCCACCGCTTGGCACGCTTCTGATAGTACTGCTGAACACCTGTAACCCTTCTTGACTTCTGTGACATGTTTTCCTTCCCCCAACTTTGATCACGCACGTATCAGGATCATGATCTTAATGGTAGTTATACGATTGCAGTCGTGCTACGTCCCGCGTCATCCTCCTATCTTGTTTCGTAGAACCGGAGACCCCTCCCCGCGTTCCTTCCCGTGATCCCTTATAGCCTTCGTTATGCTCAACGCAAACACCTAATCAACTGCTCAACTTGCTTCTTATTTAGCTCACCAGGGTCCTCGACACCGGGTGGCAGATATACGATATCCGGCCTAAGATGAAGCATACGCGAGCGCAGATCAAGTCCATTGCGCTCTGCTCCAACATCTGGGCACAGACCAAACCAATCACACGACGAGGCGACGTCCTCCAACAGAAGAGCCTGTAGCTGAGTCACACCAGTACCAAATAAGCAGGTGGCACGCACTCCGTGCTTCTTCGCATAAAAGTCAACCTTCAGGGCATCTAGCGGACCCTCCACTACGAGGATCGCCTTCCACTTTTGAGACACGAGCTCGTCATAGTTCCATACCAAGTCCTTCACTGGGATGATGGAGTGCTTCTTCTTCAGGCTCATGTATCGAAGGTCAACAGTCTTATACACACTGCGTCCAGTCCATGACACCAGCCTACCTTCATAGTAGAGTGGGATCACGATCCTACCACGCCAGTACCCACGGTCGGCGTAGCGCAAACTGTAGTCCTCAATCAACTGGTCTACGTCACGCTCCCGGAAGCCACGCGTGACCAAGTAGTCCCAGTACAACCTACCACGCCCAGTGCGACGCAATGGCTTCACCCGCTTAGGCCAGATCAGCTCCTCGCCCTCAGTCGTGTCATCTGACCCTTTTATATAGGCACGCAGCGCACGAGCCTTTTCCTCGAACTGACTTAGCTCCCTTACCTCATCTGGCTTGCTCAGAAAGCTTTCGGCTATCTCGTAGCTACAGCCGAGCAAGCGTTGGATCAGCCGGTGTGGCTTAGCTCCACGGTGGCTTGGACTACGCCAACAGCCCCACAGCGTAGAGCCCAGCTTCAGCTGCATATGCTGACTTGGATCATCGTCACCACAGAACGGGCACTGGATACTGATATGGCCCTTAGGCGTCTGTGGCCCTTCGGTAACGTAGTGAATACCGTTGTCGTCACAGAAGCGTTTCCAGTCGAGCCTAGACATCTAGCAGTGCCCTCTTGTTTCTCAACAGGACACTATACAGGTCCTCGCCTTCCTTTCGGCAGCGCTGGACTAGCTCATCCGCAGAGTTGCCTCGCATGATGAAGTCCATGTAGAAGCAGCGCCTCTTCTGCTCTCCACGATGGATGCGCTTCTCCATCTGCTTCCGCTGGATCACTGAGACTGGGGACTCATAGATGTACTCATAGTTCGCGACCTGCAAGTTCAACGCGTAGGCACCCGACTTGGTATTGATCACCAAGCCTCGGATGCTGTCATCGTTCCGGAACGCACGAACGATCTTCGGTCCGTCCTTGCGCGTCCCACCGTATAGTCGTCCATGCTTGATGCCCAACTTGTCTAGCTCCTCGTGGATACGATTGCCGGACCAGTTGAACTCATGGAAGATCAGGAACTTCCTCTTCTCCGGTAGCTCCTGGATGGAAGCCATCATGGCTTCCATCTTAGGGTTGGTTGGAAACTCGATGTTAGACTTCTCGCCGGTCTCCTCGTCCACGATGCCAATGAAGCCAGAGGCAATCTGTCGCATGCGCAGGAACGAGTTCTTCTGCACAGTGAAGTCACCCTTGGACTTCTTGAGTGTGTCGAGCACGTTGGCATAATAGTCTTTCATCTCATCGGTCAACGACACGTACAGAGGCTTGTACACCTTCTTTGGCATATCATTGCACTCGCCCTCCTCGTAGAAGATAGAGCGGTTCTGCAGTGCACGATTCAGACGCTTCTTCTTTTTCTTGTCGAACGTGTACTTATACCCACCACTCCAGTAGTGGTCATGCCTCTTAAAGTACGCCTGCCGGAACAGAGCCAACGTATCACCCAGGGTCTCGCCGTGGTCAATGAAGTAGAATTGCGACCAGAACGCCTGTGGGTCTCTACCTATCGGAGTGCCTGTCAACGCGAAGCGGCAGAGTATCCGCTTGCCAAGCCGGTTGCACACTCGGTAGGTGACGGAGGACTTGGTCATGATGTTAGTGCTCTCGTCGAGCACTATGGTTCCAAACTTCTTTGCCATCTTGTTGATGAGGTGAGGCTTCACCGTCATCTTGCGGCTCTTGCGCTTGGGCACCTTCTCGAGACCACTCACCATCCAGTTGAGGCCCGGATAGCTAATCACAAACACGTCGGCCTCTTCCTCGAACAGACGCCAACGCTCTTTGCTGCTCCCGTACATCGGCACGCAGACCAGATCTCTGCGGTGGCCCTCAACTTCGGTGACCCATGTCTCCACGCCAGGGTCGTTAGGCACCACTACCAACGTTGGTGCGTTCTGTCCGCACTTCTTTCGGTAGGCAATGATCTCCAACATGACCCTTGTCTTGCCAAGGCCCATGTCGAGCAGGTAGAGGAACTGCGGGCAATAGACACCAATGAGAAAAGCAACTAGCTGGTGCTTCCACAACGGCCTTGGAGATACGAAGTCAGGCTTAGGGTCGAGCTCGTCCACCATACGCAGCAATGTGCGCTTGGACAGCTTCTTCATCCAGTTGAAGCTGTCTAGATCCCGGTTGAGAAACCGCTTGACTACATAGGACGAGAGCAAGGCTTAGCTTCTCCGCTTGCGAGCACGACGCTTAGAGATCTTCTTGGTTGCCTTCCGCTTGGTCTTCCTGGCTGGGCTCTCTTCCTCATCATCGCCGTCCGTCTCAGACTTCGCGCTGTGCCTCTTCTGCGCCAACAAGTCCTCGTAGTCGTTCGACATCAGCACTGACTCGTAGCAGAACTGCCCAACCTCATAGTTCTGCGAAATCAGGATGCCGAACTTGTCACGCTCGAAGCGAGCAGCCTCCACCCACAGCCGAGCCAACTGACTGCGCCGCTCAAACTCAGTCTGCTCATACTTGATCACGGTGTCGGCCGTCATGGTCTGAGAGAAGTCCTCAGCCACCTCACCCTTCCGGTTCGACTGGAGCACAGTAGCCCCAGCCATGTTCCGCTCCTGGCAGATACCACGCAGCTCAACTGTCAGTCGCCCGAAGTCCAGCCGGAAGTTCTTCGTATCCAACTTCATGATCTGCGGATAGTCGATGATCAACAGATCGGGGATGAACCCCTCCTGCATCTCCAGTCGATCGAGGTAGGCACGCAACGCGCTGACCGTCAGCTGCCCAGACGGGAACGACTTAATCCGGATGCGGTCCAGCTTCAGGCCGAACCTGTCGATGCGCTTCTTCAGCTGTGCCCTGGCGTCGCTGTCCTGCAACGTGAACTTTGGCTTGAGGCGCCGACGCTTCCAGCCGACCAGGTGACCAAACTCGTTCAGCTTGAACTTGGTCTTCCACAGCGCCTCTTGTCCGTCCTTCGGTGGGCGCTTGCAGAACGCGAACAGCGCTTGGTAGTACCGAAGCGCCATCTGGTCCTCATCCATTTCCAGCGTGATGTGAAGAACCTTGTGTCCAGCGAGGAACCCGTTCTTGCCCAGGTTCACCAGCCAGTGCGTCTTGCCTGCCTTACGCAAGCCCTGCAGCATGTGGAGCGCTCGACGCCTGGGGCCTAGCCCATGGTCGTCCAGCACCTTGACGCCGGTAGGGAAGACCTCACCAGTGTCCTCGTTGAGGAAGTTCAGGGACAGACGCGTGTTGCCTAGCGTAATGCCAGGCTCCAGTGCGTCTATCTTGTTCCTCAACGAGCTCGATAGGATCGTCTCGACACGATCCAACTCTGCCTCGTCCACCACGTCCTTGGTGAAGACTTCCATCAAGTCCATGGTGGCAGACTTCAACCGCTGGTGTCTGACAAACTGCCCTAGACGGCGCATCACGAAGTCACCATTGACCTCCTTCCGCATCAGATGAAGAGACTTCATCATCTTGCGGTACGTCCGTGCCTTGCGGTCGTTACGCTCCAAGGTACGGTCGAACAGATCAGGCAAGTGCACGCCAGGCGCCTTACGCTGCGTGTCGATATAGGTGTACACCCCACGAGCTATCTCACGGTAGATGCCCTCAAAACACTCCACCGGAACCAAGCCCCGGATAACGATGGCCTTTTCGTTATCAAAAGACAGTAGGGTCAGAAGGTTTTCCTGCAGCAGACCAGACAGCTGGCTGTCACTCATCCCCTTATTCCTCTCTCGTAGTTGTTGGCCTGCCCAGCTTGAGTATCAGGGGCATGCATCCGGCCTCGACATAGCCGGGGAACTGCATCTTCATGATTGACGGCATCCGCTGGATGCCAGTCAACACTACAGACGGCGTGACCTCTATCTCCTGCTCCGCCAGCCGCCACAACAGGACGTCAGCTAATAGGTGGAATAACTTCATGTAGTCACGCTTCTTCAGCTCCGGAAAGTTGGCAGCCACGAACGCTTCGATCCTGGTCCAACCATCTATGGCGCTGCGGTACAGCTTGGGTGATGTGACGCGCAGCCTGCTCATCGGTGGCAGTACCGAAAGGCCCTGCTCCTTCAAGCGTGAGCTCAGCGTACCATAGAACAGAGTGAACAGCTCGCCGTCCTCAGACGGCGAGCCATCCTCCTTCCCTACGCTGTCCCCAGACGAAAGCATCTGGAGGCGCAGCCTTACCTGTTGCCGCTCCTTCTCGGTTAGACTAGGTAAGGCTGCGATCAGCGCGCTGGCGTCAACTCTTCTCCCCATTTCCGTCACCCGCAGCTAGAATGTCCGCACGACGTGCAGCGGTCACAGCCCTCCTGCCTGATCAGAGCCTTCGCACTGCACCTTGGACAGACACCGAGACTACTCCACGTGATGTCTATAGAAACCTCGTCCGCTCCCTCCACCGTCGTCTTGACCCTTACTCCCTCGCCCATCAAGCCCAGATCGACGAAGTGCTTCCGAAGCGTATGGCCGATCAGGGCAGGCACCGACGGCACATACTTACCTTCGATCCACGAGCCAGCATCGGCCGAGTGGATTGCCTCCAGCTCCTCCACCAGGAACGTGACGTCACCACCACCCCTACGGAATACAGCGGAGATCAGACGGGTGAGCGCCTTAGCCCACTCGTCGTGGATAGCCGACTTCGAGTTGATGAATATCTCGAACGGCCGGACCTGCCCATCCAGCTCGATGTTGTTGATGGTGATATAGAATGATGTGTTGATAACCGGCCATGGCATCTTGTAGGTCTTACCAGCCATGACCTCCTGACGCGGAAGCTTCTCGGGGGATGTCACAGTAGTCTGCTTCTTCTCAACCACACGCAGAACGCTGCCCCTACCGCTGTCCAGGTTTGGTCGATAGGTAGTGCAACCCTTGAGACCACTAGCATAGGCGGTCTCGTACACGGATTGGAAGTCCTCGAAAGGCATATCGGCCGGACAGTTGATCGTCTTGGAGACACTCGCGTCCACGTACTGCTGGACCGCAGCCTGCACTGCCAAGTGCTCGTCGACGGACAGCTCCAGAGCGGTCACCATGTAGTAGGGCATCTCAAGCTTACCATCTGGATCGACGACCGAACGGTACAGATCATACCCGTAGTCCCTGACCTCGTACTCCTTCCTTGTGCCATCCGGCTGTAGCACATCACGGTTATAGGACCAGGAAAAGGTAGGCTCGATACCGCTGGAGACGTTGTCGTAGTAGATCGACGTCGTACCAGTTGGAGCCACCGTCAACAGCACGCCGTTCCGGATGCCAAACTTAGCCACAGCCCTCCGTGTCTTCTTAGACAGCTGCTTGAGGTAGTGACTCTTAGCAAACTCTTCTGCGTCGTACATTGGGAACGTCCCACGCTCGACGGCCAGCATGGCCGACGTGTAGTAAGCAGCGTCGGCAATCTCGTACATGACACGACTCACCAACTCACACGACTTCTGACTACCGTACCGCAAGCGCAACATCTGAAGCATATTGCCGAGGCCTGTCACGCCGAGGCCAATCCGACGCTTGGCCTTCGACTCAGCCAGCTGCTGCTCAGTCGGGAACATGCTCACGTCCAGCACGTTGTCGAGGAACCGTGTGCCGATGGCTGCCACTTCTCGTAGACGACTCATGTCAATGGCCGCATTGCTGGTGAATGGATTGAGCACCAGCTTGGCCAGATTGATAGCTCCAAGGTTGCAGTCTCCATCCGGCGGCAGAGGCTGCTCACCACAAGGATTGGTGCAGGAGATCGTCTCGCAGTACCGTAGGTTGTTCATGCGGTTCACGACGTCGATAAAGATGATGCCGGGCTCCGCGTGCTCGTAGGTGTTCTTGATGATATCCTGCCAAATGGTGGTGGCAGGAACACGACGATAGACGTACCACGGTTTGCCGTTCCTGGTGCACACGTCCACGTGCTTGCCATCAGCACGTGGGACGTCAAAGCCCAGGTCCCACCACGCGTCCTGCTCGACTGCCTCCATGAACTCGTCGGTCACTAGCACCGAGACGTTGAAGTTGGTCATGCGTCCGGGCTGCAGTTTGGCAGTGATAAAAGACGGACGCTTCAGCTTCCCGTCCGAACGGACCTCGTAGTGCTCCTCGTTCCACAGGTCCGGATGGTCACACCGGAGCGTAAGCATCATCGCACCACGTCTGCTGCCAGAGGACATGATCGTAGCGCACATCGCGTGCCACATGTCGGCGAAGGGGAGGATGCCGGACGACATCGACCCAGTGCGCTTGACCAGAGCGCCGTCCGGTCGGATGGTGGAGAAGTCCATCCCGATACCACCACCCATCTGCTGCGTCAGCGAAGCGATGGTGAGAGCATCCATGATGCCGATGCCGTTCTCGGAACGCAGCGAGTCCTCGATAGTCGGGCTGACGAAGCAGTTCATAAGCGTGACACGCTTGTCAGTACCGGCACCAGCATGCACTCGACCTGCCGGACACCACTCCAAGCTAAGCGTTGCTCTCATAGCCTCTTCGAGAGCTACTCCGCTTTGGTCTTTCGCGTACACAGCCTTGACCACGCGCTTCAAGGAGTCCTCGCGAGAGTTCTCTGGGCTTGTACCGTCCTCCAACCAGTAGCGGTACTTCCCGTCCCAAACGTCACGCACGATTTCCTGCATGTCACTCATTACCTAACTCCTGGTTGGGTGGTTATCTAGCTCGTTTGATGTAGTCGCAGATGGACGCAAACAGATCAGAAGAAATGTATGCCTCGTCGGACACCCCTATGCCACCATCGTCGTCACCGAAGAGACACGCCTGCTTGACCTTCTCCAAGAGCCCAGCGCCCTCAACCACCAATGCGTCGGTGGAAGGTTCGCCCTCGTTCTTGAAGCCAGGGAGGAACCGTACCCCTACCGTCGCAGCAAGCGCTGGACGCCAGACGGCGCCGCAATGCTGGCACGCGTGAGTGTGGTGTGGCTTCGTGGCAAATTCCCCTTCATCAATGTGCAGCACGCCACAGCTCTCACACGGGAGACGCATCGGGATTGGCTCTATGGCTGACTGGACAGCCGCAGCTATCTGGGCCGCCAGCTTGCCATGGACCTCACTATGCCTACAGCACTTAGTGCGCGCGCTCCCAAGGTTCTCCATACAGATCGCGGCGCAACAGCCCTGACCGTTTTCAAACTTGCCGGATTGGCAAATCGCCTTCGCTATTTGATCCTTCAACATCCCTTGCCTCCTCGAAACCGTCTAGGTTTCTCCAAAACTCAATGCCTCTGTCTTCAGAGTAGATAGCGTATTCTATCAGCCGAGTTGGCTCCCCACCTGGATCAGAACCATAATGACTAATAGTGCGAAGACGAATAGTCTCCTGTCGCGCATCGCCATTCTCATCAAGCACCCACAGGGAAATCTCCCCAGATATGCTTGGCCAGGGATATGTCCCCAGCACCTTCTGTGGCTGACAGCAGCAGCGCACTTCGTAGCGTCTGTCAATCTCTACCACACGGTTGTCTATGACCTTCACAGTTCATCCCCTACTCTTACACGACGGACACAATCGGTTGCCAATCCACGAGGATTTAAACATGCGGCCGCATCCAGTACCTAAACACTTCCGCATCTTCACATCATCAGCTCTGCGTTCGACTATAGGTTTCTTGTACAAGCTGCACTGCACCTGATCGCTTGGTCTACCATGACTCTCTCGGTACATGCCCATCTTGACGCGCTTGTTACGCACAGCCGCACGGGTCTTGCCTATGCGCTTACCAATGGCTCCATCAGTTAGTCCCTGGTCAAACAATCTGACCAAGGACAACAACTGCTCATCGGACCATGTCCTGTCCTCGGTCATGGCATCAACCATCGTCCATCGCCCTACTTGGATCAGCGCACCGGCTTGTAGTTGTCAGAGCCACCGACGACCTTGTCCCCCTTCATCGGGATAGGCTCCATCACCCTCTCGACGCCAACACGCTCCAGACGAGCCACGTCGCACCAGCGGCCGTCTTCGGCCACCTGAGTACCGTCGTCCTTCCGTGCCACCGGCGGAAAGACAATGGCTTGCACGCAGCCATAGAGATCGAGGCCGACATGCGTGACGGTGCCCTCGAAGCCACTCACCCGGTCCTTCACCCTCCAGCCCAACAAGTCCAGGTGCTTCTCAATACTCATCTTACTATCCTCTTCCCTAACTTGCGTGGAACCTATAAGACCTAATACAGCGGCCTACGCACTACCTTCCGCCTTCTTGGCCTCGGCAATCGCCTCCAAGTTTCCCTGCTCGATGTTCGTCTTGATAATCTCGACGGCACGCTCCTTCGTCATGGTCTTCTGGTCTTGCATCGCCAACAGCTTTCCGACCACGTTGGCAGCAATGGCTAGGTACTCTTCATGCGTTACCTCGCCGCCATGCTTACCAATCAACTGCACCAAGTCACTGTACGCGACCTGATGCTCTTCCTTTGGTTTGACTATCTTTGACTTCATAACTACCTCCACTCGTCATACATGTATCGGCCCCAACGATGGGAAGTCACACGTGCCTGTCCTCTGGTAGTCAAGCCACGCATCCCACAACGGCACAAGAGGCTTACCCTGCTGCCTAGCGTACTTCACGCAGTTGTGCGTGCCCCCCTTACTCCACCCATCGTAGAGCGTAAACAGCTGTTGGCAACTGTCCACCATCGCCTTGTTGCGTATCTGCATCTTGAACGCTTGGTAGCCTGGCAAACACACATACTTCACTTCGTCTGCGTGCTCGCACAGGTAGCGCAGCTTCTTCCGGTTGTCTCCCCACCACTTCACATCAAAGCCTTCAAACGGAAGGTACAAGGAGTAGGGTATCTTATGGGCCAGCGCGGCTGCTGCTAGGTGCGTGTCAAACCCAAGTGCACCACCAGAGATTATCCTGGTGATGTGTGGCTTGTAGATTTCCACCACAGTCCACACGAAGTTTCTTGCGAGTATACTGGCTTGCTTACTATGCCCACCCAGCTTGTCTGGGCGGTGGCCTGTGCCTGCGAAGATCATGCCGTCACGTCCTCAACAGGCCCAAGCTGCCGGCGGTCCTTGCGGATGCAGTACTGCCAACTGGCCGTGCCTGGGGTGTGCACCCGAAAGAAGAGGTAGCTGTCGAAAGCCTTGTGCCCGATAGGTAACAAAGGCTCCCTAAGATTGAAGTCCATGATGCGCTCAGCCAGCTGCCCCTCAGAGTTGATCTCATCGAAGCACAGAACGGCGTGCCCTCTCTTTGCCCGGCTGTTGGTCTTGCAGAGGACGAGGCGCATGCAGTCGAAGACATCATTCCAACCTCTCGACTTCACATACGCTCGAAGGTAGAGACACTGGTTCTCGCAGTCACCAGGCAGCGTGTGATCCCAGTGATCACCAACCTCAGACTGATACCCAGAAGCGATGAAGTAGAAGAGCTTCTCCAGCTCTTTCTCCATCTTGGGACCGAGGTATGTACGGTCGTAGTTGCTGCCCTTCATGTCCGGGTTGCGAAGCAGGTAGTCGTCGTACTGAGGAACGGTCCCGGCAGCAAAGGTGGCGATCAGCCGCATGTCCTTTGGCTTAGACAGCCGCGACATGAAACTAGGGAGCCTAAACATGAGCTGCCTCCTCTTCTGCCTTCCGTTGCTGATTGAGTTTGAAAGCTGCCATCAGCTGCACATGCTGAAGGATGTCCTCGTATGGCACGAAGTCCATCCTATATCCGTCTGGATAGTGTTGTCGGAAGGTAGCGTGTCGATCCTCGCGCGTGCCTTCTAGGATGCCTAGGTCCTTGTACATGAAGCTTTCGTTACTGCACACATGGTCCCCCAAAAAGGTTCCATCCTGTGCTAACAGTACTCCGGTGTAGAACCCACTGCCAGCGTACTGGTATCCACCATTGTTGAAGCCGAAGATCACTGGTAGCTCTTCAACCGGCTTACCATGCGGGTTGTACACTGCATACTTGCTTTTGTCCATCTTCTATTCTCCCCTATTTGACTGATGACCAGAACGGACAGCCGTTGCCGTCCTCCCCGGAAGTAAAGCTGCGTGTTGGAGGCCACGTCAGATCACAGATACCATCCGCAGCACTGCCTCGAATAGCAACTCGCACAGACGCTGGCAAGAGAGGAAGCGCAGGCTCTGGAGACACACACTCGTACGTCTTTCCAGCGCGGGTAATGCGCCTGCCTCTCTTGTCAACACTTGCGTCCCAGTGCGCGCAAGTCTTGCAGCAGATGTTCTTCTGCTTCACAGGGAGGCGAGGCCTCCGACGCTGCTTCCTCATGATGCTTTCGAGGTACGGGCCCATGTCAAAAGGTCTCCAACACCGTGATATCCCTAGTCCCGCTCATGGACGCGGCCATAGTCGGAGGATATCCCACAAACAACTTTGCCTGGTGAGCAGCCGACCTCTTGTCAGGTGCCAGCACGTACACGTCTTCCCAGACGTTGTAATAGGTCTGGTCTCCCCAGCCGTCCGTCCTGAGTTCCTGCTGTGGCTTCTTGACCGTCACCTTATAGCTGCTGAGTCCAAGCATCACGCGCTCCTATACCGAATGCAGCGGTTCCACCAGCCCATAAGGTTCTCAGACTGTAGCACGCGTGGCAGTGGGGCATGGTCACTGCTGCGCCCAAAGTTCTGTCGTGCAACTCTCGCCCATTCACGAGAGTTGCGCTGCACGATACGGATGCGGCGCTCGACACACGCGTCGGAGAAGGACAGCTTGAACGTCTTCCGCGAGTCCTTCACATATCCACTCCGTAGCGCTTCCTTGGTCTTTGGTCCCCAATGTCCGTCGACGAGCAACGGTACCAAGGGTTGAGCAGTCGTAAAGGACCAGAGGCTGAACGTCTTGTTCACCGCCATCTGCAGCTTCTTCAGCGTCTCCTTGAAGTCGCCGGTGTTGACGAGCTCGCTGAGATACGCGAACTGGGCGAAGTCTGGAACCTCCGCAACGTGCCCAGGCACATAGAAGACATCGCGGTAGCACCGTAGGATAGCTTCTTGCAGAAGTGCACTGTCAGCCTCGGCACTGGCCCTAAAGCCAGCCGACGTCCACTGCTCGTGCTTGGAGCCGACGTGCTTCCTCTGCCATCCATTGAACGTCACCCACGTCATACCACCGTAGGTAGGCCCACCTGCATCGTCGGGACGGTTGGTGTACTCCCAGCCGCCCTCGTCCTCCATGATGATCCTGTTGATCAACTGCTCTGCGTCACCCATTGCCTTCTCCCTTCCAGTTCGTCTTGTGCTGACGGAGCACCCTACCTGGACGCTCCGCCCGCTGTCGCCTGCTCAGCCGCGCTAGTGAGCGGCTGCCGTCGCCTCGCCTTCTGCGAGGACATCGCCGTCATCGTGACGTTCGGCGTGATCAGCTGCGAGTTCCTCGGCCGCGACCGCACCGATGTCGTCGATGTCGTCGAGCATTTCGAACGTCTGGAGAAGGTTGTTGATCGCGTATGCTGCTTCGTTGGCAGCAGTCGACGCAGCTTCGAGAGCCTTACAGGCCTGCTGCATGTGCACGGCACCAGCAGCAAGCTTCTCCGCGATCTTGTCACGGAAGCCAGCGTCCAGCAGAGCATGTCCGAGGTCGCCGACCTTCGGCTTCTTGCCCTTGCCGATCGTCGAGGCAAGCTGCGCGACAGCCAGCGCACCACATGCGCCAGCACTGACACCGTTCGTGCTCATGGGCTCACGGAGCATTGGGCGGACCTTGCGCTCGCCCTTGTGCTTCTTGTTCTGCTTCTTTTCCTTCTTGGTCTTTTTACCCATAGTGGTCTTCTCCAGTTGATGAAAGGCCCAGCGGAGGGCCGACACTACTCAATACAGCCGACCTATTTGACGTAGGGGAGCAGGTCCTTCTTGGTAAAATATTGGCCAAGTGCCTCACGCTGGCTGTCGGACAGCTGCTCCCACCCATCCGTCATCCGCATCATGCGCTTGATGCCTTGAGCAACGTTGGAGATATCCCCAAAGTCACCGTACTGCTCCTCGCGCTGCTTAAGCGTCTCTACCACGTCCACCATGTTAGCCTTCCTTCTTGTACAATGTTATCGGTCCAGTGCCGAGGACCGTTTCAGCACGTTCAGCAATACGTATGAACTGGCGGGCGTCGACCATGACTATCATCCTCCGTCCAGGATGCAAGGTGGTGGCTCCAGATGAAGCGGGAGAGGTAGCGTCTCTTCATCCGAGCACGAACAAAGGGTCCGTCCTCGTAGACGAACTCCAGCGTGTCATTCTGATCACGTGCTGCCTGCACCATTTCCGGCGTAGGACTTATAGCCCTGGTGATCCACCTGGGCCTAGCCATCGTTGTCTCTCAGCCGAATAGCCTCCGCTATCTTATCACGCACCTTGCGCGCTTCCCCCACCTTTCTCTGAGCTGCCCGAAGTGCTCTCTGAGCTGCCCAAAGTGCCCTAAGGAGAGGGTCCCTCTTTGCCTTACTGGCAAGCTGGTCCTTCTTGGCGCGCGCTGCCTTACGTGTAGCAGACCTTACGACCCTGCGCTTCTTGTAGTTGCGCTTGACATACCTCTCCCGATTCTTCTTGAATGGAAGTCTAAACACCAACCCGAACACCTCGCCATCAACGATAGTCTTAGACACCTCACATTCGGTGAGGCCAAACATGGTAGGCCCAAGTCTGTCGGCAAGCTGTGGGTGACAGTCCAGGTCCATGACAAAACGGAATGACCACTTGGTGTCCTTCCCTTTCTTGCGTCGATTAGTGGGGTGAGGTAGGGCGCCTATTCTCCTCCCGACTGCCCCACGAGACCGCCCGGCTCCTGCTTCAATATAGACGGACCGACCATCACGGTCCGCTCTTGCGTGCAATCTGCTGCCCTCACCAGCCTTGTCCAGTATGGACATCAGGAGCGCCTCGGTTACTGGGTCTCCATGGAAAGCTGCCTGCGTCTCACCTAGAGATATTGCGCCTCTCGGTTCCTTAGCAGCATGCTTACTGAACAAGTCATAGGGTACCACATTTGATTTCTTCTGCACACTATCCTCCTATCTCCTCGCTTGCTTGATCCGCGCTTCCAGCGCGTCGTACCTATCATCAGGCAATACACTGGCTGGGCAGGTGCCGTGCTCGTCGTAGAAGGACTGGAAGTCCCGTGTGCGCCCGTCCCGGTGCTTGACGGTCTCCACGTAGTCTAGCTCGCCACTGTCCATGAAGAGCTCCACCCACCAGTCACCAAGGGTGATGATAGCATTGGTCTGCTGCCAGCCGAACTCGATCTCTCCCTCTCCCAAGGAAGCCCTGATCAATACGTCCTGGACTTCCTCCAGCGTGATGGTACCCTTGGCAGCTGTAGCTACTGCCATTGCTACCCTCCCACCACCTGCCTGTGCCCTGACGTTCCACCTGCGCAGAGCGTGTGATGGCTCCGACTTGGCAGGTCCTCTGTTCCCGCAGCGTGTGCACTGTATCCAGTGCTGGTCCCCCTCTCCTGCCCAGTTGGCCACACCGTTGCAACGGTCACACGGTTCAGCCGCTGGCAGGTTCTTCAGTTCCTGTACCCTATCCACCATCACATCCTCCCGAGCATTTCCAGTCCCTGGTTCACCAGGACGTACACAGCTGCCAGATAGGCCAGCAGCAAGACCAAGACCTTACCCATGGCTTCATCCCTTCCCAAGCATTCTGACATGCCCACTATCACGCGCACACCCAAGGTCTCATCCTATCCCATCCTCAGCCAGCTGGCAGATCAGAGGCACAGAACACCCAATGGGTGAGTGTCCTGTCATCCTCAGCCGAGCAGACGAGTCATCGGCACCGCACAAACTTATTGGCAGGTCAACTGCCCCATCCCAGGCTTTGTGCTTCGAACGCCTGTGAGCTGCGGATGGATTCCCACTTGTAGCTCTTCGCGACTGACAAGGCCAACTGAGACGGTGGACTGATAACCTTGCCGCGATCCCTTCTGGGATACACCCTATTGCTTCCCGGTCGGTCTGGTGAAGACCTTCCCCTCGTGGCCACGGTTCACCGTGGATAAGCATGTAGCGAGGGCGACGGTGCCTATCGGTTTCCTCGCGGTGGTAATTCCCGGCCTCGGGCTATGGACCTATGGTCGTCAAGCGCAACGGCTACCACCTAAGAAGTACAATACAACGCCGAGCCGGAGCCCAGCCTCTGAACATACAACGGCGCCACTGCGGCCACTCAGCATTGGGTCCGGGTGGCCCGGCGGCCTCCGGCCCCAGATAGGCCCCGGTGGCCCTGCAGGGCCCCAGACGGGTGCCCGCCGGGGCCAAAATCTGGCATTTACGGCCTCTTAACAAAGAAAATCGTGTAAAATCAAGGACTTAAACCCCCAGATTTCGGCCATTTTCGGCCCCCATTTTGGCACTAAAGTGTTGTTTTTAAAGGGCTTTTTGGGCACAATCATATCAGGCCTTCGTCATATGAAGGTCGGTGCCCCAGGAGGGGCCCTCCGGTAGCCCGGTGGACTTCCCCTCCAGACGGTACCCTCGCCCGCTCCCTAGGGGTCACGCTGTGAAGCGCCGCTCCGATAATGGAACCAGAGCCGCCGAGAGATCGTAGGTAACGCTGCGGATGGCAGCGCGTCCTTGACCATGTAGGTCTACCTTCGGGACGTGACTGCGGCCACTGCCTCCAAGCGAGGCACCGGCCAGACGCTACCAGACAAACCAGCCAACGTCGTGATGACAGTGGGCGCGGTTCTCCAAACCTTGTATCCCAATCCCCGTCGTGAGACGCCGAGACGGTCAAGGCGCGGGGCACCGTTCGGTCCTGGTAGTGCTCTCAGCTTCAGCGGTAAGCCTTGATCCTCTCCTCCTCCTGGCCAGGCAGCGCTTCGGCGTTGCCTGGTAGCCTGACGACAGACCTACCTCCACGTGGTGTCGGGCGGAAACGGTGCGACGGTCGCACCGGCTAAACGGTCATAACGGGAGAAGAGAATGGCTGAGAAGAAGCACTACGATGACACCGCCGACGGCGCCATCCAGCTGCTCAAGGAGAACTCGAATTTCGAGATCACCTCCTCAACCTCAGACCAATGGACAGCGGTTCCGGACCCAGAGGTTTCCGGCTGCTGGAAAGTCATGGTGCCAGAAGACGGCCGTGCCGATCACGCCGTCATCGTTTACCTTGGGGATCATCCCTTGGCGCCTGACTTCGAATAGGTTGAAACGCTGCCAAGTAGGCAGCGTCCGGTGGAGATAGTCTACCACCGCTGATGAGACAGACTAGAACCTAGGAGGAGAAAATCATGACCAAGCTTTATGCCTTTGACATTCAGACGTGGGTGCATCGTGAGATCAGCGAAAGCAATCTGGTCCACGAGTCCATGACCGGCGACCTGGTCGTTCAAGTCCGGGAGAAGGCTGGACGCTTGTTCACCATCGAGGCATTGGACTGGTACGATAATACCGGCGAATGCCAACTGACGGTAAACGCTGTGACGCTGGACGTCGCGCTGAAGATGTTCGCCGCCGCTGCCAAGGTCGCGGCCGAAGCCGAAGCCAATGGCGAGATCGTTGCAGCATGAAGGTCGAAACGATGCCAGGTAGGCGTCGTACGGGATAGGGTGGTTCCCTTCCCGCTGATGAGACAAACCTACAGGAGGAGAATATGCGAGTCATCCACACGACGGAGACGGTCAACGGAAAGTTCGCTCGTGTCTACCGTGACCATGAATGGGAAGAGTACCGCGTCAAGTTCTTCGAGAACGGCATCCATCTAAAGGACGCGGACTACCACACCGACGACAAGAATGATGCCATGGATACTGCGGAGTTCGCCTTGAACAGCAATGGCGAATACTTCCACTAGTCGAAACGCTGCCAAGTAGGCAGCGTCTGGTAGAGGGTGGTCCCCCTACCACTGATGAGACAAACCACAGGA
>JRYH01005434.1_pt1 | contig 17481 bp, 17 predicted proteins | sample 235351 | NCBI WGS metagenome assembly JRYH01 (sample SAMN03074221, study PRJNA261480) | activated sludge metagenome | biome: Wastewater Treatment Plant; feature: Wastewater; material: Activated sludge; isolation source: activated biomass of a wastewater treatment plant treating wastewater... ... | reverse complement strand
TTGCAGATCGAAGAGACAGCCATTCCGGGGGTGCTGATCCTGACCCCGGCCCGCCATGGCGACGGGCGCGGGTTCTTCTGCGAGACATGGAACGCGCGCCGCCTGGGCGAGGCCGGCATCACGCTCGATTTCGTGCAGGACAACCAGTCGCTTTCGCATGTGCCCGACACGGTTCGCGGGCTGCATTACCAGGCCCCGCCCCATGCCCAGGCCAAGCTCGTGCGCTGCGGGCGCGGCGCGCTTTTCGATGTGGCGGTGGATGCGCGCCGCGGCTCGCCCGCCTGGGGGCAATGGGTCGGGGTCGATCTCACGCCCGAAAACGGGCGCCAGCTGCTCATTCCCGCCGGCTGCCTGCACGGTTTCGCGACCCGCGCCCCCGATACCGAAATCCTTTACAAATGCAGCGATTTCTACGCTCCCGACTGCGACGGGGCGGTGCGATGGGACAGCTGCGGCATCGACTGGGGCCTTGGCGGTGCCCCGGTGCTGAGCGAAAAGGACGCGGCCGCCCCCCCCTGGGCCGAATTCGACAGTCCCTTCATCTGGCCCTTCACCCGGGAGGAATCCCCATGCGCCTGATCGTGACCGGAGGGGCGGGTTTCATCGGCTCGGCCGTGGTGCGCATGGCGGTTTCGCGCGGCCATGACGTGCTGACCGTCGATGCGCTGACCTATGCCGCCTGCCTCGACAATCTCGCGCCGCTCGAGGGCGCGCCGAACCACGCCTTCCTGCAGGCCGACATCCGCGATCCCGCCGCCATGGCGCGCGCCATGGCCGGGCACCGCCCCGATGCGGTGATCCACCTGGCCGCCGAATCCCATGTGGATCGCTCGATCGACGCGCCCGGCAATTTCATCGACACCAATGTGCAGGGAACCTTCATCCTGCTCGAGGCGGCGCGCGAGTGGTGGGACGGGCAGGGGTGCCCCGAAACCTTCCGCTTCCTGCATGTCTCGACCGACGAGGTCTTCGGCAGTCTCGGCCCCGGGGGGATGTTCACCGAGACCACCCCCTATGATCCGCGCAGCCCCTATTCGGCCTCCAAGGCGGCAAGCGACCACCTCGTGCGGGCCTGGTTCCACACCTACGGGCTGCCGGTGCTGATCGGCAACTGCTCGAACAATTACGGCCCCTACCAGTTCCCCGAAAAGCTGATCCCGGTGGTGATCCTGAACGCGCTCGCGGGGCGCGAAATCCCGGTCTATGGCGAGGGCGCCAATGTGCGCGACTGGCTCTATGTCGAGGATCACGCCGATGCGCTGCTGTGCATCCTCGAAAACGGGCGGATTGGGCGCTCCTACAACGTGGGCGGCGAGAACGAGGCGCGCAACATCGACCTCGTGCGCCGCATCTGCGCGATCCTCGACCAGTTACGCCCCATGCCCGCGCCCCATGCCGACCGGATCACCTTCGTCGCCGACCGCCCGGGTCACGACGCGCGCTATGCGATCGACCCCTCCCGCATCCGCGAGGAGCTCGGCTGGCGCCCCTCGCTCACCCTCGAACAGGGGCTTGAACGCACGGTGCGGTGGTATCTCGACAATGACTCCTGGTGGCGCGCGCTGCTCGGGCGCGACGGGGTCGGCCGCCGCCTCGGCCGGGGCAGGTGACATGCTTCTTCTGGCGAAAAATATCCTCGCCGAAGGCCCGGCTTTCGCCAGAAAGCCGGTCAGGGGCGCAAAAGCGCGGATCCGGGGCCGGGAGGCACGTCCGTGACCCTGCTGGTATTCGGCGAAAGCGGCCAGCTGGCCCGCGAACTCGGCCGCGCCGGGGGCGTCACCTGCCTGTCGCGCGCGCAGGCCGACCTTACTGACCCCGAGGCCTGCGCCGCGATGATCCGCGCCCATGCGCCCGCGGGCGTGATCAATGCCGCCGCCTTCACCGATGTGGACCGCGCCGAAAGCGAAGAGGCGCTCGCCACGCGCATCAATGGCGCTGCCCCGGGCGCGATGGCACGGGCCTGCGCCGGGCTCGGGATTCCCTTCGTCACGGTCTCGACCGACTATGTCTTTGACGGCAGCGGCAGCGCGCCCTGGGCGCCCGCGGACCGGCCGGCGCCGCTCAATGCCTACGGGCGCTCGAAACTCGCCGGCGAACGACTGGTGCTGGACGCGGGCGGGGCGGCGGTGGTGCTGCGCACATCCTGGGTGGTCTCGGCCCACGGGCGCAACTTCGTCCGCACCATGCTGCGCCTTGGGCGCGAACGCGATCACCTGGCGGTGGTCGCCGACCAGATCGGCGGCCCGACTCCGGCGCGGGCGCTGGCCGGGGCCTGCCTGGTGATTGCACAGACCCTGCGCGACCATCCCGACCATCGCGGCATCCACCATTTCAGCGGCGCCCCCGATATCAGCTGGGCCGGCTTCGCCCGCGCCATCTTCGATCAGGCCGGGCTCGCGGTCCGGGTCGGGGACATCCCCACCAGCGATTACCCGACCCCGGCCAGACGGCCGCTGAATTCACGCCTCGATTGCGGCGCGACCCTGGCCGCCTTCGGCCTTGCGCGCCCGGACTGGCGCTCGGGGCTGCGCGACATCCTTGACGAACTGGAGGCGGCGACATGACCATACGCAGGGGCATCATCCTGGCCGGGGGCAGCGGCACGCGGCTTTACCCGATCACCATGGGGCTTTCGAAACAGCTTCTGCCGATCTACGACAAGCCGATGATCTATTACCCGCTCAGCGTGCTGATGCTGGCCGGGATCCGCGAGATCTGCGTGATCACCACCCCCGAGGACCGGGAACAGTTCATCCGCACGCTCGGCGACGGCAGCCAGTGGGGCATCCGCCTGTCCTATGTCGTGCAGCCGCGCCCGGACGGACTTGCCCAGGCCTATGTGCTGGCCGAGGATTTCCTCGACGGCGCCCCTTCGGCGATGATCCTTGGCGACAACATCTTTTTCGGCCATGGCCTGCCCGAACTCATGGCGGCGGTGCCCCCCGGGGGCGGCACGGTGTTCGGCTATCACGTGGCCGATCCCGAACGTTACGGGGTGGTCGATTTCGCCCCGGACGGCGGCGTGCGCACGATCATCGAAAAACCCGCGGACCCGCCCTCGCGCTTTGCCGTGACCGGGCTTTATTTTCTGGATGGCAGCGCCCCCGAGCGTGCCCGCCGCGTCACGCCCTCCGCGCGGGGTGAACTGGAAATCACCTCCCTGCTTGAAATGTATCTCGCCGACGGGGCGCTCTCGGTGCAGAAGATGGGGCGCGGCTATGCCTGGCTTGATACGGGCACCCATGGCAGCCTGCTCGATGCGGGGAATTTCGTGCGCACCCTTTCTGAGCGGCAGGGGCTGCAGACCGGATGCCCCGAGGAGATTGCCTGGAACCAAGGCTGGATCAGCGCCGCGGATCTCGCCGCGCGGGCCGGGATCTTCGCCAAGAACGGCTATGGCCGGTATCTTGCTGGGCTGTTGGAATAGGGCTTGTGACGCGCTTTGACAGACGAAAGGAGTATGGACGAGACTCAAGGCGACGGTCCATTGTGGCGAGGCGATCTTTCTTACCGGACTGCTATATCCAGGGGCGTGGCTGTGTCGGGTGGCTTCCCAGTTCCGTCGTCACCCGTTAGTCTCCACGCGCTCCGCCGCTTGTCGCTTGAACACATCCGAAAATACCGAACGTTTCTTCCTCTCCATCGGACACTCCTTCCGTTAGCTCGAAAGCATAGCATGGGTGTCCACCAATCCGGGCAAGATCAGCAAAATTCCGTGACAGGTCAAACCTGCTTACCATGGGCATCTTCCTGCCTTCGTGCCGACAGACGCCTATCTGAGTGATCTTTGAAAATCAGCTACGTCTGCTTGATTGTATAGGGCTGCGCTGATAGCTACTGCTGAGAGCACGGCTTCGAAGCCAGTTTCGACGTAAAGAGGTCTGGATGGAAACGGCACAGCGCCAACAACCACCTGCGTCTCAAAGACCAGGCCTCTCCCCCACGCCTGTACGACTGGAGGCTCTTTCAGGTATGCGCGCCTTCGCAACCGAGTATGTAAGTGAGACTTTCTGCATAAAACTTTCCGACTCTGGGGTGAAGACGGAAGAATATCGCCTCGACCATGTCGAGGCTGCCCTGTCAGATGAAGGAGTAACCTGCGTCCTTTTATGGCAGGATCCGATTGAAGTAGTTGTTGCAGGTATGGAAGCTGGCCAAGACCTCACCGAGGTCACCGAAGCATGGCTGGCGAACGCACGAGATGTGTTGACCCTTTTCCGTCGCAACCGGGGTCGTCTGCTATTGGTTGATGCTCGCCTTCTGACTTCACGTTCTACGGAGGCAGAACGCAAAGCCCTCTGTTCCAGATTGCAAGTCGAGTTGCCGATCGTCTCCACTAAAAATTCGGACAAACCTGAAAGGCAGATGGCGCTGCTTCTTAGTAGTCTGGTTCTCCTCCAGATCCCAGCATTGCGCAAATGTCTCGATGAACTGGAAGCCAGCAGTTTTTCGGTTACATCAGAAACCTTTTCTATTGACGATCTCACTAAAGCCGCATCTTTGTTCAAAAGTATCTCAGAGCAAACGATGCGGATGGACGATCTCCGCGAAGAGAACGCGCTTCTGAAAGTCCAGGTTGGGTTGCAGCAGGAAGAAATCGAACGCCTTATCGAGGAACAGAAGCTCGCAAGCTTGGCCTCGGAAAAGTCGTTAGCCCGCGCACTTGCCGACCTTCGCACGGAAGCAAAATCTCGGGCAATGCTCCAGGAGGAGCGTGACAGCCTTCTCGAGGACCACCAGTTTGCAAGCTTAGCTTCGGAAAAGTCGTTGGCCCGCGCACTTGCCGACCTCCGCACGGAAGCAAAATCTCGAGCAAGGCTTCAGGAAGAGCGTGATAGCCTTTTTAAGAAGTTAGACCAAGTTTTCGCATCGACATCTTGGAGAGTGACCAAGCCTCTTCGTATAATAAAGCTCCGCATACTAGGTGGATCGCCGCCCGCAGACCAAGCATTTGCAAAGACCAAGCCGTAGCTCTACGTTTTGGTGCACGAAGCTGCGACCCGAAAAGATGTTGCCGATAGCAAATAACTTGTCTTCCGAGGCGCTAATAAATTCGCTCGATGAAGCGTTAGAAATGCTTCGCGAGTACAGTCGCGATCCACTCGAAATGGAAGTCTCGGAGCCCCTACCGAGCCTGCTGGCACAGTGTGAAAGCGCTGTTGCCGACATCAAGGGGCCGCAGCCGTTACGTAGCATCCATCATTTTGCTTGCGCAGGTGGCACATTAATGTCTAAGACGCTGTTTGCCCTGCCGAATACGGTAGTTTTGAGCGAGATTGATCCGCTGAGCACACTTTTGTTGTCCAAATCCGGACGAGTTCCCTTTGCACCGACAGATTTGGTTCGCGCCCTGCGTCATAGCGTCCGCAAGATAGAGGATGAGACCATTATTGCTACCTTTCTGGGAGGGCTCGCGGCGGCCAAAGCCGGGTTGGAGAAGGGTGGGCGCAAGCTGATTCTGCGCGACCATGCGCATTCGCAGTTTTGTCAGGATGGGGTGGATTTCGAGGCCCGCCCTACCCTACGCGAGATATTGGCGGAGCGGTTTGACTTGCGCTCGGTTCTCACCGTGCGCCACCCGCTCGATTCTTTTTTGGCGTTAGCATTAAATGGTTGGGTGCATTTTTCCCCCTCCACCCTAGAAGAGTATGCGCAGCGTTACCTTGCTTTTCTCGATCGCCATGAAGGTGTTGAAATTCTTTCCTATGAGGAGTTCACTGTCGACCCGGAAGCAGTACTGCAACGGATGTGTGTACTGCTAGAGCTGACATATTCATCCCTCGCCACCGCATTGATCGGAGCAGTGCACCTAAGTGGTGACAGCGGGCGCAGCAGCGATGGGATTTGCCCACGGCCCCGGCGTCCGGTGCCCGCGGAGATTGCGGAGCAACGAGAGGGCCCCACTTACCAGGCGCTGTGCATGCGGTTAGGTTACACCCCCTGATGGCGATCGACTCTACACGTTTAGCTTGGCTCCATGACCTACATCTGGGGGAGCGCGCGGTGATCATCTGCAACGGGCCGTCACTCAACCAGATGGACCTTAGATTTCTGCACTGGGAAACAGTCATCGGCCTCAACAAAATCCACCTCGGCCTCAACCGATTCGGCTTCCAGCCGCATTATCTGGTTGCCGTGAACCCTAAGGTCGTCCAACAGGCGCATAAGCAGATCGCCGCGCTGCCGGCCATTAAATTTATCGGCGCACGCGCAGCCCGCTATTTGCCCGAGGACGCCCAAGTCTTTCATGTGCCGATTCTGCAGCCTCCGGTGGTGTTCTCGGGCGATATCCGCAGTGGAGTACGTGAAGGCGGTACGGTGACACATGCGGCCCTTCAGATCGCCTTCTATCTAGGATTCTTCGAGGTCGTGATCATTGGCATGGACCATCGTTTCACCTTTCAAGGCGGCCCACACGAGACGCATCTGATGGAAGGGCCGGATCCGAACCATTTTAGCCCCGACTATTTTCGTGGTCAGCTCTGGGACATTCCAGACCTCACGCGATCGGAAGATTCTTATATAGCAGCCCGGGAGGCTTACGAGGTCGCAGGCCGCCGCATATTGGATGCAACGTTAAATGGGGCGTGTACTGTCTTCGAGAAAGCCGATTATCGAGAGGTCTTCGACCTCTCCATGACAGCATCTCCCCCGGTAAACCCCGCTTCTTCTTAACTACAATTTGAAGCGGTGCTCAGCTTGGCCGCGGCAGCCGACCGGACAATGGAAAGTCATCCCGGCTTCCGGAGCCGCGATGCGCGCTTCGGCCTCCATGCCTTCCAGAGCCGAAGTCACGAAGAGAACCGAGAGATCCACTCCGCCGAGTGACGGGCAGGAGACATACGGAGCCGCAACGCGCACGGCACCCTCAAATTGGCCCTGCCGATCGTAAACTGCTACCCGTCCTGCGCCCCACTGCGCCAACCATAGCCGCCCGTCGGTATCGATCACCGCCCCGTCAGGATGGAGGCCCTCGGCCCGCAGGTCGAGGAAGGGCTTCGCCTCTCCAGACGGCCAGCCATCGGCCGAAGACAGCCGCTGACGAAAGACAATGCCGCCAGCGGTATCTGTAAAGATGGCGTGCCCGCCATCAGGCGCAAAGCAGATTGCATTGGGAATTGTCAGTCCGCCAAAGAGTTGGCGCATTTCTCCGCGCCAGTAACGCCAGATTGCGCCACATCTGGGCTCGGCGTGGTATCCCATCGTGCTTATCCAAAACCCACCCCACGGATCAGTGCGTCCGTCGTTTGAGCGCAACCGACCGTTGCCATCATCAAGCTGAGCCAAAGTTTCAATGCATCCGATTTCGAGTTCAAAGCGTAGGAGCGCTCCGGCCCCGGCAATAAGCAGGCTGTCACGGTCGATCCAACCCGCCGCTGAAACAGCCCTGTCGAACCTCCATTCCCGCGCCTCGTCGGCATCGCGCGTTAAAAGTCGATGGCCTAAAATGTCGAACCAAAAGAACTGCTCGCGCAATGGATGCCAGAAGGCTCCTTCCCCCAACTCACAGTGCCGGTTATCAAACACCGTGGCGGTTAAGTCCAAATGTGGCGTGTCTATCATCCAGTCGCCACCACGCCACCATCGATTACCAGCGCCTGACCGGTCATCATCCGACTTGCCTCCGAAGCCAAGAATAGAGTGCCGCCGACAATATCCTCGGGTTTCAGGTGCTCTTTAAGACACTGCTTCTCTAGGTGCGCGGCAAGATCGTCAGGTGCGGCCCAGAGTCGATTCTGTCGTTCGGTGAGCACCCAACCGGGCATCAGGGCGTTCACCCGGATTCGGTCGGGCCCGAATTCGCGAGCAAGTGCACGCGTCATGCCGGTTATGCCAGCGTTAGCAGTCACATAAGCTGGATAACCGGTATTTCCCATCATGTAGGAGATCGAAGAGAAGTTGATCACCGCGCCGCCCCCGACTTGACGCATCTGCGGCACCACTGCCTGGATGGCGAAGAAATAAGCCGAGAGATTGACGGTCAGATTAGTGTTCCAGTCGTACTCGGACATTTCCTCGCAGCTATGGCGTTGATCGTTGGCAGCATTGTTGACCAACACTTGGATGGGGCCATGTGCTTCACTCGCTGCGAAAAGGGCGTTGCGCAGCGCACCTGTGTCGGTGATATCGCATTGTAAAAAAAGCGGGCGCTGGCCGTACTCCTGCCCAATCCGATCGCACAGGACCGTGGCGTCGGAACGCTGGACGAAAGCGACACGGGCCCCTTGCCGCACGAAGCCCTCAGTGAGGGCGGCACCGATACCCGCTCCGCCTCCGGTCACGAATATTGACCGGCCGGAAAGATCTGGGAAACTGAAGGAGGCCATGTTCGTTGCCCGCCAGATGGGCCTTCTTGTTATCTGGATACGACGGCTATGCACCCCCGAACTCGAGGATGGCATATATTTGCAGGTGTGGTCAAGTCGACTTTTTCTGTAGACAAATATCGATCTAGTCTATACATGAATTCTTCATGTGGAAAGAGTGCTTCTTAGCGGCGTATCGAAATTATCTGTTGAGAGGTTTCCGATTTTGCGTGTAAGCATCATCATCCGCACGCTGAACGAGGCTCGTCACCTTGAGGCTCTCTTGATGATGATCGAGAGCCAAAGGGTGTCGGCAATCGAGATTGAAACCGTAATCGTCGATTCGGGGTCGATCGATCGCACGCTTGAGATCTCGCAACGCCATGGATGCCGCATCGAGCACATCACGCGGGAGGAATTCTCCTTTGGCCGGTCGCTCAACCGCGGTTGCGCAACCAGCACTGGTGATATCCTGGTTTTTGTGTCAGGGCATTGTGTGCCGGCGAACGAGACTTGGCTACAGTCCCTCTGTCAACCTCTGATCGACGGGCGGGCTGCTTACAGCTACGGTCGCCAAATCGGTGACGACAGCAACAACTACAGCGAGCGCCGGATTTTCGCTAAGTACTATCCCGATACCTCAATGGTTCCGCAGGATGGTTATTTCTGCAATAATGCGAATTCAGCATTGAGCCGAGATGTCTGGGAGGACAACCATTTCGATGAAGCACTGACCGGCCTCGAGGACATGGAGTTAGCCAAGCGTCTGACGGATCAAGGATATCGGATCGCCTATGTTGCCGAGGCCTCAGTTTTTCACCACCATCAGGAAAGCTGGTCGCAAGTACGCCGCCGCTTCGAACGCGAAGCGCTCGCGCTACAATCGATCATGCCGGAAGTGCAGCTGTCTCGGTGGGACGTCCTGCACTGGGTGGTTGCCAGCATCTTGGGTGACTGGCGGGCAGCGTGGCATAACAATGTGACTTCCACCTCCCGGATCGACATGTTGCGCTACCGCTGGAACCAGTATGTAGGTGCCTACCGGGGCAACCACGAACACCGCCGCCTCTCGCAAAGCGCGAAAGTGCGGTTCTTCTATCCCCATGTGAATGAAAGGACTGCACAGGATGGCTGGCTCGGCTCGTTGCGTCGCACTTCTCCCCATGAAAGCCAACAGCCAGCGAATCAAGGGAAAAAATTTCCGTCCTCTTCAGGGTAAGCCACTATTCCGCTGGACTCTCGATTCACTCCTGTCGTTGGCAGAAGTCGATAAAGTAGTCATTAACACCGATGCCCGCGCTATCTTGGCCGAGAATGGTCTGGTCGAAAGCGATCGCCTGTGCATCCGCGACCGTCGTCCCGAGATTTGCGGCGACACAATCTCGATGAACCAAATTATCGCTGACGACATCACCGCAGTCCCTGCCGAGATCTACCTCATGACGCATACCACGAACCCGATGCTGAGCCCGGCCACCGTACGAGCCGCGCTTTCGGCATATCGTACGGCGAGGGCAGCGGGTACCGCCGACAGCCTTTTCACCGTCAATCGGATTCAGAGCCGTTTTTATGGCACCGACGGTTCGCCAATAAACCACGATCCCGACAATTTGGTGCAAACCCAGGATCTCGAACCCTGGTTCGAGGAAAACTCGAACCTCTACATTTTCTCGCGAGAAAGCTTTATCGCCACCAATGCTCGGATCGGTAGGACGCCGCTTTTGCACGAGATGAGCAAGTTGGAGGCAATCGACATCGACACACTCGAGGACTGGTTTTTAGCCGAAGCCGTGGCTATGCTGCGTGCCTCCAGAAACACCGCCGCGTAACTCTCATGAAGGATGTCCTTGTCACCTGCCCACCGATGCTAGGCCAGATCGGCCAGTTCATGGATTTTGCCGCCGAGCGGGGCCTAAAGCTACATCCGGCACAGGTAACGCAGAGCTTAAGCGAGGATGAGCTAATCGCCCTTCTGCCCGGCTATGACGGCTGGATCATTGGTGATGATCCAGCCACCCGGGCCGCCTTAGCAGCCGGCCGCACCGGGCGCTTGCGGGCGGCAGTGAAGTGGGGCATCGGAGTTGACAATATAGATTTCGATGCCTGCGAGGATCTAGACATTCCGATCATCAACACGCCGCAAATGTTTGGGGCCGAGGTCGCTGATGTCGCCACTGCCTTCGTTATCGGTCTCGCGCGGCAACTCTTCCTTATTGACCGCGGGGTACGGGATGCCAAGTGGCTCAAGCCCGCCGGTATCAGCCTTGCCGGGTGCCGGGTGGGCGTACTCGGTCTAGGCGACATCGGCCGTAATACGGTCATGCGGATGCAGGCGCTGGGAATGATAGTTACTGGTTACGATCCTGGCGTCGAGGGCGACCTCGGAATTGCGGGGCTCGACCGCGCGGTTTGGCCCGATGGAGTCGGGGACTGCGACTTCCTAGTCTTCACCTGCGCACTAAATTCGCGAAATCACCACATGCTCGACGCTGAGATCTTGGCGCAATGTAAACCTGGCGTGCGGATCGTCAACGTCGCTCGCGGCCCTTTGATCGATGAGGCCGCGCTGGTAGCCGCATTGCAAAGCGGGCAGGTGCACTCTGCGGCCCTTGATGTATTCGAGGTGGAGCCTCTGCCGACCTCGAGTCCTTTATGTGCGATGGAGCGTTGCATTCTCGGCACGCATAACGGGTCGAACACTGTCGACGCAGTAGTCCGGACAAGCTATGCGGCTATCGAGCGGATGAGCAGATTTTTGGAGCCGATCGGGAAAGGAGTAAAGGTGTAATGGACAAGATTGCGAAGCCTACCTCATCTGCAGAACTCTTAACACCCGAACAGGAATACGATATTCTTCTCAGAAAACTCCCGTCACGGGCTCCTATCTATCTACCGACTGACAAACTCTCGCTCGAGCAGAAGATTGCTGGCGTAAAACATGTGGTTCGGATCTATAAAGAAGACCTGGATAAAGTCTATCGTCCTCGCCTGCGCGCCCTGCGCGAGCAGTACCGCGACCGAAAACGCTGCTTCCTGATCGGTAATGGTCCCAGTCTGAATGAGACGGATCTATCCGTGCTCGCCGATGAAGTCACCTTTGCTGTCAATGGCTTTTTTCTCAAGGCCGGAGAACTGGACTGGACGCCGACGTTTTACTGCGTCGAGGATCATCTTGTTGCAGAGGATCGGGCAAAGTGGATTAATCAACTTAAAGGGCCAATTAAATTCTTTCCCGCTTATCTTGGCTACATGTTTCCAGCCGCCGAGGATACGGTCTTCTACAATCATCGGCCGCGTAAAAGCTATCCGCATGGTTTCGACTTTTCTCTTGAAGCAGACAAAATTACCTATACCGGATGCACGGTGACTTTTTCGCTTATGCAGCTTGCCGCATATTTGGGTTTCGAAGATATTTACTTGATCGGCGTGGACGCCAGTTATAGCATCCCGATTGATGCACAATCAGGCGATACATACGGCGTTGGTGTTCTGGACATGAAGTCCGACGACCCGAACCATTTTGACCCGAACTATTTCGGCAAGGGGTTCCGTTGGCACGACCCACAGGTCGAGAAGATGATTGAAGCTTATAGTGAAGCTCATAAGGCGTTGAAAGGCACGGGGCAAACCATCTACAATGCTACCGTCGGCGGTGCGCTCGAAGTGTTCGAGCGCCGCAGCTTTCATGCCATCTTCCCAAATGCTCGCTCGCCGCGTGAAATACAGCAGATCAACGAAGCGAAACGCGTAAAAAATCGCCCGCGTCTTCTGGTGCTTGATATGACACCGATAGGTCACGGCACGGCAACCGGCGAGATCAAGGCTAATATCCTCGCCGACTGGCCCGAGAACAACTTGCTGCAAGTCGCACGGCACAACAAGGACGAACTCTGCATCGTGTCGTGCGAAGACGGCACTCATCGCAAGACAGTAGCCCCTGCGGAGCAAATCATGGCGCAGCTCCACACTTTTGATCCCGATGTCGTGCTCTACCGTCCCCTGCCGGATTCACCTGAACTTCATGCTTTCTCGATGAAGTGTATCCGCACACTCCAGCGTCCGCTGATGAGTTGGATCATGGATGACTGGATGCTTCGTAGCGCGGCCGAGAAGCCGGATACTTGGCACCGTATTGCGGCCGATCTGCGCGAGGTGCTTGATTGCTCTCATGTCCGGCTTGCGATTAGCCCAGCGATGTCGGAAAGCTTGATGTCGCGTTTTGGGCTGGAGTTCATACCGCTTGCCAATGGAGTTGATCCGACCGACTGGACATCGCTTGCGCCGCGAGCGATTGACCGCGATACCTTTATCGTCCGCTATGCCGGAGGCGTTGCCCAAGACATGTGTCGCGTCAGCATCTACCGCATCGCTGAAGCGGTCGAACAAATCGCGGCATCGGGCCGCCAGATCCGGTTCGAGATTTCGACCCAGCCATGGTGGAAGCGTCAGATCGAAGATTACCTCGCGCGTTATAAGCACACTGTCTTGCAACTCGCCGACAAGACCATCTCCGAATACCGTGCGTGGCTGGCGCAGTCGGATCTCAATGTGATCGCCTACAATTTCGATGAAACAAGCCTGCGTTATACCCGTACAAGCTTCGGTAATAAGACACCTGAACTCATGGCCGCCAACGTTCCGATCTTGGTCCACGGTCCCCGTGGCACGGCGACGATCGACTATCTAGCGTCCAAGGATTGCACCGTTTTGGTCGATACTGAAAGTGTCGAGCAGATCATCGCGGTTATTTCTGAGCTGATGGAAGCACACGACCGGGGTACCACCCTCGGTGCTCGAGCGCGTGACATCGCATTTGCCGAAAAGAATATCCATGACATTCGCCGCACTTTCCATGCCCTCGCCGGCGAGGCCGCCGCTAGCCGATATCCCGGAGCAGAGAAGGAAAACCGTCCCGCAGTTGGTGCCGCAACACTGCGGGCCGCCCCGCGAGGGGCGCCGCAGGTATGCCTTAATATACCCCATCAGGCAGCTATGGGCACAGCAAATGATGGTAACGACCAGGGGGTGACCATGCTAGGTTTAACCGGCCAGTTGCTTGTCGGCGCAAGAGGGGAAATCTCAACGCTCCTGCGCGACCTGCGCGACCTGCTCGCGCGAGGCGCCGGAACGGAAACCGAACTACGTCATGCCGCTGCGGTTATCGCCTTCGCTGAAAAGCGAGGCAAGGCGGCAATCGCGAGAAAGCAACGGAAGACATCATGAAGAAAGCGCTAATTACCGGCATCACCGGACAGGACGGCTCCTATCTAGCGGAATTCCTGCTGGCCAAAGGCTATGAGGTGCACGGCATCAAGCGCCGCGCCTCCCTATTTAACACGCAGCGGATCGACCACATCTACCAGGACCCACACCAGTGCCACCAGCAGCTAAAGCTACATTACGGAGATCTCACCGATAGTTCCAACCTTACCCGCATTCTGTCCGAGGTTCAGCCGGACGAGGTTTACAACCTAGGTGCGCAGTCCCATGTCTTGGTCAGTTTCGAATCCCCGGAATACACCGCGGATGTAGACGCCATAGGTACTCTGCGGCTGCTGGAGGCAATCCGCTTCCTGGGACTGGAGGAGAAGACCCGGTTCTATCAGGCCTCGACCTCGGAGCTTTATGGCCTCGTACAGGAGGTTCCGCAGCGCGAGACAACGCCCTTCCACCCGCGCTCGCCCTATGCGGTGGCTAAGCTCTATGCTTACTGGATCTGCGTGAACTACCGGGAGGCTTATGGGATCTACGCCTGCAACGGAATCCTCTTCAACCATGAAAGCCCGCGCCGGGGCGAGACGTTCGTGACGCGTAAGATCACTCGCGGGCTCGCTAACATCGCTCAGGGGTTGGAGCCCTGCCTCTACATGGGAAATATCGACGCCCTGCGCGATTGGGGCCATGCAAAGGACTATGTGCGCATGCAATGGATGATGCTACAGCAGGATGCGCCTGAGGATTTCGTTATCGCCACCGGCGTGCAATATTCGGTGCGTGAGTTCATAATTTGGACCGCGCGCGAGTTAGGCATTGAGCTCGATTTCTTGGGTGAGGGTATGGACGAGGTGGCAGTGGCCGCCTCAGTTACCGGCGATAAGGCCTCGGCGGTGAAGCCGGGCGATGTGGTCATGCGTATCGATCCGCGCTACTTCCGTCCGGCTGAGGTCGAGACCCTCCTGGGCGATCCAACCAAAGCAAAGGAAAAGCTAGGCTGGGTACCCGAGATCACCGTGCAAGAAATGTGCGCTGAAATGGTGGTGGAGGATCTAAAAACCGCCCGCCGTTATGCGCTTCTGAAGGCACATGGAATGGATTTGCCCGTTTCTTTTGAATAGAACTTCAGCATCGAAAAAGGACAACCGTAATGTCGACCTTAGCCCAACAAAAAGGTGTTCCCGAAGGAACCGAAACCGAAGACTGGCGGGTAATGAGCGCCCAGTTTGCTTGGCTCCACTGGCTCATTAAACGTCGCAATAATGGTGTTGCCGATATTGATACGGAACTTTCTGAATGGCCTATGATATCTGAGGGCTACAGAACGTATGTCCGAAGAGCGCTGCGTGCGCTTGAAAATCAGGGCATACACGTGAGCCGAGCCAATATGATCACGGACGTCCCGATTAACTCCAAAGAATGGAATAAGCTTTCTAGAAGGGCCGCTTGGATTTTTTGGCTTGTTGATCGGCGGAAGTATAATGCGGTTGATAAGGCGGCTGAGAAACGTGAATGGATGCTTGTTGCAAAGGAGGAAACAGCATCTATGCGCAAGGTTCTTGCTGCCTCCAATCGCCATAAAGGTATCGCGATTGGAAATAAAAAAGTTTAATAAAAATAGAGCTCTATTGCGTTGAGGCTTCCAATAATGAATTATGCGCTCTGCACCTTTCACAAATGTGCATCGAATTGGTTTCGCGACATCTTTTGGGCGGTGTCCGAAGATCAAGATATTTCGGTAGTTCCATTTCCAAAAACCGAATCAAGATTTGGCAAACCGGTCAAGCGTGGGTCGGAATCTTTATGGATTTTTGCTACGGGAAGATATGAGGATTTCGAGAGCGCAGTTGGCCAGGGCGCTGTTGGACAAGTGCCTTGTATACTCGCCGTACGTGATCCGCGTGATGCGCTGGTTTCTCAGTATTACTCTTGGAAATTTACCCATAAGAATAACTCTCCTCGTATCCTCGCCGCAAGAGAACAGTTACAACAGCATAATGAAAGACTGGGCCTCGAGTACCTCATAAAGAACCGATTCTTTTCTTTTGGCAACAATATTGTTAACTGGGGCGATAAGCTGGGGAGCTATCCTAGCATCAATATTCTCCGCTATGAGGATGTCCTGGAAGATTTTTCATGCAGTGTGGGAGAGGCTCTTTCTCATCTTGGTATCAGATATGAAAGAGAATTGCTGGCCCGATTAGAGAAAGATACTAGCTTTCAAACGAAAACCAAACGGCAGCGAGGCGAGGAAGATCAGCAATCCCATTATCGTAAAGGTGTTGCAGGGGATCATCGTCGCTTCTTCGACAAAGAGATCTCAGCGCTTTTTGATCAGGAGTATGGAGCGGCTCTGTCGATTTTAGGCTACAGATAGACCTTTCCTCAGTTTACCTTAATGGAAATTGTTGGTAGTATTGTGTAGTTAGCAAAATATTTTTACTGATTTGCCGAAAGTTATATAACTGTATATATACGCGTATTTGGCCATCGCTTGGCGACGGGCCGGAGTATAACCCGATGATGGCGATGTGTTGCGCTTACACTCTAATCTCATCGCAGCATGCCTGCCTTCGGGTTCCGATAGATGGGGACGGCAATGAAAATCTATGTCGCCGGACACCGTGGCATGGTCGGCGCGGCAATTCTCAAGCAGCTTCAAATACGCAAGGAAGCGGGTAATGACCTGATCGTTTTCACTCGCACTCATGCTGAGCTTGACTTGACTGATCAGCAAGCCGTACGCGTCTTCATGCGGGATGTGCGTCCCGATGTCGTGATCCTCGCCGCCGCGAAGGTGGGCGGTATTTATGCTAACAACACCTACCCAGCCGATTTCATCTACGAAAACTTGATGATCGAATGTAACGTCATCCACCAAGCCTTTGCAGTTGGGGTGACACGACTTCTGCAACTTGGCTCGTCATGCATCTATCCCCGCGCCGTGCCCCAACCGATGTGCGAAGACGCCCTCCTGACCGGCGTCCTGGAGGCCACGAACGAGCCCTACGCCGTCGCTAAGATCGCCGGTATTAAGCTTTGCGAAAGTTACAACCGCCAGCACGGAACCGATTTCCGCTCAATCATGCCGACGAATCTTTACGGACCGGGCGACAATTTTCATTTTCGGAATTCGCATGTCTTGCCGGCACTAATCCGCCGCTTCCACGAGGCGGCAAAGCAGAACCTTGACAAAGTGGTGATTTGGGGCACCGGTATGCCTCGACGCGAGTTCCTGCATGTTGATGACTTGGCCGAGGCGAGCCTCTTCGTGCTCGACCTCCCGCGCGACGTCTATGAGGCTAATACCAAGCCCATGCTAAGCCATATCAATGTGGGTTCGGGTGAGGATATAGCCATCCTCGACCTCGCAAAGTTGGTGGCGGAGGTGACGGGGTTCAGGGGTCGCATCTTGACTGATCCAACAAAACCTGACGGCACAATGCGCAAGTTGATGGATGTCTCACGCTTGGCTGCGATGGGGTGGCGCGCCCGAATCGGGTTACAGGAAGGCATTGAGGATACTTATCGATGGTTTCTCGCCAATAGGGACAAAGTCCGCACATGACCAGAATGGTCTTCCGGGTTGCCCCAATAGGAGATCGTTTCAGATGATCATGTCCCGAATTGGGTGTAGCTAACCCCCAATCTGCTAATCACGATACAATGACCGTTGCGCTGCACCAACTGACCGACGGACCTTCCGCCGTAGTCCGCGCCAGCTGAAGTAGTGAAGTGGCCTCGCCATTTCCGGACAGGAGCGCTTCTAAGATGTATCGATTTAGGTTCCAAGCTGTCCCAATATTATCTGGGATCGGTCGCTCACGCGCAAACCGTCGATGGATCACTGAGCTACCCCCCGAAATTCGGACACTGACATAAGCTATGATTTGCAGTCTGCTGATCTTCGACGAGAAGGAGATCAGAGATGTCGAAACGCAAGCAGCACGCGCCCGAGTTC
>JRYH01002593.1_pt1 | contig 17538 bp, 14 predicted proteins | sample 235351 | NCBI WGS metagenome assembly JRYH01 (sample SAMN03074221, study PRJNA261480) | activated sludge metagenome | biome: Wastewater Treatment Plant; feature: Wastewater; material: Activated sludge; isolation source: activated biomass of a wastewater treatment plant treating wastewater... ... | reverse complement strand
GCCAGCGAGACCCCGCCGCCGATGCCGAAGACCAGCACGGTCTCCCAGGGCCTGACCCGGGCCTTGGTGAACAGCATGCGCCAGGCGGTGAGGTGATTGACGCCCAGGGCCGCGGCCTGCACGAAGCTCAGGTTCGCGGGCATCGGCAACAGGTTGCGGGCCGGAACGCTGATCCACTGCGCGAAGGTGCCGTCGCGATGCTCGCCCAGCAGCTGCATCCGGGTGCACAGCACGCCCTCGCCCCGCTGGCAGAACTCGCAGCGGCCGCAGGTCACGCCCGAGTACACCACCACCTGGTGCCCGGGCGATAGCAGGGTCTCGTTCGCGTCGACCTCCTCCACGACACCGGCCCCGTCCAGCCCCATCACCTGGGGCAGGCGATGGGTGATGCCCGCGCCGCTGTTGCGCATGTAGAGATCGACCTGGTTGAGGGTCGCCGCGTGCAGGCGGACCAGCACCTCGCCCGGCTGGCGAACCGGGCGCTCGCACTCCCTGACTTCGACCACCTCGTTGCCGCCGTGGCCGGTGATGAACGCTGCCTTCATTCGCTGTTCTCCTGTCGGTCGACGTGTTTTGCGTTTCCAGGGCGGCGCGCCTGAGCGTCGGCAACGGAGACAGTCTCGCCCGGGGATCGCGCGGCGGCAAGGCCGGCGGCCCGCCGGGTCGGGCGGCGGCGCCGCACCGGTCAACCGTGCGGCCGAGGCGGCAGGCTCTTCAGGTAGAGGTGAAGCGCGCGCAGGTCCGTGTCGCTCATCTCGCTCAGCGACTCGAAGGGCATGACCTTGACCGCCGAGCCGTCGGGGCGGCGGCCGCTTCGGAACATCGCGATCAGGCTGTCGGCATCGGGGTACAGCGCCAGCGCGGTGCCCTCTCAGGGCGTGAGGTTGGCGGCCGGCGGCCAGTCGGGCGGGCTCCCCGGCACCCGGCCACCGGCCAGCCCGGCGCCATGGCAACCCTGGCACATGCTGGCCACGTACTCGCCGTGGGCTACGGTCACGCCCTCGGGCACCGGAGCGGACGGCGGCAGCGTGTGGTCGATGCGGGCGGCCGCGTCCTTGATGTAGCCCAGGCCGTAGAGGGCCCGCACCGGCAGCGGCAGCTCGACGACCGCGCCCTCGCCGGCGGTTGGCGGCAGCGCGCGGAGGTAGGCGATCAGCGAGGCCAGGTCGTCGTCGGTCAGGCGGTTGTAGTCCTCGCTGGGCATGATCATCAGCGGCCGGCCCTGCGGATTCACGCCGTGGCGAATGCTGAGCACCCAGTCCTCCGGACGGTAGCCGGCGACCACGCCGCCCGGGCCGGTGGTGATGTTGGGGCCCGCGATGCGCAGGCCGTTGCCGTCGTCCAGGAACAGCCGGCCGGCGCCGTTGGCGCCGTGGCAGTCCACGCAGCCGCGCGACGCGTACAGGTACCTGCCCCGTTCCAGCGCCGCGCCGTCGCTGCGCATTGCCACCGGCTGAACCGGCACGTCCACGTGACGCCGCATCTTCTGCTGGGCCAGGAACAGCCCGACGCCCGTCACCCCCGCGGCCAGGGCCGCCAGCCCGACCAGGCCGGCGCCCAGCGCGCGAATCCAGCGCTTGTTCATCTGTCTTCTCCGTTTCCGTTAAAATGTATGTAACGATCAAAAATACACAGGCCGTGTAAAAATGAATGCTACACACGATTTCGGAACGCCGTCAATGCCCCCCTTGCCGGCTGCGCTGGCCAGCGGCCTGCGTCCGCCCGAGGCCAGGCCCGGCAAGCGCGAGCGCACGCGCCTGCAGCTGGTCGAGGCGGCGATCAAGGTGTTCTCGGCGCGCGGCGTGGCGGGGTCCACGGTGCAGGAAATCGCGTCGGTGGCCGGCATGACGACCGGCACCTTCTACAACCACTTCAATACGCGCGACGACCTGACCCAGGCGGTGGCGGCCACGCTGATGCACACGCTGTGCGAACGGATCGCCGAGAGCTTCGAGCACGTGGCCGAAGGCGCCGAGCGGATGGCGATCGGCCAGCGCCGCTACATGTGGCTGGCCCGTGAGAGCCCGGCCTGGGCGCTGCTGCTGATGGACGTCTCGGCGGTGGCGCCCGAGCTGATCGCCGGGATCCGGTCTTATGTGCTGGCCGACCTGCGGCTCGGCGTTCGCCAGAAGAGTTTCCGGATCACCACCGAGGAGGCGGCGCTCGATCTCATCCAGGGCACGACCTCGCTGGCCATCCGGCGCATCGCGACCGGGCAGGCGCGCGACAAGCACGACATCGCCACCGCCACGATGGTGCTCAGGGGCCTGGGCATGCCGGCCGGCGCGGCGGCCGAGGTGGCGCGGCGGCCGCTGCCGCCGCTGGGCGTCGAGGCGATCAGCGGGACGCGGCGGTGACCGGCGCGGCGGCCGTCTCGTCGTCCACCGCCTTCTGCACCGCGCGATAGAACGCGTCGCGCGCTTCCTTCGCGGCCGGGTCCGATGCCCCGCCGCCCCAGTTGGCGTTCACCGCGACCACGATCCGACGTTTCGGGTCGACGAAGATGCCCTGCCCGAAGATGCCGCGGGCGGCGAAGCTGCCGTCGGCATGGGTCCACCACTGGTAGCCGTAGCCGCGATCGGGTTCGCCGATGGCGGCGCGCTGGGTGGTGGCCTCGGCGAGCCAGCCATCGGGCACGATGCTCTGCCCGTTCACGCGCGCGCCGTCGAGGACGAACTGGCCGAAGCGCGCGAAGTCGCGGGTGGCGGCCTGGATGCAGCAGCCGCTGATCTCCTTGCCGGTGCGGTTCAGGATCCAGGTGGCCTGCTGCTCCATGCCGGCCGGTTTCCAGATCTTCTCCGACAGGTACTCGGCGAGCGGCTTCTTCGTGGCCTCGCTGAGCAGGATGCCGACCAGGTTGGTCTCGCCGGTGCTGTAGTGCCAGCGGGTGCCGGCCGGGGCCTCGCGCGGCAGCTTGCGCAGGTAGCTCACCAGCGCGTCGACGCCCTTGTCCGGTTCGTGGTTGTTGAAGCGGGCCACGTCGGAGTTCGGGTCGCCGTAGTCCTCGTTCCACCGGATGCCCGAGGTCATCGTCAGCAGCTGGCGGATGCTCACGTCGTCGTAGGCGGAGCCCTTCATGTCCGCGATGTAGTCGCTGACCTTGTCGTCCATGCTGCGGATGTGGCCGTCGCGGATCGCGGCGCCCACCAGCGTGGCGGTGATCGACTTGGCCACCGAGAAGCTGGTCCAGCGCCCGGCGGCGTCGAAGTCCAGCCCGTAGCGCTCCAGACGCAGCTTGCCGTCGTGCAGGACCACCACTGCCGCGCTGCGCTGGCCGGCCATCCATGCGTCGACGTCGAGCGGAAGCTTCAGCGGCGGGCCGGGCGGCAACGGCTTCGGCGCGTCGCTGGCCGGCACCGTGCGGGCCTTGGCCAGGAAGGGCAGCCGGTCGAGTGCGCGGAAGGCCGCGTCGCGCTGGGTCTGGCTCCAGAACAGGATGTCGCGGTCGGTGGGCAGCGCCATCAGCAGCCCGCGCGTCTCCTTGTCGAGACTGAACCAGCCGGCGGTGCCGGCGACGGCGAGGACGGCGACCAGGCCGAGGGCGATCTTGCGGAGTTTCATCGTCTCGTGCAGGCAAAGGCGCGGCGGGAAAACGCGCCGCAATACGATGCATTAGACACGATTCACGCGCGGCGGGCCCTGCGGCGACTCCGCCGAGGCTGGAGTTGCCTCAGAACAGCAACCCCGCGGGCATGCGCACTCCCAGGGCGCGCTCCATCAGCAGGTGAAAGCCGCCCACGACCAGTAGCCCGATGACCGCGTACAGCGCAACGGTGGCCGCGCGAAGACGCTCGAAGCTCGCGATCGCGATCACGAGCAGGAATGCGACCAGGCCGGATGCGAAGAAACCGACGACGGGCATCGCCAGCGCCCACAGCGACATCACGGCCACGATGGCCAGTCGTCTCGGGGTCGAGTCCTGCCCGGCGCGAGCGGCGGCCGGCCCTGCCGGCGCGGCCGGGCGCAGGAGCTGCAGGGCGATCGCCACCAGCGACAGGGCGACGAGCGCCGCCGACAAGGTGCCGGGGAACACGGCTCCCATCGCCGTCATGTCCTTCGTCTCGCGGAAAGCCAGGACACCGATGGCAACGAACAGGACCCCGAACAGGATCGCCGGCATGTCTCGGTAGCCTGCGGCCGTGGCCTGGCTCTGCTGCACCACCGTATCGGTGGACTCGGCCAGCCGCGCCTTGCGCCCCCGCTTCAGGCCGGCGGCGATCAGCGGGTGAAGCAGGGTCAGCAGGGCGAGCGCGATGATCGCGAGGCTGATCGGGCGTCCGAAGAACATTCCCGCGACGTTGCCTTGCGCGTTTCCGATCAGGTAGGCCTGCACGAAGCCCTGCTCGGCGATCTGGCCGAGGACCAGCCCGAGCACGATCGGGGACGGCGAGAAGCCATGCCTTTGCAGGATCCAGGCGAACACGCCCAGGCCGACCATCATCTGCGTGTCGTTGGGGTTGTTGTGAATGGCGTAGCTGCCCACGATCGTCAGGAAGGCCACCGTCGGCACGAGCAGCGACTTCGGTACCCGAATGATGGAACGGTAGGCGTAGCGGCCCAGCAGCAGCCCGACCGGCAGCATCAGGACGGTGGCGATCAGCAGCCCGAACATGAAGGTGTAGACGATGTCCCCCTGCTCGTTGAACAGGCTGGGGCCGATCTTGATGCCCTGAACCAGGAGCCCGCCGAGGATGATCGCGTCGGGCGGCGTGCCCGGAATGCCCAGCACCAGCGTCGGGATGAAGCCGCCGCCGACGGTCGCGTTGTTCGACGATTCGGTCGAGATCACACCGTCCGGCTCGCCCGTTCCGAAGCGCTCCGGGTGCCGCGACGAACGCCGCGCCTCGGAGTAGGCGATCAGCCCGGCGATCGAGCCGCCGGCGCCGGGCAGCATGCCGATGATCGTGCCGATCGTGGAACTGCGCAGCAGGTTGAACCGGCTGGCCCAGCCGATGCGCAGCGCTTCGCGCAGCCGGTACCCGCGACCGTCGTCGAGCACCGTGAGGTGCGGCGCCTTGCTGGCCACCAGGTCGATGACCACCGGAACGCAGTACAGTCCGATCAGGGCCGACGTGATGTCCACGCCGCCGAGCAGAAGCTGGGTGTCCAGGGTGTAGCGCACGTCGCCGCCCACGACCGCCACACCGATCGTCGACAGCAGCAGGCCGATGCAGGCCCCGATCAGGCCCTTGAGCGTGTTGCCGGCCGACAGCGCCGAGATCAAGGTCAGGCCGAAGATCGCGAGCCAGAAGTATTCCGAAGGTCCGAATAGCAGCGCGACGTTGGCCAGCGGCGGCGCGAGCAGCAGCAGGGTCAGCGCGCCGACGAGACCGCCCGTCACGGAGGCCAGCGTGGCCAGGGTGATCGCCAGGCCGCCGTCGCCGCGCTTGGCCATCGGGTAGCCGTCGAAGGTGGTGGCGATCGACGACGGGGTGCCCGGCGTGTTGACGAGAATGGCGGCGAAGGCGCCGCCGTAGATGGCGCCGGTGTAGATGGCCCCCAGCGCGATCAGCCCCGACGCAGGGGGCATCGCGAAGGTGAACGGCACCAGGATGGCCACCGCCATGGTCGCGGACAGGCCCGGCAGGGCACCGATGATCGTGCCCACCGTGACACCCGCGAGCGCGAGCAACAGGTTGGACGCGGTCAGCGCGTCCAGCAGGAAGCCGAGGATCTCCATGGCGGCGGGGCTGTCCGGGCGACCTACTTCTTCCTGATGCCCAGCTTGTCGGCCAGGGCGCCGTACTCCTTCTTCTTGCCCGCGAGGAAGGCCGGCATGTCCTTGTAGGTGACGTCGGTCAGGACGAAGCCGCCGTCTTCCATCTTCTTCTTGAAGCTCGGCTCGGCGTTGATCTTGCTGATGATCTCCGAGACCTTCTGCCGGATGGGTTCGGGCGTGGAATCGGGTACCGCCAGGCCGCGGTAGGCGCCGCCCACGAGATCGAAGCCGAGTTCGCGGAAGGTCGGCACGTCGGGGAAAGCCGGCATGCGCTTCTCCGAGGCCACCGCCAGCATCCGCATCTTGCCGGCGTGCGCGATGCCGGAAGGCGCGTAGTTGAAGCCGGCCACCGTCTGCTTGCCGAGAATGGCGGTCACCGCCGGACCGGTTCCGCTGAACGGAATGTAGGTGGTCTTGATGCCTGCCAGCTCGTCGAAGCGGGCCTGCGCCAGGTTGTTCGAGGAGTTCGACCCGGAGCCGCTGAAGGTGAGCGTGCCGGGCGACTTGCGTGCGTGCTCGATCAGGTCCTTCAGCGTCTTGAATGGGCTGTCCTGGTGAACGAAGATCGCGTCCGGCGTGTAGTGGAAGTAGTGCACCGGGGTCAGCTCGTCGGTCTTGTAGCCGACGTCCTTCATCATCGGCTGCAATACGGTGTGGGGCAGGTTGATCCCCATGATCGTGTAGCCGTCGCCGGGCATCGTGTTGAGCTTCGACCAGGCCTGCGCGCCGCCGGCCCCGGCCATGTACTGAATGACGACCTCCACGCCGGCAACCTGCTTGAACACCGACTGCTGGAAGCGCGCAGACACGTCGGACTCGCCGCCCGCATTGAAGGGGATGATGTAGGTGATCGGCTTGTCCGGATAAGCCTGGGCCGCGGCGCCGCCGGCGATCGCGAAGCCGGCCGCCAGGGTGGCGCCGAGCGCCACGGCCCGGATCGCCTGCCTTCTGTTCGTATTGGCCATTTCTGCTGTCTCCTCTGTGGTGTCCCTCGAAGGGGATGGTTGCCGCGCGGAACTCACGCGGCCCGGGATTGACCGGCGCTTGCCAGCATCGCGCATGCGGCGCCGGTGACCTCGGCCGTGGTGGCGGTGCCGCCCAGGTCGCGGGTGTGCAGGGACGGGTCGGCGCTGATCTTCTCGACGACCGCCATCAGTCGCGCCGCGGCCTCGGGCTCGCCGAGGTGCTCGAGCATCATCACGCAGGACCAGAAGGTACCAATGGGATTGGCCAGGCCTTTGCCCATGATGTCGAATGCGGAACCGTGGATCGGCTCGAACATCGACGGAAACCTGCGCTCGGGATCGATGTTGCCGGTCGGCGCGATGCCCAGGCTTCCGGCAAGGGCCGCGGCCAGGTCGCTCAGGATGTCGGCATGGAGATTGGTCGCAACGATGGTGTCCAGCGACGCGGGCCGGTTGATCATCCGGGCGGTCGCGGCGTCCACCAGTTCCTTGTCCCAGGCGACCTCCGGAAACTCCTTCGCGACCTGCACCGCGATCTCATCCCACATGACCATCGCGTGGCGTTGCGCATTGCTCTTCGTGACGACGGTCAGCTGCTTGCGGGGGCGCGAGCGCGCCAGCGCGAAGGCGAAACGCATGATCCGTTCGACCCCGGCGCGGGTCATCATCGACACGTCGGTCGCGGCCTCGATCGGCAGGCCCTGGTGTACTCTTCCGCCCACGCCCGCGTACTCGCCTTCCGAGTTCTCGCGCACGATCACCCAGTTCAGATCGTCGGGGCCGCAGCGCTTGAGCGGGCCGTCGATGCCCGGAAGGATGCGCGTCGGACGCACGTTCGCGTACTGGTCCAGGCCCTGGCAGATCTTCAGGCGCAGGCCCCACAGCGTGACGTGATCGGGGATATCCGGGTCGCCGGCGGAGCCGAACAGGATGGCGTCCTTTCCGCGAAGGGCGTCGAGCCCGTCCGCCGGCATCATGACGCCGTGCTCGCGGAAGTAGTCACCGCCCCACTCGAAATTCTCGAACTGGAACCGGAATGCGCCGATCGATTCGGCGAGCGCGGCCAGCACCTGCTGGCCGGCCGGAACGACTTCCTTGCCGATGCCGTCGCCGGGGATCGTGGCGATGGAGTAGGTCTTCATGTTGCTGTCCGTGGGAATGGGCACGCATGACTGTAGACAATCGAGGCGCGCAGGGTTGACACCTGTGGTCAACGCATTCTTTACTTCCGGTTGACGATATTCCTCGCCGGGCCCGACGTTCCGTGCGGGGCACCCGGAGACCTGCCGATGGCCGCTCGCATTCATCCCGCCGACCTGGGATTCTTCTCCGTCCTGGCCAGTGCCGGGAGCCTGAGCGCGGCCGGGCGCGAGCTCGGCGTCACCACCGCGGCGGTGAGCAAGCACCTCGCGGCGATGGAATCGCGCCTCGGTGTGTCGCTCGTCAACCGGACCACGCGGCGCATGAGCCTCACGCACGAGGGCGAGATCTTTCTGGCCCACGCGCGGCGCGCGCTGTCGGAGATCGACGGGCTGGAACAGCGCCTCGCCGAATCGCGCGAGGCGCCCCATGGCCTGCTGCGCATCAACGCCACGCTCGGCTTCGGGCGCAGCCATGTCGCGCCGGTGATTTCACGCTTCGCGCGCCGTCATCCCGGGGTCGATGTCCAGCTGCAGCTGTCGGTGAATCCGCCGCCGCTGACCGAGGATGCCTTCGATGTCTGCATCCGCTTCGGCGAACCGCCCAACGCGCGCGTGATCGGCCGCCGGCTCGCCGCGAACCGGAGACTGCTCTGCGCCGCCCCGGCCTATCTGGCGCGACATGGCCAGCCGCGCACCCCCAGGGATCTCTTGCGGCACGACTGCATCGGCATCCGCCAGGGGGACGAGGCCTACGGAACCTGGCGGCTGAGCACCGGCCGGGGAAGCCGCCAGCGAACGGAAGCCGTCAAGACGCGCGGCAATCTCGCGACGAACGATGGGGAGATCGCGGTGAGCTGGGCGCTGGACGGCCACGGCATCCTGATGCGCGCGGAGTGGGACATCGCTCGCCACCTGCGCAGCGGTCGCTTGGTGCAGGTGCTGCCGGAGTGGCAAACGCCGGAGGCCGATATCTATGCGGTGGTGCCGCAGCGCCTGCAGCACTCGGCGCGCGTGCGGGCCTTCGTGGACTTCATCGCCGGGGATTTCCGCGACAGGCTGCTCCACGAAGCCTGAGCGCGCTCGGCGCTACTGCCCCGGCGTGGCACCGGCGGCGAGCCCCCAGCCGTACGACTCCATCGACAGCATCCCGTACCTGACCTCGTCGTCGAGCAGCAAGGGCGGCTCGCCCTCGCCGCTGGCGCCCATCGCGACCAGCAACGGCAGGAAGTGCTCCTCGGTCGGGTGCGCGCGCACGGCCTCCGGCGCCAGGCGCCGGTAGTCGACGAGCGACGCCGAGTCGTGGCGCCGCACGGCCACGCGGACCCATTCGGTGAACCGCGCCACGTAGGGCTCGGTCCGCGAGGCCGCGCCGCGGAACTCGTACAGGTTGTGGGTCATGCTGCCCGAACCCAGGATCGCGATGCCGCGCTCACGCAGCGGCGCCAGCGCCCGGCCCAGCTCGAGCGCCTGGTGCGCGTCGAGCGTGTGCGGCAGCGAGAGCTGGAACACCGGCACCCGGGCCTCGGGCAGCAGGTGCATCAGCGGCACCCAGGCGCCGTGGTCGAGTCCGCGCTGGTCGTTCTCGGTCGGTTGCCAGCCGGCTTCGCGCAACGGCCTCGCCGCTTCGGCGGCCGCCTCCGGCGCGCCGGGCGCGGGGTAAGCCAGCTGGTACAGCGCCGGCGGAAAGCCGCCGAAGTCGTGGATCGTGGCCGGCCGTTCGGTGGTCATGACTTCCAGCCCGCGAGTCTGCCAGTGCGGCGACACGACGAGCACCGCACGCAGGCCGTCCAGCTCGCGGCCCACCTTGCCCAGCCTCGCGCCGAGCGGACCGGGCTCGAGCGCGAAGGTGGGCGCGCCGTGCGACACGAAGAGCACCGGGGCGAGCGTCGGGGCAGTCATGACCCTCTCCGTCGATTGCGTGGTCCCGGCTCAGGCCCGCTGCCGGCCGTCGAGGCTGAACGCGCCCGCGCCATGCGCCGCCAGCACCAGCAGGCCGCCGGCGACCGCGACGTTCTTCCAGAACATCAGCTGCTGGACGAAGGCTTGCTCCGGCGCCACTGCCCAGAAGGCGTGGAAGAAGAAGCTGGCCACCAGCGTGAAGACGGCCAGGACCAGCGCCGCGATCCGCGTCTTGTAGCCGAGGAGCAGCGCGAGGCCGCCGGCGACCTCTACGACCAGGGCCAGGATCGCGCCCAGCGTGGCCATCGGCAGGCCCACCGACGCGATGTAGCCGACCGTGCCGGAAAAGCCGGTGATCTTGCCGATGCCGGCGGGCAGGAAAAGGGCCGCCAGGCCGAGCCGGCCGAGCAGGTTCAGGGTGTTCGATGCGGGGGTGTTCATCAGGATTCCTCGTGATTCCGTTGTTGGAAGTCCGTCGCCTCCGATGGCGTCGGGCATGGGGGTACTTTATTGATCGAACGCAAACAGATAAATCCCTGCTAGATTGATGAATTGTTTCAAAAACAGAAACAATCGTGGATCGATTCCAGGAAATGACCGTGTTTACCGCGGTCGTCGACGCGGGCAGCTTCGTCGGCGCGGCCGAGGCCCTGGGGCTGTCCCGTGCGGCGGTGTCGCGGCTGGTCGGCGAGCTGGAGTCGCGCCTGGGCGTGCGTCTGCTTCACCGCACCACGCGCCGGCTGTCCCTCACCGACGAAGGCCGGATCTTCCACTTGCGCTGCAAGGCGGTCCTGGCCGAACTGGACGAGGCCGAGGCCGAGGTCAGCGCGCGCTCGGGCGCGGCGCGCGGGCTGCTCAAGCTCAACGTGCCGGTGACCTTCGGCCTGCTGCACCTGGCGCCGCTGTGGAGCGAGTTCATGGCCAGGCACCCGGGGGTCGTGCTCGACATCACCCTGTCCGACCGCGTGGTCGACCTGGTCGAGGAGGGCTACGACATGGCGGTTCGCATCGGTCGCCTTGCGAGCTCGTCGCTGATCGGCCGCCAGCTGTCGTCGACGCGGATGGTGCTGTGCGCGTCGCCGGGCTACCTGGCGGCCCACGGAGCGCCTCGTCACCCGCGTGATCTCGCCGACCATGCGGTGATCTCCTACAGCCTCTTCTCGATGGGTGAGCAGTGGGAGTTCGAGGGGCCCGACGGCCCGGTGTCGGTGAAGGTCGAGCCGCGCATGCGCACCAACAGCGGCGACACATGCCGGCAGGCCGCGCTGCACGACAGCGGGATCGTCCTGCAGCCGTCCTTCCTGGTGGGCGACGATCTTCGAAGCGGCGGGCTGGTCGAGTTGATGCCCGAGTACCGGTCGATCGAGCTGGGCATTTACGCGGTCTACGCAAGCCGGCAGCATGTGTCCCCGAAGGTGCGGTTGTTGATCGATCACCTGCAGCGGGCGCTGGCTGCGCGGCGCTGGTAGGGGGATGCATCATGTCGAGCGCTCGTGATCTCGGACTGTCTCCCTCGCGCCTCGCGCGGATGCGCGCCATCCTGCGGCGTCACGTGGACGGCGGCCGGCTGCCGGGCCTCGTCGCTGCGATCGGCCGGCGCGGCGCGGACCACATCGACGCCGTCGGAACGCTCGCGTTCGATCGCGCAGATCCGATGAGGCCCGACACGGTCTTCCGGCTCGCATCGGTCACCAAGCCGATCACCGCGGTGGCCGCGATGATCCTCGTCGAGGAGTGCCGGCTCAGGCTCGACGACCCGGTCGACGGCCTGTTGCCCGAGCTGGCCAACCGGCGGGTGCTGAGGACGATCGACAGCGAGCTCGACGACACCGTTCCCGCCAGGCGCCCGATCACGCTGCGCGACCTGCTCACCTTCCGTTCCGGCTACGGCGAAGTCGGCTTCCTCTCGCCGACCTGCCCGCTGCAACGGGCGCTGATCGAGGCCCGCCTGCCGCTGAGCACGATGCAGTTCCCGGGATCGCCCGACGCCTTCATGCGCTGCCTGGCCGGTCTGCCGCTCGCGCACCAGCCCGGCGAGCGCTGGCTGTATCACATGAGCGCCGAGATCCTGGGCGTGCTGATCGCCCGCGCGGCGGGCATGCCGCTGTCGACCTTCATGCGAGAGCGCATCTTCGAGCCGCTGGGCATGATCGACACCGGCTTCACCGTGCCCGAGGCGAAGCTCGATCGGGTCGCGACCTGCTACCAGGAAGACCCGGCGACTGGCGAGATCTCCGTGCTCGAACAGGCCAGCGCTGAACTGCTCGCGCGGCCGGTCGACTTCGAGTCGGGCGCGGGCGACCAGTTCGTTTCCACCGCGACGGACCTGCTCGCGTTCGGGCGCATGATGCTCGACGGCGGCCGCTGCGGGAAGGACCGCATTCTCTCGCGCCCGTCGATCGAGCTGATGACCACCGACCAGCTCACGCCCGCGCAGAAGGCGGCCTCGCCGTTCTTCGAGGGTTTCTGGGACTCGCGCGGATGGGGCTTCGGCCTCTCGGTCGTGACTCGGCGCGACGAGCTCGCCGGCGTGCCGGGGCGCTTCGGCTGGGACGGCGCGTTCAGCACCTCGCTCTACGTGGATCCGCACGAGCAGCTGGTCGGCGTGCTGATGGCGCAGTGCCGCCCCGGAGCACTGCGCCTGCCGCCCGTGGTACTGGACTTCTGGACCGCGGTTTATCAGGCGATCGACGACTGAACGTCGTGGCGTCGTTCTTCCGCCTCAGTCCACGTCGACTCTGCGCAGGCGCAAGGCGTTCGCGATGACGCTCACCGAAGAGAGCGCCATTGCCGCCGCCGCGACGGCCGGCGACAGCAGCAGCCCGAAGATCGGGTACAGCACACCGGCGGCGAGCGGGATTCCTGCCACGTTGTAGGCAAAGCTCAGGAAGAGGTTCTGCCTGATGTTGCGCATCGTTGCGTGGGACAGCGTCCGCGCCCGGACGATGCCCATCAGGTCGCCCTTCAGCAGCGTGATGCCCGCGCTCTCCATCGCAACGTCGGTGCCGGTGCCCATCGCGATGCCGACATCGGCCGCGGCCAGGGCGGGCGCGTCGTTGACGCCGTCACCGGCCATCGCGACCACACGGCCCTCGGACTTCAGCCGTTGAACGACCGCGGCCTTGTCCTCGGGGAAGACCTCGGCGACGACCTCGTCGATGCCGAGTTCGCGCCCCACGGCCTGCGCCGTGGTCTTCCCGTCGCCGGTCAGCATGACGATGCGAATGCCGGCAGCCTTCAGCGCCTGCAGGGCGCGAGGCGTCGTTTCCTTGATCGGGTCGGCGATCGCGACGAATCCGGCGAGCTTGCCGCCGATGCCCACGAAGATGACCGTGGCCGCCTGCCGGCGCCGTTCTTCGGCCGCCGCGGCGAGGCTGCTCGTGTCGATGGCGTGTTCGGCCAGGAACTTCGCGCTGCCCGAGACGACGACCTGTCCGTCGACGCTACCGACCACGCCCTTTCCGACCGGCGAGTCGAAGTCGGTCACCTGCGACAGCGGCAGCTCGCGCTGCTGCGCATCCATCACGATGGCCATCGCCAGCGGGTGCTCGCTGGCCCGCTCCACGCTTGCCAGCTTCTGCAGCACGGTGTCGGCGCCGAAGCCCGGCGCCGGCTCGATGTGGACCACCCTCGGGCGGCCCTCGGTCAGCGTGCCGGTCTTGTCGACGACCAGCGTGTCGACCTTCTCCGTGCGCTCGAGCGCCTCGGCGTCGCGCACGAGCACGCCGTGCTGCGCGCCGCGACCGACGCCGACCATGATGGACATCGGCGTGGCCAGCCCGAGGGCACAGGGACAGGCGATGATCAGGACGGCGACCGCCGTCACCAGTGCGTAGCTGAATGCGGGCGACGGTCCCCAGGCCAGCCAGGCGGCAAAGGTCAGCGCGGCCACCAGGATCACGACCGGCACGAACCAGCCCGCGACCTGATCGGCCATGCGCTGGATCGGCGCGCGGCTGCGCTGGGCGGCCGCCACCATGTGAACGATCTGCGAGAGCAGCGTGTCGGCCCCCACCTTCTCGGCGCGCATCACGAAGCCTCCGGTCTGGTTCAGGGTCCCCGCGGTGACCTTCGACCCGACCGACTTGGCCACGGGAATCGGCTCGCCGGTCACCATCGACTCGTCGACGTTGCCCTTGCCCTCGGTGAGCTCGCCGTCCACCGGGACCTTCTCGCCGGGACGCACGCGCAGCAGGTCGCCGACCTGGATGGCGTCGACCTGGACCGTCTCGTCGCTGCCGCCGGCATCGACCTTGACCGCGGTCTTCGGCGCCAGGCCGAGGAGCGCCTTGATCGCGCCGGAGGTCTTCTCGCGCGCCCGCAGCTCGAGCACCTGCCCGAGCAGCACCAGCACCGTGATGACGGCCGCGGCCTCGAAGTAGATCGGCACCGCGCCGTCCGCCAGGCGCAGGTCGGCGGGGAACAGCCAGGGCGCGACCGTGCCGACGATGCTGTACAGCCACGCGGCGCCGGTGCCTAGCGCTATGAGCGAGAACATGTTCAGGCTCCGATTCCTCACCGACGCCAGCGCGCGCACGAAGAAGGGCCACCCTGCCCAGAGCACGACCGGCGTGCCCAGCAGGAGCTGAATCCAGTTCGAGGTCTGCTGCGCGATGAAGTGGTGGAGGTCGAACAGGTGCCCGCCCATCTCCAGGGCGAAGACCGGCACGGTGAGGGCGGCGCCGATCCAGAAACGCCGGGTCATGTCGCGCAGTTCGGGGCTCTCGCCCTGCTCGGCGCTGGCCAGCACCGGCTCGAGCGCCATGCCGCAGATGGGGCAGTTGCCGGGCCCCATCTGGCGCACCTGCGGGTGCATCGGACAGGTGTACTCGACCGCGCTCAGGTCGCCCTTGGGCATCGGGCCCGGTGCGGCAGGTGCGTGCGCAGGGTGGCCGTGATGCCGATGGTCTTGATGGTGGTGCTCGTGCGTCGTTCCCTTGCCGTTTTGCATGGCGTTCTCCGGTGATCTGGAGGCAGCATCAACCTTCCCATGATTGGAGGGTCAAGCGAGGTCGTGCGCAGATGTCACCGGCCTGGGGAGCAATGAGAAACTCGCAGCCCAGCCATTACACGTCGAATCGAGATGAGCAAGACGCAAGCGGTTCGCGCGCCCGACGCCGACATCCTGATCGCCGGCTACGGCCCCACCGGCGCCACGCTCGCCGCGCTGCTGGGCCGGCGCGGCTGGCGCGTCACGATTCTCGACAAGGCCGCGGCCATCTACGACAAGCCGCGGGCGATCACCGCGGACCACGAAGCGCTGCGCGTGTTCCAGGAGATCGGCATCGCCGACGAGATCGCCGCGGCGGCGATTCCCCACCCGGGCACCGACTACCTCGGGGTCGACGGCCAGGTGATCAAGCGCTTCTATCCGGCGCCGCCGCCCGAGCCGCTGGGCTGGACGCCCAACTTCATGTTCGTGCAGCCGGCGCTCGAGGCCGCGCTGCGGCGCGCGATCGATGGCATGGGCACGGTGCGAACGCTGCTCGAGCACCAGTTGCTGGACTTCGCGCAGGACCCGCAGGGCGAGCAAGGCGTGCTGGCGCGCGTGCGCCGCGCGGCCGACGGCGCCGTCGTGACGCTGCGCGCGCGCTACCTGATCGCCGCCGACGGCGCCAGCAGCGTCGTGCGCAAGCAGCTCGCCCCCGCGATCGAGGACCTGGCCTTCGACGAGTGGTGGCTGATCGTCGACGCCTGGGTGCGCGGCCCGGTGCCGCTGCCGCAGCGCGCGGTGCAGTACTGCCGGCCGTCGCGGCCGGGCACCTACATGGTGGGGCCCGGCGCACTGCGGCGCTGGGAGATCAAGATGCTGCCGCACGAGACGCCGGAGAAGTTCTCCGATCACGATGCGGTGTGGCGGGTGCTGGGCGAGTTCGTCGACACCTCGGGGCTCGAGCACTGCCGCACCGCGGTCTATCGCTTCCACGCGCTGGTGGTCGAGCAGTGGCGGCACGGCCGCGTGTTCCTGGCGGGCGACGCCGCGCACCAGATGCCGCCCTTCCTCGGGCAGGGGATGTGCGCGGGCGTGCGCGATGCGTTCAACCTGGCCTGGAAGCTCGACGCGGTGATGCGCGGGCAAGCCGCGCCGCGACTGCTCGACACCTACACCGAGGAGCGCAAGCCGCACGTGCGCACGGTGGTCGGGCATGCCAAGGACTTCGGCCTGATCATCGGCGAGCTGGACCCCGAGGCCGCGCGCGAGCGGGACCGGCGGCTCGGCGAGGAGCTGACCTCCGGGCGCGCCGAGACGGTGAGGCAGCGATTCATTCCGGGGCTGGAGGCGGGGCTGGTTGATCGCGATGCGCAGGGCAGGCCGCGGCCGGGGGCCGGCGAGCTGCTGGTGCAGCCGTGGGTGCGCGAGGGCGGCGGGCCGTGGCAGCGGCTGGACGACGTGGTGGGGCCGCGGTTCCTGGTGGCGGCGAGTTCACCGGATGTGCTCGTGGACGTCGACGAGGCCTTGCGCGCGGACTGGGCGGCGCTGGGCGGGCGGTGGGTGGCGCTGGGGGCGGCTGATGCGGGCGCGGCGGTTCCGCCAGATGTCCTGCTGCTCGAGGAGCGCGACGGCCTGCTCGTCGGCTGGCTGCGCGAGCGGGGTGCGGTGGCGCTAGTCGCGCGGCCCGATCGCTACGTGCACGGCATTGCTCGGTCGGGCGAAGAGCTGGGGCGCCTGGTGCGGGAGCTCCGAAGCGCCTTGGCCTAGTCGCGCTTTCGAGTTCTCGACACGCCTCGTAGCGGGTAACGGATCGGGTTACCCGCCAAGCCGTTCTCGCGTGGCGTCCAGCTTCGCCTGCAGCTTGGCGAGCACTTCGTCGGCAGGCCTGGAGACGGCCGTTCGTTGGTAATGCTGCCAGGCTGCCTCGCCGCGTTCATCAAAGCGTGTCTGCATGCACCGAGATTCCATGGCGCCAGGCAGCGATCCTTCGATACACTCGGAAGGCGTATTGCCCTTGTTCTTCACGGTTCACACCTCTCAAAGAGAAACCGCCAGGCGAGTAGCCTGATCGATCGCCCGATACGCATCGAGCTCGGCCGCCTCGTCCGCCCCGCCGATCAGGTACACCGGAATGCCGCGCTCCGAGAGCGCGTCGTGCAGCGAGCGCTCGGGCTCCTGTCCGGCGCACACGATCACGTTGTCGACTTCGAGAAGGCGCCGCTCGCCGTTCGCGGTGTAGTGCAGGCCGCGATCGTCGATCAGCTCGTAGTTGGCGCCGGCGATCATTTCGACCTTGGCCCTGCGCAGCTTGGCCTTGAGGATCCAGCCGGTGGACTTGCCCAGGGTCTTGCCGAGCGAGCCGGGCTTGCGCTGGAGCATGTGCACGCGACGGCGGGGCCGGTGCTGGCCGGGCGGGGCGAGTCCGCCGGGGCTGGCGATCGCCGCATCCACGCCCCAGGCCTTGCGGAAGGCTTCCGGGTTCGTGGATTCTTCCGGATCGCCGACCAGGAACTCGGCCACGTCGAAGCCGATGCCGCCCGCGCCAATGATCGCCACGCGCTCGCCGACCTCGGCGCGGCCGGACAGCAGCTCGGTGTAGCCGAGCACCTTGGGGTGGTCGATGCCGGGGATGTCGGGCCTGCGCGGCAGCACGCCGGTGGCGAGCACGACCTCGTCGAAGGCGCCGCCCGCGAGATCCTCGGCGCTGGCCCGGGTGCCGGTCCGCAGCTCGATGCCGGCGCGCCGCAGCGACACCGCGAAGTAGCGCAGCAGCTCGTCGAACTCGCTCTTGCCCGGCACGCGCCGGGCCAGGTTCAACAGGCCGCCGAGTTCGCGCGCGGCCTCGAACAGCGTGACCTGGTGACCACGATGGGCTGCCTC